>Ga0068871_100003892_pt1 | contig 10288 bp, 6 predicted proteins | sample KBSMisM72_FD_72750 | JGI IMG/M metagenome (GOLD analysis project Ga0068871, IMG submission 72750) | Miscanthus rhizosphere microbial communities from Kellogg Biological Station, Michigan, USA - KBS Miscanthus M7-2 | ecosystem: Host-associated > Plants > Roots > Rhizosphere > Soil ...
ATGGCGAAGAATGTATTGCTCGATTACGCGCCGACCCCATTGCACCGGAACACCATGGCCGGCAACGCTTTGTTCAGACTCGCCAAAGATCGGATCTCGCAAATCCGCAACCACCGGAACCCGCATTCGCCGAGCTGCCAGAACGCCTGCGAGAAGGGAAGACATGGGGGGACCGGACACGACGATAACATCAGGTTGACGTTTCGATCCCATCCGAACGATCTCTAAGCCTGCGCGGCATGACCACGACTTCTTCTCGTCGATAATTTGAAGAACATTAAATAGCCATCGATGCATCGCAGACCGCGTCTTATCAGAAAATTCGTCATCCGATAGGGAAGCAGGAGTCGCCTTATCTTCAGGTTTCCATCGCGAACGCAGCTTCCGAAGGTAAGCTTTCGACTGGACCAACGCGCTCAGCATTCTGTTAGGGCGGTCGGCAACTTCGTGAATCTCGTAGCCACATAAATTTCGGTCGTCGGAAGCCAGCTTCCCTAGCCCATCAAATGCACTGAAGACCAGGACGTTCTCGCCCTTCTCCTTGAGTGCGACTGCCAAGGCGGTCATACGCTTGGCTCCGACCTCTCGCGACGGATAGAAATGGTACGCCAATATCCCGATCGCACGTTGTGGCGGAGTTCTCTCAGGCATTAGTGGCGCCAGGCTCTTTCTGCGCGGAAATATAGAAATGCCGCGCCCGGTGAACGATGATGTCGCGGAACTGCAATCTGCGAAAGATTCTGGTCAATCCGCTTGCAAATTGAAACGACTCATAGGTCCCAGACCACGGCCGCGGAATGCATCGTCCGAAAGCGCCCAGCAACAGGCTGTTTACGCATACGTAGGCGCGGTCTACTAGTCGACGAGCCGCAAGGCTTCTGACTGCGACGCGGACTTCCCGCATTTCGGTTCGCCAAGAATGCAGCGATAACCACACCCTGCCGCCGGGTCGCACCACCCGTGCGATCTCCGTCATCGCGCGAGGAATGTTCGTATAGGGCAGCGCGACGCGCGAGAAAACCAAGTCGAAACGACCATTTTCATATGGAATGTGTTCAGCCGAGGCAACACTCAGCACAAGTTCGGGGAACATCTTGATGCCCGTCTCTATCGCGAGCCTGTCAATGTCTATACCGTGAAGTCCTCTCGCTCCGCGAAATTCGGGCGCAACGAGAGTCTGACCCAAGCCGCAACCTACGTCGAGGACATCCAGGCCCCTGCAATCGTATTTCGGCACGCATCGTCGCGGGTCGTGCAGATCCTCGACAAGCCGAAGTTCCGCGAGATGGTACAGCGTCGTATCTACTGAAGAAGCCTGTCTGTCAGTCATGTCGCTTCTCTACGCCCTAGTGCCATAAGCGGCAAAGGCTCTTGTGCGGGATCTAAGCCCGTGATTCGCCAGTCCTGCCCGCGCGTCGTATTGCGATTCTTCAAATGCCCGTGTCATCCAGACCGCAGCGCGATCGCGTACCGACGACCTAAAGTGTGTTACTTGCCCTACCGTCTCTCCAGCGGGCCACGGCCTGCCGAAAGAAGTCTTCTACCGCCTGCTCCGGACCGTCAGCAGCACCGGTTAGCTGCCATGTACTCCATACCGCAACCACATATGTAATTGCCCCGAGACCAACTTTCTGGGCAAGTAAAAAGAGGGCGGTGGTGCCAGCGACTTGTCCCGACTGAGGGAACGCCGCCCGCAGAACTATGCTCATCACGATCGTCCCGAGTGCAACTCGCCAAACGCGATGCGCTAATTGAGTAATGCTTATTCCTGCGAGTCGGCGCAGCACGGTAAAATTTATAGGTACAAGGAGCGCGCTTGCGAGCGCGAACGCGAAGGCAACCCCGGCGTAACCGGCAAAGTGAGAGCAGATAACGGTGGTCGGAACAATTATTGCCGCGCCAACCATCCCTAGGGCGGCGACAGTTCGCGAGTACCCCAGCGCCCAGTACACGTAATGCGTGTTGGACGTCATGACTGTAAATGCCGTGCCGATGGCCAGCCATCTAAGTACGACCTGGGCGTCTTGCCACCGCGGCCCGAGTAATAGGGCAATCACTTCAGGGGCGACTGCAACGGTCCCTGCGGCCATAGGCAATGAAATCATCCAAATTAGTGACGCGATTCTTACGTACGAAGGGCCCAGGCTGCGTCCGGCTCGAACGTCTTCAGCATATTTAGAATACGCCGCCCTGTTTATAGGAGACGCTATCTCAGTAATTGGGACGATTGAAATTTCGCCGGCGACCGCAAACAATCCGTTCGCCGAGGTCCCGTAGACGCGCCCAAGGTAGAGATCCGCGAACTTTTCGCGGCAATACTCAATTGCATTTCCTAATAGCAGCCACGAAGAAAATCCAAACAATTCTCGGGCTCTTCTCAACGACGGCCGCGGTCTGAAAGGCTGGAAAATGTAGCTCGCCGCGACGGTGGTACAGCGAATGGACGAGAATCCGGCAACCAAGGCCCAATAGGATCTGTACTGTGCGGCGATCACGACTGTTACGCAGAAGCCGACAAGTTTCGACGCCGCTCTGATAAGAGACTCCTTGTGAAAGGCGAACTCGCGACGGAAATAGACTGTTCCTATGTTTTCCAGGGAACTAATGAGGCTGGTTGCCCCCAACACGACAAGAACCCACTTGAGAGAGGGCTGACGGTAAAAAGCACTCGCCAGCGGTCCTATGAGCGCCAGAGCGGCGAATGTAGCCAAACCAAAGAGCGCGCGAAGCGTCCAGGCGGAATTCAAGTCATCGATGTCTGGCTCTTTGAGACGTACTAGCGCCCAATCGAACCCAAAGGCGGTGAAAAGCTCAATTGCCGACAGGACTGTGCCCGCTATGGCTACCAGGCCGAAATCAGACGGCGTGAGCAACCGTGCCAATATCGAGATACTGACTATGCCAATCAGGCGATCGAACGTTCGGGCAGCGATTAGCCACGAACCGCCAACAAGCACTTGCTTGTGTGAACTTTCCGAAGTCACGTACTGGCGGCCCGGAGGGTTCTGCCTATTGCGCGTATTCTGCGGCCACCTCCTGGTTCATAACCGATAGGAGCGGAACGAGTGTGCCCTCGGACTGCGCGACGTTGATTCAGAACCTCTTCACGTCCGTGGTGTAACGCCCCCAGTCTATGCGGTGCCGGGATCGTCATCGCCGGGCGCGCCGTATCTCGCGTACTCGTAGTATCCACCCGCTTGTTTGAAGGGCGTCTGGTTCAGAACCAGTCCTTGAAGCTTGCTCCGATCGACGTGCCCGATAGCATCCAGGATGGCTTGTCGTGGTGTCACACCTGCCCGCACCACGAGCACGACCTGGCCGGGGATACGGAGCAGCACGCGCGCCTCGCTTGAAACAAGCAGGGGGGCGGAATCGAACAGCACTAACCGCTTTGGGTTTTTTGCGGCAAGGCGCGTCGCAAGCTGACTCATGCGCGCGCTGGCGAGCAATTCGGTCGAGTTTTCCTTGAATCTGCCGGCAGGCAGTATGTCCAGGCCACGAACATCCGTGCCGTGGATGAGTGACTCCACGTCAAGCGTCTCATCGGCAAGAGCATCGAGCAATCCAGGTGCGCCACGAAGGCCCAAGACTTCACTGGTATGTGCTCGCGGCCCGTCTGCGTCGACCAGCAGCACCGAAATGTCCCGCTCACGCGCCATGCTTAAAGCAAGATTGATGCTGGTGAACGACTTGCCGTCTCCGGGCAGGGCACTCGAGATAAGGATGAGGCGCATCTCCGGCGTTCCCGCCAGCGCCTTCTCGACCAGCGGTCGCTTGAGCTGCCGGTAGTGATCTGCGAACCGCCGCTCGAGCTCCTCTTCGGGAAGGTAACCGGCACTGCGAAGCGCCCTGAGGTCTAGTACGATCCGACTTGCGGGTTTCTCCGTCGACGCCGGAGCCACCGCGGGCACGTTCACGACGGGTGCGGCAGCGGCGCTGGTCGAACGCAGCACCGGAGCTCGAACCTGCGACTCGGCTTCAGCCCCGCGCCGCAGTTTTTCCAGCGCGCTCTCGATGAGGCTCACGAGTTCACCATGTGTTTCAGTGCCGTAATGCTCAGCCGGTAGCCTTGCAGACTGAGTATCACAGCCACCGCAAACCCTGCAACCAAGCAACCTGTGACGAGCGAGATTCGCCACAGGTCGCGACGGATTGCCCGTCGCCTACGCTCGGGAAAGGCAACGCTGACGAGCCCCAATACCGGCACCCCCGTGAGCTGAGTAAGGGCGGTTGGCGATGAGACGACTGGATGCAGGTAGCTCAAACCGTACGCTAAGGCAGCACCGGCTCCAAGCGAAGCGACTAGCACCATGAAAAGAAGCAGCGGCCGTTTCGGCCAGACCGGCCGGAAACCTGCGGTCGGCGGTTGCACGACCTCAAACCGAATCGATCCTGCGTCATCGGCTCGCTCACCGAGTCGTGCTTTTTGCAGGTTACCGAGCAAGGCGGTGTACTGGGCTTTGTTCACGTCGTAGTCGCGGTTGAGCTGGGCGAACTCGGCCTCGACCTGGGGTGCGGTATCCAGCATACGGCGCAGTTCGGCTACCTTCGATTCGTGCTGGACCAGCGCGGTGTTGAGATCCGCGATATCCACGTCCACCTGGTTCAGTGCGAGTTGCACGCTCTGATACACAGGATTACTGCTGGCGCGGCTGGCAGCGGCGGTTGCGGCGTCGCCCTGACGCAGGCTTTCGATCTCTGCCGCGCGGCGTTTCTTGAGGTCCTCGAGCGTCTGCCGCGCCGCCAGGACGTCGGGGTGTCGATCGGTAAATCTCAGCAGCAGCTCATCGAGCCTGGCCTGGGCCTCATCGATGCGCGAAAGCGTATCGAGGCCGGCGCCTCCCCTCCCTCCACCCGATCCGGATTGAGTCGAGGAACTCGCCGCCACCGCGACATCGCCGTGGAGCTGCTTAGTCAACGTCATCCGGCGCGACTGTGCTTCGGCAAGCTTGGTCCTCACGCTGGCGGCGGCATCAGATTCTTTCTGTAGCTGCGCGAAATAGCCTCCCTGCTCCGTGGGCATCAGCCCGATGTGTCGCGACTTGAACGCCGCCAGGCGGTCTTCGGCGGCCCTGAGACGCTTCTCATAATCATGGATCTGGGTCTCGAGGAACTGCTGAGCGTTCTGCGATCCTTCACGTTTGCCGCCGAGGGTCTCAGTGACGAGGGTGTCCATAAGAAGGCCCGTGACTCGCAGGGCGCGATCACGATTACGGTCCTGATAGACGACGCGATAGATGCTGCCTGCCGTTTTGCGGTCCTCTTCCCGGCCGCTGGCGCTGAGGACGCTGATGTCAATCCGTGTGCTCATGGCGGCAACGAGCTGCTCTTGCATACGCTCATTGATGCCAGCGGGGAGGACGCCGCCATTGCGCGCGATGCGCAGCAGCTCAGGACCCGCAAGCAGGGATTGCCTCACGAAGTTCAGCTGAGCGTCGACGTCCTGTTCCACCGTAAGGCCCTGGAGGACCGGCTTCAAGGACGTGCGCGTATCCACGAACACACTCGCCATCGCCTCGTAGCGGTCCGGAAGCGAAAAGACGACCAGCCAGCCGACAAGGGCAATGAGGATTGCCAGAGCAAGCGCGAGCCAGCGGTAGCGCCAAGCGCTGGTAACTTCGTCCCATACCTGATTCAGTATTGGGCTCACAGCTGCATTCCGAGCAACCGGCCGTCAGATGGCCTGGTGAGACGCGTCCGCTGCACGAAGGGCTCTTCCAAACCGTTTGGCTCACTCTGGAACTTCATTGCCCGTGTCCCGCTCTTCGAATCACGCGCCGCCCGCCATGCATCACCGCGCAAGCCGGGTTCCATGCCATGCAAAAAACTCTCAAGTACACCGCGCGCCTCCGCACACGAGGGTGCACATGCGGTCCTGAACGCGAACAGCTCAGAATCGGGTCGACTCGTAAGCGCGCGTATCCCGTACCATAACTGGGAAACGATCGGGACTACGAACGATTCTCCGTCTATATCGTAAAACGACCAGATGACCGACCGGTTGCCTTGCAGGTCCACGGCGACAACCTCACGATACGTGCTTTCGCCGACGTCTACGAACGCCATGGCGAGGACTGACAGGCCTCCCTGGCCGAGCAGAGAGTTCCCTTCGTTCACCAGTTCCCGGCCCTGTTGCTGCACGGCATAACCCACCGCGACTGCCTCGATCCGGTGGCCCTCACGGTCCTCATACGCCACATGCTGCTCAGAATGCGCTCCCACGAATACCGGGCGCCATGTCGCATCCGCCACTGGCAGGGGGCCGTGCCAGGCATTCTCACCGAGTGGCATACGCATGGCGCGAGGGGTCAAGTCGGCATCGTCTGAGCGCTCCCACAATAAGATCGGCAATGGACTGGCCACTAGGGCAGTAATTGCCACAAGATACGCTGTAGAAGCAGGCGCCTCCAACCTTGGGGCCCGTGCCTCAGGCTCAGGCAGAGTCCGCCGCGTCGCGGCCCATACGAACGCTACCAGCACGATGACGAAGAGCACGTAACCGAATTCCAGATGGCGCTGTGAAACGATCACATTGTCCATCCCGCTCGAGTAACCGATGGCCAGCAACAGGATCACCCGGACCCAGTTGGTAACGAGGGCGACAAGCGCCATGCTGATGAAAAGGCCGGCGCGCCGCGCAAACTTCGCGTCCTCGAGCTCCCCCAAGAGCACCGCGACGGCGAGCGCCTGGGTGAGGAACCCCACGCCGCTACAGGCAAGCGTGACTACGAACCGCCCGCCGTTGGGAAAGGCGAATGAAGTTCCAGAAACAGTCGCTGGCAGTCCGACCAGCGGTGCGACCAAGGCAACTGCGTGGACCGTGAGTTCCTGGAGCGGTACGCTCAAAATGTTCCATGCCGGCATCGCAAAGTAGAGATACCCGATGGGTAATGAGACGGAACGCGCGACAGCAGTGCCGAAGGCCGCGAGTACCGCCAGCCAGATCACGGCGGGCAGCATCAACAGCTGCAGCGCCTGGAGGCCGGCCTTCCAGAATACGAGGGCGGCCACACTGCATGGAACCAGCAGCAACAGCGCCCAAGGCGCGGCTTGCACAGGCTCGGAGTCAGTACGGTCCCGCGCGCGGGCAAGCAGCCAGAGCGCCAGGGCGGCCACGAGGATCCCGTGCCCTCCCAACGAAGGCTCGTCGATCCAGTATCTCCAGAGGGCAACGGCCCCCGGCCAGTAGGCTAGGCCTCCCACCGCAATGAGTACGCCGACCAGCACCGTGGTATGCGGCGCAGAAGCGCGCATAGATTCCTTGAGGGTTTTTCTAGGAATGTTGGGCTCCCCCGATCAACGGTGAATGTTACCGTAGGGCTTGTCGCAGATCCCCGACGCTCGGGCGGTTTGTGATGCAGTGCACGAATACGCATCGCACACTGGTGTCGGAATAGTTTACGTTTGAGGTGGAAGTAATCACCTATTACGTAAACTCGGCAGTCCGGAATCAAGCGATTGCGCGCTTGGCCCAGTCCTTGCACTTACTCAGGGTACCAGTTACAGCGGGGTCGGATTAATGAAGAACTTTGCCTTGACCGTCATTGCCATGGCTGCCCTCAGCGCGATGGGCACGAGCCCGGCCTACGCGAGCGGCGGCGGCAGCTGGCTTTGCGGCCTGCCGATCATTGGCAAGCTCCTGTGTCCCCCTCCACCGGGGGGTGGCGACGGTGGAACCTCGGTCCCTGAGCCCGCTACGCTGGCCGTGCTGGGCGCCGGCGCGGGTGCTGCGTTGCTGGCCCGTCGGCGCCGGACCAAGAAATAGCGCTCCATCCGAGGCGACGATCGGGTCGCCTCCGTTTCGCAATCCCGCGGTCACTTCCCGAGCTCGGTGGAGGCTGATTTGTGCCCTGGGCGATCCCGACGGCAGTCCAAGGGTGCTCCGTAACCCACTTCGCTAGCCCGCCGGACACCTGCGATCGTTGCAGCGCGGCTTAGTCAGCCGCACCCTTCAGTTGAACCAGGTCCAGGTGCATCCTCGGCACCGGGCCCCGCTGGAAACGTGGGGGCATGAAGGAGCGTCTCCCATCGCGCGCGGATTCAGATCCGCAGTCGCTGCGCCTTCCGATCTACAGCGCATGCGATTTAACACTGCGTCTGTCTTAACGGCAGTTCACTTTCCATAGTATTTCCAACACGCGGCGCACCTTGTCTGCGCACGGAGACATATTGCCTGCCTGTAGTTGAAGCGCTTTACTGCCGCTCGACGTAAAGGGCAAACCCCCCGCAAGGTGGGGACGCAAAGCTTCCGGTCTCAAGTCTTTTGTCGCTCGCTTGAGATAGCGGAGTTACCGGCAACGCGGCCCCACACTGCGCTGCCGTTATTCCGATTCGGTCCCTTGCTGCCCTTGCGTTTGTAGACGCCGCTAAAGCGAGAACTGCAAGGCATGGCTCACTCCCGCTCAGAGACCCTTCGTCGCCTAGGCCTCGGTGTCCTGAGTATTGCCCTCGCTCTTACGCTGGCAGCCTGCGGCGCCGTCGGCGTGAGTGGCGGACCTGACAGTTCCCCGTCCGGCATTACCGGGCCGCCGACGAACCCGACCAATACAGCCCCCCAGATCTCCGGGACGCCGGCGACCAGCGTTATTGCCGGCAGCATCTACGTATTCACGCCCAGCGCGTCTGACGCCGACGGCGACGCGCTGACCTTCGCGATTTCCAACATGCCCGAGTGGGCAACTTTTGACACGAGTACCGGGCAACTGACGGGCACCCCCCCGCCGGCAAGCATCGGTGCCTTTACGAACATCTCGATCAGCGTCAGCGACGGCCAGTCGACGACGTCTCTCGTGCCATTTTCGATCGAGGTGGTGGCACCGCTGACGATCGCCGGTAACCCGCCCACTGAAGTGGCCGTCGGCTCGAGTTATGACTTTAAGCCGACCACCAATGCCGCGAGCGGGGCGGCGCTGAGCTTCTCGGTCGCAAACCAGCCGTTTTGGGCTTCGTTCAATGCCGCGACCGGCGAACTATCAGGGACACCCAGCCAGGCCGGGACATTTTCGAACATCGTCATCAGCGTGTCGGATGGCATGCAGACGAGTGCCCTCGATGCCTTCGCCATCTCGGTGGCGACGCCCGCCCCGACAAACCATCCGCCCACGATTGCAGGGCAGCCCGCCACGAGTGCCCGGGCGGGCACGGTCTACAGCTTCACGCCGAGCGCCTCCGACCCTGATGGCGACAAGCTGACCTTCAGTGTCTCCAACCGCCCCGCGTGGCTGACCTTCAACAGTGCGACAGGCGCGCTGACCGGCACGCCGAGCGCAGCAAACGTCGGCACCTACTCGAACATCGTCATCAGCGTCAGCGATGGCATGGTCTCAGCCGCCCTGCCGGCGTTCTCCATCAAAGTCACGTCAGCCCTTGCGATCTCCGGCACTCCGCCGACGTCCGTCATGGCCGGTACCGGCTATTCCTTCCAGCCCAAGACCAATGCGCCGAGTGGCACGACGCTGACATTCGCGGTGCAGAATGCGCCCACGTGGACATCCTTCAGTAGTGCAACCGGTACGCTCTCGGGTACGCCGTCGACGAGCCAGGTCGGCACCTATTCGAACATCGTCATCATGGTCAGCGATGGCACCCAGACCAGCTCGCTGCCCGCCTTTTCCATCAAGGTCACTGCGGCGCTCACCATCTCGGGCAGTCCGCCGACGCAGGTAACCGCAGGCTCCGCCTATTCGTTCAAGCCGAGCACGAACGCCGCGAGCACCACCGCCCTGACCTTCTCGATTCAGAATAAGCCGTCGTGGGCCTCGTTCAGCAGCTCGTCGGGCACCCTAACAGGCACGCCCTCCGCGAGCCAGGTCGGCACCTACTCGAACATCGCCGTCAGCGTTACCGACGGCACCCAGACGAGCTCACTGCCCGCGTTTAGCATTAAGGTCGTCGCGGCGAGCACCCTGACGATCTCTGGAACACCGTCCAGTTCGGTCAACGTGAATTCGTCTTACAGCTTTACGCCGACGGTCAACAGCCCCGCCGCGGCGCCGCTGACATTCAGTATCTTGAACAAGCCCTCATGGGCGAGCTTCAGCAGCAGCAATGGCCAGCTCACGGGAACCCCGGCTGCCGCGAGTGCGGGCACGTATTCGAATATCGTCATCAGTGTCAGCGACGGAACCGACAGTGCCTCGCTGGCCGCCTTCTCGATCAAGGTCATTGCGGCCCTTACGATCTCCGGCAGTCCGCCGACGCAGGTGACCGCAGGAACTGCGTACTCGTTCAAGCCGAGCACGAACGCCGCGAGTACGACCGCTTTGACCTTCTCGATTCAGAATAAGCC
>Ga0068871_100003898_pt1 | contig 10281 bp, 7 predicted proteins | sample KBSMisM72_FD_72750 | JGI IMG/M metagenome (GOLD analysis project Ga0068871, IMG submission 72750) | Miscanthus rhizosphere microbial communities from Kellogg Biological Station, Michigan, USA - KBS Miscanthus M7-2 | ecosystem: Host-associated > Plants > Roots > Rhizosphere > Soil ...
TTTCCCGCGATCGATAGATGGTGAAGAAGCAGCACCCATCGATCTGCAGTCCGGAGGAGAGTTTCGCAACGTCGACATCAGCGTCGCGCCTGTACGCACGTATCACGTACGCGGGAGACTTACGAATCTGCCGACACCGGCGGGGCCCCCGCAGGGCGGGGGTGGAGCACCTCCTTTGCCTCCAACGGCCGCAGGAGGGTTTGGGGCGCGCGGTGGTCCCGGCGGTGGCGGCGCTGGAGGTCCTGGCATTCAGGTCCGGCTTGCACCGAACAACTGGTTTGGAAGCGTTTATAGTTCGCAGGCAAATGCGACAACTGGCGAATTCGAATTCCCGAAAGTGGTCACGGGTGGATATACGCTCTATACGTTCATTGATGGAACTACAACACGCATGCCTGTCGATGTCCGCAACGGCGATATCGAAGGAATCAACATGCCTCTCACGTCGGGAGTGAGCCTTCCCGTTCGGATTACACTGGAAGGTGAGCCCCCAAAGAACATGCCCAATATTTCAACTTTGAGAGTAATGCTCTATCGAGATCCCACACTGATTAACGCGCCCCCAATGCAACAGCCGCCCGGTGCAGACCAGTCTGTTATTCCGAATCTCTCACCAGGAGATTACCGGATATACATTCAGCCGCTATTGAATCCGATTACCGGCACGGATCCCTTGACCCCTCCGGCCCAGTGGCAGAGCGCGTACGTGAAGTCTATTCGCCTGGGCGAAGCAGAAGTCTTGAGTGGCGGACTGCACTATTCTCCTCAACCGGACCAGGTACTCGAGGTCGTGATCGGAACAAATCCAGGCACGCTCGAGGGCCAGGTCCTGAATGACCAGAAGCAGGCCATAGCGAGTGCCGCAGTTGTGTTGTTTGCGGAATCACCGGCCGCGAGAATTACACGTACCGACATGTTTCGAGTTTCATCAACCGACAGGACCGGAAAATTTCAAATCAAAGGTCTTCCTCCCGGGGATTACAAGGTCTTCGCGTGGGAAGGCCTGGACAAGGACGCCTGGCTCGATCCGGATTTTGTTCGCAACGAAAGCCGCGGACAATCCGTCCATATAGAAGAAGGAAAAACACAAGGCGTCGACATCCCGATCATTTCACCAAACCGATAAAAAGTTCCTCAAGTGGAGGGACGGTGCAAAATGAAAACGAACAACCTGCAGCCCATGCCTGCAAAGCCGACTCTCGTTGATTTTTTTAATCTGCGCTTCGAGGAACAAGCCCAGCACGTATTTCAGAGTGCGGTTCGTGCGATGAAGAATGGCGTACCGGAAGAAACGGTCTTTGCCTGCCTGCTGCACGATACCGGAATGGCTATTCAGATGGCCGATCACGGATATGTCGCCGCCGCCATGTATGAACCTTACGTCCGTGAAGAAGTTTCCTGGGCAATCCGCTATCACCAGGCGCTCCGATTCTTTCCCGATCCTGCGGTGGGATATGAGTACCCCACGATGTACTACGATTTATTCGGAAAAGATTTTTCGCCGGAACCGTATATCCGCAGAGACGCGGACTATGCAACGAAGCATCCCTGGTATATGAAAGCGCGGTTGATCACTCTCAACGATGAATATAGCTTTGATGCCGGCATCATCCTGAATATCGAACCGTTCATCGATATCATCGGCCGGAACTTCAAACAACCCGCAGAAGGACTGGGCTGGGATGACAGTCCGTCCTCCTATATGTGGCGTACTATCATCAATCCCACGCGACCCCTGTAAGCAGGAAATTTTCCGATGACATTTGCAGGACTGGAGGTTACTTCAACGCAACCTTGATTTTGGCAAGAAGTTCTCGTCGCTCCTTTCCAAAAGCACTTGAGAAAACAAAGACGAACCCTCGGCCGGTCGATATTCAATTACCTGCAGCAGGCGGAGCTTTTCAATCCATCTCTAATCCGCTATGATTTGGCACTCGACTAACGAGAGTGCTACCGCTCTTATAACTTCAGAACACCTCAGGAGGATTTCGAACTATGGCTGCCAAGGATCTTGTTTACCGCGAACACGCGCGCTCCGCCATGCTGCGGGGAGTCAATGCACTTGCGAATACCGTGAAGGTGACGCTCGGACCGAAGGGGCGCAACGTGGTGTTGCAACGGAAATTCGGTTCGCCCCTGGTAACCAAAGACGGGGTCACCGTTGCCAAGGAGGTCGAACTCGCCGATCGCTGGGAGAACATGGGAGCACAGATGGTGAAGGAAGTCGCAAGCAAGACAAGCGATCTTGCAGGCGACGGAACCACGACAGCAACCGTTCTGGCGCAGGCCATCTTTCGCGAAGGCGTAAAGAACGTTGAGGCCGGTGCCAATCCGATGGAATTGAAACAGGGTATCGATACCGCAGTCGCCCTGGTTGTTGCGGAGCTTCAAAAAATGTCGAAGCCGATCAAGACGAAAAAGGAGCAGGAGCAGATCGCCAGCATTTCGGCGAACAGCGATAAGAGAATCGGATCACTGATTGCGGAGGCGATGGAAAAGGTCGGCAAGGATGGAGTGGTCACCGTTGAGGAAGCCAAATCCATGATGACGGATCTGCAATTTGTCGAAGGTATGCAGTTCGATCGAGGTTACCTTTCTCCGTACTTTGTTACAAACCCGGAACGGATGGACGTCGTACTCGATAACCCCGCGATTCTCCTCTTCGAAAAAAAGCTCTCCGTCATGCGCGATCTTATTCCCATGCTGGAACAGGTGGCACGCGAAGGACGACAGCTGCTCATCATCGCGGAAGACATCGAAGGCGAAGCGCTCGCAACACTCGTCGTCAACAAGCTCCGCGGCACCCTGAAAGTCGCGGCTGTCAAGTCGCCCGGATTTGGAGACCGCCGCAAAGCGATCATGGAAGACATCGCTGTGCTCACGGGCGGACGTTACATCTCCGAAGATCTGGGAATCAAGCTTGAGAATGTGAAACTGGAAGACCTGGGTCGCGCGAAAAAAGTGACCATCGACAAGGACAACACCACCATCATCGAAGGCGCAGGAAAACGAACCGCAGTTGAGGCGCGAATCAAACAGATCCGAACTCAGATCGACGAAACCAGCTCGGACTATGATCGGGAAAAGTTGCAGGAGCGACTGGCCAAGATTGCCGGCGGCGTTGCCGTCATTCGTGTTGGAGCGGCAACGGAAATTGAGATGAAAGAGCTGAAGGCGCGAGTTGAAGATGCGCTTCATGCGACGAAGGCCGCAGTGGAAGAAGGCATTGTCCCAGGAGGAGGCACAGCACTTCTTCGAACACAGAAAGCCGTCGATAAACTGATGAAGACCCTCGAAGGAGACCTTCGCTCGGGAGCGGGAATCATCCGCCGCACCCTTGAAGAGCCGGTCCGAATGATTGCCGTCAATGCCGGACTCGACGGGGCCGTCATTGTAGATAAAGTTCGAAACCAGTCGGAAGTCAGTGTCGGCTTCAACGCCGACGAAGAGAAAATACAGGATCTGGTCGATGCGGGCGTAATCGATCCTACGAAAGTCGTCCGCGTCGCCATTCAAAATGCTGCATCGATTTCAGGTTTGCTGCTGACGACGGAAGCCTGCATTTCCGAAGTGATTGAGAAACCTAAACCCATGCCGGCAGGTGGTGGTCATGGCCACGGCGATCCTGGCGGCTATGGAGGCGACTTCGACTAAAGCGGCTGCTATCTGCGGGCGGCCGTTGACTCTCCGTCAATGGCCGCCCTGGCCGCCTGCCTTTTAGACTGATATTCTTTTTTTCCGCCGACGATTTGAAATCCAGACCATCAACATCCCCCCTAGCATCGCGAACAGCGAAAACGAAAATCCGTAGAAGAAGAACCAGAACATTTCAGTCGTGAAGGACACTTCCGCGGACATGGCGCGCAGCAGAAGATCCCGCATTGGCCCTGCCGTTTCGGGTGTTTTGGCCAACTGCTGTTCGGCTTGCTGGCGCACGGTTTCCCAATCTGATGCAAAAAACAGTTTGCTCGGGATCAGCATGATTGTGGATACGACGGCACCGAAGAAGCCGCTCAGCACACCTCCGAAAGCACCGTCGCCATAGCTGATACCGGAGGGACGTTGTTTTGAAACAAGGTGGGCTGTCAATGCTCCGCCTGCAAGTATCCATGCACCAAAGATGAGATTTGCCAGATTGATGATTGGAAGCGAAGAAAGCAGTCCCAGCAGCAAGCCACCAGCGATGGCAGGCTGAACAAATTCCAGATTTCGCTGAGGACCCGCTGAAGATGTTGCTTGCGAATCAACGGATGTTCCGCATTGCATGCATGTCCTTGCGCCGTCCGGCAGGATCGCACCACATTCCCTGCATTGTTGGGTCATGCCCGCGTCACCTCACAGAACCGTTTCAGGTCGAATCGTATCCTGATCGTCAAAGTAAGGCTGCAGGGCTTTAGGGACTCGAATTGTTCCGTCGGATTGCTGAAAGTTCTCAAGTATCGCGATCCAGGTTCGACCTACTGCCAGGCCAGAGCCGTTTAGGGTATGTGCGAATCGAAGTTTCCCACCACCGTTGGGCCGGTAGCGAATATTGGCCCGACGAGCCTGAAAGTCTCCAAAATTGCTGCACGAAGAAATTTCACGATAGGTATTCTGTCCGGGCAGCCACACTTCGAGATCGTAGCCTTTTGTGGCTCCGAATCCCATGTCTCCGGCGCAATGAATGACAACTCGATATGGGAGTTCAAGGCGCTGCAGGATTTTCTCGGCATCTCCAGTCAGGGTTTCGAGGTCGCCGTTGGAATCTTCCACCTTCGAGAACTTGACGATTTCTACCTTGTTAAATTGATGCACCCGAAATATTCCGCGAACGTCCTTGCCGTAGGATCCAGCCTCACTTCGAAAACATGGGGTGTACGCGACGAACTTTAGAGGGAGCCGAGCGCCATCGATGATTTCGTCTCTATAGATATTTGTGAGAGGAACCTCCGCGGTAGGTATGAGGCCGTAGTCGGTATTCTTCACCCAAAAGAGATCTTCTTCGAACTTCGGCAGTTGTGATGTGCCATAGAGCGACTGACGATTCACCATTAAAGGTGGAGTTATTTCGGTATATCCGTTCTCTTTTGTCTGAATGTCCAACATGAACTGGATCAGCGCCCGTTCCAGACGAGCCCCACGGCCTGCCAGGTAGTAAAAGCGCGATCCCGTGACCTTGGACCCACGCTCGGAATCCAAAATCCCAAGGGCGGGGCCGATATCCCAGTGAGCTTTCGGCGCAAAATTGAACTTTGGAACCTCTCCGATGCGGCGCACTTCGACGTTCTCCTCTTCCGTAAATCCGAGAGGCACGGAAGGATCGGGGAGGTTGGGCATGACTGCGGCCATTTCCGAAAGCTTGTCCTCGACCGACTTCAGAGGAGCTTCGATCGTTTTGATCTGTTCGGAAATCTCGGTCATTTTATTCTGGAGGGCAGAAGTATCTGTCTTATCGCGTTTGAGCTTTCCAATTTCTGCAGATCCGGACTTTAACTGCTGCCGAAGTAACTCGACTTCCTGGATTAAAGATTTTCGCTCACCATCGAGATGCTTAAACGTCTCAACGTCGAGCGTATACCCCCGGTGCGACAAGCGCACGCGCGCCAGTTCAAGATTTTCACGTAAATATGCAATATCAAGCATTGGGTTGAATTGTAGGACAAAGGGGATGACGGGCCAAGCGTCTTGACACTCAATCCCCTGATGCTATGATACTTTTGCGTTTAAAGAACACTATTTACCCATCACCGAGGTGCGTCCATGAGCCGTAGAGGAATAACGCTGATCGTTTCTCTGTTTCTCCTTTCTTCAGTTCTTCCTGTCGGAGCTCAAAAAAACAAAGTCGCTCCCGTAACCACCGATAACAAAGCCAAAGAGAAGGAAAAATCCAAGAAGGCGGAAGTCTCGGGCAATGTGTTAAAGGGCTGGGCGGACGATGTCGCCATTATCATGACGGACGAGGAACGGAAAGCCTTCAAGAAACTGACAAAGGATGAGGAGCGGGAGAATTTCAGCGAGAATTTCTGGCTCGTTCGTGATCCCACTCCCGATACGCCTGAGAACGAATTTAAAGATCAGTTTTACGAGCGTGTGGATTACGCGAACGATCACTTCACTTCCGGCATTGCGGGCATGCGGACCGATCGCGGCAAAATGTATATCCTCAACGGACCGCCGGATGAAATTATAAGTCATCCCTCAGGAGGCACGTATTATCGGCCCAATGAAGAGGGTGGTGGCGTTACCAACACGTTCCCATTTGAAACGTGGCGTTATCGACATCTGGATGGCAAATCCCAGACCGAGAATGTCATTTATGAATTCGTCGACAAAAGCATGAGCGGTGAGTATTCACTCGAGTATGACCCCAGTGCAAAAGATGCACTAACGCACGTTCCCGGAGTCGGGCTCACGGAACAGGAAGCCGCTCTGGGTCTCGACAAATCCGATCGGTACAATAAGCCGAACACCCTCCAGGCCGGAGCCTCTGCCCCCGTCCCAGGAAGCTACGCTGGGAACAACCAGTTCGACATGCTGGCAAAATATAACGAAGCGTTCATACCGAAAGAAGTCAAATACAACGACGTCTTTGTTCCAGCGACAACTCGACTCTCCAACAATCAGCTCCCGTTCAGGGTCCAGGCAAATTACGTTCGCGTCACAAGCGACCAGGTCCGCACTTTGATCACGATTCAGTTCATGAATCGAGATCTGGCGTTTCAGGATGAGGGTGGAGGGAAGAAGGCAAAGGCCCATATCCAGGGAGTTATTTATCGAATCGACAATCGCAGATTACCCGGATTCTCTCAGGATGTGGCGCTCGAGTTTCCTTCCAACACCTTTGCGGCAAATCTGGATCAGCCGACGCTTTACCAGGAATCCCGCTATTTGACCCCTGGTAAATACAAAGTCCACATCACCGTGGAAGACATGAATTCGCAGAGCATCGGCGTGCAGGACTACCCATTGAATGTTCCTCGGATTCCGGATCAATCACTGCAGGCCAGTTCCATGATTCTGGCATACAGCGTAACGGATCTGCCCCAGCGTATGCTGGGCACGGATATGTTTGCTCTCGGGGAGAAAAGAGTAAAACCCAACGTTACGGGCGTCTTTAAACGCAACGAAAACCTGAATGTGTGGCAGGAGATTTATGGTTTGACGGTTGACGAGAAGACACATAAACCTTCCGCATCGTTCGAGATGGTGATTTCTCAGAACAAACAGGAAATCAAGAAGTTGGTCAGTGACTCGACGGAGTTAACCGGTTCTGGTCTCCAAATGAAATACTCAAACAGTGTGCCGCTCGCGGATTTTGCTCCTGGTCAGTACGATATACAAATTAAAGTCACAGACAATCTCACAAAAGAGTCGTTTGTGACGCCCGGCAAATTCACGGTTGCCGCAGCTCCGGCTAAATAGTCCGGGAAGGCAACAAAGCCAGAGGAAGAGCCATGAAAATCGCTGTAGCTCTCGGGATAATCGTAACTTTGATGGTTCCGGTTTCGGGCATGGCCGCTGAGAATCTCGGTGCAATTCAGGGCAAAGTTCGTGACCGCAGCGGCGCTCCGGTTGTCGGTGCCCTGGTCATCGCGATAGCCACCAAGTCATCCCCCGGAGAGCGGATGGCTTTCACCGATAGCCTGGGAGCATTTACCATTCCCAACCTCCTTGTTGGCCAGTACTCCGTCAAAGTCACGATGGCTCCGTATCTGCCAACGCAAACGGCAGCAATTCAATTGTCCAGCGGCACAACGGCGATACTGAGCTTGAATCTTCAGACTGCAATGGATGTTTTCAGGCGAGTGAACGCACGTGATGCCAAGACCGCTCAGGATATGGTCTGGATCCTCCGAAGTTCGCGTGCCACCCAACCTGTGCTGAGACTGTTGGGCGCTTCGACGGAAGATGATCTTTCCGTTGCAGACTACTCCGGATATCTCCAGATCTATTCCAATTCACTGGAATCCAACAAAGGATTAACCGACGGCCTGGGTTCACGCTTTTCGCTGACCATGCCATTGCAGAGTCGTGCAAGGGTCACTCTGGACGGCCAGTACAACGAATCACCCGACCAGCCACGCGGACTGGGTGCAACTTACGAATTCGCACCCGTCGATAATCGGCAATCCCGCGTGAGTGTAAACGTGAGGCAGGGAACCTTAATCAATGGAAGTTTCCCGGAAGACGACCTGAAGGAAATTCAGGTGAAATACGACGAGAAACTCGAACTGCTAAACCACTTTGTTTTCAATTACGGCGCCGAAATGGGAAGGACAGACGGACGAGAGAGCGATCAGTATTTCCGACCGATGCTGGGCGTTTCCTTTGTGCCAAACGCGATGACGACTATCGGAGTTGCCGCCACAGCCGAAAGCCCGGCGCAGGCAGACGATCCGATTCGGGGCAAGGACTACTTTGAGCAGAAAGCGTATCTGCCGCCCGTACACCAGGAATATCGACATGCGGAACTTCAGATGGCGCGCATCATCGGCTCTACCAAATTATCGGGCGCTATATTTAAGAGTAGTGCAGCCAGCCAGACATTGTTTGTCAGCTTGCCGGATGGATCCAGAACCTTTCTGATTCTGGATGGAAGCAACTTGCGATCCCAGGGGGCGCGTTTTTTTGTGGATCGCTCCTTCAAGGGATTTAACGCCGGATTGGGGTATACCGTTGCGTCAGGCTTTGGCTTGTCCAAACCCGCGTATCACATGGATGACCTCATGGACCAGATGACTCAAAGACAGTTCCATGTGATCACCGCCAGGGTTAAGACGGATGTCGATATTACAAATACGGAACTTACAGCCGTCTATCACTGGGTATCGCCGCTGGCCGCAGTGACGATCGACCCGTACCAGACCAATGCGGAGTATCTGGACCCGACGCTCAGCATCACCGTTGCCCAAACGCTGCCAACCTGGGGAACGTTTCCTGGCAAGGTACAGGCAATTCTGGACGCACGCAATTTACTCGAGTCGTCCAATCCCAATCACGGTATCCATATTTCAAACTCGCCCCGTTTTGTAAAAGGCGGCATCAATATCCGTTTCTGATAACCGGAAAGTCATTTCCTTCAGACTTGTTTTCGTCACGCTGTTCAGCATTGGACTGCTGGTCCTAGGTGGGTTCAATGTCGCTCAGCAGCGAAAATGGAATGCCCCCGATGACGGCTGTTCATGGATCCAGACCAATCCCGGAACTGTACAGGCGCAGGTTGTCGTACGTGATGGACCCGCAGAGCTTGCCGGGATTCAGGCTGGCGATATCCTGCTGGAGATCAATGGTGTCGAAGTTAAGAGCGATAGTGATGTCACGCGGATTCTCTATGAAATCGGACAGTCTCAGGCCATTTACACAATCAGCCGCGCCAACAATGTAATTCAAAAGACGCTGAATATTGCCGGAATCCCGCCTCGATTGAAACGGCAGCGTCTCTTCCTTGAGATCATTGGGCTCTTCTACCTGCTGGCCGGAGTCTTTGTTCTGATTCGCAGATATCGAGCGCCGCTCGCCATTCATTTTTATTTTGTCTGCCTCACCTCTTTCGTGCTGTTTGTCTATAGCTTCACCGGCGAACTCAACGCTTTCGATTGGACTATCTTCTGGCTGGACCAGGCCGCATCGTCACTGTTGCCGCCACTATTTCTGCACTTCTGTCTGGAATTTCCGCGGCGTAAAAACTGGCTGAGCCAAAACAAGATTCTGCTCCCGCTGCTGTATGCCCCAGGAATCGTGATACTGCTAACCTGGTTTCTGTTCGTTTACGGCATTCTCGAATTCGTCCCGTCTCCTCTGATACTGAGAAATTTTCTGGAGACTGTGAACGACGTGCATTTCGGCGCCTATTTCGTATTGAGTGCCGGCGTTCTGCTTAGAACATATCGAAAAGTCCGGGAACCGGAACTTCGCCAGCAGATGAAGTGGGTGACGCGAGGGACCGCCATTGCCGTCCTTCCATACTTTCTGCTCCAGACCATTCCCCGAATTGTCGGAATCGTCCCCGAACTCTGGATCGACGCGTCGATTTTCCCGTTAATTTTCATACCCACGACGTTCGGTTATGCGATTCAGAGCTATCGCTTGATGGACGTCGACATCTTCTTCAAGCGAGGGGTTACTTACACGCTTGCGACCGTTTCAGTCATCGGCCTGTACGCCACGCTTGTTGTGATTGTCGGGGAGCTTCTGGGATCGGGCATTGAGCCGGCAGGTACCGTGGTTCGAGTAGCTGCAACGATAATGGCGGCTCTGCTCTTCGCTCCAATCAAGGATCAGTTTCAGATCTGGCTCGACAAG
>Ga0068871_100003902_pt1 | contig 10279 bp, 8 predicted proteins | sample KBSMisM72_FD_72750 | JGI IMG/M metagenome (GOLD analysis project Ga0068871, IMG submission 72750) | Miscanthus rhizosphere microbial communities from Kellogg Biological Station, Michigan, USA - KBS Miscanthus M7-2 | ecosystem: Host-associated > Plants > Roots > Rhizosphere > Soil ...
TTGTCGGCGACGTACGTCGAGCGCCGCGATCGCCTGCGCGAGGGCGCCGCGTTGTCGGGCGCCGGCAAGCGTGCGGCGTTCGCCGTCTTCTACGGCCCACTTCACTACCTGCTGGTTCGAGAAGTCGTTCGCGCGATTTCAGCAAACCACCCTGAAAGGGCCGCCTCACAACGTGGTCCGGTGACGTTAGTCGACCTCGGCTGCGGCACGGGTGCCGCTGGTGCCGCGTGCGCCGAAGTCTGTGACCCACGTCCCAACGTCATCGGCGTCGACACGCATCCGTGGACGCTGGCGGAGGCGGCTCACACATACCGCGAGTTCGGCCTTCACGCGCGGACGGTTCGAGCCAATGCGGCCACGTTCGCCTTTCCTCGGACGCGCGCAATGATTCTGGCGGCGTTCGTCGTCAACGAGCTCGATGACAAAGGCCGCGACGCGCTGCTGCCTCGTTTGCTCGAGCGCGCCGCGGCCGGCGATCGCGTGCTCGTCGTGGAGCCGCTCGCGCGATCGGTTGCCCGATGGTGGCCGGCCTGGGAGCGCGCATTTCACGGCGCCGGAGGCCGGGCCGACGAGTGGCGATTCCGCGTTGATTTGCCGCCCCTCGTTGCGAAACTCGATCGCGCCGCCGGCCTCGATCATCGCGAGCTCACCGGCCGGTCTTTGTACGTGATTTAATCGCACTTTCCAATGACGCAACTGCGTCGCGCGCTCGGCTTTCGCGATCTCGTGCTGTTCTACGTCGTCACGACGTGGAGCTTGCGCTGGATTGCGATGGCGGCGGCCGCAGGACCGAGCGCCCTCGTCCTCTGGGTCGTCGCGGCGGCGTTTCTGTTTGTCCCGCTCGTCTTCACCGTGCTCGAGTTGTCGTCGCGGTATCCGGACGAAGGCGGCCTGTACGTCTGGAGCAAGCGTGCGTTTGGGCCCTTTGCCGGATTTCTCAGCGGCTGGATGTACTGGGTCACGAACTTGCCGTACTTTCCCACGCTGCTGTTGTTTGCCGGGTCGAACGCGTTGTTCGTCGCCGGTCCGTCCGCACAGTCGCTCTCGACCAACACGACGTACTTCACGATCGTCTCAGTGGTCGGTCTGACGATCGCGGTCACGCTAAATGTCATCGGTTTGAACATCGGCAAGTGGCTCAGCAACGCCGGTGCGATTGCCGGCTGGATCCCTTTCATATTCCTGATCGCCTTCGGCCTCTATTCCTGGGCGGCGCACGGATCGGCGACGTCCTTCACACCGCAGACGCTGATGCCGGGAACGGGACTGAAAGACCTCGTCTTTTTCTCCACGATCGCGTTCGCGTTCGGCGGTGTCGAAAGCGCCTCGACGATGGGCGAGGAAATCGTCGAGGCCCGCCGCACGGTGCCGCGTTCGGTCGTGACCGCGGGCGTTCTGATCGCGGTGCTCTATATCGCGGGCACCTGGTGCCTGCTGCTCGCGCTTCCCAAGGAACAACTGTCGGGATTGCAAGGCATCATGCAGGCGATGCAGACGATGGCGGTGAAAGCTGGGACTCCGTGGATTGTGCCGATCATCGCTGCGCTGGTGACGCTGAACGTCCTCGGCGGCATCGGGGGATGGTTCGCGTCAACGGCGCGGCTGCCGTTCGTCGCCGGCCTCGACCGTTACCTGCCCGCCGCGTTCGGCAAGCTGCATCCGACATGGAAGACGCCGTACGTCGCCCTGCTGGTGCAGGCCGTCTTCGCCTTCGCGTTCGTGTTCATCGGACAGGCGGGCACGTCGGTGCGCGGCGCGTATGACGCACTCGTCAGCATGAGCGTGATTACCTACTTCATTCCGTTTCTGTTCATGTTCGCGGCGATGGTGAAGCTGCAGCGCGAGCCGGCGGCGCCGGACGTGCTGCGTGTACCCGGTGGCGCTCCGGTTGCACGGGCGCTCGCCGTCCTCGGGTTTCTGGTGACGACGGCGGCGATCGTCCTCGCCTGCGTGCCGGCCGACGACGATCCCAACAAGACGCTCGCCGTGATAAAGATCGTGGGCGGATCGGTGGCGCTCATCGCTATCGGCTCGCTGATCTATTTCGTAGGAAGACGCCGTTCATGACTCACTTGCTGCTGGCCGCCGCCGTGCTCACGATGCGGGTGGATTACTACCACACCGGCAACGAGAAGCAGGAACACTTCAGCCTCGATCGCGTCGTCGTCGAGCCGCTGGCCTGGCCCGGGGATCCACAGAAGTCCATCGATACGACGATGCGCGGCAAATACTTCTTCGAGGTGATCGACGAGGCGACGAACAAGACGGTCTACTCGCGAGGGTTCGCGTCGATCTTCGGCGAGTGGGAGACGACGGCAGAAGCAAAGGCGATGAACCGGACGTTTTCGGAGTCGCTCCGCTTTCCAAGCGTGGACAAGCCGGTGCGCGTGGTGTTGAAGAAGCGCGACGCGAAGAACGTGTTCCAGGACGTCTGGACCGCGAAGATCGATCCGGCGGACAAGTTCATCATGCGAGCGGGCGCGCTCGCGTCGGCCGGGCGTTTGATAAAGCTGCACGAGCGTGGTGATCCGGCGACGAAGCTCGACTTGCTGATCCTCGGAGACGGCTACACGGCTGCCGAGCGAGGAAAATTCGAGCGCGACGCGAGGCGTATGCTTGCGGTGCTGTTCGCGACCTCGCCGTTCAAGGAACGCGAAAACGACATCAACGTCTGGGGGCTCGTGCCGCCGTCGACCGATTCTGGCATCTCCAGCCCGTCGCAGAAGATCTACAAGCGGACCACGTTCGGCACGTCGTACGACACCTTCGATTCCGAGCGCTATGTGCTTACGACGGAGAACCGCACGTTTCGCGACATCGCGGCGAACGCGCCGTATGAAGTCGTCGAGATCCTGACGAACAGCGAGAAGTACGGGGGCGGCGGGATTTACAACCTGTACAGCACCGTCGCTGCGGATTCAGTGTGGGCGTCGTACATCTTCGTGCACGAGTTCGGGCATCATCTCGCCGGCCTGGCCGACGAGTACTACACGTCGGACGTCGCCTACCTCCCGCCGGCCGAAAAGATCGAGCCTTGGGAGCCCAACGTCACGGCGCTGCTCGATCCGTTGAAGCTCAAATGGCGCGACTTGGTCGGGCCGGGGACCCCGCTGCCGACCCCCTGGCCGAAAGAGCAGTTCGAGGCGATGCAGAAAGAGCGGCAGGAACGACGGCGGGCGCTCCGCGCCGCGAACCGTCCCGAAAGCGAGATGAACGCCCTGTTCACTGAGGAATTGCAGCGCGATACGGAGCTGCTGGACGGCCCGCCGCTCAGGGGCAGGGTGGGGGCGTACGAGGGCGCCAACTACGAGGCTAAGGGATACTACCGGCCGCAATCCGACTGCATCATGTTTACGCGCGACAACGTCGGCTTCTGCGCGGTCTGCCGCCGGGCGCTTCAGGAGACGCTGGACCTTTACGCGAAGCGGTGAGAGACTACCCGCCCTGAGCGAACGCCTCTCAGAGAAGGTGAATCATGGACGACGATTTCGACAACGACGTGGATATGGCTGAAGACGATCTCAACGAATCGCTGAACGACGACCTGGGCGATCTTGGTGAAGGCACCGGCGGCGACGTCGAGGTCGAAGCCGACTTCGAGGCAGCCGCCACCGGCGGAACGCGCGCCACTGGCGGCGCACGGGCGAACGCGAAACTGAGCAAGCCCGAAGCGGCGTCGGTCCGCGCGCCGCGCCCGTCCGCGCCGAAAGCCAAGAAGGCGGCGACGCCGGCGAAAAAACTCGCGCCGGTGAAAGCGGCCAAGAAGAAGGCGGCGCCGAAGAAGAAGAAGGCCGCCGCGAAGAAAAAGAAGGCCGCGCCGAAAAAGAAAAAGGCGGCGAAGAAGTCGTCGCGGAAAGCCGGTCGCAAGAAGTAAACGCCGTGGCGCGTCTCTCACGTCGTCGTCTCTTGCAGACGAGCGCCGTCGCGCTTGGCGGCGGCGCCGTGTTGAAGGCGCAGGCGCCGGGCGTGCGCACCGGCACGCAGACCGGCCGGACATTCCGCGGCCTCGTGCGTCATTCGACGACGATTGACGTGCAGGAGCTTCGCCTCCTGCCAATCGATCCGCGGCAAGTCGTCATTCGCTCACAGGCGGTCGCGCCCTGCTACACGATCGTGCGCGGGGCGCTGGGTACCAACCCCGTTCGACGCGCTGAAGTGCCGAACCACTGCGGCTTCGGCGTGGTCGAGGCCGTGGGCGCGCAGGTGAAGCGCGTGCAGATCGGCGACCGCGTCGTCGTCGCCGGCACGTCGCAATGCGGCCAGTGCTACCAGTGCCTGCAGGGCCGGCCCGATTACTGTCAGTTCACGTTTTTCTCGAACGCACAAGGAGTCGAGCCGTTTCCGCCGTTCGCCGAGATGCGCGACGGAACGAAGGTGTACGCGCAGGCCGGCATCGGCGGCATGAGCGAGATCATGGTCGCGTTCGAGGAATACTGCGTGCCGGTGTTCAGCGATCTGCCGGCCGCTGAGCTCACGCTCTTCGGTGATCAGCTCGCCTCGGGATTTGCCGCCGGCCACGCGGACGTGCACTTTCAGCCTGGGTCCGATGTCGCGGTGTTCGGATGCGGCCCAGTGGGACTCGGCGCGGTTCAAGCAGGACGCGTCACCGGCGCCGGGCAGGTGATTGCGATCGATCCGATCAAATACCGGCGCGACTTCGCGCTGAAGATGGGCGCGACGATCGCGCTGGATCCGGTTGCCGAAGGCGACGGCATCGTCGAGCGCGTGCGCGAGTTGTGCCGCGGTCCGAACGATCGACGTTTTGCGGGCGGCGTGAGTTGGGGACGCGCGGGAAACGCGGTGATGGCGCGCGGTGCGGACTTCGTGGTCGAGGCCGCGGGATTTCAATCGTTCCCGCCGAAGGTCGAGGCGCAGCCCGATCCGACGAACGTGAAAACGGTTCAGCAGGCGTGGGACTGCACGCGGATGGGCGGTCACGTGATGCTGATGGGATTCACGCTGCAGCCTGTGTCGTTCCCAGGCGCAACGCTCGCGCTGCTCGGCCGCACGATTCATCCAGGGCAGCAGGGCGGACTGCACATCATGCGCGACATCCCGAGGTACGTGAAGCTCGCCGAGCGCGGCGTCATCGACACCAAGTCGGTGATCACCAAACGCTACACGCTTGATCAAAGCGTGCAGGCGATTCAGGACACTGCGGACCGGACGATCATCACGGGCGTGATCGAGTTCAGCTGAGTGATGTAGTGCAGGCTGGGCGATGTAGTGCAGGCCTTCAGGCCTGCCAAGGAGTACGACTCATGAAGAAGATACTGACGCTGTCGTTCGTGGCGGCTGCTGTGGCAATGCTCGGCGCGCAGGCACAACCGTCGACGATGAACGCGAAAGAGAAGGCCAACCTGCAACTCGTGCGGAACTGGTGGCTCGAGTGCCTGGAAGGCCGTAACCTCGAAGCCACGGCAAAGTACCAGGCCGACAGCTACATTCAACACAACATCAACTTCCCGACGGGGCGCGCAGGCTTCATGAAGATTTTTGGCGAGCGCTTCAAGGCCGCCGGCGGGCCCATCACGCCTGCCCCCACGAAGTTCGCGAATCCGCCGGTGGTCCAGTTCGCGAAGGGCGACTTCGTCGTGCTCGTCTGGGAGCGCCAAGGGAAGGATCCCGTCGACCCGACGAAGACCTACAAGTACAACACCTACGACATGCTGCGCATCGAAAACGGGAAGGTCGCCGAGCACTGGGACTACGCGCTCTTGGCGAAGGGCACGCCGCGTGGCGGCGCGCCGGACGGCATCGACTACGAGAAGGTGACGTTCACCCAGACGCCGCAGGAGCAGAAGAACATCGAGATCGCGACGATCGAGTTCAAGGACATCCTCCAGTACGGGCACACGGAGCTCGCCGAGAAGGCCATGGCTCCGACCTACATTCAGCACAACCCGAACGTGCCGACTGGCCGCGCTGCGTTCGTGGAATTCTTCAGCAAAATCCGCAAGCCGGAACCGATTCAGGCCGGCTGGAAGAACAAGCCGACGATGATGTTCGCGAGCGGTCCGTACGTGATGGTGATGGTGAAGCGCGCCGAAAAGGATCCGAACGATCCGAATCAGACCTACGCCTCGTACTGGTTCGACCTGGTACGCGTAGAGGACGGCCTCGTCCAGGAGCACTGGGATTCGGCGACGAAAAACGCGCCGCCGGCGCGATAAATTGCGGCTAAAGTGTTGGCGCTATAGTTGCACCTCAGGCACGAAGGAGCGAAACATGCTGACTTCAATCCGCGTGCATCGTGTTGTGACGCTTGCGCTTTTGGCCGCGAGTGCCCTTCTCGTCCTGCCGTCTCACGCTTTTGCGCAGCGATGGGGACGTGAACGTTTTCCGGACAGCGGCGCGTGCTTCTTTCGCGACGCCGATTTTCGTGGTGAGTACTTCTGCATTCGTGCCGGCGACGACGTCGGCCGCATGCCGTCCGAAATGAACGACGCGATCTCGTCGATCCGCGTGTTCGGCCGAGCGGAAGTCACTGTCTACCGGGACGTTCGATTCAACGGCGGGTCGTCGCGGTTCGAGTCGAGCATCAGAAACCTCAGAGACGCAGGCTGGAACGATCGCATCTCATCGCTGCGCGTCCAGTTCGGGCCGCGCGATGGCGACTTCCGCGACCGGCGCGACGGACGCGACGGGCGCGACGACCGTGGCGGCGATCGTCGTGACGACGGGCGTAGCAATCGGCGGCTCACCGGCGACGAAGCTGACCGCAGCGTCCGGCGGGCATACCAGGACGTGCTCCATCGTGATCCCGACGACGGCGGGCTCCGCCAATACCGCAGCCGCATGATTGACGACGGTTGGTCGGAAGAGCAGGTCAGAGATTCTCTGCGGAACAGCCCCGAGTACCGCGAGCGCACGACGATGACGCGGGCGAAAGCGGAAGACATCGTGCGGCGCGCGTATCTCAACGTGCTCAAGCGCGAGCCCGACGCTGCCGGATCGCAGGGCTTCATCAACTCCGTGCTGCGCGACAACTGGTCGCAGGAAGACGTCGAGCGCGCGCTGCGCAACAGCGAAGAGTTCAGGAACAGGAGAGATCGTTGAAACGATTCGTGGTTGGTGTCGTTGCCGTCATCGCCGCCGCGGCGGCGTCTGTTGAAACAGCGCAAAACGCTCCTGCTCCGACGCCTCCGCAGGGAGCTGGCCAACAGCAGGCGGCACGAGGCCGCGGTCCAGCGCCGGTGGACACGCTCGGCGCCGGACCGTGGGATTTGCCGGCCGGCCGCGGCGTGCGCATCCACGTGACGGCGATCAAGGGACTCGATCATCCTTGGGGCGTCGCATTTCTTCCAGACGGCAGCATGCTCGTCACCGAACGCCCTGGACGGTTGCGCGTCATTCGCAACGGCACGCTCGACCCGACGCCGATCGGCCCGCTGCCGGAGATACTCGCCGGAGGTCTTGGCGGAGCGCTCGACGTGTCGTTGCATCCGCAATTCGCGACGAACCACTTGATTTACCTCGCGTACTCGAAACCGCAACAAGGCGCGGTAGGGAACGCGACGACTGCGGTGTATCGCGCGCGGTGGGATGGCGGTTCGACGCTCGCCGATGGCAAGGACATCTTCGTCGCGACGTCGATTCAAGCTGCGTCCGACAAAGCTGTTGGACCGGCAACGGGCAGCTACGGCGCGCGGTTCGCATGGGAGAAGGATGGTTCCCTGTACGTGTCGCTCGGCGAACGCAACGTCCCCAACACGTCTCAAGAACCCAACACTCATCTCGGAAAGATCGTCCGTCTCAAAGACGATGGGAGCGTGCCGAAGGACAATCCGTTCATTGGCAAAGCCGGCTATCTGCCGGAGATCTACACGCTCGGACATCGCAACCCGCTCGGCTTGTATGTCCATCCGACGACCGGCGAGCTGTGGTCGACGGAAGAGGGCCCGCAGGGCGGCGACGAACTGAACATCATCAAAGCCGGCAAGAACTACGGCTGGCCGGTCGTCTCCCTCGGGCGAAACTACGACGGTACCATCGTCGGTGAGGGCTTCACGAAGCCTGGTCTCGAGGAACCGCTCGTTTTCTGGGTGCCGGCGATTGCGATCTCTGGCCTGTCGATCTACAACGGCGATGCATTCCCCGCGTGGAAGGGCAACGCGCTCGTCGGCGCGATGCGCAACAACACCGGCCAGCACGTCCAGCGCGTCTGGTTCAATCCGAAAGGCGAGCCGATCGGACGCGAGATCTTTCTCGCGGATCTGAAGCAGCGGATTCGCGAGGTGAAACCCGGGCCCGACGGATTCATCTACGCCTTGACCGACGAGACGTTCGGCGCCGTTCTCAAGATCGAGCCCGCCCCCAAGTAATAGGTAGTGTCCGCCTTTAGCCGGACCTGTAGAATGGCGCCGCCATGGGCCATTCCACGCGTCGCGCCTTTTTAGCCGCCAGCGCCCAGAGTGCGGCTGCGCTCGGGTTGTCGCGCTCGCTGAGCGCATTCGGCCAGGCGACGTCGCAGGCCGCGCGAATCGTCGTCGATTCGCGGCGTGTGATTGCGACGCTCGATCGCCGGGTCTTCGGATCGTTCCTCGAGCACCTTGGCCGCGCCATCTATGGCGGTATTTTCGAACCCGGATCGCCGCTCGCCGATCAAAACGGGTTTCGCCGCGACGTCATCAGCGAAATCAGCGCACTCGGCGTGCCGATCGTGCGTTACCCCGGCGGCAACTTCGTGTCGGGGTACGACTGGCTCGACGGCGTCGGCCCGCGTGCCTCGCGTCCCGCGGTGCTCGATCGCGCGTGGAATTCCATCGAGACGAATCAGTTCGGCACGAATGAATTCCTGGCGTGGTGCCGGATGGCGGGAGCGGAACCGCTGCTCGGGTTGAACTTCGGCACGGGGACAGCGGAGAAAGCGGCGGCGCTCGTCGAGTACTGCAACGTCCCGTCGGGTACGCGTTGGAGCGATTTGCGGCGCCGGCACGGCGTCGAGCAGCCGTGGGGCGTCACGCGATTCTGTCTCGGCAACGAGATGGACGGCGCTTGGCAAATCGGCCACATGACAGCGGAGGAGTACGGACGAAAAGCCGTCGACGCGGCGCGGCAGATGCGGGCCGTCGATCCGCGCCTGCAGCTCGTCGCCTGCGGATCGAGCGGACCGGGAATGTCCACCTACCTCGAATGGGATCGCGTTGTCCTCGAGGAATGCTACGAGCAGGTGGACGCGATTTCGCTGCACCGGTACTTCGGCTTGTCGAGCGACGCCGTCAAAGACGACGCGCGGTTTCTCGCGTCGAACCTCGAGATGGAGCGGCAAATCGAAGACGTCGCGGCCGTGTGCGACTACGTGCGCGGACGGAAGCGTTCCGCCAAGCGGCTGTGGCTGTCGTTCGACGAGTGGAACGTGTGGTACCGGCAGACCGGCGGAAACGGACGCCGTCAGCAGGCGCCGCATCTGCTCGAGGAAGTGTACGACCTGCGCGACGCGCTCGTCGTCGGCGGCGCGCTCAACTCGCTGATGCGGCACGCGGATCGCGTCCGGCTGGCGTGTCTTGCGCAGCTCGTGAACGTCATCGCGCCGCTGGTCACTGATGCGACGCGGGTCGTCCGCCAGACGATTTACTATCCGTACGCGTGGGCACTGGCCTACGCAAAGGGACAAGTGCTCGATATTTCGACGGACGTCGCCGCGTACGACGCTGCCCCCGTCGGAAAAGTGCCGTTTGTCGACGCCGCGGGCACCTTGGATCCCGCGACCGGCGACATCGCGCTGTTCCTGCTGAACCGCGATCTCGACCGCGCTCGCGAACTGCGCGTGAGTTTTCGTGACGCGACGCCTGCGCGCGTGGTCGGCGCGGAGGTGTTGACGGGCGCAAACCTCAAGGCCGTCAACACGCTCAACGCGGCGTCCGCCGTCGTGCCCGGCAAGCTCGACACGCCGCGTGCCGGGGCCGAGATGACCTTCGAACTCCCGCCTCGGTCGTACTCCGTCGTCCGTCTCGCGCAGCGTTAGAGCCGTTGTCGTTTTGCGGAACACGATTTCGTGCAAACGAATGGCGGTTTCGTGCAAACGGAAGGAGGTTTTGCCGAAACGGAAGGACGTTCGGCCCCGGCGATTGGACGTTCGGCTCGGGCGATTGGGAGTTCACGTCCAGCGGAAGGCCGTTCGCGGCTAACGGAAGGCGATCACGCCCCGGAGAGTCAACGTTTGCATGCCAAGTGTGCCGGTTCACGCGCGAAGTCTGCGAGTTTCGGCTCCGCACTCGAGAGTTACACCCGTGCAGTCGGACGATCGCGCGCTCAGTCTGGAGGTGTACGCGCCCGC
>Ga0068871_100003904_pt1 | contig 10276 bp, 10 predicted proteins | sample KBSMisM72_FD_72750 | JGI IMG/M metagenome (GOLD analysis project Ga0068871, IMG submission 72750) | Miscanthus rhizosphere microbial communities from Kellogg Biological Station, Michigan, USA - KBS Miscanthus M7-2 | ecosystem: Host-associated > Plants > Roots > Rhizosphere > Soil ...
ATTATGAAAAAGATGGGTGCCGGCTCGCTGGCGGAGTTGGTGAGAATGGCTGGGACGCTCGAAATCCCGCTCAGCCGCGCAAAGTGAGCGCCTCGATCGTCGCGCGGCGCGTCGATTCACGACCGGGGCGGGCGCGGGCGAGGGCTCCGCAACATGAGAGCGACCGCCGTGAGCAGCTCCTGCCCGTTGAACGGCTTCTTGAACACACGATAGTGATCCGGCCCAGCGAGCGGCGACCGCTGCAGCAGATCTGGGCGACCGGTGACCAAGATGACTGGCAGCCCGGGCCTCGCTGCCTGAACGGCTCGCGCGAGCTCTAAACCATCCATGACGGGCATCGCGACATCCGAGATCAGGCAGTCAATGTCCGGGAATTCATCATCCTCGAGCAACGCCGTGGCAGTAGAAAACAGGCGTACTTCATAGTCGGCAGACTTCAGTAGGCTTTCGATCGACTGCAGCATCCCAGGATCATCGTCGACCACGGCAATGACAGAGCGGCGAGGATGGTCGGTCATGGCCACGCAGGCATTCTGGCAGATCGATGCGCGGCCGTCTGTAACAGAAAGATGTGATAGCGCCTGGAGGAGCCATCGCCCGAGAATGCGTCGAGGTCTTGCGCCATGTTGCACGCCACTCCCATCGTATTCGTCGTTGACGACGACAGCTCGGTGCGCAACTCTCTGGAGTCATTGATCGACTCAGCAGGTTGGCAGCCGGAGACTTTTCCATCCGCGCAGGCGTTTCTCCACCGTCCCAGGGTCGTCGGGCCGAGTTGCCTGATACTCGACGTGAGTCTTCCAGACCTCGATGGCCTCGAACTACAGAAGCGCGTGGCTTCTGACCGGACTGACATGCCCATCATCTTCATCTCGGGCTGTGGCGACGTCCCTATGACAGTGAGGGCCATGAAAGCCGGAGCCGTCGAGTTTCTGACGAAACCCTTGGCGGGTGACGTCCTCGTGGGCGCCATCCAGCAGGCCATCGAGCGGAGTCGAAGCACGCTCGATCGCGAGGCCGCGCTACGCGAGCTGCGCGACCGTCACGCCTCACTCAGCCAGCGCGAACGGCAGGTCATGGCATTGGTCGTATCCGGCCTGCTGAACAAACAAGTCGGAGGCGAGCTCGGCATCAGCGAGATTACGGTCAAGGCGCACAGAGGCCAGGTGATGCGCAAGATGAAGGCTGACTCGCTTCCTGACTTGGTGGTGATGGCCGCGCGCCTCGATCCGCGGTCCGCGCCGAGGCACTGACGCGACGGCGGCGTCACGGCTCCCCGCTCGGCCACCCTCGCCGTCGCGGTGTCACGATGGGCTCAGGTGCTTACGGATGATGTGACATCTGCGTTGACGGTAAAGTGGAATACTGCGCCCTGCGGAATATTGGGAGTCACCCACAACCGCCCATCGTGGGCCTCAACAATTGAGCGGCAAATCGCCAGGCCCATTCCCATGCCGTCAGGCTTTGTCGTGAACAACGGATTGAATATGCGATTCATGTCGAGCGGATCGATCCCCCGCCCGGTATCAGCAACGGTGACCAGCACTCCTCCTTCGTTGGATGCCTCGGATCTCACGCTGAGAACGCGCGGCTCGTCTTTTGTCGCCATTGCGTGAATCGCGTTCGCGATCAAATTCAGCAACACTTGCTGTAGCTGGACTCGGTCGCCGTGAACCGCCGGCAGTTGGGCGGCCGGCGCCGTTTGCACCGCTATCTTGTGTTTACGCAGATCGTCCTGTTCGAACGTCAGTGCCTCCTGAATGATCGCGTTGACGTCCAGCGGGCTCTTTTCGCGGACACTGTTCTTGAACGTCGCGCGAACGCCTTCAATCACCTGGTCCGCACGATGGCCGTCGGCGGCAATACGCCTTAAAGAGTCCATCGCCTTGTCAAGGTCCGGGATGGAGCGATCAAGAAAACGCAGGCCGGCATCTGCACTCGTAACGATGGCACTTAAAGGCTGCCTGACCTCATGAGCAATGGCTGCGGCGACGGCGTCACCGGTGAGCAGACGCGCCTCGCGCTCACGACGCTGGGCGTTGACCGCCAGCAGCAATCGGACATAGAGGGTCGTTATTTCGTAGAGCAGAACAACGAGAACCACGCTACTGGCGAAGATGTCGATGGCGCGAAACGCATACCAGCTGATACTGAAGCGCGCCGGATTGGGCCAGAAGCTCAATGGCACCTCGATCACGAACAGGGACATCACGACCATCAGCCACAGATCAAGCAGTGAGCGTCGCCGAAACCACAGCACCATGACGGCGACGCAACTCACCACCAACACTGGGCCGCCGACATAGTACGGATACAGCCTGCTCGCACCGAATTCGTCAAAGACGCTCTTTGGCAGAGTATGACTCGCCAACCTATTTAGAAGCACCGCGCCAACGACGAGGCTGGCCGCCAGGCCGATGCTCATGCCGACGGTCGCTGGCACCGTGCCACGACCGTATGTTCGGGCGCCGTCGGCATCCTTCAACAGTGCATAGCCGATGACAAAGCTCGGGAAACCAGTACGCCACAGAATGAAGAACCATGCCGTACTCAACGGACCATCGATTACGCCGGTAGCGGCGAATAAGCCTGGAAACGTTAACAGATACGGAACCAGAACAAGCGCCGTGAAGCCATATCCAATTGCAATGACGAGGATGGCACGCGACCGCATGATGACGAATTGCGTGAATAGGAGAATGGCAGTGATGGCATCGGTCGCGATCATTGTCGTCACGTAAATCGGCAGAAAGGCCGGGACCGGTGACGTCCGCAAGTGCGAGAGCGGTCCGGTGACGACGACAATGACGGCCAACAGGCCGAGCAAGACGACGAGAGCCAGCCGTTTCTGTTCCTTGCTCGGCGGCAGACTCGAGAGAATAAACGGCTGTACCTCGGGCCCAACGGCGTTCGCGTCTGGCATTGGATCGACCCTTGGTAGCGGTTGAAAGACGCTGCGCGTGCCGAATCGCCTTGCTCCGCTCCGGTTGCTTAACGGCCCATTATCAACTGAATACCGGCTTCGCGGGACGGACCGGGTCGGCCGCCGTACGCCACCGGCGATGCGCCGAAGGCCGCGGTGATGTAGTCAGTGTTCGTGAGGTTCCGGGCGTAGACGTTGATGGCCCACCGGCGATTGCTCGGACCGAATTCGCCTCGGGCTCCCAGCAGGCCGTACGGAGGCTGGCGCTGGATCGTGTCATTGAAGGGTGTGTAGAAGACCGTCGATTGCGCAGTTGCGTCCGCGGTAATCGTCATGCGTGTCGAGCGGCCAACGTTGCCGGTCCATTCGAGCCACAGACGGCCGGACCACTCTGGCGCGTTGTTCAACCGCTTGCCGGCGACGTCGCCGGTGACGCCTCCGATCCCAACCGCGATGTAGCGATCGTAGGTGGCGTCCAACCACGCCAGATGCCCTCCGGCTTCGAGGCCGCCGCCGATGCGGCTGCTTGGCTCGACCTCCAAACCCCGAATTGTCGCCGCCGCAGCATTGCTGATGTCGAACACACCGATGCCAATTGGTGTCTGCACCTGAAGATTCGTATAGTCCATCTGAAATGCGGACACATTGATGCGGGCGCGCCCGTTCATCAACATCGTCTTCATGCCGGCTTCGTAATTCCAGGCCCATTCGGGCGCGAAGCCACGACCTGGTTGGGTCGACGACAGATTGAACCCTCCGCTCTTGAATCCACGCGTCGCCGAGACGTATGTCATGGCATCGTGCGGCAACTTCATCGCGATCGCGAACCTCGGCGTCCATGCTGTGTGCGCGATGGAATCGGTATAGGCATACGTCGAGCCGGCGAGGGGTGCCATGGGCCCATCCAGGCCATGGAGCCCTCCGCTGTTCTCGATATCTTTCTGTTCGCGCGTGTAACGAAGCCCGACAGTCCCCGACAGCCTTGGTGCCAATTGGATGGTGGTTTCACCGAAGACCGCACGGCTCGTGGCGTTGACGTGAGGATCGAGCTGTACTTGGGTTCTCGACGCATTTTGATCGACCCACACGCTTTGATGGTCGAATTCATTGAATACGAAGAGGCCGCCGACCCAGGTCGTCCTACGGTGGCGTTGGGATACCGTTAGCTCCTCGGACCATTGGTGTTGCCATTCGTGAATGCGCGACACCAGCAGATCGAGCTCAGACACGTCGGCGTCGGAAACGTACTGATTATTCAGCCTGCGAAAACCGGTGATGCTGATCAGCGTGGTCGACTGCGTCAATTGAGAAGTTACCCGTGCCATTGCACCGGACTGACGGACACCGCTCGAGTTAACGGTCGACAGACGAACATCGCGCGGTTCGGCAGGGTTGTCGACGGTGAACCCAGGCTTGATACTCAAAATCTTGTGATTCGACAGAATGCGGCCCGCTTGATCGCTGAGGTCGGTCGACAGCACCACGTCAGACCGGGGATTAAGAACGACACGGAGTTGGCCGCGCGCGGAGGTAAGGTCGTCGCCACCGAGCGGCAGCTCCGGATGATTGAGATCGCGCACGTAGCCATCGCGTACTCCTCGAGCGAAGGCGAGGCTCCCCATCACCCGGTCGGGTTTCAGCGCCCCACCGAGACGCGCTTCTGCACGCCGTTCAGCCAGATTGCCGACTGTGACGCGCGCCAGGGCCTCGAAGTCGTTGCTCGGCGCCTTCGTGATCAGGTTCACGGCGCCGCCCAGAGCATTACGACCGTACAGCGTTCCCTGCGGCCCCCGCACGACCTCGATGCGCTCGACATCGAGGAAGTCAGTGAACGCCATCGCCGGCCTGGCGAGGTATACGCCATCCAGATACATCGCCGAGCTCGGATCGGCGCCGGCAAATACGGCATTGGTGCCGATTCCACGGATCGATAGCTGGCCGAACGTGGTGTTCTGCGTGAACGTGACCGAAGGTGTTTGCGCCGCGGCTTCGTCGATCGTACGAAGGGCGAATCGAGACAAAGCGCTGGACGAGATGGTGCTGATCGCCAATGGAGACGACTGCACGTTGGTCGTGCCCGTTTTCGCTGCCGTCACGACCGTCTGTTCGAGCGACGCGACGATCATGGTCAGCGAGACAGAAATGGTCTTGCCGGATTCGATGCGAATCGCGCGACGAATGGACTCAAAGCCACCGAGCGCCGCTTCCAGTTCGTACTCGCCTGGTGGCAAATCGCGAAACTCGAACCGACCCGTGGCATCCGATTCGCGGTCACGAACGACGGGGCCGCGAACGTCCAGGGCCACGTTCACAAGCGCGCCGCCCGTCTGGTCGAATAGCGACCCCGCGAGCGTCCCGGCCGGCTGCGCGAATGCCGCGCCTGACGCTGCCAGAATCGCGAGGACGATCGTGAGAAGCGCGATCGCGATCGGATGAGCTCGCACTGCGCCAGTATAAAACGTGGTGACGAGAGGGACCACGCTGCGGCACGACTACTGGCATGAAGAACTGCGTCAGGTTTGTGCAGGACTGTTCGCCCTGTTTGGTGCTGTATTTCACTACAACGGACATCAGGTCCGCCGCAGTTTGCCTCCAGCCGCTCGACCGCGGGAATGTGACGGAGGACGGATTAACGGCTCGATCAAAGCCCCGCCAAGGATTGCGAAACACACAATCTCGTACGGACCGATTCGACTCGGCGGTCGACAGTGCCATTCGGTTGAATTATTGAACGCGCGCAGACGTTAGGATCGCGAGGCCATGTCGAAATGCCCCAACTGCTCCGCCGAACTCAGGCATGAGTACTGTTCCGACTGCGGTCAGCGGTTGATCCGGCCGGACGACCTGTCGGCGCGGCGTTTCTTCCGCGAACTGTTTGACGAGGTCGCGAACCTCGAACTGAAATTCAAGACCGTGCGAACGCTACGTGGTCTGGCGATGCCGGGCTGGTTGACCGCCGAGTACCTTGAAGGCCGGCGGCAACGGTACCTCACACCGTTCAAGATCTATCTCGTGTGCGCAGCCATCTTTTTTCTGTCGGCCCCACTAGCGGGATTCAATTTAGCCTCGCTTATCGAATCCGATCGATCCGGCACCGTCGGCAGGCTCGCTTCGGCGCGCGTCGCGGACAACGATCCGCGGCGGCCGCTGTTCAACGCGCGTTTCGACGGGCGCGTGCAGTCAGTGTATACAATCGCCGTCGGCATAGAAGCGCTCGTGTTCGCCGTCATGCTTCAACTGCTCTTTCGCAAGCGGCACTGGCCGTACGGCGCGCACTTGGTGTTCGCTCTGCACTTCGTCGCGTTCATGTACCTGCTCACTATCGCTGCGGGCGCTGCCCACAGGGTCGGCATGTCTACAGATGTCGCTGCCATGGTAGGGTACGCGTTTCTCGTGCTCTATCTCGTCGTCGCGCTGAAACGCGTCTACGCGGAAGCCACAGGATTAATTCTGCTGAAGGCCGGCGCGCTGATGCTTCTCGTCGTCTCTCTCAACGGCCTCGCGAATTTCGTCGCGATCCGCCTCACACTCGCGCTCGCGTGATGGACGTGGAGGACCGGAAGAGCGTGCTCTGCTTTTTGGCGCTGACTTTCGGGATCAGTTCCGTTTTCTGGGGCCGATCATTCGGCGGGGCGCCATTGAACTCCGTCGTCCCGTTCCTGATGTGGACACCGGGCGTGTGCGCAATCGTCACCCAACTCGTATTCAAGCGACCGATTCCGAACCTGGGCTGGCGTTCAGGGCCGCTGCGCTATCTCGCCCTCTCCATCCTGCTTCCACTCATCTACTGCTCGGCGGTCTATGTTCCCGTCTGGATCCTGGGCGCGGGCCGATTCAACGGAAGCTTTCTAGCACGAGCCTTTCCACTGTTGCCCCTCGCGCTCGTCCAGAATGTCTTCTTCGCGCTCGGCGAAGAAATCGGCTGGCGAGGATTCCTCGTACCGGCGCTGTATCGCGTTCGCGGCTTCGCGTGGGCCGGCGTTGCGAGCGGCTTGATCTGGGGCATCTGGCATGTGCCGCTGATCATATTTGGCGGCTACAGCGCAGGCACGCCGGCGTGGTACGCCGTCACGTGTTTCATGATCTCGGTGACGGCCATGTCGGTCACCGTCGCCTGGCTTCGCCTGCGGTCTGGAAGTCTGTGGACCGCCGCGCTCTACCACGGCGCCCACAATCTGACGATCCAGGGAATCTTTGATGGAAGCACCATCGACACCGGCTGGACGAAATGGATCACGACTGAATTCGGCATCGGCCTGACGGTGGCGACGGTCGCCATGAGCTTCTATTTCTGGGGCCGACGCCGAGAACTTCCGAGCGCCACACGCGCATGATCAACAGGCTTGGGTCAACGAAATGTCACAAGGTCGCGGCCGAAGGGCGCACAGGCGTGCCGGATGCACCCGTTGCGGATGGATCAAGAAACCAAACGGTCAGCGTAGCGTCCGCTGCGGAGGCGTTCGGCCTGCTGCAGACGCGTCGTATCGACGTTTTGCTGGCGGATCATGATGCCTAACGTCCCGCGATCACTTACGCTGATCTTGTTGAGGCGGACAGGTCGACGCGAACGTCCTCAGGGACCGAACGTGAATACATACGCACGCAATCCGGCATCGCTCGAGGACAGCGTCAGGAAATGGCGTCGCCGCGGTGCGCCGACGACGAGGCGGATCATTCCTGAGCGGTCGAAACGCGCTATACCGTCTGTGCCGACATCCACTCCGCGCGCTTCGCCGAAGGGTTTCCATCCAGTAGCACCGAGACGGACGCCCGTCCTGACGGTCCAGGCTGCATGACGAGGTTCACTTCGCCCCCGACGGAGCTCGCCCCTGACGACGACAAAGACCGGCACCGCTGTGTCTCCAACCTCAACGAGCACTTCCCCACGCGTGGTCCTCCGGAGCCGTCCATGGGCCGCCATCCTTGCTACTTGCCCCGATGTCAGCGTCGGAAACACGTGTTCAGGGCGAGTGACGGTAGCAGCGACCGGCGTCGCTGCGGAATCACTGTTGTTCATTGGCTGAACCTTGGAGGCGAGAAAGGGTTTGCGGCGAAATGCGCCGCAGGCTTCGTCGACGGCCCGCGGCGCTGTTCGCGACAGTGTGATCTCGGCCGACCTGGAATTGCGGCGACGCCCATGACCTTCAGTGGCCGTGAGAACGAGGCGCGCCTTTCGCTACGGTGAACGTCACCATTTTGGACTGTCCTGGGAAGACCTCGTGGTTGGCATCCACCAATTCGATCAGAATCTTGTGCGGCCCGGGCGGCATCCCGGCGAGGTCGATCGTATTGACGTTACTCGGGTCCGCCCACCACCAGGGCAAGTCGTCGACATGGACGTGGAGATGTCCGATCCGTGGAGAGGCGCTGAGCGCGCCCTTACCGAACACCGGGAGGATGTGCACGTTCTCTGCTCGCCACTGGATCCAGACGACCCCCTGAGCCAGCAGGTCAGGAAGCGGTGGGTCCACGATCAGTTTGGGTGCCGGTTCGTTCTTGAGTTCGATGTACGGCGTGGCGCCGCGGACTTCCTTCGCACTCCCAGCGGCGGACTTCGCATCGGCGCCGGTTGACGTTTGGGCCGTATCGTTGATTTCCCCAGGTACGGGTCCCGCTCGGCGTGCAGATACCGACGCGAGTGCGAGAACCATCATCGCGGCAAACGCAATGATTCCGGCTCGGACGGCAACGCGGTAGGTCGGTGGTTCGAATGGCGTCATGGTGTCCTCCTGTGAAGTGCATGAAACCAGACGCGCAAATCGGGATCTATCAGACGAAGGTATCGACGACACCTTGGTATCGGTCGCAGTTCTTGCGCGCCTGAGGAGCTTGAGCGATCATCGTTTACTTGGTTGTTACAACCGGGGCATGACCGGACAGATGTATGGTGATGCGCTACTCTGTGCGGACATCGCGCGACGCAAGAACAGAAGCGTGCACCATGACGAAAGACACAGCGCGGTGGTTCATACGATGACGGCGACGGGCCGGGTGGAACTCGTCAACCATCAAATCCTGAAGTATTTCGGCAAGACGCTCGAGGAGCTGAACGATTGGGGAGTGCTCGTACATCCTGATGATCGGTCGCGCGTCATCGATCGTTGGACTCACTCGGTTGCGACGGGCGAGCCGTACGATGCTGAGCATCGAGTGCTCCGCGCTGACGGGACGTACGGCTGGCTTCACTCACGCGGCCTTCCACTGAGGGATATCAGCGGAACATCGTCCGCTGGTACAACTTGCTGACCGACATAGATGAACGCAAGCGCGCCGAGGAGGCTCTGTCGACGAACGAGCGAAATCTCAGGCTCATAATCGACACGATTCCGGCGATGGCATGGTCTGCGCGACCAGATGGAAGCGCCGAGTTCGTAAACGAGCACTACATCGACTTCACCGGCCTCTCGGCCGAACAGGCGAGCGGTTGGGGCTGGACGCGTGCTGTGCACCCTGGGGATCTTGACGACCTGACCGCAACGTGGCAGCGCATCTTGGCTTCTGAAGCGGCGGGAGAGGCGGAAGCACGATTGCGTCGGCACGACGGCGCCTATCGGTGGTTTCTGTTCCGTGCGAATCCGCTACGCGATGAATCGGGCGCCATCGTCAAGTGGTATGGCGTGAGCACGGATATCGAAGACCGAAAGCGGGCGGAGCAGGAAGGACGGCGAAGCGACGCGCGCAAGACAGCCATTCTGGACTCGGCGCTTGACTGCATCGTGACCATCGACCACGAAGGTTGTATTACGGAATTCAATCCCGCAGCAGAGCGCACGTTTGGCTACCGTCGGGACGAAGTCGTGGGCCGGCAATTGGCCGAGGTGATCGTCCCGCCAGCACTTCGAGAGCGACACCGGCAGGGGCTGGCCCGATACCTCACTACGGGTGAGAGCCGGGTACTCGGAAGGCGAATCGAAATGGCGGCAATGCGTGCCGATGGGAGCGAATTTCCTGCCGAACTCGCGATCGCACGCATTCCATTGGACGGGCCGCCCTCGTTCACGGGGTACCTGCGCGACATCACGGAACGCAAACGGGCGGAGGAGGAACTGCGGCGCAGTGAGGCATTCCTGACCCAAGCTCAAAGGCTGACTCTGACAGGAAGCTTGTGGTGGAAGGTGTCCACCGGTGAGATCACGTGGTCGGCCGAGAGTTATCGCCTCATGGGGTACCCCACCACGGTCAAGCCGACCGTCGAACTGATTCTGAGCCGTGTCCACCCGGAGGACCTCGCACTGGTGCGGGAGAGGGTCGAACGCTCGGCCCGCGAAGGGTCCAACATAGATTTTGAACATCGCCTGCTCATGCCGGACGGGGCAGTCAAGCACGTCCATGTGGTTATGCAGAACGTCTCGG
>Ga0068871_100003908_pt1 | contig 10270 bp, 3 predicted proteins | sample KBSMisM72_FD_72750 | JGI IMG/M metagenome (GOLD analysis project Ga0068871, IMG submission 72750) | Miscanthus rhizosphere microbial communities from Kellogg Biological Station, Michigan, USA - KBS Miscanthus M7-2 | ecosystem: Host-associated > Plants > Roots > Rhizosphere > Soil ...
ACCGGTGACAGTAGTCGAGGCGGATGAGCGCAAGTGTGCTGACGACGTCAAGGGTCTCGTAAGAGCGACGCTTGACGCGACACAGTGGTTGGAGAAAGCGAAGACCCTCAACGATCCGCTGCGCGAGAAGCAGCGTGCCGGTCTGGTTTCTTATCTGATGCTGAGACGCGATGCGCGCAACGCGGATGAGTTGTACGACGATTTCCTCGTCGACGTTGAAATGAGCCCGTGCATGATGACGACCAGGATCAAACAAGCGATCGGGTCGGTTCAGTTATTCATTCAACGTTCGCTTATGAATCTCGAGGACAAGGTCGCGCTCACTCCTAAAGAGGCGCGCGAGTGGTCTGAGTGGCGCAAGCAATACCGCGTTTGGGAAGCCAATCGCAAGATCCTTCTCTATCCGGAAAACTGGATCGAGCCGGAATTGCGCGATGGTAAGTCTGTGTTCTTTGAAGAGCTCGAGAACGAGCTGCTCCAAAGTGAAGTAACGATGGATACAGCAGAGACGGCGCTTCAGCACTACCTCGAGAAACTTCACGAAGTGGCTCGTTTGGAAATTGCCGGCATGTACCATCAGCAGGAATTCGACAACGACAACAAGCCCGTGCTTGATGTAATGCACGTCATCGGGCGTACGTTCTCAGCGCCGCATGTTTATTTTTACCGCCGGCAGATCGACGCGACGAGTTGGACGGCGTGGGAAAAGGTTGAAGCCGACATTCAGGGCGACCATCTGATTCCGGTCGTCTGGAATCGCAGACTCTATCTCTTCTGGCCCATCTTCACCGTGAAGCAGCAACAGAAAGACATCAAGATGCCGGCTCCGGGAGCGACAATGGAGAAAGGCGAGAAAGTAATTGAAATCCAACTCGCCTGGACCGAATACAAAAATGGAAAGTGGTCAGCCAAGAAACTGGCGAGTCCGTTCCGAAGCACGTTAAAGCATCCGGAAGACGATATGACTGAAGCCGACTTCAAACTCTTCTCGTTCAAGAGTCGGGTACAAAATACGCCCAGTTTGAAAGGCGAGCAGATGTTTATCGATTTCTATGGACCGGTTGAAAAGCTGAACACAGTCACGATCACGGCGAATCAGCCAAGACCCATGCAGGAGACGTTGTTGTTCTCTCTAGGCGCGGGTAAGACAAAGAATGTGATTGCGTCAGTGAATGGCAAACCATTCCAGGCCGGAGACGCGAGTTTAGTGTCCATCATTGCGAAGGATTCGAGCAATCAAAATGTTGGTGCGCCAATCACGCTCTCCAATACCGGCACAAAGGAGATCAAGAACTCGTTGACCACGGGGACGCTCAAGTACTACCTGGCATCTTCAGAGTACACGCCGCAGGGCATAACCAACACCGGACAAAAGCAAGTCTGTTGGATCGAGGACAGAAATCAATTGCCGCAGCTTGTTGGTGGTAATGGCAATTCTCCACAGAGTTCATCAAGGCTTGCCTCACTCGCGGTAGAAACCGTCGCGCCCATGGGGACGTTCGGTATTACTCCGATGTTCGGATCGATGGTCCTGCCCGGTGAGACTCAAGTGTGCGACATCATCACGGAAGCGGAATGCACGTTTGATCTCATTACAATTCCGACGACATCCACCCAAACAACGTTTACGACGTCGTCCGTCGATCCAACACAATCCATAGCGTCGTTCTATTTCGATGACGGTCAGCAAAGCGTGATGGCGCTGTTCGATTCGAATGTGACTTCAAGGATCGAGCCGGTGGTCGGTACGCGCTTCGAAAACATGATGATGGTCGAGTTCATGAATCAGGCCAGTGATGGTCTGACCGAAACGAACATACTCACGAAGACGCCCGGCACGTTCAGGCTGTTGCCGAAGCACCAAAGCTACCAGCCGAAGAAACTGGAGTACCCGGCGTTCTTCCAGGATGATGCTCGTAGTTACTTCATGACCCACGACGATGACTCGGGATTGGTCCGGTTCAGCACCTACTACCATCCGACGATCCCGGCTTTCTTCAAGTCGTTGAATCACGACGGCGTCAGTGGCTTGTTGTCTCTTACGAATCAACGTTTGATAGACACGAAGATCGTGTTTGACGACTACGCCGCCGATCCGGCGCAGGTGGATATCAACGCCAAGCCACGAGAGAACGTCGATTTTACTTACGACGGCGCTTACTCCGTTTACAACTGGGAGTTGTTTTTCCACACGCCGTTCCTGATTGCGACGCAGTTGACGAAGAATCAACGCTTCGAAGAGGCGCAGAAGTGGTTCCACTACATCTTCGATCCGACGGCGACCGACTCACCAGATAGGCCAACCACTCCGGGACCGGAACGCTTCTGGCGCGTCAAGCCGCTCTACGAACAAGCATTGAGTGGAACTCAAACTCTTGCAGACTTGTTTGAAGACCCGGCGTTGAATGCACAAATTGCGGAGTGGCAAGCCAATCCATTCAAACCACACGTCATTGCGCGGCTGCGATTGGTGACCTACATGAAAGCGGTTGTGATGCGCTACATCGACAACCTCATTGCGTGGGGTGATCAACTGTTCCGTCGCGACACGATTGAATCCATCAACGAAGCGACACAACTCTACATTCTGGCTGCACAAATCCTGGGTCGCCGTCCGGAACAGATTCCGGCGCGAGCGAAAGCAAAAGTGCAAACATTCCGCAGCCTCGACGATCAAGTCGATCTCAACGGTCTCGCCAACGCGTCGGTTGAAATCGAAGGGTTCATGTCGCCTTCGGTCGTTCCGCCAGCCGACGGTAATAACGCTGGTATGCCCTTGATGCCGTTCTTCGGAATTCCGGGAAATGACAAGCTGCTCGGTTATTGGACTACGGTAGCCGATCGGCTCTTCAAGATTCGTCACTGCCAGAACATCGACGGCATTGTTCGTACACTGCCGGCGTTTGACTCGCCGATCGATCCCGCGTTGCTTGTTAAAGCGGCCGGCGTCGGAGTTGACGTTGCCAGTGCGCTCAGCGATATCAACGTCGCGTTGCCGCATTACCGCTTCAACGTCATGTTGCAGAAGGCGAGTGAGCTGTGTGGTGAAGTGAAGTCGTTGGGGGGTTCGTTACTCTCGGTTCTTGAGAAACGCGACGCCGAGGAGATGGCGTTGTTACGTTCGACACACGAGATGAAGGTGTTGAAGGCTGTTCGAGCCATCAAGGAGAAGCAGCTCCAGGAAGCAACGACTACTCGTGAAGGACTGGACCGAACTAAAGAGCTCACCACGATTCGGCGCGATTACTATCGCGACATAGCGTTCATGAATCCGTGGGAGACAACACAGGTCTCACTGACAGGTGCGAGTCTGGGTTTGCAAGCTACTGAAGTTACCATGCTGGCCCTGGCTGGATCGTTGCACCTGATTCCGAACCTGAAGATTGGCTCGCCGACCTCTATTGGTACCACCTTCGGTGGTGAAAATATCGGTACTGGAGTTTGCACTTTCAGCGAGTCGATTGGGAAAGTCGCTTCGCTCATGAACAGCAGCGCTGGGATGGCAGCCACTATGGGTGGTCACTACCGTCGCTTCGATGACTGGAAGCTTCAGGAACGACTGGCCAACAAAGAGCTCGAACAACTCGAGAAGCAGATCGCAGCCGCTGATATTCGCAAGGCGATTGCTGAAAACGAACTGAGGAATCACGATCTGCAAACCGAGAATACGAGAGAAGTCGACCAGTTCATGCGCAGCAAGTTCACTAATCGTGAGCTCTACGACTGGATGGTCGGACAGATCTCCGGCATTTACTTCCAGAGTTACCAGCTCGCCTACGACGTGGCAAAACGTGCCGAGTGTGCGTATCGCTACGAACTGGGCCTGAAAGAGTCGAGCTTTATTCAATTCGGCTACTGGGACAGCTTGAAGAAGGGACTGCTGGCTGGTGAACGACTCAGTCACGATCTCAAACGCATGGAGATCGCTTATCTGGATCAGAACCGGCGCGAGTATGAGATCGTCAAACATGTTTCGCTGCAGTCGATCGATCCGGTCAGCCTGCTGAAGTTGAAACAGACGGGCGAGTGTTTCGTGACGTTGCCGGAAACGTTGTTCGACGTCGATTATCCAGGGCATTACATGCGCAGGATGAAGTCGGTGGGAATAACTGTTCCCTGTGTTGCTGGACCATACACGGGGATCAACTGCACGCTCACCTTGCTGGGCAGCAGTATCCGTCACGCCAATACACTACTCGGGAATAAATACGCGCGACAGACTGACGACGCACGTTTTGCTGATTCTGCGGGTACGGTTCAGTCGATCGTAACGAGCAGCGGGCAGAACGATAGTGGATTGTTCGAAACCAATTTGCACGACGAACGCTATCTGCCGTTCGAAGGTCAGGGTGCGATCAGTACCTGGCGCATCGAGTTGCCGAAGAAGTTCAAGACGTTCGACTACAACACGATTTCAGACGTGGTGGTGCATCTGCGTTACACGTCGCGTGAAGGAGGAAGCCAGCTCAGAGGTCAGGCTGAACAGGAGTTGGATACCATGCTTAATGATTTTGTGCGGGTTGAAGGTAAGCATGGGTTGACGCAGATGTATAGTCTGCGTCATGAGTTCGGCACGGAGTGGGCTCGTTTCCTGAATACGTTGACGGGCGGCTTCAAACGCAGTTTGACGATGCCGTTGGTGAAAGAGCGATTCCCGTTCCTTTTCCAGGGCCGCGAAATCAAGATCAACGAAATCGAGTTGTATGTGAAATCGAAGTCTGGCGATCTCAACGCGACCACGCTCAAGCTTCAGCTCACACCGGGCGACACTGCATCAGGTGAACTTCTGCCTGTGCAGCCGTGGAACGACCTGGTCCGTGGGACGAAGATCTTTACCAATCAATCACCACCGGGCGCGTTCACGCTCAACGCCTGGCGGCAAAATGATTTGCCGATTGAGGCAAGTGACATTCAGGACATCATCGTCGTGTGTCACTACACCGTCTAAACGAGCCACAAAGAAGCACAAAAGGCACAAAGGATCTGTTCAGATCGTTTGTGCTTTTTTGTGTTCAGTTCGAAAGCCAGGCGGCGGAGCCGACGACGAGCAGGAGGAGGGCGAAAGCACCAAAGAGTGCGCGTCCCCAATGACGCACGTGTCGCGAGGTTGACGTCTTGTCCAGCGTGGTCTCGTTTAGCCAGGTCATGTTTGTGTAAGTCTGCATCTCATCGAGCCGCGAATGGACGGGAACGTGGAACCGGTTGTGAAAGGGGTTGCGATAAGGGTCGTTTAACTTCGAGTTCATGGGTCTCTTACCTCTCGCCAGTATTCGCTGAAGGACTCAGCGCGGCGCTGCCAGCGCCTGCGGCAATGCCCATGCCGGATTCTCTTCTGTTGAAAAAAGCCGCTGTTTGATTCACTCAATGCCCATTTCGTCAACCCGTACACGAAGTCGGGCAACTCGGAACGAACTGTAGGGGCGGCCCGCTGTGGCCGCCCTCGGTTTAAATCGGGTTCGCCAAACTCGAGGCCGTGTATTTCGAGGTCGTGTTCAACCGAGGGTGGCCACGGCGGGCCGCCCCTACAGTACGTTCCGCAAGATTTGACACTGCTCTCGATTGCCATTAATTTATCGCCTGCTCCAGCCCGGAAACGTCACCTCCCAGTTCAGATTCGTTCCAATCAGCTGAAAGGAGACCCATATCATGTCCCGTGCGTCTATGAATCGCTGCCTGGCGATCACACTCATTGTCTTACCTCTTCTGTTTGCAAGTGCCCTCGCTCAAGGAAATTCGAACGTGAAAAAAATATTGTCACTGCCCGGCAAAGTCGTGAGCGAAGCAAAGTCTGCCCGACCGAGCGGCTCACTAAATCTAACCGGTTATCGAATCGAGGAAGTGCAATTGCCGAATGGTCAAACTGTCCAGTTGCACGGCCAACAAATGGTTGTCGACAAAGCCTGGCGAGTCACCGTCAATGGTGGCCCATTCCCCGTTCGCGCAATGCCGGCCGTGATCTGGATCGACGATCAGATCGCCGGCATCGGCATCGAAAACGAAACCCTCTCGCAGATCACAGCAATCACATTCGACAGTTCGTTGATACGCGAGGGCGGCGTGATCTCAGTTTCTTACGGTGAAGATAAAGATGCGCGAGTGAAAGTTGCTCAGCGACTCCAACTGAAGCGTGAAGGAGGAAACCAATGAAAACTCATCGCGTCCTCGCCTCGTTTCTATTTCTGACCACGTTTGCAATCACCGTATTTGCGCAAGTACCAGATCCCGGAACTCCGGGCCCGCTGGCCGTGACGCGCGAAGAATACAACTTCGGCGACACTGCATTCCAACCCACTAATTTCCCCGGACCAGTGGAATTGCGAGCGTCCATTCATTATCCCACTGCTTTGGCTGGTCCATACCCCGTGATCGTGTTATTACACGGTCGCCATGCGACGTGCTTCAAGGGTGGGAGTCAATTACTGCAGTGGCCATGCACGACAAACGGCGCGCAGACGATCCCGAGTTTTCAGGGATACGACTACGTTGCCGAATCTCTCGCGAGTAATGGTTATGTAGTTGTTTCCGTCAGCGCCAACGGCGTCAACGCCGTAGACAATCAGGTCTTCGATCTCGGCGCTCTCGCGCGAGCAGAGTTGATGCAAAAACATCTCGACATATTGAACGGCTTCAACACCACAGGCGGTGCGCCTTTCGGAAATAAGTTTGTTGGCAAATTCGATTTGACTCGTGTTGGCACGATGGGCCACTCGCGCGGTGGTGAGGGCGTGGTACGTCATTACGTCCTGAACAATTCACTCGGCGCGCCCTACGGCATCAAAGCCGTGTTCCCGCTCGCGCCAGTCGACTTCAATCGCTTCGTCGTGAACAATGCCGCGCTCAACGTGATGTTGCCTTACTGCGACGGCGACGTCAGCGACCTGCAAGGTGTGCACTTCTACGACGACGCGCGTTACAACGTCCCCGGGGATAACTCTCCCAAGCATTACGAACTAGTGATGGGAGCCAATCACAATTTCTTCAACACGATCTGGACGCCGGCCACGAGTCCGTTCCCAGGCGCGGCAAACGACTGGCTGGCATTTGTGCCCGGCGGTCACTCGGATAGTCACTGCGGCAACGGCAAAGACAATCAACGGTTGACCGAAGCACAGCAGCGTGGCACCGGGCTGGCTTACATGACCGCGTTCTTCCGCGCGTATGTTGGCGGCGAGACGCAGTTTATTCCGATCCTGACGGGCGATGCTCCGCCACCACCTTCAGCTCTGACGAATAATCTGTTTGTTTCGTATCACGCGCCGGCGAATCGGCGTCTGGATATAAACAGATTGCTGAACGACACCAATCTGACTGTCAATACTCAAGGCGGCGCCGTAACTCAAACCGCTCTCACGCCGTATGAATTGTGTGGTGGTGCGGCACCACCGGCGAACAAGTGCATTCCTGAAGCCTTGAATGCGCAACAACCACATACGACTCCGAGTGCGCGTTCGTCGGCGCTTGGCATGAGCCAACTCAAGACGGGTTGGAACGATCTCACGGGGAACTACCGAAACAATGTGCCGCCGGTATTGGGCAATGTTTCGGGCTTTCAGGCTGTACAGTTTCGCGTAAGTGTGAACTTCGCCGACGCGCGAAATCTTGCGGATCTGGCCCAGGACTTTCGTGTGGTATTGACTGATGCTTCGGGTGCGTCTGCTTCAGTACGTGTTAGTGATGTTTCTGGAGCGTTGTACTTCCCACCGGGCGAAGTTGCACCAGTACCGAAGGTTGTGTTGAATACGGTGCGTGTGCCGCTGAGTGCATTTGGAGGTGTTAACCTGAATGCCGTCAGATCGGTGCAGTTCAATTTCAACGAGCGACTTCAAGGTGGTGTTTTGATCACCGACGTAGCGTTCGCGTCAGCACCGTAATAGTAGACAGAATTAACAAGATTTGCAGGATTTACAGGAGGTGATTACACATCTTGTAAATCCTGACAATCTTGAAATCCTGTCCCTACCTTTTTACGAATTTGAATCGTCTATAGAATTTCAGCCCGCCTGGACCACACCTCAAATCGTTAAGTCACTCAGTATCTCACTTTAACTATTTCCCCTACGCTTGGAATACTCATTGCTTTCGATCATTCACGACCCAACTCGTCTACAAAGTTTTGCACTTTAGTACAAAACTTCATCTGCGTTCACCCTGGGCCGTCACCAATCCACAAACAAGAACGACAGGCCGTCAGTCGTTTCGAAGGGAGAATGCTATGAGAAAAGCAACGAGACTGATAACGCTAATGACAGCGTTGCTCGTCTGTCTTTGTCCCGCCTTAGCTCAAACATCAGGTTCGATCTCGGGCGAGGTCAGAGATGAAAAACAGGCTGTCATCACAGGGGCAACCGTGACTATGCGCAACATCCAAACCAACGAGTCACGAACCGCACAAACCAATGGCGATGGTCGCTATCACTTCGCGAGTGTCCCTGTTGGCGCATATGAGATCACGGTTGAGAGCACTGGATTCGCGAAGCATCAGCAGTCGGGAATTACACTCGCTCTGAATCAGAACGCCGTAGTCGACGTCACGATGAAACCCGGAGCCGTACAGGAGGTTGTGAACGTCGTCGAAAACGCGTCGATGTTGAATACGTCAACTGCCGAAGTAGGCACGCGCTTCGACGAGAAGCGCCTGTCGGAACTGCCGCTGGCGACCACACGCAGCGTCTACAACATTGCGCTCTCGGCTCCAGGTGTGAGCCAGTTGAATTCCGGTCAGAGCGCGTTTGCCGGTGGCACGAACTTCTCGTCAAACGGCGGCCGTACGCGTTCCAACAACTTCATGATCGATGGTCAGGATAACAACAACTTCGGCGTCGCCGGCTCGACGATCCCGCTGAACAATCCCGACGCGATTCAGGAAGTGAGACTCGTCACCAACCAGTTCAGCGCCGAATACGGTCGCAATTCCAGCGCCGTCTTCAACGCGATCATGCGCAGCGGCACGAATCAGTATCACGGCTCGGGTTTCTGGTTCCACAACGACAATGCGTTGAATGCGTGCAGCAACGTGCAAAAGGCCGGCGCCAATGGATTCTGCAATCCGAACGCGACGGATCCATCGCGTCGCCAAGCGCCGTTCCGGATTGAAAACCAGCTAGGCGGAACGATTGGTGGCCCACTTGATCTGCCGCGCTTTGGCGAAGGCGGACCGAGTTTGATCAGAGGCAAAGATCGCACCTTCTTCTTCTTTTCGATTCAACGCTGGTGGGATCGGCAACTCGGCATCGGCCAGGCGCTCAATGGCGCACCGACTGCGGCAGGTAAAGAGATCATTCGTCAGGCTGCAGGAGACTTGCCGCAGGTGCGCGCGCTGCTCGACTTCCTGCCCGCGGCCGCAACGCCGCTCAATCAGACCGTGAGGTTTGTGCGCAACGGACAGACGTTCGTCGTGCCGGTTGGCTCGTTGACTGGTGCGCAGTCTTCTACTTACGACGACTGGCAGACCTCGATCCGCATCGATCATCGCTTCACGGACAAGCACAGTCTGAACGGTCGTTATCTCTATCAGGATGCCGGCGCACTCGGCAGCATTCCCGGCGTGGCGGCTTCACAGATCACGCCGCCTGGCTTCTCGTCCATCGTTCCGGCACGAACTCAGGGCGTGAATCTGCAGTTCACGAGTGTTTTGTCGCCAAAGTGGATCAACGAAGTTCGCGGCGCGTTCCTGCGTAGTGCTTCGGAAACGGCTGCTCTCGATCCGCGTTCGCAGCTGATTCCCTCGATTGAAGTTGTCGAACTCGGTCTTCGCGGTTTCAATGCTGGTCCAACGCGAACCGCGATTGGGCTCGGTGTGAACCTGCCGCAGAATCAGGTGCGAAACACTTATCAACTGCAGGACAACATCTCTTACGCAAACGGCAATCATGCATGGAAGTTTGGTGTGGATGTCCGTCGCAACCAGCTTCATCAACTCTTCAAACCAACCACGCGCGGCTTGCTCGAGTATGCTTCGCTCGACTTTCTCGTGAAGGATCTCGCGACGCGCGCCAACATCAACAAAGACTTGCCGGGCACGGTACAAGTGCTTCACAACGACTGGCACGATTTCTTCTTCTATGGCCAGGACGAGTGGCGAGTTAGACCAAACTTCACGTTGACGCTCGGACTGCGCTACGAAAACGCAGGCCAGCCAATCGCGGACCTCGTTGCTTTCAATGCTCCCGTACTCGCGGCAGCGAACAACGATCCGCGCTTCAGGCTGACGCCGATCCCGGGTCGAGACAACAACAACCTCCAGCCGCGATTTGGATTCAACTGGAATCCG
>Ga0068871_100003909_pt1 | contig 10268 bp, 6 predicted proteins | sample KBSMisM72_FD_72750 | JGI IMG/M metagenome (GOLD analysis project Ga0068871, IMG submission 72750) | Miscanthus rhizosphere microbial communities from Kellogg Biological Station, Michigan, USA - KBS Miscanthus M7-2 | ecosystem: Host-associated > Plants > Roots > Rhizosphere > Soil ...
AGGTTCATTAGGTGGACAAACTGCTTCGCAACCTTTCAGTATTGACGCATTAGAACAGATCCAGGTGAACGTAGCTCCCTACGATGTAACCCTGGGTAATTTTACAGGGGCTGGAATTAACGCTGTAACTAAAAGTGGTACCAACGAATTCAAGGGTTCAGTTTATAACTATTGGAAAACACCTGAATTGACAGGAACAAAAGTTGGCAAGACGACTATCGCAAGACAGGATTTCAACTTCAAAAACAGGGGTGCATCTATCGGGGGCCCTATCATTAAAGATAAGTTGTTCTTCTTCGTAAGCGGCGAACAGGAAAGGATCAGCACTCCTGCAACAGCAAGAGTGGCAAGCCGTAATGGTTCTAAAGGCGATAATGTATCACAGGCCAGAGCAGAAACACTGGATTCTTTAAAGAATTTCCTGATTGATAAATTTGGTTATGACCCTGGTGCATACGAAAATTATACATTTGATATTCACAGCGATAAAATAACGGCGAGACTTGATTTTAATATCAACAACAAAAGCACTTTTAATATCAATTACTACTACTTGAAATCCTGGCGTAACCAGGCCCCCAGTAACAGTGGTGCTCCAGGTGGTAGCCGTCAGCCTAGTACTACAGCGATGCCATTTTTCGCTTCCTCTTATATCATCAACAATAACTTCAATATTATTATTGCAGAGTTGAATACTAGGGTTAGCAATAAATTTTCCAATAAACTACAAGTTGGATATAACCAGTTAAGGGATTTCAGAAGCAGCCCGGGCGGTATCTTCCCATTAGTGGATATTGAAAACGGCCAGGGTTCAGCAATGACAACTTTTGGTTATGAACCTTTTACTGCAAACAACAAATTAAATACAGATACCTGGCAGTTTAATGATATAGTAACATTATACAAGGGTAAACACACTATCAACTTTGGAACTCAAAACACGTACAATAAATTCTTAAATGGATTTGCGCCTAACTATTATGGTGCCTACCGTTATGCAAATGTAGATTCGTTTTATGCTGATGTAAATTCAGGGAGAGCCAATGCAAAAACCTACGCATTACAATATTCGGCTCGTAAGGGTGGCGAATTTCCATATGCAAGTTTAAAAAGTTTACAGTTAGGCTTCTTTGCACAGGATAAGTGGGCTGTGACGCCGCACTTTATTGTAACAGCCGGCCTGAGAGCTGACATCCCAATTTTTGAACAAAACTTCATCACCAATGCCAATGCAGATGCGCTTACTTTTAGAGATGGCGTAAGAATTGAGACCGGCAAAGCACCTTCGACAAGCATACTGTGGAGCCCGAGGTTAGGTTTCAACTGGGATGCTAATAAAGATAAAACTTTACAAATCAGGGGAGGCGCCGGTGTATTTGCAGGTGCTCCGCCGTTTGTATGGCTGAGCAACCAGCTGAGCAATAATGGTGTTGATTTTGGTTCATTCACCAAAACTGCTGGCACTGCCACGCCTCCACCGGCTTTCAGCTCTGAGGTAACAGCAAATATTCCACAAAATCCAACTTCAAACACAGCATACAACCTGGCAGTTAGTGATAAGAATTTTAAATTCCCACAATTATTTAGGGCCAATTTAGCTGCTGACATCAAGTTACCATTGGACATCATTGGTACGGTAGAGGGTATTTACAACAAGGATATCAACGGTGTATACCACCAAAATGTTAACCTGCCGTCAACAGGTACCGCCCTGCAAGGAGCCGATAACAGGATCAGGTACAGTGCAACTAAAATCTGGAGTGGTGCAGGTGGTGCTACCGCTGCCAACCCAAATATTTCCGATGCTATCCTGATGAGAAATACTTCAAATGGGTATACCTACAACCTTACTTTCCAGGTGCAGCGTAACGTGAAGAATCTCTATACCATGATAGCTTACAGCTATGGTGACAGCCGTTCTGTAAATGATGGCGGTTCAATTGCCCAGTCTATCTGGAGAGACCGTTCTGTATCAGGTGATCCTAATGCAGATGTAACATCTTACTCAAATTTTTACCAACCTCATCGTGTGGTAGCTGCTGCAGCTTACCGTTTTGAATATGCACAACATTTTGCTACCTCATTGGGTATGACATTTGAATCTGCCAACGGCGGAACATTAAGCTATACTTACACAGGCGACTTGAATAATGACGGACTTACTACCAATGATCTGATCTATGTTCCTAAAGACAAAAGCGAAATTATCCTTGAAAAATCAAATGCTGCTGATACCCGTACACCAGATGTATTGTGGGATCAATTAAACGCTTATATCGACCAGGATCCTTACCTGCACTACAGGAGAGGCCGCTATGCAGAAAGGAATGGTTTATTAGTTCCATTATACAGCAAAGTAGACCTCAACTTTACCCAAGACTTTTATGTAATGGTGGGAGGCAAACGCAATACCATCCGTTTCACAATGGATATATTCAATTTCTCTAACCTGCTTAACAAAAACTGGGGTATTTTAAAAGCGCCAAACCGCACGAATCTTCTTAATTATTTACGCGTAGAATCTACAGGCGTAAATGCAGGTAAACCAGTATTCAGCTTCCCTTATTTTGACAATACGAATAAGATTCCGCTGACCAGTACTTTCCAAAACAGTACCAGCCAGGCATCAAGATACCAGGTGCAAATGGGTATCAGGTATATATTTAACTAATCAATAAAGAAAAGCAAAAGGCCGTTCCGTTTAATTTCGGAACGGCCTTTTGCTTTTACCGGGATATTTCTTCCTACACTTTTTGCAGGATTCATTCCACCTTAGAAGACAGTTCATAAAAACATTGCGATAGTTGTTTTTTAATAACACTTGTATTTGATTGCATGCACTTGTTATGTTAAAAACAGGCATCTAAAATAAATTGGTCGTCTAACGGCCGTCGCCGGCAAAAAAAACAGGCAGCACATGGCCGCCTGTTACTTGAATAATTTTATCTTTTTGTTGTTATCTTAAATCAACAACTTCTACGCCAGGATATTTTTTAGCATCAAATATAAACTGATCGTCCGTTACAGCCGCATTAGCTGTCATGCCACTTACTGAATAGGTAAAACGATTCCCTGTCTTTTCAAACAATTTAGCACTGCTGATGGTGCTGGCAGCTTTATCAACATATAGCAACACTTTAAAGAATGGTTTGCTTTTGTCAATGGGTGTCAGCTCAATTTCCTGCACCGCTTTTCCTTTTACCTTTTTCTCTCCATTTAGTTTATACAAAAAATCCTTGTCATAAAAATTAGTAAATAATTTTTGAGGAGTTAGTGTGTTAACAGTAGGATCCAGTTTAGTGATCGTTACTTCATTGGTTGATTTTTCGTAAGTGGAAACATTACCTCCATCGCAAAAAATATCCTGCCCTGTTACGCTGATGCGGTATTTATTTCCTTTCATATACACCGTACCTGTTTTGTTCCCCAAAGATTTGCCCGCTGCATTTTCAATTAAAAGAGAAAATTGTGCCTTCACCGTTTTAAATGTTTTAAATTTTGTACTTACAGCATCCAGTACTTTTTTAGCCTCAGGATCATTAACCCCGGTTTGCGCAAATACAGTAGTGGTAGTCACCAATGTGAATAATAATAAGCTCGTAATAATTTTCTTCATCGTCTATTTTATTTAATTCTTAAATGGCTTTTAAAGCGGCGCAAAGATATGATAATAGATGAGCTAATTTTACTATAGTTTAACAGGCGCTGTTTAATGAACTGTTAATATAAATATATAATTACAGAAAAATATAAGCCGGCACGATGAAAATTAAAAGCTTTACGTAGTTTGCACCCACTCAACTCAGCATTCACTTCAACTTTACTATTGATACACCTCTATTCACTTATCATTACTACACATGAAAGAAAAGGTATCAATTTCCCAAAGGGACAACTATCAGCCGAACTCATTTTCCGAATTTTTGTGGTGGCTTTCTACAGCCGATAAAGAAATCCTTACAGACACTTCTACAGACAGGAACCGCTTTAGCATCATTGGACTGAGTGTGTTATGTACATGGGTATTTGCTACGGTTGCATGGAGCTATTTTTTCAGCACGGTAGCCGGCAACATCTTTGTGTCCCTCACCGGCGGGCTATTGATGGGCTTCATCATTCTTTGTATAGACCGGGCGCTGATAAAAGGAATTAATAAATACAATAAGAACAGGTTGCTCCCATTATTTTTTCGTGGGCTGCTGGCAGTTACTATAGGCACCTTTATGGCACAACCTGCTTTATTGTATATGTTTCGTAAAGAAATAAAATTACAGGCAACCGCAGACAATGAAAAAAAGAGCATTGCCAATGCACAGCTGCTGGACTCGCTTTATAAAAGCCGTAAAACTGAATTAGGATCCCAAAAAACAATATTGCTAAACAGCGAAGAAAATAAATACCAGGATGTAAGCAACGCAAGAAATAATTTTTTGGCTGAAACAGATGGCAGCGGTGGCAGTGGCAAAGTAGGTATAAAAGATATTGCCCTCGCTAAAAAAAATGAATACCAAAAGCTGGACAACGAATACCAACTTCTGTTAGCGGATAATAAACCAAAACTAGAGCAGGTTGAAAAAGAATTAAAGGAGATAGATGGTAAAATAGATAGAGAACAACAAGCTTTTGCACAAAATTTTAATGAGGGTTTCCTCACGCAAATTGAAGCCCTAAATCATTTGGTAAAAGACAATGATGCACTCCGCTTCAGGTATTATTTATTGGTGATAATACTGGTGCTGATAGAACTAATGCCGGTAATTGCCAAGATTGTGATCCCGACTTCTGTGTATGATGAGAAGGTAGTGCTAAGAGAAAATATGGAAAGGGAAACTGCCGGCAGCAATATTCAGAAAGAACAGGCACTAAAAGAATTGTACAACAGCCTGGCTATGGAAAATGACAAGGATGCTATCACCAAATTCTTTTCACTCACCAAAGAAGACAGGGAAGAAAAGATGCGGTCATTCAGCAATCAATGGAAACAGGACAAACACCAGACCTACGATGGCCTTTGGGAAAAAATGAAAAAAGAGATTTTAACAAAGCAGGAGAGCTAAGCTGTGCAGGTGTCAAAAAAATCATCTTCCTTTTAATATGCAGAATTAAATTATTTTTATGCTTCTCATTGAGCACAAAATAATTTAGATGTACGATATCTGCTGCATTGGACATATTACATTAGACAAAGTGGTAACACCCCTTGCTGAAAGATTTATGGCGGGAGGCACTTCTTTTTATTTCTCCAATGCCATCCGCAATATGGATGTACAATATTGCCTGGTTACCTCGCTTGCAGCAAGTGAAATGCATTTTGTTGCTGACTTGCAAAACAGCGGCATAGAGGTGAATGTAACTGTATGTGCGCATTCTGTGTATTTTGAAAATATCTACTCACATAACCAGGATCACCGTACACAAAGAGTTTTGCAAACTGCCGCACCATTTAGTATTGAACAGCTTAACAATGTCGATGCGTCCATCTTTCATTTAGGGCCATTGCTTGCCGATGATATACCCCTGAACCTGATTAAATCGTTGGCCAAAAGAGGTAAAGTATCTTTGGATGTACAGGGTTACTTGAGAAAAGTTCACAACAACAACGTTTGTGCCATTGACTGGGAAGATAAAAAAGAAGCGCTTCAATATATACATATTTTAAAAGCAAATGAATCGGAAATGGAAGTGCTCACTGGCTATAATGATGTTCATAAAGCTGCACTATTACTAAACAACTGGGGCGTTAAAGAAGTAGTGATTACCCTTGGCAGTCTCGGTTCCGTAATTTATACTGACAATATCTTTTACACTATACCTGCCTACACCCCCGCTGCCGTAACAGACGCTACCGGTTGCGGGGACACTTATATGGCCGGTTATTTATACAAAAGAATAAAAGGAGTTTCGCCACAGGAAGCAGGGGAATTTGCAGCAGCAATGGCCAGCCTGAAAATAGCAGTTTCGGGACCGTTTACCGGTACAGAAGAACACGTGCAGGCTTTGCTGAAAAGAAGTAAAATGGAGATCAAAGAATAGCTGATTTTTATTAGTCAATTTCAGTTTCAATATTCACTCACCGCTACTTCTGCAAAAAACAATAAAGAGTCTTCCATCGATGTATGAAGAGGCATCACGATATTGGTGATGATATTGTGAATGACCTGGCAGGCACAAAGGAAATTCCGATTTAACAAATTAAATATCTTGTCGCAATTTTAATGAGCCCGGATATAATAAAAAAGAGCGACATGTTATGACTAAACACATCGCTCCTTTGTGATTATTCTTTTAATTTTTTCAATTAAAAATATTTTGTGACCCCTGGTACTGCAACAGGATAGTAACCATCTGCATTCGGAACTAAAGGAGGCATCGCATTCCAGTCATATTCCTTGGGATGTAAGTCCAGTCCGGAATTGATTGCCTTATCCCACTCTACAATCTGACCGGTGTAGGTAGCCAGTCTTCCCAATATAGATGTCATCGTACTTTTTGCGCCATTCTCTGCATCTGCAAATTTGTATTCACCTTTTGCGATAGCAGCGAATAATTCGTCATGCTCTGTTTGGTATGGATTATTTTCTAATTTTTTATCATACTGGTACAGCACCTTTCCTTTGTGATCTACCAAATTTGCTTCTCCTGCCTGCATCTTTCCCTTGGTACCAATCAACAATTCATCCACCCTGCTCATGGTGCCGGGTATATGCCTGCACTGGCTGTTGAGGATGCTGCCGTCTGCATAGGTAAACTCTACGTAATGGTGATCAAATATCTCACCATTGTCCTTTCCTTTTCGTACCTGCCTGCCGCCTAATCCCTGTGCCTTTACCGGGTAGCCACCTTTAAACCAATTGATCACATCAATATTATGAATATGCTGTTCGGTAATATGATCTCCGCACAACCAGTTAAAATAATACCAGTTGCGCATTTGGTATTCCATTTCTGTTTGATTGTATTTGCGGGGTCTTACCCATACACCATCGTTGTTCCACCATGCCTGGGCAGAAGTAATATCACCAATAAGGTCTTTACGTTTATATAATTCACGATAAGAATTCTGGTAGTGCCGTTGAAGGCCCACTACCACGTTTAGTTTTTTTTCTTTTGCAATGGCTGCCGCTGCCAGCACTCGTTGTATTCCTGCCGGATCTGTAGCCACTGGCTTTTCCATAAACACATGCTTACCTTGTTTAATTGCCTCTTCAAAATGAATGGGCCTGAAACCCGGAGGTGTTGCCAGTAGTACTACGTCTGCCAATGCAATGGCTTTTTGATAGGCATCAAAACCTGTGAACTTCCTTTCTTCCGGAACATCTATTTTCGCCTTTTGCTTATCCTTACCACCTAATGATTCAGCCAGCTCATCACCGGTCAATTCTTTATAACAGGTATCTAAATTATCCCTGAAGGCATCCGCCATCGCTACCAGCTTCACATTTTGTTTACTGAGTAAAGCCTGCGTTGCGGCACCAGTGCCACGTCCGCCACAACCCACTAATACAATCTTTATTGTGTCGTCTGCGCCGGAAAAATAATTCGCTTTTGATAAAAGTGGCGCAGCCATTAAGCCCCCTGCAAGAATAGAACCCTGCAATAAAAAATCTCTCCTTGAATGGCTGGTAAGTTTAGAAGCATCGTTTTGCATACATAAGTGTTTTTTAAATTGATAAAAGTGCTGTTAAAGAAGTAATATGTTGATATTAAAAATTATTCCTGGAAAAAATTAAAAATATATTTCTTTGATTTTATTTATCGGACGATTGATATTTATCTGCCAGTGTATTGTTTAAAAAATTCTTCTGCCTGTTCTGCACTGGGTTGTTCAAGCGGGCGTATAATTCTAAATCCAACAGAAGCCGCATCTGTTAACCACCATTTACTTTTAGGTATCTGCGGATCTCTTCGGTTCCAGGAGGGGTCGGATTTAAAACGATTGGCACATCTCAGTTGCGCCGCAACATCCTGGTAACCGCCTCCACGCAAGGCTTTAGGGTATTTTGATTTGTTAGGTGCAATAAAAGGATTAGCAGCATTGTCTGTTATACTTTCCATTCGCTTTTCTTCATAGTGATCCAGCGTCCACTCGCAAACGTTACCCAGCATGTCATATAGTCCCCATGCATTAGGTAATTTCAATCCCACCTTTTGAAATTTATCATTGCTGTTATCCTGGTACCAGGCATACTTACCTAATTCTTTTTCATCGTTGCCAAAATAAAAACGGGTAGCGGTTCCTGCACGACAGGCATATTCCCATTCTGCTTCTGTAGGTAGCCGATAGAAAACACCTGTTTTGTTATACAGCCACCTGCAATACATTAAAGCAGCAAATTGTGATAAACTATTTACGGGGTAACCGCCCTCTTTACCCATGCCCCAGCTCAAATCTATATATTGTGGACTCGGCCTGGTAACGGCATCCACAGCGGAATTTTCACTCGTGGTAATGTCTTTAAAAAAGACATCAAATTCATCCCTTGTCACTTCAAATGCACCCATCCAGAATGCAGCAACGGCTACCCTGCGCTGTGGGCCTTCATCTCCTTCACGATCCTTTTCGGTGTCACTGCTTCCCATCAAAAAACTGCCGGCATTAATGGGCACCATTTTGCACTGAAGGGCAACGCCGGGAAGATTAAACTGGTAAGCTGAAAATGTTTTGGAGGAGTCCTGGGCTTCGATCGTATAGCAACAACTGATAATCAATAACAATACAAATATTCTTTTCACTTTTGGCGCAATTATTTAAACGGAAGGTAAGTAATAAATTGAAACAAAAATTACAGCTTCACTTCTTTCCAATATTTTGAAAAACCGTTTGTGGCGTGCAAAACAACCTTGCCTCTTTTTATCTCTGCTATCAGCACAGCGGCATCCATTTGGGCCGCCAGTTTCTTAGCTTTTTTAATGGATAATATACTACAGGCTGTGGCCAGCCAATCAGCAGTAGTTCCGTCTTTGGCAATTGCCGTCACGTTCCGCTGAGAGGTAACGCCATAACCAGTACGTGGATCAATGATATGAGAATACCTTTTCCCGCTGTGTTCGATAAACTGGTATGCGTCCCCGGAAGTTGTTACCGCCATATTATGCATCAATAAATTTTTAGACAATAACTCCTCCTTTGTTTCGGGTACATTAATACCTACCGTCCAGCCTTTGACACCCGGAGGTGCATCGCTCATTACAATATCGCCACTCACATTCACGAGCGCATGATTTATGTGTTGGTTGGATAAAAAATCAATTATTTTTTGTGCAATGTATCCCTGCGCAATACCACCCAGGTCTAATTGCATTCCCGCCTGCGGCAAAGCAACTTTTTTGTTAACTGTATCAATAATCATTTTATTAAAACCAGTCAATTTTCGTTTTGATTGCACCGCTTCGTCAGTTGGGAATTCTTTTGTCTTCCTGGCCTTTCGCCAGAATTTCGTCAACGGTCCCAAGGTAATATCAAAGGCTCCATCACTTTTGTCAAAAGCATTTTTTGACAAAACCAGTATATCGAATAAAGCCGGGGAAACAGCGACAGGCCTGGCACCAACACCTGCCGTAGCACTTAACCTGGAGAGCTCGCTACTGTCGATATAATCACTAAAAATAAAAACGAATGAATCTACCAGGCTAAAACATTGCTTTGCAAGATTACCTGCCTGTACACTATCATTACAAAACAAAACAATATTGAAAGGTGAACCCATTTTGGATTCAGTAAATGAAAATCGCTTTAGCTGTGCAGATCCATTTATAGCAGCGGAAAAAAAAAGGCTAACAAAAAATACCCTGGTAAACAATATTTTATTTTTTACAATGGATTGTCGGTAAATTTAAGGCACAAAAAATGAAACCATGCAAAGAAGAAAATTTATGCAGCAAACACTATTGTCCGGTGGCGCTTTATTTACCTCGGCCATTGCTGCGGCTGAAGCCACCAATTTAAAAAATTATAGCACAGATGAAAAACCCTTTCATCTTAATTATGGTATTCACGATGGCACGTTTAAAAATCATGCAGGTGATGATTTTATTGAACAGATAAAATTTGCACACAGTGCCGGGTTCAGGGGCATTGAAGATAATGGCATGATGAGCAGGCCCGTAGAACAGCAAAAGAAAATTGGAGACACCCTTGCAAAGCTGGGTATGAGCATGGGCGTATTTGTTCTTACTTCTGATAACTGGCATTGGAAAACCTCTCTAACTACTGGCAAGCAGGAATGGATTGACTTGATGATAAAAGATTGTAAAGAAGCAGTGGAAGT
>Ga0068871_100003910_pt1 | contig 10266 bp, 7 predicted proteins | sample KBSMisM72_FD_72750 | JGI IMG/M metagenome (GOLD analysis project Ga0068871, IMG submission 72750) | Miscanthus rhizosphere microbial communities from Kellogg Biological Station, Michigan, USA - KBS Miscanthus M7-2 | ecosystem: Host-associated > Plants > Roots > Rhizosphere > Soil ...
CCCGAGCGCGTCGTCTTTCCGGCCGACGGCATCACCAAGCTCGATGTCGCCGAGTACTACCGGCAGGTGCTGCCGCGGCTGCTCGCCGGCATCAAGGGCCGCCCCTTGTCGGTAATCCGCTGTCCGGCCGGAATCGCGGGCGAGTGCTTCTTCCAGAAGCATCTGACATCCGGCCTGAAGCACGTCAGCACCGTTGCCCTGAAGGAAGAAAGCGGCAGCACCGGTGACTACGTATATGTCGACGACGCCGACGCCGTGTTCGAACTCGTGCAGTTCAACGCGCTGGAATTTCATCCGTGGGGGGCGACCGCGGCCGATCCGGAACATGCGCAATACCTGGTGTTCGATCTCGACCCCGCGCCAGAAATAGCGTGGGGGCGCGTCGTCGCGGCAGCGATCGATGTGCGCGATCTGCTCGGCAAGGCCGGCCTGAAGTCGTTCGTGCGCACGACCGGAGGCAAGGGCCTGCACGTCGTCGTGCCGTTGCGGCCCGCGGCAAAGTGGGACAAGGCGAAAAAGTTCGCCCATGCGCTCGCGGAAAGTTTCGCCGCCGTGCGCCCGGGCGAGTTCCTCGCCGTGGCGAGCAAGCAACGGCGCGACGGCAAAATCTTCATCGACTACCTGCGCAACACCCGCGGCGCCACGAGCGTTGCTTCGTATTCGCTGCGCGCGCGGCCCGGGGCGCCGGTTGCCGTTCCCCTGGCCTGGGCCGAACTCGAGAGGATCAAGGGCGGCGATGCGTTCAACATCCGCAACGTGCCAGGCCGACTCAAGCGCATGCGCGCTGATCCTTGGTCAGGATACGATTCGCTGCGCCAGAGCCTCGACGGCGTCGCGGAACTGCCCGGCAAGTAGCCCTCCCTGCCGGCCCGAACAGCATTGCCTGAAAGATCCGGCAGCGAGCCGGCTTGAATCCATTCGCGGACACCAGCAAAAATCCGCTGCAGCAAAGTGCCGGCGCCGCAGGCGCGGTATAATCATCGGCCGTGGAAAACCACGGCTGTGTTCCGGGAGGCGGCTGATGAATCGTACTGCTGTGCCGGCGCGATCGCACGGTACGGAATTCGACGTGGGCACATTCGTGCGCGCCGCCGCTCACGAGATTGCCGGCCAGATCAACGCGATCTCGATGAACGCCGAACTCGTCAAGCTGTTGCTCGAACGCTCCGACATCGCCCGCGCCGACGATGCGATCAAGCGCATGCTGAGCGACTGCGGGCGTTACGGACGCATGGTGCGCGCGCTCGAACGATTCGGTTCCTGCATGACTGCGCGCGAACGCGAGCCGGTAAGGGTTGCCGATTTGATCGAAGGCGCAACAGCGGCGTTCGTGCAGGAGCGTTCGGACGCAAAGCCGACGCTTCAGGTCGAAGCCGACGACGCCTCGATCGTCGTCGATCGGGTCGGAATGCAGCGGGTCTTGACCGGCCTGCTGCACAACGCCGCCGAAGCAGGCGCCGGTTCGATCGCCGTCAAGGTGCGCCGCGATGCGGAAGCCCTGGCCATCGTCGTTGCCGACGACGGCACGGGCATCCCGGCGAACATCCGTGCGCGCATCGCCGAGCCGTTCTTCACGACTCGCCGCGACGAGGGCCACAACGGCCTGGGTCTCACGCTCGCGGCGGAGATCGCAAGCGCCCACGGCGGCAGTCTGTCGATCGATGAAAATGCCGGGCACGGTACGCGCGCCACGCTGCGTCTGCCGCTCGCCTAAGGAAGCAGCGGGGATTTTCTCGAGTCAGCGCTGCTCGATCGTCGCCTTGAGCAGGTCGGCATGCACGGGTTTCACCAGATGCGTGTCGAAACCCGCATCACGCCCGCGCGCGCGATCGCTCTCCTGGCCATAGCCGGTCATCGCAACCAGACGCACGCGGTCGAGCGCGTTTTCGGCGCGGATCTGCCGCGCCAGTTCAAAACCGTCGACTTCAGGCAGTCCGATGTCGAGCAGGATGACATCGGGACGAAACGCCAGCGCGGCCGCAAGCACGTCGTTGCCGCTGTGCACGGTGTGCGACTGATGTCCCCACAGGTCCAGCAATGCGGACGTGCTGGCGACGAGATCGCGGTTGTCGTCGGCTACGAGCACGCGCAGCGATTCCGATGAGCCCGATGGAGGCGGTGCGGCAGGCCGGTCGGCAGCGACATCCGCTGGCGCGTCGACGAGTGGCAGGCGAACCACGAATTCGCTGCCTTTGCCCTGGCCGGCACTGATTGCCCGCACGTCGCCGCCGTGCAGTTCCGTGACCCTGCGCACCAGCGCAAGCCCGACACCCAGGCCGCCGGCCGAACGCGCCAGCGACTGGTCGGCCTGGGTGAAAGGTTCGAACACGCGCGGCAGCAGTTCCGGCCCGATCCCCTGGCCGCTGTCGTGCACGCTTATGCGCGCCTGTGACTGTTCCGGGCCGGCAACGACGCTGATATAGCCGTGGTCCGGAGTATATTTTGCCGCATTATGCAATATGTTCGCGAATGCCTGGATCAGGCGCGCACTGTCGCCTTCGACATGCATCGGCCGCGGGTCGATGTCGAGATCGAGGCGGTGGCCGCGCGCATTGATCAGCGGCTGCACGGTCTCGATGGCGGCGCGCAGGATCGGTTTGAGGTCGACGACGGCTTTCTCCACCAGGATCTTGTTCTGCGAGATGCGTGCCGCATCGAGCAGGTCGTCGACCATGCGCACGAGCTGGTCGATCTGCCGGCGCATCGTTGGCAGCACCGAATCGACCGTCGACCACTGCCCCTGCTTCTCGGCTTCGAGCAGATACAGCGCGTTGCGCAGCGGCGCCAGCGGATTGCGCAGCTCGTGCGCCAGCATTGCCAGGAATTCGTCCTTGCGCCGGTCCGCGAGCAGCAACTGGTCTGCTTGTTGCCGCAGTTGCTGTTCGAGCAGCTTGCGCTCGGTGACGTCGAGCGCGAAGCCGACATATTCGTCGGCGCTGGCGAATACGCGCGCATAGCCGACGACGACCGAGACGCGTTCGCCGTTGCGACGGACGAATTCCTTTTCGTACGGCGCACAGACGCCGGCCGTCGCTACCTGGGCGAAAGCCAGGGCGTCGATCTGGCGATATTCGGACGGCGTCTGGGCGACCAGATTGATCCTGCCTTCGGCCAAATCTTCCTCGGTGAAATCCAGCATTTTCAGCAGGGCGCTGTTGGCCTGGGCGACGTTGCCATCGCGATCGAAACTCAACATCAGTCCGATCACGCCCGCCTCGACGAGCACGCGCAAGCGCGATTGCGTGACCTGCAGCGCCCGGTCGAGGCGCTGCTGCTCGGTCGTGTCGACCCAGCTGTGGACCGCGCCGATGATCTCGCCGTCGGTGTTGCGAACCGGCGCGACATTGACGATGACCGTGAGCGGCCGCCGTCCGGGCCGGGCGACGACCCAGGCCTCGTCGCGGACGACAATGCCTTCGTTCATTGCCCGGTACAGCGGCAGCCTCGAGGGCGCGGGAATCGTGCCGTCCGGCAGCAGCTTCCGGTAAAGCTCGCGCGAAGGCCTGTTTTCGCCCGGGCCGAGCCACTCGCGCATCTGGCTGCTCATCGCAATCATCGCGAAGTCCGGTCCCGGCCCCGTCATCGAGATGCCGATCGGCGCGTTTTCGAGAATTGTCTTCAGTGTCTGCTCGCTGGCGAGCGCGGCACGCGCACGTTGGGAAATTTCCTCGGCGGCCGCAGCCAGTGCGAGCTCGGCGTTGCGCCGCTCGCTGGCGTCGCGGAATACGATCACGGCTCCCTGGATCGCCCCGCCGGTTTCGACGATCGGGGCCGCGCTGTCTTCGATAGCGAACTCGCGGCCGTCGCGCGCGCGCAGCAGGATATGGTAGGCGCGTCCGCTGATCGCGCCGTCGGCAATGACACGAGCGAGCGGGTCGGGGGCGGGCCGACGCGTGGCCTCTTCGATCGCCTCGAACACTTCCGGCAGCGGCTTGCCCAACGCATCCTGCTGCATCCATCCGGTGAGTGCCTCCGCAACCGGATTGAGCAGGACGATGCGGCTCTGCGGATCCGTGACGATGACACCATCACCGATGCTGCGAAGTGTGGTGCTCAGCCATTCGCGCTGCAGGTAGAGCTCGCGCGCGGCACGATTGCGCGCGAGCAGATCGCGGCGCAGCAGCGCGGCGGCCACCCCGATCAGCACCAGGCCGATGGCCATGCCGAGAAAACGTGAATATACGCTCAGGGTGTACAGCTGCATCTCGCGCGCGTCGCGCGCGGCCTGGCGTTTTCGCTCGGTCTCGCGCATGCCGTCGACGAGCTGACGGATCGCGCGCATCGTCAACATGCCGGAATCGGTCGCTACCAGGGACATTGCCGCTGCGGCATCGCCAGAGTCGATCAACGCTATCGAGCGGCGCATCTCGTCGACCTTGTCGGCGACAAGTTGTTCCAGCGCGCCCAGCCTTTGCATTTGCTCCGGCTCGTCAGCGAGCAGCGGTTTCAGCGCAGCGATCTTGGTCTCGATGGCGGCAGAGGCCGCTCGATACGGCTCCAGGTAGGACGTCTTTTGCGTCAGCAGATAGCCGCGCTGGCCGGTTTCCGCGTCGATGAGTTCGGACAACAGGTCGTCGATCGCATAGATCGTGTCGCGCGAATGCGCGCTGGCCGCGGCGCCGGCGACCAGTTCGCCGGCGTTGTAATTGGAAAGCAGCGCGTTTCCAATCAATACCAGCGCCACCAGAGCAAGCGCGATGGTCCACAGTGCCCGTTTCAGGTTACTCACCGAATACGCACTCCAAGGCAAACGCCAGCAGCGTCAGGGGACTGAATCTTCCGAATCTTACAGTGCCCCGTGACAGCCGTGGGCACAGGCGCAGCCGCGCCGCTCGCTGATCGTGGGCTGACACGGAAACATCCGTCTGGTCTGTTGCTGGGATCCCCCACGGTCACGATACCGCCTGACGTCATTTTGTGGCCGCGGCAGAAGAAGCCAGTTGCTACCGGTTTCGGGCCTGTCTGAGCAACGCAGCGCATGAACGTTCGATCCGCTGCAGTCACACAGGCCGGAAGAAGGCGCTCCGCCCGGAGAGTCGTTCCCCGGAGTCCGTATTGCGCGGAAAGCCGCCGTTCCGGCTGCGTTTCGAGTCGAAAATTCACCACGACTGCTGCCAGCGTGCGGATTTTCGAACCGGATGTCGCAAAGTATGTGCCAACGAAACTGGATCCGATGGCCGCGCATTTCTGCGATTTGCGCGCAAATCCCAATGCAACCTGGAACGAAAACTTTATACAGCATTGCAAAATGCAGGAGATTGCCAACCACTGCGGTTCGCTTTGCTTCGCCTACTCGCGCGCTTGCCGAGGCAGATCTTCCCTGGTCTCACGGTCGCGGCGCGGCAGGAACGATGTTTGCGCGCCTGACCGGCGGCCCTGGAAGCATTCTCGACGCCTGAAAAAAAGCCGCACGCTTGAACGCGATGGTTCTGGCATGGCTCTTGCGATCTGCGAGCAATGCGAATTCGATGAGGAACAGGCGGATGCTCAGCCCACCAGCGACACAACGTACATCGGCAAACGCTGATATTCAGGATGCCCCGGCAGTGCTTGGCCGCGCACTGCCGGATCAGGCCGCCGTGCCGATCGAAGTCGGCGCCGTCGCGATCGACCGGACGCCCGCCTTCGCGCCGGTGCGGCTTGCCCTCGTTGCGCGCTCACGCATCGAGTCGCTGCTCGACGCCGCTGGTATCCGCATCGACGGCCGCGCGCCGACCGATATGCGCGTGCGCGACTCGCGCGTCTACTCCTGGCTGAGTGCGCGCGGACTGCGGGGCCTCGGCGAGTCCTACATGAACGGCTGGTGGGAGGCAGCAGACCTCGACGGACTGCTGCAACGCGTGCTGCATGTCCATGGCGACCGGGATGTCCGCGGCATCGACGAGGCGGCCTTGTTCATCCAGTCGAGACTGGCCAGGCTGGCAGGCCCGCAACGTCCGTGTCTCGTCGGCACGCACGACGAGCCGCCGGGGCCGGAGCTGCTGCGCTCGATCCTCGGCGAACGCATGGTCTCCAGTTGCGGCTACTGGAAGGACGCCTACAACCTGTCCGGAGCGCAGGAGGCCAAGTTCGATCTGGTCTGCCGCAAGCTGGGGCTCGGGCCGGGCATGCACGTGCTCGACGTCGGCTGCGGCTCCGGTGAAGCGCTGCTGTTTGCCGCGATCAACTACGGCGTCAGCGGGATCGGAATCACGGCGTCGCAGGAGGAAGCGGAGTTTGCGCGCGCGCGCTGCGCCGGCTTGCCGATCGAGATCCGCGTCCAGGACTACCGCCTTCTGGATGGACGCTTCGACCGCTGCTGGTCGGTCGGCAATTTCGAACACGTCGGAGCGAAGAACCATCGCGCCTATTTTCAGGTCTTGCGCCGATGCCTCGCGCCCGACGGTCTGATGCTGCTGCAATCGATCGTCAGCAATCGTCCGGTCAACCGGCTGGAGCCATGGATGGAAAAGTATGTTCATCCGGGTTCCACGATCCCGACGGCGATGCAGATAGACGAAGCGTACGCGCGTCTCTTCGTCATGGAGGACTGGCAGAATTTCGGCGCCGACTTCGACCGGACCTTGCTGGCCTGGCGCGCGAACCTGGAGCGAAGCTGGCCGGTGCTGCGCAAAAAATACGACGACCGCTTCTACCGGATGTGGCGCTTTTACCTGTCGGCGGCCGCGGTCACGTTCCGCTGCCGGCGCAACCAGCTCTGGCAAGTCGTCTTCAGCGCGAATGGTTTGCCGCACGCTTACGGCGCGGTGCGCTGAGCAGTCGCATGCACGCTGTCCCTTACCCGCGCGAGCAGGCGATGAGCGCATGGATTGCAGCGCGACACGCGGCCGAGCTTGCGGCGGTCGCCGCTCCCGAGCTGCGGCGCCAGCGCGTCCTGATGACCGCGGATGCGACCAGCCCTGTGTGGCAGCACGCCCTCGAGCTTGGGCGGGCGCTCACGGCTGCCGGTCATGAAGTCGCGCTTGCGACGACCGGTGGCCTGCCCGACCGGGAGCAACGGCGCGAGACGGATTCGATCGCCGGCCTGACGCTCCACGCGAGCGGATACAAGCCATCCCCGCTCGAGGACTGCGCCGAGCGGCGCGCCGCGGGGCGCTGGCTCCTCGACCTCGCCGCCGTCGTTCGACCGAGCGTGCTGCACTTGAACGGTTGCGACTACGCCGACCTGCCGTGGAAGGTACCCGTGTTGCTTGCCGTGCATACCTGCGAGCAGTCATGGTGGCGCGCGGTGCACGGAACGCCCGTGCCGGAATCGTGGCGCTGGTATCGGCACCGGGTTACCGCGGCGTTGAGGATGGCGGACGTCGTCGTCACACCGACGCTTGCGACACTGCACGGGTTGCACAGGCATCATGGAGCGCTTGGCGCTGCGCGCGTCATAGCAAACGGCCGCGATCGCGCGAACACGCCGGCGCCGGCGAAGCGCGAGTACGTGTTTTGCCGCGCCGATCCCGGCGACCCCAGCCAGAACTTCGCCGCGCTCCAGGCCGCGGCCGAATGCATGTCGTGGCCGGTGTGCGTCGCGACTTCCGGTGAGAGTCACGGCGACGTTACCGACACGAGGCCTGGCATCAGGCTGCTCGGGCGCTTGAGCCGCAGCCATGCCGCGCGATGGCTCGAGCGCGCGCCGATCTATGTGCTGCCTGCGCGTTACGCGCCCGCGTGTCTGTCGCTGCACGACGCCGCGCTTGCCCGCTGCGCATTGGTCGTGGGCGATGTCGAAGGGCTGCGCGAGATGTGGGACGGCGCCGCGATTTTCGTCGACCCGCACGATGACGAGGCGCTGGCTCATGCATTGCGGCGCCTGATCGCCAACAAGGCTGCGCGCGAATGCCACGCAGAGCTGGCGTTCGTGCGGGCCATGCGATATAGCGCGGCGGCGATGGCTGCCGCATACGCTGCCGCGTACGCCGAAATTGTTCCGCCGTCATGCGCTGACCTTGAACCCATGCCGGCAGTACCGGCGCAACTGCGATGCTGACGGCGGGGAAATTCCCGTCGTTCTGCGTTCTACGCTTCGTGAGCCGGGTTCAGTCGGCTTGATCGGCGGCCAGATCGCCGACCTCGGCGTCGCCGATGAGTCCGAGCTCGCGGTAGCGCACCAGCCGGTTGTAGATCGTCTTGGTCGTGATGCCGAGCGCGCGAGCCGCGCGGCGCTTGTTGTTGCGGTGATAGGCGAGCGTCTTGAGCAACATCTCGCGCTCGACATCGTCGAACGTCATGCCGACGCGGAAACTGATCGACGTGTCATTCTCCTTGTCGGAGCCGGCCATGGATTCGGATTTCGTCTCGACGGTGTCGCCGGAGGCAAGGATGTACAAGCGCTGCACCGCGTAGCGCAATTCGCGGACGTTGCCCGGCCACTGACGCGATGTCAGGTGTTGCAGCGCTTCGGGCGAAAACGTCCGCTGCGTCCCGTAGCGTTCGTTCAGCCGGTCGAGGAAATGCTGCGCGAGCAGCGCAATGTCGCCGCGGCGCTCGGCTAGCGTCGGCACGGCCAGAGGAAACTCGAGCAGCCGATAGTAAAGGTCCGCGCGCAACGCGCCGGAGTTGACGCACAGTTGCGGATCGTGATTCGTCGCCGCCACGACGCGCACATTGAGTGGAAATTCGCGCGTTCCGCCGATGCGCGTGAACGAATGGCCCTCGAGGGCGCGCAGCAGGTAGACCTGCAGCGCGATAGGCATTTCGCTGATTTCGTCGAGGAACAACGTGCCTTCCTGTGCCTGCTCGAAGTAGCCGGCGTGCGACTCCACGGCACCGTTGAACGCGCCGCGCTCGTGTCCGAACAACTGGCTGCCGAGCAGCTCCGGCGCGATTGCGCCGCAATTCACCGCGACGAATCTTCCCTTGCGCCCGCTCAGATCGTGCACCGCGCGCGCGACGAGTTCCTTGCCGCTGCCGCTCTCGCCATGCACCAGGACATTCACATCGAGCGGCGCGACGCGGCGAATGCGCGCGAACAACTCCTGCATCGGCGCAGATTGCCCCATCATCTCGCCGAGGCCGCCCGCGTGCGTCGTCTGACGCAGTTGCGCGCGCAGGCGGGCACCTTCGAACAGGCCGGTGAGCACGCCCGGTCCGAGCGGCTTCACCAGGTACTCGACGACCGGCGCGCTGACCGCGCGCACCGCCGATTCGACGGTCGGATGACCGGTGACGACGACGATCTGGCCGTGCGCGGTCAGGTCGATGTCATCGAGCAGATCCAGTCCATTTCCATCGGGAAGATTCAGATCGATCAGGATCAGATCGAAGTGTCCATCCCGCGTCAGGCGCCGCGCTTCCTGCAACGTCGTCGCCGGGACCGGCACGCAGTTCGACAAGCTGGCCAGATCGGCCGCAGCAAGCTGGAACTCCGTATTGTCATCGACGATGAGAACGTTCCCGAGGGACTCCTGCCAATTCATATCACGTATTGCCTCGAACGCGATCCGGTGCTGCGGGGTCAGGAGTATTGCGATTGGACACCGAACCGAATGTGAACTATTGGCGCACGTTTTCAGCGTGCACGCGCGCGTTCATAAAGATTTTTCCGGGCGTCCGTTCAGCTGCCGACGGCACAGCGAAACCAGCACTTGTTCGGGTGGCACGCCGATTGCTCTCTTGTGCCAAATCCGATGTTTTGTTCGCCGGTTGTTACAGGGCATTTCGCATCGTGCGAAGTGCTGCCGACGGGTTTTCGACCAGAGAGAGGAGGTGTCCAAATGACCATTCAACCAGTAATTCTGTCGCGCGCGACAGGCGCGCGCGGCTTCGCCGCGATGGATCAGAAAAAGCAGAAAGAGATCGCGCGCCGCGGCGGCCTCGCCGCGCAGGCTCTTGGCACGGCGCATCGGTTCTCGCCCGAGGAAGCGCGGCAGGCAGGACGCAAGGGCGGCGAAGCCGTCAGCGGCAATCGCCAGCACATGGCCAGCATCGGCCGCCGCGGCGGGGTCGCGCGGCATGCGCTGCGCAAGTCGCAAGGCTCGCAGGCTCCGGCGAATCAACAGGTTCCCACCATTTCGACTGCCGTGCCTGTCGACATGGTGCAAGCTGCAGTGGCCAACGACGACGACGCGGCTGCGTAGTCCCGAGTTCCTCCGCGATTCCAATTCTCCCAGACTGCGGCCATCGGTTACCGATGGCCGCAAGTCGTGCGCGTCATGATGGCATGGGGCGCGTAAAGACAATCACCGGCCGGCCTGCGGGCCATCGGGGCGATGCGCGTTGCCAAGGCTTGGTCCGCGATGCGAGGCCTGGTCGAGCGGCAGGCGGGGCTGTCCG
>Ga0068871_100003911_pt1 | contig 10265 bp, 9 predicted proteins | sample KBSMisM72_FD_72750 | JGI IMG/M metagenome (GOLD analysis project Ga0068871, IMG submission 72750) | Miscanthus rhizosphere microbial communities from Kellogg Biological Station, Michigan, USA - KBS Miscanthus M7-2 | ecosystem: Host-associated > Plants > Roots > Rhizosphere > Soil ...
CTCCCTAAGACCCGGTCGTTTCAGAATTTGGCATTGGGCTCAACGTCGGTATCCGGAGGCGGCAACAACGGAAGCGATATTGAAGGCGGTTTCCAGGTAAATGGCGCCAGCGGCGCGGAAAACGTTTTCTACATCGACGGCGTTTCCACCAACAGCATTATCAACGGCGTTTCCCGCCAGAACGCGCTGTTTGAGATCCTCTCTGAGGTCCAGGTCAAGACCAGCGGCCTCGATGCCGAATACGGCGGCGCAATGGGCGGCGTCATCAGTGCCATCACCAAGTCCGGTGGCAACGATTTTCATGGCGAACTGCATTACTATTTGAGCGGAAACAGCCTGAGCGCGTCTCCGGTGAATCGCTTGGTGCTGAACCCCTCAACCGAAAAAGATGTGGCTTTTATCCAGGATTCCAAGTTCAAGAACAATGCCAACGAAGTAGGAGGATCCATCGGCGGATATATCATCAAGGACAAGGTGTACTTCTTTGATGCGTTTTCTCCCCAGTTCCGCCATCGCATCAATGGGTACAAGTTCTCCAACGGCAAGGAGCCCGGAACCCTCACGCAGAACACCACCAACCACATGTGGTTCAACAAGCTCTCCTACGATGTGACTCCGAAAATTCGCACCAACTTTACGTACTTGTGGACGCCCACCCGGCAATCGGGCCGCCTACCCTCTTACAACGGCTTTTGCCCGGACTGCTCATCGCAAACCCTCGCCGGAGCAGCGCCGAATCAGAGCATCGGCACCTCTCAGCCCCAGACCAACTACACCGGCCAAGTCGATTGGACGCCGACCCCCACTACGCTGATCTCAGTCCGCGGGGGCCGCTTCTGGGACGACTATAAGTCCATCGGGATTCCATCCATCGGCGCCGTCGAATACGCGACATCGGCCACCGGCTTGCCTTTTACTATCCCAGCGAGCCTTCAACAGGCCACTGGATACTCCAACACTCCCCGTGTGACGAATACGGGTTACGACATTGGCACCCGCACCTACGTTCAGATTGACGGCAGCAAAGTCGTAAACTTATTTGGCCAGCATACCTTCAAGGCAGGTTGGGGCGTAATGAAGAACGTCAACAAAGTCCAGGACATTTATCCGGGCGGAGGTTATGTCCGTATCTTCTGGAATGGTGTCGAACCCCTGGGCATCGGCGGCCGGGGCCAGTATGGATACTATGAAGTGAATGATAGAGGTACGCGAGGCTCCACTGGCGGCCGGATGCAAAACGTGTATGTCCAAGACACTTGGCGTATCCGCCAGCGCTTAACCCTGTCTCTCGGCCTGCGCCTCGAAAACGAGCACGTGCCGTCTTTCCGCCGCGATATTCGCGACGATGCCTTCGCCTTCGGTTTCGGTGACAAAATAGCTCCTCGCTTGGGAATGAGCTATGACCTGTTCGGTAACGGCAAGGCCAAAGTCTACGCGAGCTGGGGCCGGAACTTCGACTGGATTAAATATGAGCTCTCGCGTGGTACCTTTGGCGGCGACACCTGGTGCATCTACTACCGCTCTTTGGATACGCTGGACATCTTCAATAATCTAGGTTCCGCCAAACCCGGCAGCAACCTGTGGTCCACAAATCCTGGAAATCCCTGCCGCGACCGCCGGATTCCGGCGTTCAACGTGGTTGACCCCAGCATCAAGCCGTTCTCCTCCGACCTCTACACCGGTGGTGTGGAGTATCAACTCGGCAATAGCGTGATACGCGCCGGCTACGTCCACAACCAGGTAGGCGAGGTTATTGAAGATTTGGGCGCTCTCGACGCGGGCGGCAATGAGGTCTACTTGTACGCAAATCCCGGCGAGGGAAACGCCAAAATTACGCCCGTCAGCGGAGCTACCAAGCCATTCGCTACGCCCAAGCCGGATCGTCGCTACGATGGACTTGAACTCCAGTGGACGCGCCGGCTCTCCCGTGGGTATTTCTTTAACGCCAGCTATGTCTTCAGCCGCCTGTACGGAAACTATTCCGGCACGCAGAGCACGGATGAAATCACGCTGCCCACCACGGGCGTTGGATCTGCAACCGCTCAGCAATCGGCGGGAAGCTATTTCCGGCAGGGTACCAGTTCCAGCCGCTATTGGGATCTGGACGAAATTCTGTTCGATGCCCATGGACACCTGGACGTCTTAGGCCGCCTGCCTACAGACCATCCGCACGCTTTCAAATTGTATGGTTCGAAGACTGTGCGCTGGAATAAGATCAACTCGACCAACATCGGTGTGTTCTTCACCGCTCATAGCGGCAACGTCATGAGCACCTACGTGGCGACCACCAACCAGATTCCGGTTTTTGTGGAAGGCCGCGGCGATATGGGCCGCACTCCTTTCTTCAACCAGACCGATATCCAGGTGGCACACACGTTTCATGTGGGCGAAAAGAACCGCTTAACGGTGGAGATGAACATGCTCAACGTGTTCAATCAAAAGACTTCGACCTTCACGTTTAACTACTTGAACCGCGGTGCGGGTTCCGCCGAACCGGGTTCCGCCATCAACCTCAGCAAGACCGATCTAACCAAGGGCTACGATTACCGCGCCCTGATCAATGCAACTTCGGATCAGGCCAGCGGTCGGGGCGCCTTCGATCCCCGCTATGGCAAGGACGCCCTGTTCAATCCAGGGTTCCAAGGTCGTTTAGGGATCCGCTTCGAGTTTTAGCACGACTCGATACTTCAGGAAAAACGGGCAGCGCTTCGGCGCTGCCCGTTTCTATTTGATCCGGAACGCTCTTAACTCCGGTCGACCTGCAAATTATTCGTCACCGAAAACACGCCCGACACACCGTTCGCCTTTATGTTGGCGAGGTTCTTGTCCCCTTGCGTGGCCACTGCGCCTTCCAGGGTCACATGACCGTTCTTAACAATAATGTGAATGGTCGGCACCGCGCGCATGGCGTACCGGTCTAGCCCGTCCGTTCCATAAATAGCGCGGTAAACGGCTCTTCGAATCCGATCGTCGTTCGGAGACAGCGGCAAAACCTCAATGCGGTTATCGACCCGCTCCACCCCTTCAATGCCCTTGACGGCCCGCTCGGCGTCGGTTTTCAAAGTGGGTCGGCTCACTTGACCGAATAGCGTAACCGTGCCGCCCTCCACCTTGTAGGCCAGGTTATCGAAAACGTCGTAGAGCGGAAGCATCACCAGTTCATGACGGACTTCCTTTTGAAGGCGCACCTGCCCTCTTTCGGACGGGCGGCGCTCCTGGGCCCCCATTCCGCCCGCGATGGCGAGCGCCAAGAGACCCGACAGACATGGTCGGAAAATCTTTTTCATTTGTAGTCCTCCTATATCTCATTTAGCATGTTTGAGGCCAAAATGGTAGCCAAGATTGAACATCGCGAAAGCTCTTCGAGCGGCTTCGGTCCGGATTCAGACTATTGCTTCTTTGAGCCTTCCGCCGGGGGCGCAGGCTTCCTCGCGGCGAAAGTTCGCTTGACTGGCAGTGGCGGCTTCTCCAGCCAAACCAGCCTTAAGTAAGCCGCGGCGGCCCGCAAGCGGACGGCTTCGCTCGAATCGTCAAACTGCTCTTGCATCAGCGGCAGCATGCTTGGGTCGTTGCGCAGCGCCAGCGTGTGCACCACCGCCGCGCGCACCGAAGCGTCTTTATCCGACAAAGCCTCCTTCAGTGCGGCCAGCACTTCTGGACTGCGGTCATTCCCCAACAGGACGGCCGTGGTAGCGCGCCCGGAAACGCCATTATCGGAAAGCAAATCCTGCATCGAGGACACCCCTTCGCCAACTCCCGGAATCGGCGCGAAGCCAATGCCATTTTTGAGCGCGAACATCATCATGCCCTTCGGAATATGCACCAGCCGCAGGGTGTCGCGCTTCTGCGCTGTAAGGAAGCCGGACTTTGTCTTCACCTCGCCTTCGAGGATCGCGAGCATCGCAGTGCGGCCGCGGGGATCGCCTAACCCGAAGAGAGCCTTGGCTGCCGCGAAGCTCACCTCCGGGGCATTATCGTCCAACGCCTTGGCGAGCAGGTCCGCCGTGCCTTTGTCTTTCAGGTCCACCAGGCTGGCGATGGCGGATAATCGCACATAAACATCTTTATCGGAGACCGCGGCATCGATCTCAGAAAGGTACGGCTCGCGAGGACCGATCAGCCCCAGCGCGGCAACCGCCCGCTTCCGGACATCCGGATTCTTATTTTGCAGGCCTTCGTTGAGAATCAGGTTGGCGCGGTCTTCTTCAGGCGACGGCGGCGGCGCGGGCGGCCCCACGCTCTTGCTCTGACCCCAAAGCGTTAAAACCCCCAAAGAGAGCAACCACACCCACCTGCGCATCGCGGCCTCCTTGGCTCGGGCTTACCGGCCGGTTTCCAACTGGAGTTTAACTCAGTCCGAGAGCGGCGCGCACGGCCTCCACCGGCAGGTCCTTCCAGTGCTTTCCGATATTCTCGATGCTGGTGAAGGAGCGCGTCTCCATCCGGTCGATGTAGAGCGAGCCGCGCAGGTGATCGATTTCGTGCTGCAGGATGCGCGCGAACCAGCCGGATGCTTCGACGCGCCGCGGCTGGGCGCGTTCATCCAGATATTCGACCGCGACCCGGCGGGAGCGCTTTACCAGCGCGCTGAATCCGGCCACGCTGAGGCAGCCTTCAAAGAACTCGGTGGTCTCATCCGAATACTCGACGATAGTGGGATTGGCCAGAACCATGAAAGGCACCGGCTGCCGCTCGCGCGAAGCCAGGACTTCGGGAGCGATACCGGTCAAATATTCTGCCCGATCCTCGACGACAGCGAGTTGGATCGCCAGCCCGATCTGCGGCGCGGCCAAGCCCACGCCGGGAGCGTCCCGCATAGTATCGCGCATGTGCCCGATCAAGTCCTGAATGGCGGGATGAACAATTTCTTCCGGCGTCAGCGGACGAGCCAGTTGCCGCAAGACGGGCTCGCCGGTTTGAACGATCTTGAGCCGCACGGGCGGGCTATCTGGTCCGGACACTGGTTCCTACCCGGGCCGCCGGCTACTTATCCCAGGCATGGTGCTGCGGACCCGCATCGCGATCTTCCACCCGGTCATACAGGTGATCGTCGCAGACCGTGCCCAGCGCCTGATTGTAAAGCGTAGTCAAGCCCAGGCCCTCGCGCAGATCGTCGTCGAACTGGTGCAGCGCCTTCAAATGCGTGGCCAGCGCCGGAACTTCCTTGCCCGAGGGAGTCCGCAGGAACATCTGGAAGCCGCCGTGAATCAGCAGCGCGATTTCGCCGCCCACCAGCACGCCGGCCTTGCCGATACCCATCTTGCCGGAACCCAGGTCCTCGATGACCGCCCCACAGCCAGCGCGCGTAACCCGGCAACGCACGGCGGATTCCATGGTGGCGGTGAACCCCAGTTCCTTCAAGCCGCCGATGCGCTCCGCGAAGCTCTCGACCTTGGGCTTTTGATTGCGAAAAAACATAGAACCCTTATTATAGTCAGTCGCCGAGCTCGGCCTGAATCGCCGAAGCGATGCTATTGGCGAAATGCTCCACGCGCTTGAGGTCGGGGCCTTCCACCATCACGCGCGCCAGCGGCTCGGTTCCGGAAAACCTCACCAGGATGCGGCCGGCGTCGCCAAATTCGGCTTCGGCGGTGCGGATTTCGCGATTCGCCTCGTGCAACTCTTCGAGTGGCCGCTTGTTCTTCACGCGCACGTTTACCAGGAGCTGCGGATAGATTTCGAGTTCGCGGGTCAGCGCGTCCAGATCCTGCCCGGATTCCCGCACCGCCTCGAAAACCCGCAGCGCGGTCAGCAGACCGTCGCCGGTAGTGGCGTAATCCCGGAAGATAATGTGGCCGCTCTGTTCGCCGCCCAAGGGCGCATCGCGGCGCAGCATTTCCTGCAGCACATACTTGTCGCCCACCGGCGTGCGCACCAGTCCAATGCCGTGCCGCCGGAGCGCCCGCTCCAGACCCAGGTTCGACATGACGGTGGCGATCACCTCCGTGAGACGCCCGGCTGCGTGAAGGCGCAACGCAGTCACCAGCATCACCGCGTCGCCGTCGATAATCTTGCCGGAGTGCGAGACGAATAGTGCGCGGTCGGCGTCTCCATCGAAGGCGACTCCAATATCGGCGCCGCTTGCGAGCACCCGCTCGCGCAATGCTTCAAGATGCAGCGATCCGCAGTTCAGATTGATGTTGCGGCCATCCGGCGCGCAGCCGATGCATTCGATCACCGCTCCCAGCCGCTCAAACAGTGCAGGCGCTAGAAAGCTGGCGGCGCCGTGCGCGGCATCGACGATGATTCGCATTCCGGCCAGGCCCGCCGGCAGCGTAGCCGCCAGATGCTCGATATATTCGCTGTCCAGGCCTTCGTCTATTTCCAGACGCGCCGGCCCGGCACGCACACCCGATTCGAGAAAAGCAAAGATGTCGCGCTCCAATACGTGCTCGTCTTCGTCGGGCAGCTTGAATCCGGAATGATCGATGATCTTGATGCCGTTGTCGCGGTAAGGATTGTGCGACGCCGATATCATGACGCCCGCCGCGAATGGCCCGGTTCGCGTGACGTGCGCGATGCCGGGAGTGGTGATCAATCCGGCGAAACGTGCCTTGACGCCGCGGCTCGCCAAACCGCCCGCCACATATCCGGCGATCGACGGACCGGACTCGCGCGTGTCCATTCCTATGACCACTTCGGGGTCCCGTGTTGTTCCGCCCGCGGCCGGATGATCCCTCACCCAGCTCGCCAGCGCCACGCCCACGGCAAACGTCGTGGCAGCATCGAGCGGGTACTCACCCGCGACGCCGCGCATTCCATCAGTTCCAAAAAGTTGTCTCACGTATGGGTTATTTTCCTGTCCGTTCGATATTCAGGTGAACGGTGACTTGCGGTGGCGATTCAAAATGGACTTGCGGGTCCTCGACGAAAGCGTCCACTCGATAGTCGCCGGTTTGTGTCAGGCTGTGCAGATCGATAGGGTCGGTCTGAACCTGGGTTACCGACGCGACGCGCGTGTCCGAGCCGCCAATTCGCAATTGATCGGGAGAAACACTGTGCCCGGTTAGCTGATACCCGCTGGGCAGGGAGCCGGAGAGACGAACCTCCACTGGCACTTCCTTCTGGGCGAGCCGCGCCAGGTGCAGACGCAACTGCGATGGCACGGCGCGCAGGAACACCACACCGGGCGGCAGATTGAGGTTGGCTTCCGAAATCGTGAACGTGCGATCCTCGGTGCTTCCGGCGCTTGCCAGGTCGAATCGGACCACGGTTTCCGCGAGGCTCGCCACCGTCAACCGTCCGGCGGGTCCGCGCAGTTCGAGATGCACCGTTTCGGGTGAGCTGCCGGCCACCATCCAGCCATTGGCCAGATTGTTATAAACGATGGGCGCGGTGTGCGTGGTAACCACCAGGGGCGCCGAAGAGACCGCGAGCCATAACAAGCCCGCCAGCAGCACCGAGACCAGCTTCCAGCCGAGATTCTTTGCCAGGCCCATGCTCTATGGCTCCGCCTGCTTCCAGCGTGGTTCGCTGGCCCCGGCGGCCGTTGCGGCCCCCCCCAGGGTGTGGCGCGTGAGACGTTCCTGCAGGCGCTCCATCGAAATGTCGGGTTCCAGGTCGCCGCGGGATGAGACGGCGATCTGGCCGGTCTCTTCGGAGACCACAATCGCCAGGGCGTCACTTTCCTCCGTGACACCGATGGCCGCGCGATGGCGCGTACCCAGGCGCCGCAGCATCACCGGGTTGGTGGTCAGGGGCAAGAAGCAGGCCGCCGCCGCCACGCGGTCGCCTTGGATAATCGCGGCCCCATCGTGCAGCGCGCCGCCGCGCTCGAAGATGGAGCACAGCAGATCGCGCGAGACCACGGCGTCCAGCGCCACTCCGCTCTCGACAAACGTGCGCAGCCCAATGTCTCGTTCGATCACGATGAGCGCGCCGGTCCGGCCGTCGATCAGGGCTTGCACCGCCAGCATGATTTCGTCAGCGACCTCGCGGCGCTCCAGTTGACCCTCCAGGCCCAGCCAGCGGAAACGACCGATGCGCGACAGCAGGCGCCGGATCTCGGACTGAAACATCACGATGAGCGCGAAAGCCGTATACGGCGCAAGCCCTGCCAGTACCGAGCGCAGCAGATCCAGATGGGCCCAAACCGCGGCCAGATAGACCAACAGCAGCACGCCGATCCCGGTCAGGATAGGCGCGGCACGGCGCCCGCGAACGATCATGATGAATTGATAGATCAGCACCGCCACGGCCAGGATGTCGATCACCGACAAGACCGTGAGCTTCGAAATTATCGGAAGCAAAAATTGCTGCATGATCTCCAAGGAGGCCGGCGCCCGACGCTTATCCGCCGGATCGAGATGCTGCAGGCATACGACCACCTATCAGTAGTGTATTAGGAGTTCGACCTGAGCCGCATGCTAGCACGCGCCGGGTCATGCGAACAACGTAACCCGGCCCAGCTGTCCAAGGAAACGCGCGTGCTCTTTCTTACTGTGAATACGCTTTGGCTGAATAGCCGTGAGACGGTATAAAGTTCGGGATCGCCCTCGTAAAAACAAAACCGCGCACGGCGACTTCGGTGAAAGGATGGTAAACGATAGTCTCGGTTTTCCGAATAAGCAATACCGCGCAGACTGTATGCTCTGACGTGTTCTATTTTCCGAAAAATGGCTTCTTAATTCTCCCTTAACGCCGCGCCTAGGCCCAGCGAGCTGGGGGCGCTAACCCACTGAGCCCATACGCCGTAATGGGACTGCAGATTTTGCGTGTTCTGATATCAGAACAAAACGGCCAAAATATGTTTTGAAGGAAGAAATACGCGCATACTTTCGCCTGAATGAAACAATATCCGGATTCATCGTTATCTTCCTCTCATGCTCAATATAAGCAGTGTTGTTCATATTCACGAAGACGATCTAGCGCTGTATCTTCGTGGGCGATTGGAGTCGGAACACATTTGGTCCGTGGAGCAGCACCTGCTGGAGTGCAACCTTTGTCGGGAGTGCCTCTCTATTTGCCTGGGACATCAGGTAGCCCTTCACCTCCTTCAGCGGACTAAACCGGAGCCGGCACAAAAGCGATCCGAGCCGCGCTTTAGCGCCGAAGGCGAAGCGATCCTGCAGGAAATTCATCCGCTATCCCTGGATCGGCAGAAGGTCATGATCGTGAACATCTCAAAGAACGGCCTCGGGATCCTAAGTCCCAAAGCGATTTTCCCGGGAACAGTGGTGCAACTGCGGATTAACGGTATTGTCGAGCTCGGAACTGTGCGATATTGCTCCACGTCAAGTGACGATGGCTTCCGGGTCGGCTTGCGGCTGCATGTTGAAGATGAAGACGGCTAACGACACTTAAAACGGAGCGCATTCCCAATGTCAGACATCGGACACCCGGTTCATGCCAGTTACGACGATCTAGTACGGTACATCCAGGGGCGATTGGCGCCCGAACGCCTTTCCATGATCGATCCTCATTTATTGGACTGCGACACGTGCCGGGAAAGGCTCTCTAAAACCATCGGATCGCAGCTAATGCTTCACTTTGTTGGGAAAGCGAAAGCGGACCAAAAGCGCGAACGATCTGAGCCTCGATTCAGTACGGGATCGGAAGCGATTGTGCAGAACCTCAGTCCCCTATCGTTGGATCGCCAGAAAGTCAAGATTGTGGACATTTCAAAGAACGGCCTCGGCATCCTGGCCTCGAAGGCTGCATTGCCTGGAACCATAATGCAGGTCCGAATAAACACTGCAATCGAACTAGGAGAAGTACGGTATTGCGCGGCCTGCGACAGCAACGGATACCGGATTGGTTTGCGCTTTATAGCAGTCTCGGACGAGAGAACGGAGCATTTCGTGCGCCCGGAAGGGATCACCGGGGATTTGCAGATCCCGCTGGAGCAACAAGCGGATCGAAGACGGGCACCACGCCAGCAACTCAATCAATCCGCGGTGGTGAGCGTTCTTAAAACCGGTCAGGTTGCTCACGGCGAGATCCGAAACCTGAGCGAAGGCGGCACCCAGATTCTACTTCACGAGCCACTTCAACTTGCCTCATCGGTAAAAATTGAATACGCAGACAAACTTCTGGTAGGTGAAGTGGTGTATTGCCGGCAGGAGCAAGCCGGGTGGCTGCTGGGCATTCGCGTGGAACCCGCTTTGTCGGGAGTGAACAATCTGGACGATGCCATGCGTCGCTCCCGGTGACTCTGGGAATCATCGGGGGACGCAGCGCGCCTTCGGCATGATGCGCTCAGCGTTCTTCGGCCCCTTCCGAACGACCCGGATCATCTTCATCCTTGAGATTCAAGCGAATCGACG
>Ga0068871_100003913_pt1 | contig 10265 bp, 8 predicted proteins | sample KBSMisM72_FD_72750 | JGI IMG/M metagenome (GOLD analysis project Ga0068871, IMG submission 72750) | Miscanthus rhizosphere microbial communities from Kellogg Biological Station, Michigan, USA - KBS Miscanthus M7-2 | ecosystem: Host-associated > Plants > Roots > Rhizosphere > Soil ...
TAAATTTAGCTATCGGCAGCTTGCTGCTGCTGGCGCAAACACTCAAGGTGAAGGTGGGCGAGTGGTTTAGAGGGATTGAAGAATAACGTGCCGAACTCCCTTCGGCAAGACGTAATACTAGAAACGCTTCTGCGCGGTGGCGCTCAAAAATTTGAGTGTCGCGCCACCTTCGCACGTCGAGGATACGGTTTGCGCCAATCGAAAAACTGTAACCGGCACGGAATGCAACGATTGATCGGTGCTCCTGTCAAAGCCAGAATCAATCCAAGGGGATTGTGCGTAAAACCGTCCACTCCATCGCGTTTCATCAAGCGTTCTACCACGTCCGATCCGCAGCGAATGCACCGTGAATGTCGGGAAAATAGGAAGCGACAATGAGCGTATAGGAAAAGATGGTGGATGCCCGTTCTACGTTTGCATGTCGGGCACGCATACATTTTGGACCATATCAGTTTATCGGCTAAAGTCCGATGGACACAGGCAAGGTGCCCGCCGCAATCACGACAGGTTGGTTCCCAGAATTCCGTAGAGCCACCATATGCCGGTTCACCTCAAAGATAGCCGGCATCCAATTCTAGAAATTCTAGACCTAATCGAGATTATTGACAGCCTATCTTTCGATTCGCTGTCAAGCATGTAGATGGTGTCACGGCTTCAGTTCGGCGACCCTCAAGCCAAGGCTATATATGTCGTTGGATTTACGGCCCGGAAGACCTGAAGCGGAGCGGGTGCCGGGAGCACCGATGCACCTCAAAAGCGGTGACGCCTAAAAACAAAAAAACGGCGAGAGCACGCTCGGCAGCGAAACGGGTTCAACCGCACCAGCGCCAGCATCCATTCCCAGCGACGGTGCATAGATGGCCTAATCTCAGTTGTGCGACACCTTGGGCATCTAAGCGCCATGCTTTACTGTCTGCGAATATTACCACAACCCTATGTCGCTAGGCATACAAAGAATTCACGAAGCTGAGCGGGCGAGGGCGAATGGAGTAGTATCGTCACTAGAGGTACCCTCCACCCAAACCCCCTAAAATTTCTACGCATACGGGGGACATCTAGTGAAACGCACAGCCTTGTCAAGCGGCGATTCTAGGTACAGGCTATTTTGAATTTATTGCCCCAAACGCCGATATATACTTGGCCCGGGGGGTTATTTCAATGGATCGATTTTCCACGACCTGTTTACTCATCTGCGTTCTGCTTTTGTCGGTGATCGCTTTTCGTCCGATAGTGACACCGCCTTCAGCCCACGCGGCCAATCAATACGAGTACCTGGTGGTCACGACCCGGGCGGTTGGATCAGATGTGGTCCAAAGAGACATAGACGAGCAGGCGAATGACGGATGGGAGTTTGTGTCCTCCATAGTTACTGCAACCGCGCAACAGCCCTTATTGGTGTTTCGTAAGGAACGTTAGCCCAGCGGCTTAACGCCGCTCTTTCTAACCCCCGTTCGTCACGTGGGGGTGCAGACTATGGCATGGCTACATTTCGCCGACATCCCAAAACGATAAGATGGTGGAATTTTGGAACGGCGTACCGCCTTACGCGAGGAGTGTCGCTAGGTTCGTTAGTGTGGCATCCCTACTGGGCTTTGCCGGGTGGCTTCTTCAGAATTTCCTTCAACTCCGAAGCGTAGTGGATTTGTTAGCCTCGCGCATAGATCTCGGTTTCTTGTGGTTATCCTGTTCCATGATCGGCTGGATATTGACGGCGTCAGTACATCGCCGGACCACATGGAGGATCGCAATTGTATTAGCTTCATTTTTAGCAGTATTGGGTTTTGATGCATGGGCACCAAAACCCAATACTGCTCAAAAGTCGCCCGCCCCATTACCGGCAGCGCCTTCAGATAAATCCGTGATAGCGGACGCAGATATCGATATCACGGCAACAGACGTTACTGATAGAAACAACAAAGCGAGCGCAACGGTTACTGTTACATCTCTTCCGTGCACCGCAAGCCTACCGATGAAGGCCCCGGAATCTATTGCGCCAAGTCAGGCTCGACAGGCCAAGGGCATCAGATATGGAGAAAGGTTACGCTGCTTAAACAAAAACGTCGGTTGGTTAGATTTAGGATTCGCTCCAGCGCACCGATTCAGGACCTGGATTTAGAAGGCAATGCCAATCTTGAAGTTGCGCAGAAGTATCAAGACCTTGGGGTGATCGATATTCGGAAGTGAACCCTACGACTGAAGAAATAAACTTGAGACTTTTTTCTAACGAAGAGTTTGAAAGCGGCGTGTGCTTCGAGAGGTTAAATTAGCGCGCGCCATGCTCACTAGCCGTGCTCGAAGGGATAGCGCCCCGGCCCGCCCGCTGCCTAGCGTTTTATCAGCAGGAAATTGCCCTGGCGCACGATGCCCGGATTGCCAGTGATGCCGAAATTCACTTCGAGCAGGTTGAAGGCCGGGCCGGGGATCAGCTCCAGGGTTCCGGTGGCTCCACTGGCGGTGGTGACGGCGAACTTTTGCGCGCGCGTGCTGCCGAACGTTCCGGCAAAATCGAGACGTACCACCGGATTGTCGGTGCTCCCGGCGGGCAATCTAAAACGGGCCGTGAGCGTTCCGCTGGCTTGGCCGTTTTCCTCCCGGACCACCAGATCGGCCGATACCGGCTGCATGCCGTGATAATGGGCTCCCGCAGTGGGATATGTCCAGGCGCCGACGTAACGGACCAGCGGAATGGGTGTCACCGGACGGGCCGCTGGAGCCGGGGTAGGCGCCGTATTCGAAGCAGCCGGCTTAGCGGGTTCGGCCGCGGCAGTCTCGCGCCCCGCCAGCGGAAGCGCAGGACCGGAGGAAGTAACCAGAGCCGTCGCTCCGCGGGCGGCGTCCGACAATGCGCGATAGTAGCCGGCCCAGGCGTCGCCGGATTTGTCCGCGAGCTGTTTCGATTCCTGGAGGCCGGCGGCCAATTTCTGGTACTCTTCGAACGCCTTGACGCGCGCTTCTTCCGCAGCCCGGCTGGCTTGCGCGACCGCTTCCTGGCTCTTCTGGCTATCCTTCAGAGCCGTGCCGATCGCGGCAATGGCGGCGCGCTCGCGATCAAGCGATGCGCGCAACTGCTGGATGGCCCGGTCCGGATCTCGCGCGATGGTGTCTATAGTGGACTTGAGAATTGTATCTTGCGAACTTAAGAATCGATCCAGGTTAGGCAGCGCATCAGGCGCGACATTGACGGATTCGAGAAGCGAGGCGCCGCGGCGGGCATCGGCGGCGCGGCCTTCCAGATAGTCTTTGCGCGCGCTGAAATACGTGGCGGCCGCGGCCGCAACTTTGTCCGCGCGCGCGCCCAAAGTAGCACCGGCGGACGCGGCGGCGCGCTCCAGGCTGGGATCAGTTTCACGCCAATGGCGGTACGCTTCCCGCTGCGCCTCGCTAGCATCTGGTGGCGCTTGCGCGATGGCTGCGGCGGCCACTAAGACCGCGACGAAGCCCGCAGTCAGCGTTCTCATTGTTTCTTCCCCTGGGGCGCCGGGCGCGGACCCGCTGCTGGCGCAGGGCGCGGGATCGCGGGTTGCGCGGCCGCAGCGGCGGGGTTGATGAGGAAGCATTCGCTCTGAGCGCGTGCCTGGCGCGCCGCGTAATAGGCGCTCCAGCGCTGACCCTCGGCGCTAACGGTTCCGACGCGCTGATCGATCGCCGCTTGCCGCGCCTGGCTGGTATTCAGCAGTTCCCGCAGATCGTCGACCAGCCGGCCGTGCGCAGCGGCGCGATCCTGCGCCTGCTTTTCGAGCAAGCGATATTGCTCGGCGATGGCCTCTGCGTCCTTCTGCGGATTCGCCAAGGCCGATATCTGCGAAACGCTGGCTGCCAAGGTAGTTCCCTGCGCCTTCGCGAAGCCAACATCCGCTTGCGCTTGGCTGGCATCCGCCACCCAATCGCCCACCCGGCCTTCTTCCTGCGAGAGCAATCCCCGGATGGCTTCAACTTGGGTTTTTGACTGCACCGATGCCACGGTCCAGTAGCTGGTTAAGGCTACGCTGCGGGCCTGGGAAGCGCGGCTGGCTTCGTCGATCGCGGCGCGCGCCTGCGGGTCACAGGGTAAAAGACGGGCCACCCGCTGCTCCAAATTTGTGGCCAGCGTGGTCCACTCGGCGGTGCGTTGGGAGACGCTCTGCTGCAGTGCGGCAAGCGAACCCGGGGCAGGCGCCTGCGCGGAAACGATACCCCCTGTAGCGACGGTTGCCGCGATCGCACCCAGCCGGAGACACCACCGGAGGTCTAATACCATTTCCCAAAAAGCTTACCACGCTACAATAGGGGTTCACAGCAGGGTTTCACAGTACATCCGGAGGTTTTCATGGCATCACAGCCACGTCGTCGATCGGTGGCGGTCAGTGTAGGGAAAGTCAAAGTTGGCGGGGATCACCCTATCGTGGTCCAGTCGATGACCAATACCGATACCGCGGACGTGCAGTCGACCGTTAACCAGGTGATGGCGCTGGCCCAGGCCGGCTCCGAGCTGGTCCGCGTGACCGTGAACACCGACGAGGCCGCGCGCGCGGTGCCGAAGATCGTCGAGACCTTGGATAAGTTCGGCGTCCGCGTTCCCATCATCGGCGATTTCCACTATAACGGCCATCTGCTTCTCAAGAAGTATCCCGACATGGCGCTGGCCTTGGCGAAATACCGCATCAATCCCGGGAACGTCAATATCGGCAAGAAGCACGACGACAACTTCCGCACCATGATCGAGGCCGCCATCGAATACGACCGGCCGGTGCGCATTGGCGTCAACTGGGGTTCCCTCGATTCCGCGCTGCTGACGCGCATGATGGACGAAAACAATCTTTTGCCGGAGCCGCTGGATGCCCGGACAGTCACGTTGCGAGCCATTGTGGTCAGTGCGATTGAATCCGCGAAGGCGGCCGAGCACTATGGACTGGGGCGCGATCACATTATCCTAAGCGCCAAAGTAAGCGGTGTACAGGATCTGATCCGTGTCTATCGCATGCTGGCTGCAGAGTGCAATTACGCGCTGCACGTCGGACTGACCGAAGCGGGTCTGGGTTCGAAAGGCATCGTGGCATCTACTGCCGGCATTGGCGTGCTGCTGCAGGAAGGCATCGGCGATACCATCCGCGCCTCGCTGACTCCGCTGCCGAATGGCGACCGCACCGACGAAGTGATCGTGTGCCAGCAGATTCTGCAGGCTCTCGAACTGCGCAGTTTCACGCCGCAGGTAACCGCGTGCCCCGGCTGCGGGCGCACGACGAGCACGTTCTTTCAGGACATGGCGGACCAGATCCAGACCTACCTGCGCACGCAGATGCCGGTGTGGGGCGCCAAGTATTCAGGCGTAGAGGAGATGAAAGTCGCGGTGATGGGTTGCGTCGTCAACGGACCCGGCGAGTCCAAACACTCGAACATCGGCATCTCGCTGCCCGGAACGTTCGAGGAGCCAGTGGCGCCGGTCTACGTGGATGGAAAACTCAAGTGCACGCTCCGCGGCGATCATATCGTCGAGGAATTTCTGGTCATCTTGAACAATTACGTGGACCGGACGTACGCGGCGAAGGCGCTCGAAGCGGTGGACGCGTAGGGGAACGAGTTAAACATAAGCCGCTCGCCTCGCAAGGTGGTGTCCAAGTTGGGCAACAATATAGTTGACAGATCATTGGTTTCAGGCTGGGATGGTACTCACTGTTTCTAAGAAGGACTTACTGAAAAAGAAGCTCGCCTCAAACGAGCTTGCGAAAATAAGCGGTAGAAACCATCTTGACTGGGGGAGGCGCTATGTTGCGAATCGCAATAATCCTCGGAATGGGTCTGGCGATACCCACTTTCGCTCAAGAGACCGAATTAAAGGCAGTCGAGGCGGAGATTAACGATACCTATATACAGGCCGTGACTAACGCCCGGCGCGCGCGGACCCCAGAAGAAATCGAAAACATTAGAGACTCGGAAGCCAAGTGGAGAGCGTACAGAAACGCCGAATGTAAGGCCGAGAATGGCGGTGATGCTTGTCTCATCAGGCTCACCAAGCAAAGGATCGCGGCCCTGAAGGCACTCTATCCGGCGACCGGACGCTAGGCCATTGAGTTGTCAACTATATTGTTGTCCTAGTTTGGGACACTACTCGCCGGGCAACAACTCGTTACTTCGTGACGAGTTGAGCGTATAACTTCCTGATCGCCACCGGTTCCGAAGGACGCGGCGCCATCAGCATGTTCTCCGCCTGAGCCCAGTGCAGAAGGCAGGAAAAGCCATCCGAGCCAAGGTAATTATCCGGCCTGCGATAAGCCGGGTCTTCGAGAACCTCGGCCAAGGTCACAAACCGATAGGCGCGCGACTGGAGCATCGCGATGAGCTGATCCAGCGAGTCGGCATTCAAAGCGTTGGCATGCAGAAGAAGCACCTGGCCGATCTGGCGGCTAAAGAGCCGGGTCGAGGCCCTTTCAAAGTAACTCACCACTCTGTCCATGTACGGAATATAGGCATCTGTCACCAGCTTCATGGTGGCAAGATCGCCGCGCTCCTTGGCGTCCGCATAGATTGCGGCGAACATCCATTCATTGCTGCCGATGGTGACCGGCGCCTCAGTATATCCGCGCTTCGCCAGGAACGAATCGATAGCTGTCTTGATGTCCTGGTTCTTGCCGGTGTTCAAAAACGGATAGCGGAAGTAGCGCAACCTCCGGCCGCGTTCGCTTAGCACTTTGCTGGTCACGGCTTCTCCGCGGACGATGTCGGCTTCATACGCATCGACGGTCGTTGCGTCAATGTCGACGTGTGAAAACGTGTGGTTTCCGAGTTCCGCGCCGGCGTCGAGCCACATGTTGAGCAGCGCTGGCAGGGCGTCCGGGCCCAGGCTCTTGCAGATCCGGCCTTCGTTGACAAATCCAACCGCGGGCACGGCACGCGCGGTTACCGTCGCGAGCAATTTTGCGGTGTTGGCCTTTAGTGCGGCGAGGTCGCAGGTCTCGCTGGCCGCTACCGACACCGCGGGCAGGTCGTCAAAAGTGATGGCGATTTTACGCGTGCTGCCCTGCTGTGTAACGTCTGCCCCGAAAGTGAGTCCCGCCAGGGCCAGCGAGAGGCCGGCCCAGGGAACGATCGAGGATTTCATTACCCTACCGGGCTTCGAGCGCAAGATCCTGTTGAACCACCGGCGGCGGACATGGCAGCGGCTTGGACTCGCGGCGATTTCTTTCATGCTCAATGGTCTTGCGGATAATCGCGTTCAGCGATGTGGTGGGGGCCCAGCCGGTCAGGCCACGGATATGGCAGATGCAGGGAACCCGCCGGCGCATGTCCTCGAAGCTGCCTTCGGGATAGGCCTCCTGGTAAGAAACCATCTCGATGAGGCTGGAAGATTCGGCGGCGGTGCGGACCCGCTCGGCCAGCGTCCGCATGGAGACTTCTTCGTTCCCGCCGATGTTAAACACCTTGCCGTTTGAGGCCGGGTTCTCCAGCAGGCGCATAAGAGCGTCGATGCAATCGTCGACGTATGTGAAGTTGCGAGTCTGGGCGCCATCGCCGAACACACGGATGGGATCGCCGGCCAGCGCGGAGCGTACAAACGCCGGCAGCACCATGCCGTAACGCGCGCTTTGGCGTGGCCCCACGATGTTGAAGAAACGCGTGACGATCACCGGGATTCCGTAAGAAGCGTGATACGCCAACGCCAGGAATTCATCGAGTTTCTTGGCGGTCGCATAGGACCAGCGCTCAATGCTGGCGGGCCCCAGGATGGAATCGGCATTCTCGCACAGGGATTCCGACTCGTTCTTGCCGTACACTTCGGAAGTACTGGCGACCAGCACGCCCTTGCCAGATTCGGCACAGGCGCTGAGCACGTTGTCGCAACCGTCGATGTTGATCTTGAGCGACGACAGCGGATCCTGCAAAATACGCCGCACGCCGACGGCGGCCGCCAGGTGAATCACCCTGTCGCTGGCCGCGACCAGGCGGCGGACCAGGCTCTTGCTGAGCACGCTCCCTTCGACAAATTCGAAGTGGGGATGCCCCGCCACCGCCGCCACATTGTCGAGCGAACCGGTGCTCAGGTCGTCGAGAACGGTGACACGATGGCCCTGTAAAATCAGGCGTTCTGAAAGATGGGAGCCTATGAAGCCAGCTCCGCCAGTGATAAGGAATCGCATATGTGTATTCTTCTCTCTTCTCTTAAGGTTGAATGCCTAAACTTACGTAAAAGCCTTGATACCAGCCGTTCTGCGCGAGCAAGGTGTAGTTTCTGCGCTCGTAGGAACCGTAAAGCCGCAGCGTTTCACCGAGCTTGACCGAAAGCCGGGAGGTGACCGACCAATTCGGCTGATAAGCAGCGGAACTGAGAATCTGCTGCGTGCCGCCTTCGCCGCGGAGTTCCCAGGTGAGCCACTTTTTGACTTCACCGTGGGTGTTCACGAATCCGTCGTAGCGGCCGTAATGATCGGGATTGAAAAATCCGGAAGTGGCTAGCATGTCGTGAGCAAACGATTCATGCGAGGTCAATGCACCGGCGTCCAGTTGGAACCCGCGGTGATAAATCATGTTGCGGGTAAATACGGCGTCTCCCTGCCAACTATTGTTGTGATCGGTCCACCAGCGGCGGTCGAGCTTCACGCTGGCCGAAGTTTTGGAATCGAACCAATACCGGATCTCCGCAAAGCCGCCAGTGGAGGCGATGCCTTGGTCGATCGAGCGCGGAGTCACTCTCATGAACTCGCGCTGCGATCCGAGCGACACCGTCCAGCGATCCCAAGGAGAACCCGAGAGCACTGCGCTGTAAGTGGGGCGCAGCGTGCCGTCTCCGGAGCGAGCCGAACCCCCGCCCGCGAGTGAAAGGTGCACGCCAGGAGCCACCAGGGCGGTCCCGCTTACTGCGAACTCCCGCACGGATGCGCGATTGCGCCCGGCGGTGAAGACTCCACCGGTGGGCGCCGAAGAATAAAACTGCGACGCACTCAAGCCCAGGCTGTGATCCCCGCGAATCGGAATGGTCACGGCCGTCTGGTACATGGTGTTGTGAATGCCGTCGGAATCGTTGTAAACCGACATCGGAATCTCGCTATGAACCCGGTTCATTTCACTCAGGCGGCCCTCAAGGTAGCTGGCCATGGCGTTGCTTGACAGAGAATCGGGCAAGTTGCGGGCTTCTTCAGACGCGGCGTGATTCAAACCCAGAGCTTCGAGCGTAGCGATATGCGCCACACGGGCCATGGGTAGATCCGGCGCCAGATCAACCGCGCGCTCGGCGTTGCGCCGCCCTTCCCAACCCCGGTTCCCCGCCCAAAACAATACTTCCGCGCGCCGTGCCAGCACCTGCGCGTTGTGGGGATCGCGCGCCAGGATCCGATCGCAAATCTTTTCCGCTTTGGCGTAGTTGCCCTGCGCCTGCAGCAGTTCGACGTAGTCGAGAGCGGCTGCGGTATCGCTGGGATTGATGTTGAGATACTCTTCAAACGAGCGGCCCGCCGCAGTACGGTTCCCCGCCCACATCTGATTGCGCGCGCGGCCCAGGAGTGCCGGCTGAAGGCGGGCGCGATCTCCGGAAGCGGTGTTCACCAGCGCGTCGTAGCACACAGCGGCCTCGGCGGGACGCTGCATCCCATTCAGGACGTCGCAGCGGAATTCGACGGCTGCGGTCTCGTGGATCAGCGGCGCACTGCCCAGGATTCCGAGGGACTGTTCGTTTTGCCCGGCCCAGGCGAGCAGTTTGGCTAACCTCAGCAAAAGCGCCGGGTCGTCGTGCTTCTGGGCCAGCATTTCCTGGACGACCACGATGGCTTTTTGGTATTGGGCGCCCATCGAGTAGGAACCGGCCAGCGCGTCCGCGGTATCCATATCCGTGGGGTCAGCCTGGTGGTAGCGCTCCAACTCCGCGAGGCGCTGGGCATAGTCCGGCGGCAGAACGTTCTGCGCGGAAGCGAGCGCTGCCGACGCCAACAGCAGCCCGGCCAGATAGATTCGAATCGCCATTACTTTCTCCAATTCCGATTTCCGCCCGCCAGATCGGCCAGGCAGGTTACTGAAGCCACGACATCCACACCCAGGCCCAGCAGCCGGACCGGCGTGGCCGGCACGATCATGGCTGCGTACTTGAGACGGCTGCCGGAGTCCGCGGTGATTATGATCAGCAGCATGCAGAGGACGGCTTCGACCCCGATGGTGATGAAAAATGCTTCCAGGTTAAACGCAAAGAGGTACAGAAGGATCAGCGGATACATCAGTTTTTCGAGCAGCGAAACCAGCTCCAGCCAACCCACGGGACGTCCGTTCCGGCGTGTAACTTCCTCGCCCCAGGCGGCGCGGTACTG
>Ga0068871_100003917_pt1 | contig 10262 bp, 10 predicted proteins | sample KBSMisM72_FD_72750 | JGI IMG/M metagenome (GOLD analysis project Ga0068871, IMG submission 72750) | Miscanthus rhizosphere microbial communities from Kellogg Biological Station, Michigan, USA - KBS Miscanthus M7-2 | ecosystem: Host-associated > Plants > Roots > Rhizosphere > Soil ...
GCGCAGACGAAGTTCGCGCGCGACGTGATCGACCGGCAGGTCGCGCACCTGTCGCGTCTGCTCGACGATCTGCTCGATATTTCGCGCATCAAGCAAAACCGGGTGAGCTTCGTGCGCGAGCGCATCGACGTCGGCACAGCGATCAACGGTGCGCTGGAAACGACGCGGCCGCTCGTGGAGGCGGCGCGCCAGCACCTCGACGTGACGCTTGCTCCCGAACCGGCGATGGTCGATGCCGATCCGACGCGGTTCGCGCAGATACTCTCCAACCTGATCAGCAACGCGTCGAAGTACACCGACGCTGGCGGCAAAATTTCAGTGAGCGTCGCGTCCGAAGGCGAACACGCGGTGGTGCGCGTGCGCGACAACGGCATCGGCATCGAAGCGCAGCATCACGCGGGATTGTTCGAGCTTTTTTCGCAGGTCGACTCGGCGCGCAACCGGGCCGCGGGCGGGCTCGGCATCGGCCTGGCACTCGTGAAGAGCCTGGCCGAGATGCACGGCGGCAGCGTGACCGTCGCGAGCGAAGGCTTGGGCCGCGGTTCCGAATTCACGGTCCGCCTGCCGCTCGCGCGGGATGCGGTGCCCGTCCCGCACCGGCGGACGACGGATACGCGCATGGCGATCGCGACAGAGTCGCTGCGCGTGCTGGTCGTCGACGACAATGTCGATTCGGTCGAAACGCTGGCGGCGCTGCTCAAGATGATCGGCCATGAAGTGCGCACCGCGAATGATGCGACCGGCGCGCTGGCGGTCGCGGCGAGCTTTCAACCGCAGGTCGGCATCCTGGATATCGGCCTGCCGGGGACCGATGGCTACGAACTCGCGCAGCAGCTGCGAAAGGCTGAGTCCGGCGCGCGCATGCGCCTGATCGCGTTGACGGGCTGGGGCAAGGACGAGGACAAGCAGCTTGCTGCGCAGGCCGGGTTCGATCATCACCTCACGAAACCCGTGGACCTGAGAGCGCTCGAGGGAGAGCTGGCGAAAGTTTGAAGGATTCGCAAGTTTTCCGTCATTGTGGCGCATGCCGCAATCCAGAATATTCAAGCGACTGGATTCCGGCTCGGAGGCCGGAATGACGTGCCTTCGTCATTGTGGCGCACGCCGCAATTCAGAACATTCAATCGCCTGGATTCCAGCTCGGGGCAATGTCATTCCCGCGCAGGCGGGAATCCAGAGCACTCAATTGTCTGGATTCCGGCTCGGGGGCCGGAATGACGGTGTTTATTGATTCTTCTCTAAGGCGTGGTCGCGGCCTTCGTCATTGTGGCGTACGCCGCAGAACACTCAATCGCCTGGATTCCGGCTTTGGGGCCGGAATGACGAACTAGTGTTATTTCCTCCGTCATTGTGGCGCACGCCGCAATCCAGAGCATTCAATCGCGGATTCCGGCTCGGGGGCCGGAATGACGAGCTAGTGTTGTTTCCTCCGTCATTGTGGCGCACGCCGCAATCCAGAACATTTAACCGCCTGGATTCCGGCTCGGGGGCCGGAATGACGAACTAGTGTTATTTCCTCCGTCATTGTGGCGCACGCCGCAATCCAGAAGATTTAATTGCGCGGATTGCGGCTCGGCGGCCGGAATGACGGCTAGCCCTCCTGCAAGCAATCGGCGTCTGTGTTAAAAAGTCAGTTCATTTCCAGTCCCGCGCGATACGAGATGCGGGACCTATCCACGGAGGTTCATGATGGTGTTGAGAGTGCTCGATCCGTTAGCGGAGATCAATAAGCCGGCAGGACGCAAGCCGACGCGGCGCATAGAAACAATGAACGGCAAACGCATCGGCCTCTTGTGGGGTGGCCACGCGGCGACGGTGAAATTCTGGCCGGTGTTGGAAGCAGTGGTGCTCAAGAAATTCGCGTCGCAGGCGGTAAAGCTCTACAAGAAAAGCAGCTGGAACCCGGCGCCGCTGCCCGACGTGGAGGACTTCGCCAGCAAGATCGACTATGCTTTCGTGGGCGTCGGCGCTTGAGGGTCGTGCACCTCGGCAACCGTGCGTGACACGGTCAATCTGGCGCAACAAGGCGTGCCCGTAATCGGGCTGATCCACCAGCCGTTCGAGAAGCTCGCGCGCATGCAGGCCAAGCAGCTCGGCATGCCCGACGCGCCGCTCTTCATGTATTCGCAGGACTTGCCGAGCAAAGACTCCGCCGATCTCGTGCTGCAAAAAGCCGAGGACATCGCCGAGCAGGCGATCGACATCGTGTTGGGACAGCACGGTGACGCGAAATGAGCACACCGGCACTGGCATCGAAAGTATACGAATGCGCGGACATCGATGAATTCACCGAACTCGCGTACCAGAAAGGGTGGACCGACGGCTTGCCCGTACTGCCGCCCACCGAGAAAAAGGTCCAGGCGATGCTCGATTACATCCGCCGCGACCCGCAGGAATCGCTCGGCGTCATTTCGCCCGGCGAAGGTGTCGCCACCATCGAAAAGATCGCGATCAATGCGGTGATGGCGGGCTGTCTGCCCCAGTATCTGCCCGTCGTGATAACCGCCGTGGAGGCCATGCTCGACCCGGTTTTCGAATTGATGCGCGTGCAGTGCACGACCGGCGGCCCGGGTCCGCTCGCGATCATCAGCGGGCCGGTCGTCAAGAAGCTCGACTTCAATTTCGGCGAGGGCGCATTCACCGGCAGCGGACATCGCGCCAACTCGACGATAGGCCGCGCCATTCGTCTTGTGCTCTGGAACATCGGCCTCGGCCGGCCGGGCCAGATGTCGCATGCGACCATGGGCCATCCCGGGCGTTATGCTTATCTCGTCGCCGAACGCCCGCCGGAAGAAGCCAATCCGTGGGAGCCGATCCACGTCACCAACGGACTCAAGGCGGAGGACAGCGCGGTGTCGATGTATCCGTCGGGCGCGCATATCCAGTTCAACATGGGCGCGGGCGCCAACACGATCGACAACAACCTGTTTGTCTGCAAGGAAGTGTTGACCAACCTGGGGCAGTTCCAGGCGGCCATGCAGAAGCTGCTCGTGATCAATCCGCAGGCGGCGAGCGTGCTGCATGGCGCGGGATGGGACAAGACGAAATTTCGCGATGAGCTATTGAAACGCAGCGTGCGCCCGGTGCGCGACTTGAAACGCACGGGCGGGCAATCAACCACCGCGACGTGGCATTGGACCAAGATCGTGGACGTAAACGATGACGACGCGCTGGTCCCCAGCATGATCGATGCCCACCATCTTCAGATCATGGTGGCGGGCGGCTGGGCGCCGCCGATCAGCCAGTGCTGCTGCATCAATTCGATGCACGGCGAGATGGTCACCAAAAAAATCAACTGGTCGTGGGATTAGCCCCCCTCCCTTTCAAGGGGAGGGCTGGGGAGGGGATGGGTCGAGCCCGTGCGCGAATCCTGAATAGCCCCATCCCCATCCTGTATGCCCCCTCGCCGCTTCACTTGCTCTCCCCCTTGTCCCCCAAGGGGATTTGCTTCGCGGCAAAGGGGAAGGGACGATATCTGAGTTGACGCAATCGCGCTACGGAGAAATATGAAAGTTAAATTTACAGTGGTGACGGGCCTGCTGTGCGCAATGGGGGCGGTGCAGGTCGCGTCCGCCCAGTCATACCCGAACCGGCCGATCCGCCTGATTATTCCCGTGCAGCCGGGCTCGAGCACGAACGACAGCATTCCGCGTGCGTTTGCGCGGGATCTGTCGACGGCGCTGGGCCAACAGGTGGTGGCGGACAATCGCGCGGGCGCGAGCGGCCAGATCGCGAGTGAAATGGTGGCGAAGGCGGCGCCGGACGGTTACACGCTCCTTGTCGGCTACACGACGACGCTGGGCATAGGCCCGAGCGTGCACGCGAATCTCGGCTATGATCCGGACAAGGACCTTACGCCCGTTGCGCGGCTGTTCGTGTCGTCGTATGTGATCGCCGTCAATTCGACCGTTCCCGCGAAGAATCTCAAGGAGCTGATCGAGCTCGCCAAGGCCAAGCCCGGCACGTTGCACTACGCGTCCGCCGGCACCGGCAGCACGCCGCATTTGTGCGGCGAATTGCTGAAGACCATGGCGGGGATCGACATCGTGCACGTGCCTTACAAGGCTTCGGGCTCGGCGATGACCGCGCTGGCCGGCGGCGAGGCGCAGATCGGTTGCCAGGCCGGCGGCACGCTGGTGCCGCTGATCAAAGCCGGCAAGATGCGCGCAATTGCGGTGGCCGCGCCGCAGCGGCTGCCTTCCTATGCCGACCTGCCGACTGCCACCGAGTCGGGACTCAACGGGTTCGAAGTCCAGTCGTGGACCGGCTATATGGCGCCCGGGAAAACGCCGGAGCCGATCATCCGCCGTCTATACGGTGAAATCGCCAAGATCATCGAGACGCCGGAGATGAAAAACTTTATCGTGAGCCAGGGCGCGGAACCGGCGCTGATGACGCCTGCGGCGTTCGGCGCGTACATCAAGGTCGAACGCGTCAAGTGGGCGAAAGTTATTAAAGCGGCCAACGTGAAGGTGGAGTAACACTGCACGAGATCGGCGTGTCATTTCTGTTCAGGCGAGAGTCTAGAACCTTCAATCTCCTGGATTTCGGCGCGGCGGCGGAATGACGAAAGATAATAAGTATTGGAGGTATTCCCGTCATTGTGGCGCACGCCGCAATCCAGAAGATTCAATCGCCTGGATTCCGGCTCGGAGGCCGGAATGACGAGCTTCCTTCGTCATTGTGGCGCACGCCGCAATCCATAACGTTCAATCGCCTGGATTCCGGCTCGGGGGCCGGAATGACGGGCTAGGGCTATTTCCTCCGTCATTGTGGCGTACGCCGCAATCCAGAACACTGGAAGCCTAGAGTCGATAGGAGCGGGATGTATAAGGGTTTTTGTTATACCTAAAACGGTTATATATTAGGTATAATTGCCGGCATGGTTCGCCAGCCTGCCGAGACGCAAACGATATACGCTGAACTTTCCGAACGCCTGCGCGCACTGGAAGGCGCCCGCTCATTTGCGAGCCTTACCGGAGCATTTACAAAGAAGCGAGTCGCTGGAGGCGATTACTGGTATTTCAAAACCAGTGAAGGTCCTGCCGGCCAGCGAGAATATTTCGTCGGCGCGGACAATCGGGAAACACAAGCGCTGATGAAAAGCTACGCCGTGGGTCGTGGCGAAGCGCAGGACGCGCTGGCGAATGTCGAGCGGCTTTGTGCGATGCTGCGGCAGGGCGGCGTGATGCTCACAGACACGCCGTCGGCAAGGGTGATTGCGGGACTATCAAGCGCGGGAGTATTCCGCCTGGGCGCGGTCCTCGTCGGCACTCACGCTTTTATCATGATTGGGAATGTTCTCGGGGTGCGCTGGCAGTCAGCTATGCGAGCCCAGGACATCGATATTGCCGCAGCCCGTCGTCTGCATATCGCCGTGCCGCAATCGGATATCGATCTGCCGCGCGCGCTCGACGTTCTCAATATGGGATTTTTGCCCGTGCCGGGGCTTAACCCGAAATCGCCGGAGACTTCTTTCAAGGTGCGGGGGCGGACACTACGTGTTGATCTGCTCACGCCTGCGCAGGGCGCGCGCGATGGCAAGCCCGTCATCATTCGCCATCTCAAAGCAACGGCTCAACCGCTCGAGTTGCTCGATTTTTTACTCGAAGCGCCGATCGCGACTCCGCTGGTCAATGGCGCCACTCTTGTTAACGTGCCTGATCCGGCGCGATTCGCACTGCATAAGCTCATGGTAAGCGGCCGACGCCAGGTGTTTGAGCAGACCAAGGCAGGCAAAAACAGGCAGCAGGCGGCCGAGATTCTTGATGTTCTGTACGAAGATCGCCGCGGCGATCTCACGGCGGCAGCAAAAGCATTGCACACCAGGCCCCTTGCGTGGCGAACGCGATTGAAGAAGGAATTGGCGAAATTGCCGGAAGGGCAGAAGGCTGCGCGAGCGTTTCTTTTGCGCAGTTTGAAATGAGCTGCATGCGCAATGGTGATGCAAGACGCGATACGCGAGACGCGAAAGGGACAGGAGTCGAGAGTCGAGAGGCGATAGGCGAAAGGGCAGGGAGCCTCGTTTTTGCGCAGCCTTGATTGCCTCGGTGATGTTCGGTCGTTTCTGGATTCCGGCTCGGGGGCCGGAATGACGAGTTCGTTGAAGGTTCGTCGGTAACGACAATGCGCGAATAAACCGATAACATTGCGCGACTTTTCCCGAGGATACAAGAATGAAAAACCAAATTACCGTTCTCGCAAGCGTCGCCGCACTCGCGACGTCGCTGGCGCAGCCGGTTTTCGCCCAGCCTTATCCGTCGAAGCCCATTCGCGTGATCATTGCGCAGGCGCCGGGCAGCGCCACCGACGTGGTCAGCCGCGTGATCAGCAACAAGCTCGCCGAGGGCCTCGGCCAGCAACTGGTGATCGACGCGCGGCCGGGAGCCGGCGGCACGCTGGGGACCGAGCTCGCGGCGCGCGCGCCGGCCGACGGCTACACGCTCTTCATGGCGAACAATTCGACGCACGGCTCGAATCCCGCGCTCTACGCCAAGCTCTCGTATGACGCGGTAAAGGATTTCGCGCCGATCATTTTTGTGGTGGCGACACCCTACGTGCTCTCCGTGCATCCGTCGCTGCCGGCGAAGAGCGTGAAGGAGTTGATCGCGCTGGCGAAGGCGCGGCCCGGGCAGATCAACTACGCTTCGGCCGGCAACGGCAGCACGCATCACCTGAGCGGCGAGCTATTGAAGACCATGGCCGGCATCGATATCGTGCACATCCCGTACAAGGGCACGACGCCGGCGATCGCCGCGCTGATCGGGGGCGAGGTGTCGATCATGTTCGCCACCGTCACGGGCATCCAGCCGCAGATCAAGAACGGCCGCGCGCGCGGGCTCGCGGTAACGACGCCGAAGCGCTCGAACATGATGCCCGAGCTGCCGACGATGGCGGAGACGCTGCCGGGTTTCGAGATGCTGTCGTGGTTCGGGCTGTTGGCGCCCGCGGGCACGCCGCCGGCGATCGTGAACCGCATGAACGCCGAGACCACGAAGGTGCTGGCGAATCCCGACGTGCGCTCGCTGCTGGCCGCGCAGGGATTCGAAGTGATGTCGGGCACGCCCGAGCAATTTGGCGACTACATCAAGGTCGAAATCGCGAAGATCACCAAGCTGGCGAAGACGACGGGGATCAAAGCGGAGTAGTTCGCCGATGGCGTGGGGATGAAGGGAGCGGAGGTTTTATTCGCCCTTGATTACCTTTGCCCACTTCGCAATCGCGCTGTCAATTACCGGCGCGCGTTTGCGGCTACGGTCATCCTGAGACCGGCGGCCTTGAGCACGGCCGTTAGAGTGGACAATCTGGGATTGCCTTTCGGCGAGAGAGCGCGATAGATGCTTTCGCGCGGCACGCCGGCGGCTTTGGCAACCTTGCTCATTCCTTGGGCTTCAGCCACTGTTCGCAATGCGAGCAGGTAGGATTGAGCATCGCCACCTTCGGCTGCTACGTTCAGGTACTCCGCGGAGAGCGCAGGGTCGCGCTTCAACTCTTCGATGAGTCGTTCCCGATGGGAAACGGATGCTTTCTTACTTTTCATCGCTTTTGCTCCTTAACTTGTAGTCATTCCAGAATTCAACGGCCCGTTCGATATCCGCTGCCTGACGTCGCTTATCTCCGGCGCATAACAAAATTACGACGGTTGTCCCGCCGCGACCAAAGTAGACGCGGTATCCCGGTCCCCAGTCTATGCGCAGCTCAAAGACGCCATTCCGCAGAAATTTACAGTCACCGAAATTGCCAGCTTCGAGGCGGTCGATACGCGCCAGCACCCGTGCTTTGGCCTGACGATCTGACAATCGCTTTAACCAATTGGTGAGAGGCTCAAAACCATTAGCCTGGCAGTACCGGCGAATTTGAAGCATGAAGGATTGTATCGTATACGTTACAGTTTGGCAACTCGCTGCGAACTAAAGCAAAGCCTCTCTACGCTACCTCCGCCGCGGAAGGATGAAGAACGGGTCATTCACCCTTGATTCCCGCGGCCTTGATTACCTTTGCCCATTTTGCAATCTGCTCTTTCTCGTATGCGCCGAGCTCTTTCGGCCCCATGACCCACGGCTCGTAGCCTTGCTGCAGCAGCTGGTCGATAACGTCTTTGCGCGTCATGATCTTGGCGAGGTCGGCGCTCAGTTTTTCGATGATGTCGTTCGGTGTGCCGGCGGGCGCGAAGACCGCGAACCAGGTCGAGCCGTCGTAGCCCTTGAGCGTTTCGGACAGCGACGGCACATCGGGCAGCGCGACCGAGCGCTTGGCGCCGGCGACCGCGAGGGCGCGGACCTTGCCGGCTTTGACCTGCGGCACGACCGGCGCGAGGCCGGCGAACATCACCTGCACGTTGCCGGCGATCAAGTCGATCGTCGCGGGCGCGGCGCCCTTATAGGGAACGTGCAGCATGTCCACCCCCGCCATGTATTTGAAGAGCTCGCCGGCGAGGTGTGGTGCGCCGCCGACGCCGGACGACGCATAGCTCAACTGGCCGGGACGCGCTTTTGCGAGCGCGATCAGTTCCTTCACGTTCTTCGCTGGCACTGATGGATGCACGGCTAGCACGTTGGGCCCGACCGCAACCATCGCGATCGGCGCGAAATCCTTGATGGGATCGTACGGGAGCTTCGCGTAAATGCTCGGGTTGATCGCCATCGTGCCGGTGATCCCCGAAAAAATCGTGTAGCCGTCCGGCGGCGACTTGGCCGCGAGCTCCGCGCCGATGATCGTACCCGCGCCCGGCCGGTTGTCGATAACGATCTGCTGGCCGAGCATTTCCGCGAGCGGCTTCGCGATGATGCGGGAGGTCGTGTCGCTGCCGCCGCCTGGGCCATAGGGGACGATAAAACGAACAGGTCTATCCGGATAGTTTCGTTGAGTGGGCAACGCAGTACGAATCAACCCGGCGGCCACAGCCGACTCACGGACGCTCCCATCCCGCAAGCGGGAGCCCTGGTCACTGCTCGCGTCTAGTCCACCTAGCCCGTAGGGGACGATGAATTTGATTGGGCGACTGGGGTACTGCTGCGCGAGTGCGGAGATGTATGCGGTGACGAAGGCGAAGGTTACTAAGACTGATGCGAGAGCTTTCAAGATTTAATTCTCCTGGATCCCGGCTCGGAGGCCGGGAAGACGGTGTTATGAATTTTGCTCTAAGGCGTTACCGCAGCTTCCGTTATTGTGGAGTACGCCGCAATCCAGATCCTTCAATCGCCTGGATCCCGGCTCGGAGGCCGGGATGACGAAGCAAAATGATCCGCCTGACCTTAGAGCGAGCTACTTGCGTTGCCGCCAGTAACCGGGGGACCGTCGCTGATGGGCCACCGCCAAAATAATTACGCTCTCAGCATCGTGCCGATAGACCACTGAATACGGGAAACGGGAGACTAATACGCGGCGACGCGTTGGACCGGTCGGCGATCCTGCGTCAGGAAATTCGCGAATCAGGTAAATCGTGCGCTCAACCTCGGCGGCGAAAGATTTCCCGAGGCCGGGCATTCTGGATTCGTAGAAAAGCGCGGCATCTTCGAGTTCCGCCTCGGCTTCAGGGTGAAAGAAGTGCGAAATCAACCGAGTCGACGGCGCAGGCGCGCAAAAACCTCATCGCCACGAACGAGTTGCACCTCTCCGCGTTCTACTTGGGCGGCTCGACGTTCAATTTCGAGGCGCCATTCCTCCTCAACGTTTAAATCGGCGGGTCCATCAAGCGATTCAATCAGCGAAAGCGCGAGTTCGGCCTTTTCGCTTTCGGACAACTGCGACGCTTTTTCTTTTATCTCAGCGAGCACATTTTGCATGTAACACCTCTGCTCTTGTAATCATAAATAATTATACGCCACCCCTCGAGCATGCAGAATCGCGCTTAACGCATGTTCCGCTTTCGTGGCGTCGCCGCGGTGCGGGGAGATAAGCCACGCAAATATTCCGGCATCTCTTGTCGCAGTATTTGCCGCAATGTTCTCTCGGTAACCGGCTGAGCGCTTTCCGAAAGATACGCGCGAAGCGCATCGTTCATCATGGTTTGATAGCCTGAGCCGGCGCGTTCAGCGCGCGCTCTAAATTCGTCTAGGACGGCGTTGTCGATAAAAATAGAGATGCGCGTCTTACCTTTTTGCGGGACCGCCGCACCGCGTTTGCCTTTCGAAAAATCATATTCAGCTTTCATAGTGTTTACGCTCCTTTTTCGTTGCGCGGCGTGCGGAGATCAACCGGAACCCGTCGGCACGCTCGGTATAGACCACTACTAATAATTCTCCTGCGCTTCCAAGCCCAAT
>Ga0068871_100003922_pt1 | contig 10260 bp, 7 predicted proteins | sample KBSMisM72_FD_72750 | JGI IMG/M metagenome (GOLD analysis project Ga0068871, IMG submission 72750) | Miscanthus rhizosphere microbial communities from Kellogg Biological Station, Michigan, USA - KBS Miscanthus M7-2 | ecosystem: Host-associated > Plants > Roots > Rhizosphere > Soil ...
GATGCGGTGGAACGTTTTTTACAGGGCCAGATGGATGCAGAAGAGCTTTCACAATTTGAGCAGCTTCGCAAATCAAACCCCGAAGTAGACCAGTTTGTAGTAGAACACAGCCTTTTCCTAAGCCAGCTAAATGAATTTGGTAACCGGAAACAGTTCCGTTCTGCGCTACACGAAATCCATAATAATTTGCTGGATAATGGTGCTATTAAACCGCAGGCACCCAAAACCAAAGTAATTGATATTTTCAACCGGTATAAACGCGTTTGGGCGGTAGCTGCCTCTATTGCGGGCATAATAGCCATTACTGTAAGCGGCCTGGTGGCTTATTTCACCCCCAATCTTACCAAACCCCAGATAGAGGTATTAAGCCGCGAAGTTTCCAGGCTGAAAACACAGCAAACCGCATTAACCAATGAGGTAAGGGATAAAACCAAAGTGACCAGAGTACCCATAGGTGAAGATTTCAAATTTGGTGGTACCGGCTTTCTTATTGATCCCAAGGGATACCTGATTACCAATGCCCACGTTATCAAAAACGCCAAAACCATTATCGTACAAAGTAAGGGACAGGAATTTAAAGCCAACCTGATTAAGTTAGATACTGAACGGGATTTAGCTATCCTGAAAATAGACGACAATGAGTTTAAGCCGTTTGCCAGCCTGCCTTATGGATTCAAAAAAACTGGAGCTGATTTGGGCGAACAAATTTTTACACTTGGTTTCCCCCGCGATGAAATTGTATACGGCGAAGGCTATATGAGCGCCAGCACAGGTTTTAATGGAGACACCATGAGCTGTCAGATAGCAGTTGCAGCCAACCCGGGTAACAGTGGCGGCCCTGTATTTAATAAAAATGGAGAGGTAGTAGGTATACTAAGCACGCGTCAGTTGCAGGCACAGGGATTTGTTTTCGCTGTAACCGCCAAAAATATTTTTGAATCGCTGAGTGAATTGAAAAAAGATACCACCTATCAGAGTATCAGAATTAATACACTTTCTACTGTAAAAGGAATGGAAAGGCCCCAGCAAATTAAGAAAATTGAAGATTGCGTTTTCCTTGTTAAAACATATCAGTAAGAATCTGGCAGCCGGTGTATTTACAACAATCACACCATCAAGATTTTTCCTGATTAGTGCATAATGAAAAAGCCCCGTTTTGCGGGGCTTTTCTTATGACAGAACCTGCCACAAATCAATCTATGCATTTGTGGCGGGGGAATAAATCTACTATCGGCCCCACAAACTGGTGGGGTATTCTTTAGCATCAACCAATGCATCAAGACTTGCTTTTACACCCGGTGCGTCTTCTTTATAAGTAACTCCAAACCATTGTGCTGAAGTAGGAATTACTTTTATGACCCCTGTACCACTATTGATAAATTCATCGGCAACAATGGGTATAAAAAATTCTGATTTTATATTAGAAAGATTTTTGGCCAGAAATTCATTGAATAACTTTTCAGAATAGGAAAAAATAGAGGGCGTGAAGCACCAGAAATTCATTGACACGCTTGAATGCAGCGGCAGCTCCTTTGGCTCCTGGTTATCATCGCAGATAATTTTACCATTTTGCCTTGATATATTAATGCGTTCGGCTATTGCAGTAAGATTACCCTTTGTATCTGCCTGGCATACACCACGGTTAACGGTACCATTATCAGAAAGGGTTTTCAGCAAGTCATATCCTATAATAGCATACACTTTCTCTCCTGCCTCTTTTGTAAGGAATGAATAGGCTTTCTCAAATGCATCGCGGCCATAAAAATCATCCGCATTAATTACTGCAAACGGTTCATCAATAGCAGCTTTTGCACACAATACGGCATGCGCTGTACCCCAGGGCTTTGTTCTGTCCGAAGGCACCTGATAGCCATCAGTAAACGCATTTAAATCCTGGAAAACATAATCTACCGCTATCCTGTCTTTAAGTTTTGGTTCAAATATTTCTTTAAAATCATTTAAAAACTCCTTGCGGATAATAAAAACAACTTTTTTAAAACCTGCGCGTATGGCATCGTAAATAGAATAATCAACGATGGTTTCTCCGCTGGGTCCAAAAGATTGAATTTGTTTCATACTTCCATAGCGGGAAGCCATTCCGGCCGCCAGGATCAAAAGAGTGGGTTGCTTCATTATTTTATTTTTTGCAGGCACGAAAATATAAAATAAAGTTGTGGAACAAAATAAGGCTATGAATTTATTACCCGAAAACATTGTAAACATTTCGGCTGCCAGTACAGATGAGGTGCAATTACCTATGATAAATAACCATAACATAGCATTGGATATCCTCCGGCTTGATAAAATCGACCCAATTATCTCCGGAAATAAGTGGTTTAAACTGAAATATTATTTGGAGAACGCTGTTCAAAATGGTCAGCAACGGATACTTACATTTGGCGGAGCCTATTCCAATCATATCATTGCTACGGCTTGCGCTGCCAGTAAGGCCGGACTGCAAAGTATTGGGATCATTCGCGGAGAAAAGCCGGCACAGCTTTCTCATACATTGTCTGATGCTGTACAACTGGGTATGCAGCTGGTATTTATAAGCCGTGACCAATACAATCAAAAAAATAATCCGGCGTTTATAGAACAATTAAAGCAGGAATATGATAATCCCTGTATTATTCCGGAAGGTGGCGAAGGCAGTACAGGTATTAAAGGCGCCGCGTGTATTTTGCAGCTGACAGACGCAAAGAAATACACACATGTGCTTTGCGCAGTTGGCACAGGCACAATGCTATCAGGATTGGTAACAAGTACAACACAGCATCAGCAGGCGGTAGGTATTGCGGTTTTGAAGGGGCTTGCCAACATACAGCTTCCTGCCATTTCAGTAAAAGATCAGCAGCGAACCAGCATTCTTACAGACGATTATCACTTTGGAGGATATGCAAAGAAGAATGATGTACTGCTTAACTTTATGAATGAATGGTATGATGCAACCGGTATTCCTACCGATTTTGTGTATACGGGGAAATTGTTATTCGCAGTCATCGATTTAATAAAAAAGGACTATTTTCCGGCTCAAAGCCGGTTATTGGTTATTCACAGCGGCGGACTACAGGGAAACAAATCTTTGCCCTTAAAAACACTGCGGTTTTAACCTTATACTTGAATAGCGGCGGTTATATTTGCATTTTTAAAAAACAGGAATCATAACATAGCATGCTGCGACAGTTGGGAATCTTATTGCTGGTTAGTTGTTTGGGTTTTGTAGCTTCTGCTCAGGACACCCTTCCTGCATTTACACTTGTCAATAAAGGCAACAGCCGCATTATTATTAGCTGGAGCAATACTTACAAAGACATTCGCCAGTTAAGCATACAGCGTTCTGCGGACAGCACCAAAAACTTCAAATCAATTTTAACGCTCCCCGATCCAACAGTACCGCAAAACGGATATGTGGATTCCAAAGCGCCCTTTGAGAATATGTATTACAGGCTGTATATTTTGCTCGACAGCGGCAAATATGTATTCACCAAATCTAAAATGCCTGTTTTAGATACGGCCAGGCGAAGAGTAGTTCCAAAAGAAATTACTGCAATTGCTCCACCAGAACCTGAACTTACAAAGACAGATACCAGTAAAGTTGCTAAGGAAGATCTCAAAATTATACCCGGCAAAGTGACTATTACAGAAGAACCCAAAACACTTCCCAATAAGGTAGTAGCCGAAGACCCTAAACCAAAAGAGCCGGAGAAAAAAGAGATTGTCAAGCCAGAAGTAATTAAACCCAAAGAAATACCAGAACGGATGATCTTCATAAAAAAAAGAGATACACTGGTGGGCCAGGTGGGTGAACGATCTATAAAACGATTCAGGGATTCCATTTCATTAAGAACAAAAGATACCGTTAGTTTTAATACAGAAGATACCCTTGTTATAAAAACTTTTGTACCAAAAGAAGTATACAGGCCTTCCAAATTTGTCTATACGGAAAAAGACGGCAATGTAAAAATTGCTTTACCGCTGGCTGCTGAGAAAAAATATACAATAAAATTCTTTGATGAATTTAACACACCTGTCTTTGAGATAAAACAAATAAAAGACAGCATGCTTACGCTGGATAAATCAAATTTTGTTCATGCCGGCTGGTTTAAGTTTGAATTGTATGAGGACGGGCAACTAAAAGAAAAAAATAAATTGCTGATACCTAAAGATTTTTAAACAAATTCCACCGCAAATACTTTCTCAAAATTCTTTTTTACTTTCTCTTTTACTATTGCAAGGTCAACCTGGAACCCCAGCTCTTTTGCCAATGAGGTTACCTGCTTGTTTTGAATACCACAGGGTATGATATTGTTGAAGTAAGCAAGATCGGTGTTCACGTTAAACGCCAGTCCGTGCATCGTGATCCAGCGACTGCAACGAACACCAATGGCACAAATTTTTCGCTCTTCTCCTGTAACACCCGGCGCCAGCCAGACACCTGTTTCACCTGCCGAGCGTTCTCCTTTTAATCCATATTCGGCCATTGTAAGAATGATGACTTCTTCCAGGTTGCGGAGATAACGGCCAATATCAGTATAAAATTTTTCCAGATCAAAAATGGGATAAGCTACTAATTGCTGTGGTCCGTGAAAAGTAATATCTCCTCCCCTGTTGGTATAAAAAAAATCAATGCCTTTTGCAATCCTGTCTTTCTCACTAATCAAAACATTTTCTATTTTACCGCTTTTGCCAAGCGTGTATACCGGTGGATGTTCAACGAAAAGAAGTGAGTGATGAGTGGTGAGTGGTAAGTCGTGAGTGGCGAGTGGTGAGTCAGTTGCCGGCAAAATATTGCCAAACATTTCCTCCGGAACCGGGAGGGCTCTCAGGGTTGTTTTTATATCAACATTTTCGCGAAGCAACTGCTCCTGATAATCCCAGGCTGTTTTATAATCCATCTGCCCCAAATCTTTAAACTTTACTTGCTGCATAAAACAAAAATATTCTATTTAACACGCTAAGCTGGCATTTTTAGCTTCCCAAAAACCGGCTGCTGCCTTTTAAACTACCAGCAAATTTAATAACAAGAATACAGCAAAACAGTTCTTTCATTTTCAACCTGTTATCGGGTTGGCGAAATAAAAAGAGAGCCAATATCTTAAACTACGGATTTTTAATGCGGGCAAGGTATTTCAATAATGCCTTTCCTTTTGTATGTTGCAGACGAATAAATTTACCCCCTAAACAACCCTATCTATTACTTCTACCCCAATGGAGATGAGACTAAACCTATCCCTATTTTTATTACTACTTGGTATTCAAGGATTTTCGCAGACAATAAGCTATAATTGCCCCCCAAATATTGATTTTGAATTAAAAGACCTTTCGTACTGGGATTGCTATACTGGCACGGCAAGGGTTGAAAATGGCAAGAATATCCTGGACCTGATTCCATCACCGCCGGTACCAGGCCGCCACGAAATTATGAGTTCACCTACAGACAGGGACAAGTATGGAAAGTTCCCGACGTTGTGCCCTTATGGTGATGCTTACTCAGCAAAATTAGGCAACGATAATGTTGGTTCCGAAGCCGAAGGTCTTTCATACACCTTCCAGATTCCTTTGCAAGAGGACACGTTTCGCCTTACTTATTATTATGCGGTGGTTTTTCAGGATCCCAATCATGCAAGGGAGCAGCAGCCTCGCTTTTTTGTATCTGCCTATGATGCAGAAACAGGCGTTGTCATCAATTGTGCATCGTATGATTATGTATCCAACTCTTCTATTCCGGGTTTTAAGCGGTCTACTGTTGATACCAGTGTATTATATAAGGACTGGACACCAGCCTCTCTTGACTTTACCGGCCTGGCCGGGCGCAAAGTAAAGCTTGAATTTAAAACCGGAGACTGTACACTCGGCGGTCATTTTGGGTATGCTTATTTTGATGTAAGTACGGGCTGTGGTGGAGTTATAGCCAACGCCGCCTATTGCCGCGAAACCAATAATGCCATTTTAAATGCCCCTTATGGTTTTGAAACGTATACATGGTACAACGCAGATTACAGCGCTGTTATTGGCCATGATCAAAGTGTTACGCTCAGCCCTCCGCCAGCTGTTACTTCTACGTTTCATGTTGATATGATCCCCTATGTAGGATATGGTTGCCGCGATACCGCATTTGCCAAACTTACAGTGTTGCCGGTACCTGATACGCCGATGGTGTATCCAACCAATTATTGCCAGTTTGACCTTCCGGTTGCGTTATCTGCTACAGGCGCTTTAGGCAATACCATTCTTTGGTACAATAGCGTTGCAGGTGGTGTTGGAACAGATATTCCACCCATACCGTCTGCATCTGTAACCGGTTCCTTTGACTACTATGTAAGCCAAAAACAATTATTCGGTTGTGAGAGCTTTCGTACAAAAGCAACGGTAACAGTATCGGCTACACCAATTAATTCATTTGGAGTGAACAGCACCCGCCAATGCGAGGAGATTAATAAGTTTGTATTTACCAATAATACCAGCAACACGGTTGCCGGGCGGCAATACCTTTGGGATTTTGGAGATGGAAAAACGGACACATCGGAAAGCCCAACCCATGTTTACAGTACCTATGGAAGTTATTATGTAAAATTAAAGGTATTGAACCCGCCTGTATGCGCTACTGAAAGAAATACCAACATTGTGGTAGTGCCTAAACCCATAGCAAGGTTTAATTATCCCCCATTGATATGTGAAAACAACACAGCAATCACATTAATAGATAATTCCAATGTACCATCTGGCATAGGCGTGATCAGTAAATGGTGGTGGGATATTTCCGGTCAGGGTCAGTCAGGTGCAAGAAACCCACAGGCGTTTTATTCAGGTGGCGGCCCGCTGCCGGTAAAACTGGTAGTAAGTACAACAGAAGGTTGTAATTCTGATACCAATACCGTTGTTATACCTGTTCATTATAACCCGGTTGCAGCGTTCAGATTCGGCAAGCTGATGTGTGATAATGAGCCAATATATTTTACAGATCAATCCGCGATGCCTGCACCTGCTGCGCCTGAATATATCGCAAAATGGAATTGGGAAGTTGACAATAATTTCAATTCAGGCGTCCCTAACCCGGTAAATGCCTTAACAGCCGGTAAGCACCATATAAAGCTCATCTTGCAAAGCAATGTGGGTTGTGACAGCAAGCCGATAGATACAACGCTTTTTATTTTTAGTAAACCATATATAGCACTTTCTATTTCAGACTCCTGTGTATTCCGGAATATTGCTTACACAGCTAATGTCTTACCGGGACCTGGGGTGGCTGCCTGGTATTGGGACTTTGCCAATGGACTCAGGCCAGGTCCTGCATCTTACTCGCATGTTTACACAAATGATCAGCAAATGCTCATAACACTTATGGGCGAAACAAGTGAGGGTTGCAAAGACACCGTGATAAGGCCGTTTGCCATTTATTATAATCGTGCAAATGCCGGAAGAGACACAACAGTTGCATGGAACCAGCCGCTGCAGCTGGATGCGCATGGAGAACCTGGTACTTTCTATACCTGGTCGCCGTCTACAGGGCTAAACGATGCCGCCAGCGGAAATCCAATTGCTGTCTACGACAAAAATCAGTTGTACGAATTGAACACATTGTCGAAAGAAGGCTGCGATTCTCACAGCAAGATATTTGTTACGCGTTATAATGGCCCTGATTTGTATGTAGCCAATGCTTTTACTCCCAATGGAGACGGCACCAATGATGTACTGCATGTAAAACCTATAGGAATAAAAGCTTTCGGATACTTTGCTGTATACAATCGTTACGGTCAATTAATATACCGTACTACAGACTATCACATGGGCTGGGATGGCAGGTTTAATGGCACATACTGCGAGGCGGGCACCTATGTTTTTTATACCACTGCCACAGATTACAAGGGCAGTCCCATGTTCAAAAAAGGGAGTGTGATTTTACTCAGGTAAAATATTTATTCATTGATTGAATACCTCTGGTGAATCTATACTTTACCTGTTCTTAAAAGCTTAAGTATATTTGCCCAAATTGTATGCATGAGTAAGTTACAGGCAGCGGATGAATTGAATGAACTGGATGGCCCGGAGGAGTTGTATGAACGGCTTTCTATAAAAGTTGACAAAGGCCAGGAACCATTGCGCCTGGATAAATTTTTAACGGCCCGTATAGAAAATGCTACCCGCAACAAAATACAAAAAGGTATAGAAGCAGGGCGTGTGCTGGTAAACAATAAGCAGGTGTCTGCCAATTACAAAATAAAACCGGCCGATGAGATTGTAGTATACAGCGATAAAGAAGCGCAGGGCGAAGAAATCATTCCTGAAAACATACCGCTGAACATTGAATTTGAAGACGACGATATAATGATTGTCAATAAACCTGCCGGCATGGTGGTACACCCCGGCTGCGGCAATTATACAGGTACTTTAATTAACGGCGTTGCAGGATACCTTACCGAAAAAAATAAAAACATTTCTGAAGAAACTTTGCCCCGTTTTGGTATGGTGCACCGCATAGATAAAAATACCAGCGGCTTAATGGTGCTTGCCAAAACAGATAAGGCGGTAGCATCGCTCGCCAAACAATTTTTTGACCACACAGTGTACCGCCGGTATTATGCGCTGGTTTGGGGAGATGTGGTCAATGACACGGGTACAATAGTGGCTCATATAGGCCGCAACCTTAAACACCGTAAATTATTTGCTGCCTATCCCGATGGCGATCATGGCAAAGAAGCCATCACTCACTACACTGTACTGGAACGTTTCGGTTATGTAACACTGGTAGAATGCCGGCTTGAAACCGGCCGCACCCACCAGATACGGGTGCATATGCAGTCTATCGGTCACCCGCTTTTTAATGATGACACCTATGGCGGCGATACCATTGTAAAGGGGACCATATTTGCGAAATACAAACAGTTTGTTGATAATTGCTTTGCCATCTGCCAGCGCCAGGCCCTGCATGCAAAGTCAATTGGATTTATACATCCTGCTACCAGGAAAGAAGTCATATTTACCAGCGAACTGGCCGAAGACATGCAACAGGTAATTGAGAAATGGCGTGGGTATGTAAAGACAAAGGGAGTACCTGAGCAATAAATAACATAGATTTTCCTAGCCTTTATTAAAATTAAACAGTGTTGCGGTAAATACACCCCGCTCCCGCTTCTTAAATATCGCATGCCAGTTGCCGTTATACCGAATAAGTTTTGGCACCAGCAGGTCATTGAATTTATCCATCTGCACTTCCATCTGCACATTAAAATCATATACCGCTGCATCGTAGCTGATATCATAAGTACGGCCTACTATGTCAAGACTTTTGCTATTAAACCAGGTTACCATTTCATTTATCACGATATCGCTTTTCTGGCTTTTGCTTAAATCTGCACGCGCTTTTATGGTAAATACATAGCAAAGCTGGCCCTGGTAATCTGCCATATCAATAACAAAATCATACAGCGGCGAAACAGCATCATCAAAAATGGCAATTTTGTCTCCTATAAAAGGTATGCCCGGAATCTTTTTGCCGGGGTTAAAGAACAGCATCTTCAGCTGCTCTTTGTGTTTTTCTATGCCTTTCTTATTTTTAATACTCAGCTCGCTGCCTTTTACAATATTGCTTTCTCCGCAAATAGTGCCATTGGCAAACAATAAGCCTGCATACAATTCACCCGTATAATAGTTCCAGTTTTTATTTTCGTCATAAATATCACCGTATATTTTCTCTTCCAGTACACGTGTGGAACGGCAACCTTTTTTTTCAATCTGTTCAGTTTTGCTTTGCAGTGAAGCAGTTTCATTGCCTTGCTTATCCCTCATGCGAATATCATTCAATGCTGTGTACCCAAGAATTTTCAGGTTCTTAAACGCCTTGTAAAAAGTGGTATCATTCTTTACTTTTTCAATAAAACCCGGCACATTGAGGTTGTTTCTTACCACTACCTCTTTTAATGTGACTATCTTTTTTCCAACATTTACAGAAGAGTCCTGCTGGGCAGCAAGATCAGCTGAAAGGAAAATAATAAAAACCAGGGTTGCCGCATGTATCGCTTTTATTGTAAACAAATTCCTCATTTTATCTGTCATGCACGCCTGGTTTACCTGGGAAAAACCATTTTATAATCTACTTTAATTTTCCCTTTTGAAATATCGTCCAGTTTGCCCTTCAGCAATTTTCGTTTAAGCGGTTTTAAATAATCAATAAAAAGTTTGCCTTCTATATGATCATACTCATGCTGAATAATACGCCCGGTAATCCCTCTGAAAGTCTTTGTATGGGGCTGGAAATTTTCA
>Ga0068871_100003923_pt1 | contig 10259 bp, 8 predicted proteins | sample KBSMisM72_FD_72750 | JGI IMG/M metagenome (GOLD analysis project Ga0068871, IMG submission 72750) | Miscanthus rhizosphere microbial communities from Kellogg Biological Station, Michigan, USA - KBS Miscanthus M7-2 | ecosystem: Host-associated > Plants > Roots > Rhizosphere > Soil ...
TGCTCTGAGACTTGCGGATTTGAAATGTCGCAGCGCATTTTATCTGACATTACGAACGCCACGCTAGGAATGCTTTGTTCGTTGGTTCCCTTCAGTAACCCCTCTAGCGCAACAGTGATTGCTCTTCTGGGACCGCAGGCGTCCTCGCCTGCCACCGTTGCCCGTCACGAACTTGAGTGGTGACGAATGCAGGCGAGGACGCCTGCGGTCCCAGAGAGCGATCGCTGTTGCACGAGAGGGGTTACTAAAGGGTAACGTGAGGTGAGGTACAATTCCAGAGTTCATAATCACGGGCAAAAGCGATAAGGAAGAATCCCATGATAGGCAAACTATTCTGAAAAACCTCAAATGACATCTGGAAATGATTACTCCTTCGCGCCAGCTCTCAACAACGTCGCTACCACTCGATCTTCGACCAGCTTCGCATTCGACACGCGATCGTTCTCATGAATCTTTCGCGCCAACTTCAACGCCGTTTCGCCGGCTTGGTTCTTCAGATTAACCGCTGCACCTTTGCTTACCAGATATTCAACACCCGACATACCCCCAGCTTTCGCCGCAATCATTAGCGACGTGTTTCCCTGTGGATCCTGTTCGTCGATCTTCGCTCCGTGAGCCAATAACAATTCCATGACTTCGTCAGGAACAAAGCTGTCGTGATCCGCAGCAAGCATTAACGGTGTTCTCCCGCTATTGTCTCGACTGTTAACGTCCACGCCGACGACATCGACCCCGGCTGAGCTAGCCGTCACCGCTGGCTTGATTGCCAGTAGCGCTTCAACATCTCTCTTGTGCAGTTCGGCTGAGGCTATGTGAAGTGCGGTTCGCCCTTCCTTGTTTCGAAAATGAACCGCCGCCTTGTGCGCCAACAGCGCAACAACTGCCTCGTTGTTATTGCGAGCGGTCGCGATCATCAATGCCGTGTTGCCGTCAGAGTCAACGGCATTGAGATCCGCTCCGTTGTCCATCAGGAAGGTCGTGACATCCAGCCTGCCGTAGCTGTATTCGATTGCCAACATCAACGCAGTGTTCCCTGAACGCGAGCGAGTGTTGATGTCCGCTCCAGCAGCGAGTTGCGACTTGACGCTGTCAAGTTTATTGCGTTCGGCAGCCTCCAATAGTGCTGCGTTCGTAACAGAGCGCAACATTTCATCTTCGCTCTTGTAGTTGTTCTTAGATTTTGCTGATCGTTTGAAAAGAAACCTGGCCAGTTCGGTTTTACCATTCTCGACCGCGTAGTCCAGGGCAGTCGCCTCTTCAGCGTCCTTCAGATTTAGATCGGCTCCACTGGTTATCAGCAGTTCAAGGACGTCTTGCTTTCCTTTGCTTGCGACAATCATCAACGCTGTCGCCCCTTTCTTGTTCTGGGCGTTGACATTGATTCCCTTGTTTAAAAGATAGCGAACGATATCAACCGGGCCTTCGTAAACACCCGCCGTCAGGATCAATGCAGTGTCGCCGTTTTTGTCACTGACGTGCACATCGGAACCGCGGTCAAGAAGTAACTTCACGACTTCAGGATGGGAAATTACGCCACCCGCCTCCGACATGTACTGCACCACTGAATGCAACAGGGGTGTTCGACCACTTTTGTCCGCAGCATTTATGTCTGCCCCTTTCGTCAAGAGCAGTTCGATCATCGGGAGCCGTTGCTGTGGACTATAACGATGGTCGACTTTGACTGCTTTCATCAACGCAGTTTCACCCTTGTCGTTGGTTGCTTTCACATCTGCCCCGGCAGCGATAAGCATTGCTACAGTTTCGGCAGAGCCTCCGCTCGTCGCTTCCATCAGGACGGTGTCGTTGTCGTATTCCTTCAGTCTCGCATTCACCGGGGCGCCTTTGGCTAACAACAATCGCACGACTTCCGGATCAGCCTGCCTGGCAGCGCCGAAGATGGCCGCATCGGCGTGGGCGTGAACGTTCGCTCCGCGATCGATCAGGAGTTTTACGATCGCGGTGTATTCAGGCCCGTGTTCATCGGCAGCCTCGATTAACGCAGTGGTTCCGCCGTCGTCAGCAATATCGACGTTCGCGCCTTTTTCCAGGAGGAGTTTTACTAGATTGATGTCGGGCCAGTTGATCGCATACTGCAAAGCGAAGTAACCGTTGATACTACTTCGAGCGTTGACGTTTGCTCCCTTGCTGAGCAGCAAGTTGATCTTCGGCAAATCCTTCTTCTGTACTGCGTCAAGGAAATCCTCGTCGATTGATCGCTGTTGAGCGGAGGTTGTGCCAAAACAGATGAGGAGTGAAAGTGTGAACGTGACAACTCGGTTCATGAATGATTCACCTCGCCAATCTTCGCCGATGAATGTCTAAAACTTAACCACAAAGACTCGTTATTGGTCATTTTACATTTATCAGTTTCCTTATGCGTCGAAATTAGGACGCCTCAGTAAGTCGAACAAGCTGAGAAGGGGGCAGCGGAAATTTGGACGCCTCGCAAATGCGATCCCGAGCGTGCCCCAGATGAGTTGTACTTAAAGAACCCACCATTCAAAAGGGTATCTCCGGCGGGGGCACGCTCGGGGCTAAGTTTGTAACGCGTCCAATTTTCCGCTGCCCCCTTCCCAGCTTGTTCGACCCACTGAGGTGTTCCTGTCACCCCTTCCCAGCTTGTTCAACCGACGATGTCGTCCTAAATTCACCTAAAATGGAAAATGAGAAATGATAAATGGAAAATGACCAATAGATCTTTTATCTCTTCTGAAGCTGCTTGATTGCTGCCTTCAACGACCGCTTACTCTTCAACAAGTCTTTCCACAGATCACCAACCTCTGCCATCCGCTTTTCCATCATCCGCAACGTAAACGTTCTCGGTCCTACCGCTCCGCTTGAAACTTCATCCCATGTGCACGGTGCAGAGACTGGTGCGCCGGCCTTTGCGCGGACGGTGTAGGTTGCAGCGAACGTCGCGCTGTAACCATTGCGTCCAGTATCAACGAGGATCCGACCGGCACGATCCACTTTACTGAACTCCTGCGTCAGGTTCTCAGGATCGCGCTCAACCAACACTCGTCCGACAACATGAGCGAACCTCGCAACCACACCAAAGTCGGACTTGCCGTCAAGCGGCACCGCGATGTGAAACCCTTTTGAGCCCGATGTCTTAACCCAACTGGTGAGACCGAGTTCATTAAGAAAGTCTCGCACCATCAAAGCGGCATTCCGCAAACGCTCCGGCTCATTTTCATTCGAGGGATCGAGATCAAAAACACAGATGTCTGGGTAATAGAGATTCGGCGCGCGCGAGGGCCAGACGTGAATCGTGATGCTGTTTTGATTTGCCAGCCACAAGAGCGAGCGCGCGTCATTGGCGATTGGATGATGAACGGTCCCGTCTTTCTTGGGCACCTCAACGCGTTCGAGCCATTCGGGAAAACCCTTGACCACATCCTTCTGAAAAAACCCGGGCGCAGTGATCCCACGGTGGTATCGCTCCATCGTGATCGGCCGTCCTCGCAAGTGTGGCAACATCACGGGCGCGATCATCTCGTAATACGAAGCAAGCTCGCCTTTAGTGATCCCATCTTCAGGAAAAAGAATCTTATCCGGATGCGAGATCATGATCATTTGCACACTACGCAGAGCCGCAAACAAATCTGCTTTGTCGAGTCAGTACCACAGCGCGGTAGCGTGTGGCTCTCTGAATGTCGAGAATCGCTTTACCAGTCCAGAGCCACACGCTACCGCGCTGTGGTACTGACTTCATCGCCACTATGGCGTAATCTGCGGATGATCTTTCACTTCCAGCAACCGCGGGTGTCGCAACTTCCCATGACCGGTCCATTCAATGAAACCTACCTGAACTACGATCTCAGGCTTAACCCAGTGAACACGTAAACGAGGTAGCCCAACAGCTTTGGTGAAAGGCGACTTTGGTGTTTCAAGTTCATCCAGTTTCGCCCGCAGTTCAAGCAACAACCTCGTGTCGAATCCAGTTCCAATCTTTCCGGCGAAACAAAACTCGCCGCCTTCGTAGTGACCAACTAATAACGCACCCAGACCAACACGTTTACCCTGCGGATCTGTGAAACCACCCACGACAAACTCGTGGCGCAGTTCGCATTTCATCTTCAACCAACTTTTGGCGCGACGATGTTCGTAAACCGAATCACGCCGCTTTGCGATGACGCCTTCCCACCCTTCTTGTTGAGCGAGTTCCCATGGAGTTTCGTGGTCTAGAGCAGTGACACGTTCAACCGGAGACACCAGGGACAGCTCAGCCAGCACGCCGCGCCGTTCATCAAGAGGAACCGACATCAGACTGCGACCGTCGATCCACAACACATCAAACACGTGATAAGTAACTGAGCCCCGGCCCCAGGTAATTTCACCGTCAAGGATCAGTTGCTTATGCGGAAGCTTCGCGATTGATTGAGCTACTGAAGGAATATTCTGCTGGTGATGAGTACGCGAGAAGAGTTGGACGTCTTCACCATTCTTGAAGGCGAGCAATCTGATCCCATCAAACTTCCGCTCGAAGATCCAGTCGGCGCCGGTGAAGCGTTCCTGTGTCAACGTCGCCGCCATCGGCACAAACCATTCGGGAAATGGATTTGTTGTGACCATTCCTTATTTGTTACAGGACGTCCTATGGAAGCGCAACTCTTTGGGAATGCGGTGCCTCGTCACCGCTTTGTTAAATGAGCTTCTCGAAATGGAAACGCTCTAACAAAGCAGTGACGAGGCACCGTACGCCAAAGAGACGCCATGGCCTTAGTCCAAAGATAACAAATAAACCCGCCCTTAAAACCGAAATCCCACGCTCGCCATGAACTGAAAGTTGTGAGTTGTTCTTGCCGGCGTGGTAAATGGCACTAGGACGTACGTGCTGGTTGTGGGATCGAAGCTAATGCCATTAGCCGTCCGACGCGTGAAATGAATAATGGTATCGCCAGCGTCAAAGCGAGTTACGATTCGGCGCGATGGATAAAACTCAACCACGCCACCTAAGTCCGCCGCAAAATTGTCCAGGCCTTTGATTTCTGCTTGAAAAGGAAACGGTCCAGTCGTTCCCGTTTGAACGTATTGGAGTTGTCCAACGTTCACGATTCCTGGCCGGGCCTTCGCGAATATACCCCAACTCTTATAGCGCTTACCCACCTTTACACCCGCAAAAAGGTCGCCGGATCGACCAGGGTTGATGCAACCCGGACATTCGTTCAAAGAGATATGCATTGCACCTTCGACAGCAAAAGTCTTGTTGAAGTTAAAGGTAAAGCGCGCACCCACTCCCGGCTCAACTCTTACGCCGTCATATGCCTCGCGGTTGAGAGTCGTAAACTCGGCGGCCACTTCGTACCTTGGGGGATCCTGCGTTTGCGCCAACGCGCTCGACTGAATCAGCAAAAGACACAACAAACTCGCTAGCAGAAATATTCTGTTCATCAAACTCTCCTTCATCGGTTAACTGACGGACTGTCGCCTGAGCACACCTGTACCTGGTCTCAACAAGTGACGGTTGGTGAGAGTGCGACTTAGCTTTGCAACACGGAGCCAGGTCCGCGCTGATGTTTTAGATAGGGAGATCTATTCGGTTGTTAGGGACTCTTTGGTAAAAGGTTCTCCATTGAGTCGGCGCCACCGATCATGACACGCTGCGGAATGACAATCTGGTTCTTTTCCTTCTGAGGGTTTTTGATTTTGTAATCGGGCATGTCACCAAGTACGGAAGTCCGGTCGGTGTTACCCTTGAAGACTTGTTCGATCTTGTCCAGCACACCAGGCGGAGGCTTAGCGAATGGCTTTGTCGAGCTAAACAGAGGAGCGTAGTTGGGATCTGGCAAAACCCAAAGGTTCCACGTTCCACCATTCGGTAGGATTGGAAACGCCGAGAGCCATTCGTATCGTTCTCCATCAACTACAAACTCAATGCGGTTGCCATCAAGTACACCAATTTTTTGAAACGAATACCCGTCACGCGGTGCAAGAGAAAAGATAAAGCGGCCACGCCGGGGAACATATAACCAAAGCAATGAGCCTGTGCATCCGACAGTCGGCTTGCTCCGGCTGACAAGCGTTCCGTCTATCAGGAGTTGATAACTCTTCACCGACAACTCGACGGCATCCAGGGTGAAGTCTTTAGGCGCTGCTTCGAAGGAGTTCTCAAGCAGAATTGATCGATCGAAAGTTACGCGAACCAAATCAACTATCTTGACCCCGGATTCCTGATTGACCAGCAACTCCAGCGATACAGCGTCGCCATCATCGAGTGTTTGTTGAGTCGCGGATTTGGGAAAGGTTGCGAAGGTCTCGGTTGCCGGCTGTGCCGAATCTTTCAGAAACGTGCGCCGGAATGCTTCATCAGCGGGTAATACTCCGATGCTGAACTTCCTGGTCAAGGGATCCGAAACAACGGAGAGATCGTAACCAAAAATTACTCTCTGGTCCGCGTCAGTCAGCACGCGATGAATAATGTGGTTGTCAGTGCTCAGAGCCTGTGAATAGATCAAGGAAGCTAACGACTTGCTGTCCGTCGTGTTTTTATTATCCGCAGAGGTTTCACTCTTGAATGAGATAAAACCACCGTTGGAGACCTGGAGCACAACCTGGCGCTTTGCCGGATTCTGTGCGGCAGCCGCAAGTCCTAGACAGTGAATACAAAGTAGTAAGGCCCAGATTCTACTTCTCATCTGGAGACCCTCCTTTGATAACAGTCAGCTTCACCTCATCGAGTGGCTTAAACCCGATCAGAGTTGGTCGCACGTCGTGTTTTCGTGATGCGGCTAGCGCCGAATCAACGTCCGTAGAACTAGCCACTCTACTCGGCGCCTTCGAAACTGTTGCTCGCTTTCTCTCTCGATACACCACTTGCGTAACAATCTTCTCGCGTACCACAGGCACTTCTACAGGGACTTGCACGACGGAAGTTATTTGAACGGGGTCCCTGGCCCGTCGAGACGCAAGTGTCGTTAGAACAAACGCCAGGGCAATGATGAGTAAGAGCGAAACTCCAACTGGAACCGGTATCCGCACTGAGGATCTAAAAAACAGATTCAACCAGGACATTTGGTTCGCAGGGCGAGCCGACTGGACTGGGATCATCTCCGCCTCAACTATTTTCTGTTTTAGACTCGCGCTGTAAGCAATCAAGTAACTTTCCGTTGGCGCAGCTCTCTCCATCGACCTTCGTGTGACTCGCAGAGTCTCCCTGACCGAGCCAAATTCCTCGAAGCACTCAGGACACGCGTTCAGTTCCGTCACCAGGGATTTATCGAGATGATCGACTCCATCCAATAGAAGTTCAGTAAACAACTCTCTTGTTGCTTTGCAGTTGTGCATAAGTAACTCCTACTCAATACTCGGCGGCCAGGCGGACGACGCCATCGTCCGCTGCCTCATCCTTGCAGACCTTGAGTTTTGCGCGCAGTTTGCCCAGGGCTCGCCAGACAGACTTCTTTGCAGTTCCGGTTGAACAACTCATCGCAGTTGCTATTTCGTCATAAGACATACCTTCATAGTGACGAAGCAAAAAGATGAGTCGCTGTGGGGGAGTAAGTTCAGCCAGCGCACCCAGCACTGTTCCAAACAGCACCTTGTTGTAGATCGATTCTTCGGACGCGAGTGCAGATTCAAGTTCAGCACAGTCAGGCTCAACCGTAATGGACTGACCAGGTCGCGATGAGTTTGATCGTTGATGATTGAGAAATGTGTTGATGGTGATCCTGCGCAACCAGGTATAGAACGATGAGTCAAACCTGAATGTGCTCAATGCCTGGTACGCCTTGAGCCAGACTTCCTGAGAAAGGTCTTCAGCATCCTGGGCGTTGTGACAATAGTGAAACGCCAGGAGATAAATACGACGCAGGTGATTTTGGGCGAGCAAGCAAAACGCATCGGTGTCATGTGCTTGAGCGCGTCTGATCAGGTCAGTTTCGCTGTCGGTCACGCGTTACCTCGTGGAGCTTGTGCTCAAAGTCCAAACGACCGTTTAGAAGCGGATTCAATCACATAGACACCAATTGCGCCATTTGGTTGGCCGGGCGGAAGAATTATTGATGGTTTGTTGCCGTGCCACGTCCCGTGCGGAAAGCCTCGGGCTTGCCGTGCGACACGTAGAAAAGGGCTTCGCCTTGGGGCGGCTTAGCCGCCAAAAGAATAGCGGGCTTTACGAAAGCCAGAGGCTTTCCGCACAGAGTGCGGCAAAGCCGCATAACACTCAGAACACTGCTTGAGGTGCCAGGTCAACTGGCAATCGCTGTGAAATCCGAATACCCTTTACCCTCGTATATAGTGTTGGAGAAAACACCATGTCCAAAATGATCGCAATCTTTTTATTAACGGTGGTAACAACTATGTTCATTAACGCATGCACTTCGGCGAATGCTTCGGCAGTCGCCGTTCCAAATCCAAAACTTGACGCGCCGCTCGCCAAAACAAAAGGCGAGCAGACAGCGGTCTTTGCCGGTGGTTGTTTCTGGGGTGTTGAGGCGGTCTTTGATCACGTGAAGGGTGTTTCAAAAGCAGAGTCGGGCTACGCAGGTGGTTCGGCCGACACCGCTCAGTACTACACGGTGTCTTCAGGAGACACGGGTCACGCGGAATCTGTTCGTGTCACCTATGACCCTTCGCAAGTCACTTACGGACAGTTGTTGAAGGTCTTCTTTGCCGTGGCTCACGATCCGACTGAGTTGAATCGGCAGGGTCCCGATGTTGGCACGCAGTATCGTTCTGCGATCTTCTTCGCCAACGACGAACAGAAGAAGATTGCCGAGGCTTACATCAAGCAACTCGACGAAGCTAAAGTTTTCGAAGGCAAGATCGCGACGCAGGTCGCACCACTCGACAGATTCTATGAAGCCGAGGGGTACCATCAGAACTACCTGGTGAATCATCCAAACGAGCCATACATCGTCTACAACGACATGCCAAAGCTCGCGAACCTCAGGAAGGTCCTTCCGGAGTTGTGTAAGGAATAAACGAATTGATCTCGTGGTGATGAGGTCAGTACCGTAACGCGGTAGCGTCGGCTCAAGTTGATACTGGTCAATGAGTACGAGCCAACGCTACCGCGTTACGGTACTGACCTCATCACCACGAGACTCAACTCTACGCAGTCTTCTCTTCCTGCAAACCCAACTCTTTGATCGACTCCTCACGCATCAGATACTTCTGTATCTTCCCCGTCACAGTCATTGGAAAGCTTTTAACAAACTTGATGTGGCGCGGGATCTTGTAATGCGAGATCTGTCCCCGACAAAAGTCTCGAATCTCTTCAGCTGTTGAGTTAGCGCCTTCCCGCAGACGGATCCACGCACAAAGTTCTTCACCAAAGCGAGCGTCGGGTACTCCGATCACCTGAACATCCTGGACATTCGGATGTCGATACAGGAACTCTTCAATCTCGCGTGGGTAGATGTTCTCACCACCACGAATCACCATGTCTTTGAGTCGGCCGACAATGTTGCAATAGCCATCTTGATCAATTGTGGCAAGATCACCGGTGTGCATCCAACGTTCACTGTCGAGCGATTCCGCAGTGAGTTCAGGATCGCCCCAATAACCAATCATCACTGAATAACCGCGAGTCAGGAGTTCACCCGTCGTTCCCGTGGGAACAATGTCTCCATTATCGTCTACAAGTTTTACCTCAACATGTGGATGAATTCGCCCGACCGTCGAAACGCGTCGTTCTACCGGATCGTCCGTTCTGCTTTGAAAACTCACCGGACTCGTTTCGGTCATTCCATATGCAATCGTGATCTCTTCCATGTGCATATCACGGTTGACTCGCTTCATGATTTCAATCGGACAGGGAGAACCAGCCATTATCCCGGTCCGCAAACTAGTGAGATCGAACTGATCAAACTTCGGATGGTCGAGCTCAGCAATGAACATCGTTGGCACGCCATGCAACGCGGTACACGCTTCAGCTTCGATCGTCTCCAACACCGCCAACGGTTCAAATGCCTCGGACGGATAAACCATAGTTGCACCGTGAGTGATGCAGGCAAGATTTCCGAGCACCATCCCAAAGCAATGATAGAGCGGCACAGGAATACAGAGACGATCCGAGGACGTCAAACGCATAGTCTCACCGATAAAGAATCCGTTGTTGAGAATGTTTCGATGAGTAAGCGTGGCACCTTTCGGAAACCCGGTCGTGCCACTAGTGAACTGGATATTGATTGGATCGGTGCAGCGGAGCCTGGTTGATAACTCGGCGAGTCGAGACTTGTGAAACGTGTTGGCTAATGCTGCGACGTCCTGAAAACGCATCATGCCTGGGACTGTCGTTTCGCAAAGACAGATTA
>Ga0068871_100003925_pt1 | contig 10256 bp, 7 predicted proteins | sample KBSMisM72_FD_72750 | JGI IMG/M metagenome (GOLD analysis project Ga0068871, IMG submission 72750) | Miscanthus rhizosphere microbial communities from Kellogg Biological Station, Michigan, USA - KBS Miscanthus M7-2 | ecosystem: Host-associated > Plants > Roots > Rhizosphere > Soil ...
GATGTTTTAAAAAACACAATGGAATTTTCCGACAGCATTGTTGCTGCCATTCTTCGCTGGAGTAAAAAAGATAATTATGCCCAGACAAGAACAGCAGAAAGATACACGGTGTTATATAATGTACAGGGTCGCTGGATACCAACACCACCCATGTATGGAACAGCTATTGAACCACATTGGAATGAAATAAGAACAATGGTGATGGATTCAGCATCACAGTTCAAACCTGTACCACCTCCTGTGTTTGATATAAAAAACAAGAACAGTGAATACTATAAGGCACTGATGGAAGTAAAAACAATTGGTGAAAATCTTACAGAAGAGCAAACACATATAGCCGATTTTTGGGATGATAATCCTTTTAAATTAAATGTTGTTGGTCATGTAAATTTTGTTACCAAGAAATTTTCTCCTCCCGGACATTGGATGAACATAGTAGGCATTGGCGCAAAAGCAGCAAATGCAGATTTTAAAACAACTGTAGCGGCTTATGCTGAAACTGCCATCGCTTTGTTCGATGCATTCATTAGTTGTTGGGATGAAAAATTCAGGAGCAATTATGTTCGACCTGAAACAGAAATAAATAAAATAGATGAGAACTGGCACCCGCATATTCAAACACCGCCATTTCCATCTTATACAAGCGGTCACGCTACTAATAGCGCTGCAGCCGCTGAAGTAATGACATATTGGTTTGGTGATAATTTATCATTTACCGATACATCATTACTTGAGTTTGGCATCAAAAACCGTGAAATAAAAACTTTCCGCGGAGCAGCAGCTGAAGCTGCAATGTCCCGTTTATACGGCGGTATTCATTATCGCTTTGATAATGAGAACGGCGCTATAGCAGGAAAAAAACTGGGAGAGTTTGTTGTATCACGATTGAAACTTAAAAAATAAATTAATTAAAACGAAAACTGCTTATAATTATGAAACGCATTTATTTAATCATCGCAATTTTAGTTGCCGTAACCTCTCAGCAAACAAATGCACAGGGATGTGTGGCTATCAAAGGTATCGGAGGTATATGCAACAGGCCATCGGAAGGTGGCAGTTGGTACCTGGACATAAACAACCGCTACTTCAAATCCTACAAACATTTTGTAGGGAAAGAAGAACAGAAACAAAGAGAAGAAGAAGGAAGCAATGTTATTAATCATTCGTATGAAACGGATTTCACTATTACCCGTGTTATTAATGCCCGATGGTCAATGGGTTTGACAGTACCAGTACTGGCTTTTACCCGTTCTTCTTTGTACGAGCATGATGGAAAAACAAGACACACTACAAATTCTTTTGGTATTGGTGATATCCGTTTTGCAGCTTATCGCTGGATGTTTGATCCAAAAACTTCACACAAAGGAAATCTTCAAGTGGGTCTTGGATTAAAATTGCCAACCGGTAGTTACAATTACATGGATTATTTTTATAAGAAGGCTGATTCAAGTGTCCTCGGTCCTGTCGACCAGTCAATACAACCTGGAGATGGTGGCACTGGTATAACACTTGAGTTAAACGGTTTTTATAATTTCAGCCATAAGATAGGTGCATACGGTAGTTTTTTCTACCTGTCAAATCCACGTGAAGTAAATGGCACTTCTACAACCCGGGGTGGTACAGCTTCTGCTTCGGCAAAAAAATATAATACCGATGTAATGAGTGTTCCCGATCTGTTCATGACCCGTGCTGGTCTTACTTATATGGCTCAAAAACTAAGTTTCTCCGGTGGCTTCCGTATCGAAGGACTTCCTTCTAGTGATCTTATCGGTGGCGACCGCGGATTCAGAAGACCGGGGTATATCATTTCTGCAGAACCGGGAATTACTTACATGGCAAAAAGAACAAGTATCAACTTGTTTGTTCCTGTTGCATTAGTAAGGAACCGTACACAAAGCAATGCAGACAAGCGTCAATCTGTTGATACAGGTACACACAAGCAAGGCGATGCTGCTTTTGCAGATTACTTAATTAATCTGGGAATTACAATTCATCTCTGATCTCTTGATCTAACTAACTAAAATATTACTGGGCCAATCTTCTGTAATAAACTGCAGAAGATTTCCCTTTTATTTTTAAACTAATTATAATGAAAAAATTACTTGCAGCGCTATGTGCAGTATTGACTATTTCTATCACAGGCTTATCACAAACTGACATAGATGGTATCATGATGGAAAAAAATGCGTTTTGTATTGGACCCATGTTCGGATACAGCAGTTGGAAAAATTATTGGGAAGGGACATTAAAAAGAGAAAATTTAAATCTTGGAACTCTTTCAACTCAAATGTATAGTGTAATGGGAAATTATGGTATCACCAATAAACTAAATGTATTGTTTGGTTTGCCTTATGTAAAGACAAAAGCTTCTGCCGGGCAATTAAACGGACAGGAAGGAGTACAGGATCTTTCGTTATGGGTAAAATGGAAAGCATTCAGTAAAAAAATAGCTTCAGGACGTTTATCCTTAATTGCTATTGGAGGTTATTCTTTTCCTATATCAGATTACACTGCAGATTTTTTACCAATGTCAATCGGTCTTGAAAGCAAGAATCTTTCGCTTCGTGGCATGGCAGATTATCAGAGAGGTTCATGGTTTGGTACCATATCCGGAACCTATGTAAGAAGAAGTAACATTGAATTAGACCGTACATCCTACTATACCACCGAAATGCATTATACAAATGAAGTGAAAATGCCGGATGCGGCTTCATTCAACATAAGAGCCGGCTATCGTGATAAAGGATTGATCGCCGAAGCAGTATTTGATCACTGGAACACACTTGGAGGGTTTGATATTACACGTAACAATATGCCTTTCCCCAGCAATGAAATGGATATGTCAAGGATCGGTTTCAATTTTAAATATGATATGCCTTTTCTTCCGCAGCTTTCTGTTACTGGAAATGTAATGACAACAATTGGTGGAAGAAATGTGGGACAAGCAACCGGTTTCAATATCGGGATATTTTATGTGATTGATTTTAGTAAGAAACCGAAAACCGATTCTGATAAATCAAAAAAATAATAACTATGAAAAAATTATATATACTACTTCTTTTATCAGTTCCTGTGATCATCAATTCCTGTTCAAAGGATCTTACAGAAACTAATATGGAGTTTCCATCTTTGCAACCAACTTCCTTAGATATAAATGCAGGTACATGGAAACCTGTATTACTGACTGGGCCAACTGAATTTCCTGTTGCGGCACCTATTGCAGTTACTACTCCGGATTATATTGCGCAAATAAGTGAGATCAAAACATGGCAGGCTAATCTTACAAAAGATGAAAAAGCTATTGTGAATTACTGGAGCGCCGGTGCAGTCCTCCGTTGGAATGAAATTTTAAGACAACTAGTGGCAAAACATAATTTACCTCCTTATCAAAATCCCGACGGAACTTATCCTGTACCAAACGCAAACAATCCATTAGCTTATCCGCAATTTCCATTTGCCAATCCGCCCTATGCAGCAAGAGCTTATGCTTATGTAGCAGCAGCGCAATATGATGCATTGGTAGCAGCATGGTATTATAAAAAATTATACAACCGTCCTGCACCTTATGTTACAGATGCCACGGTAAATGTATTGGTACCAAAATCCGATCTTCCTTCTTATCCATCCGAAGATGCAGTTGTTGCTGGTGTTGTCGGTGAAATGATGAAATTACTTTTTCCCGGCGACCAGGATTTTATTCAGCAAAAAGTGGAAGAACATAAAAAAGCAAGATTGATCGCAGGCGCCAATGTTCGTAGCGATCTGGATGCAGGCGAAGCATTAGGAAAAGCAGTTGCACAAAAATTTGTTACAAGAGCAAGAGGTGATAGGGCGGGTACTGCTGGAGGTAGTCTTACAATTCAGTCTCTATTTGAACAGGATTGTATTGCAAGAGGCGAGGTACCATGGTATAGCCAGGAAAATCCAAAACGACCAGGCATGCTAATGTTATTTGGAAGAGTAAAAACATGGTTGTTTGATTCAATAACAATGGTAACAACGATTCGTCCTCCAGCTCCACCATCAACTTCATCACAAAAATTCAAAGATGAATTGGAAGAGATTCGTCATTTCAGTACAAGCATTACTCCTGAACAAAGAGCTATTGCTCACTACTGGGCTGATGGCATCAGCACACCCACACCTCCCGGTCATTGGAACGCAATTGCCTCTGAAGATTTTGTAAAACAGAATTTCAGTGAAGTAAGATGGGCAAGAAACATGGCGCTATTGAATATGGCTATGATGGATGCTGCTATTGTTTGCTGGGATGCAAAATATGTTTATTTCAATCCACGTCCCCCTCAAATGGATAATACCATAAAAACAGTAACAGGTTTACCAAACTTTCCATCTTATATATCTGGACATTCAACATTTAGCGGTGCTGCTGCAACTATATTGGGTCATATCATTCCTTCAAATGCCACTAAATACACAGCTATGGCACAAGAAGCGTCTTTGTCACGTATGTATGCAGCTATACACTATCGAAGTGATTGTGAAAAAGGATTGGAAAGCGGGAATAAGGTAGGTGGATATGCCATTGCCAGAGCTATTACAGATGGCGCAGAATAAACATTTCAAAATTTTGTATAGGACATAATATAAGCATATAAAACCCCTTCGTTTCTACGCAGGGGTTTATTTTAATTTTTAGAAAATATTGTTCATTTCATGATTTGTTTTTAATATTTACTCAATTAATAATTTATGCCTTATATCCCACTCGAGGATCATTTACCAGGTATTACCGGTTTATTGGAATACAGAAAAGATACTGCAGCGCCCATTCGTGAGTTAACTCAACTTTTATTGCGGGGACCTTCCACTTTGACGGAAGGTGAAAGGGAATTAATCGCAACAATTGTATCACATCGTAATGAATGCACATTTTGTGTTACTGCTCATACTGCAGCAGCAAATATTTTATTGGAAGAAGAAAACACATCCGCCAGGATAAAAGAGGATATAGCTACAGCGCCAGTAAGTGACAAAATGAAAGCATTATTAACGATCGCGGCACAGGTACAGGAAAGTGGTAAAAGTGTAACAACTGAATCAGTACAAAGTGCAAGAGATGCCGGCGCTACAGATCTAGAAATTCACGATACAGTGTTAATAGCAGCTCTGTTTTGTTTATACAATCGCTACGTAGATGGACTTTCCACTGTTACACCTGCAGATCCTGCATTTTATAAAGGGCTTGGCCAAAGATTAAAAGATCATGGTTATAATCGTTTGCCACAGGGGTATGATCATTTAAGAAAAAGTAATCACTAAAAATCACTCATACACACTATATGAAAAAAATATTTTGGCTTGGCTTGATTGGTTTACTGTTATTTGAAATAGCAAATGTCTATTTCATAATGCCAATGCCTGGAAGTCAGCAAATGAACAGTATCGATCTTGCCTACTTTCTTTATAAATGGCGTTGGATATTCAGGGGTCTATTTGCTGCAATGATCTTCCTCGGGTTGTTTAAATCCCAATGGAAAAGAAAATGGTTATTGTTTTTTCCAATTGCTGTCGTTGCGATTGTCATATACATGGCTAATTTTAAAATGGCGGCCGATGCCATGTTTAAACAGCCTAAACAATTATTACTTGTAAATGCTGCATCTAATAAAGTTGATTCAAACAGGTTAGTACTTGGTGTTTCAATTAATGGAGAAGCAAAAGCTTACCCGATCCGGTTTTTAGGTTATCATCATCATATACAGGACACTGTTGGCGGCAAACCAATAATGGTAACATATTGCACAGTATGCAGAACAGGAAGAGTATTCGAGCCAATAGTGAATGGTAAAAAAGAAAAGTTCAGGCTTGTTGGCATGGATCATTTTAATGCTATGTTGGAAGATGCTACTACAAAAAGTTGGTGGCGACAAGTTACCGGTGAGGCAATAGCTGGTAAATTAAAAGGACTACAGCTGCCGGAAGTATATAGTACACAAACATCATTGGCTGATTGGTTGCAATTAAATCCTAATTCGCTTATTATGCAAGCCGATGAAAATTTTATAAAATCTTATGACAGTACATTTAAATATGAAAGCGGCGCCAGTAAAAGTAAATTAACCGGAACTGATAGTCTTTCATGGAAAGATAAATCATGGGTGATTGGCGTCAAAGCTGGCAAAGAAAGAAAAGCATATGATTGGAATCAATTGAAGAAAGAAAAATTGATACAGGATAAAATTGGCGCAACACCTGTTTTGATCGTTTTATCTAAAAATGAAAAAAGCTTTTTTGCTTTTGAAAGACCTGCCGAGAATTCAATTTTCAATTTAAATGGCGACACCTTGCTGCTGGATAACCATAAATACAGAATTGATGGCAAAGGAATTGATACTTCATTTTCATTGAACCCTTTACCGGCCTCTCAGGAATTCTGGCATAGCTGGCGAACATTTAATCCCGGCACCTTGCATTAGTTTGTCACGACAGTTTTTCTATTGTCCGGAGTGGTTCATGTATCTTTAAAGTGAATTTTACCGGCATGAAAAAAGCTACTCTTATCCTCCTCCTTGTTTTTTCTTTTGGCCTGATGCAGGCTCAAACAAAAGTGCAAACTCCCGACCAGGTTTATGGTGAACTTTTTAAGGATGTACAGATGTCTAAAATTTTTCCTGATGGAAAAACCTTTGTGGATTGTGTGCCCAAAAAAGATCCAAAGGAGATTCTAAAAGATTATCTCGCTATTAAAAAAAATCCGGCAATAAAATTCTCATTGGAGCTTTTTGTAAAAGAAAATTTTGATCTGCCTCCTGCACCGCCGACGATCAATTACATTCAGCAGGAAAAAGATGTGGTGATGCATATCAAAAATCTGTGGGGTGCATTAAGGCGTGAGCCGGATAAAAAGATCGAAGGAAGTTCTTTATTGCCATTACCGTTTCCATATATTGTTCCCGGCGGCCGCTTTCGTGAAATTTATTATTGGGATTCTTATTTCACCATGCTTGGATTAAAAGAAAGTGGTGAAACGGATATGATCGAGAACATGATCAAAAATTTTGCTTACCTCATCGAAACATACGGACATATCCCAAATGGAAATAGGAGCTATTATATTGGTCGTTCGCAGCCACCTTTCTTCGCGGCAATGGTACAATTGCTTGCTTCTATAAAAGGAGACAATGTTTATGTCACTTTCCTACCGGCTTTAGAAAATGAATATAAGTTTTGGATGGATGGAGCTTCAAAATTAAAGGTTGGGCAGTCTTATCGTCGTGTTGTGAAATTGAAAGACGGAACAATTTTAAATCGTTATTGGGATGACAGCAATGGGCCAAGACAGGAAAGTTGGAAGGAAGATTTTGAAACAGCTGCAAGATCAAAGCGAAATATAATTGAAATGTATAAGCACTTACGTGCCGGTGCTGAAAGTGGAATTGATTTCAGCAATCGCTGGTTTGCTGATGGAAAAAATATTACTTCCATTCAAACTACAAATTATATTGCTGTTGATCTGAATGCTCTTCTGATCAATCTTGAATATGCAATTTCAAAAGGATACCAGGTTGGAGGAAAAGATAGTCTCGCAAACGATTACAGAAAAAAAGCTGAGAAAAGAAGAGTCGCTATTGATAAATATTGCTGGAATTCAAAACTGAATTATTACTGTGATTATAATTTTAAAACTCAAAAAATATTAAATGAGGTCACCCCAGCTGGCATGTATCCATTTTGTTTTTTTGAAAGTAAGCCTGATTACCTGAGCCTGCAAGCAAGAAAAGCTTCTGAGGCAATTAAATCAAAACTGCTACAGCCTGGCGGTGTAACTACCACAGAAAAAAATACGAATCAACAATGGGATTCGCCAAATGGTTGGGCGCCTTTGCAATGGATGACCATTTGGGGTCTTGATCGTTGCGGGCAAAAAGAATTGGCAAAGGATATTTCAATGCGTTGGATGAAATTGAATATTGATGTATATAATCGTACTGGCAAGTTGATGGAAAAGTATAATGTTGTCGATACTCACCTGGAAGCCGGTGGTGGTGAATATCCCGGACAAGATGGGTTTGGTTGGACCAATGGAGTGTTGCTTGCATTGATTGCGAAATATGGAAAGCCGGAATAATGGCTAAAAGCTTAAAAGATAAAAGAAGATAACGAGCATATCTCCTTTTATCTTTCTCTCTCTTTTTTCTCTTAGCTAAATATATCGCCGCTTAAATGTTTGAATGCTTCCATTGCACCCATGTACTCACATGTTCTTGCACCTGCTTTATTAGCATTAGCAATTATTTGCTCCCACGCCGGCATTGGCAATGACGCTATCTCTTTTACTGGTCGGTCTGCTAACTGAAATAGCACCGCTCCCACAAATGCATCACCAGCACCGGTTGTATCAATTGGATTTATTTCTATACTGGGAATGATCTTCGTTTCTCCATCAAAGCCCAGCAAAGTTCCATCTTTCCCCAAGGTGATCGCAAATACTGATGTTGTTCTTAACAGAAGATCATTCACCGTGTCTGTTAAGGTTGAACGTCCTGTCAGCATCATCGCTTCTTCATCACTTACTTTAAAGAAGTGACAACAATCTAAAAAATTCCAGCTCTGGTGAATGAAAGATCTTTGATCGTTTTGAAACAATAAGCTTCTGTAGTTTGGATCGAAGCTGATAAAAATTTCCTGCAGCAATGACTTTTGAAGCAGGCTTTGATAAGCAATTTGCAATGGACCAGGCAAAAAAGCAGTGGCTGATCCAAAATGAACTATTGAAAATTTTTCAAGATTGATAGCATCTACTTCATCACGATTCAATTGCCCGTCAGCGCCGCGATTAAAATAAAAATCTCTTTCTCCATCTTCCATCAATGAGACAAAAGCGAATGTGGTAAAATAATTTTCGTCCTGTAACATCCATTTTGTACTTACACCAAATGAATCCATAACATCAATAAGGTGTTGGCCAAATGGATCTTTGCCGATCTTAGCTGCTAATTCCACATCACCCCCCAACGCTGCAATAGCAGCAGCAACATTTGTGGGTGCACCGCCGGGTTTTTTTAAGAAATTCTCTCCCTCAGATAAATGCTTTCCTTTATCAGTGCAGATCATGTCGATCAATGCTTCGCCGATACAAAGAATTTTTTCCATGCTCCTGGCTCCTCCTCAGGCGGAGAATTTTATATTTATTATAAATAAGATTTTCAGTTTGTTCAATGGCCGATCCTTGTATTCATGTCTTCCAAAGCTATTCCTTTTGTTTCCGGCATTAGTTTCCACACAAATAATAATTGAAATACCATCATCACTGCAAAGAATCCGAATATTTTTTCAGGCCCAATTGATGGAGACTCTGCAAAAAATGTAAATGTTTGAGATATCAGTGCGGCAAAAAGCCAATGCGTCAAACTTCCTAATGACATACCTGCTGCCCGTACAGAATTTGGAAAAACTTCTGAAATAAATACCCAGATTACTGCGCCCTGGCCGACTGCATGTGCCGCAATGAACATAAACACAAACCAGGTAATACTTCCATGTGAGTCGCCAGAAAAAGAAAATGCAATCAATGATAATGAAACAATATACCCGATAGAACCAATAAACATTAATGTTCTTCTACCCAGGCGATCGATGAGATACCAACCTACTAACGTGAAAATAAAATTGACAACACCAATACCTACACTGGAAAGAAATGCACTGCTCTTTTCCAACCCGGCCATTTTAAAAACCCGTGGTGCAAAATATATAATGGCATTGATCCCTGAAAGCTGGTTAAAAAATGCAATAAGAAAAGCAAGCAGTATATACCGGTTAAATTTTCCTGAAAAAAGGGACTCTTTTTTTTGTTGTATAGAATTTTTTATTTCATGAATCAATTCATCAGCATTTGCTCCACTTATTGCAAAAATTCTTCTTGCCTCTTCTTCATTGTTTCTGTATAGAATCAGCCACCGGGGACTTTCAGGAGTAAACAACATAAAGATTGAAAACAACAAAGAAGGAATGGCTACCACTCCAAGCATGTAACGCCAATCACTCTCGCCTCCTACACCTTGCAATAAATAATTGGATAAATAGGCAAATAAAATTCCTGCAACAATATTCAATTGAAAAGCGATACCCATACGACCGCGATATTTTGGCGGAGCAATTTCAGAAATATAAATAGGCGCAACAACAGAAGAAGTACCGATAGCAAATCCACCAAAAAAGCGAAACACCATAAATATATAAACATCATTGGCCATCGCCGCACCAATTGATGATACCAGGAAAATAATTCC
>Ga0068871_100003929_pt1 | contig 10255 bp, 10 predicted proteins | sample KBSMisM72_FD_72750 | JGI IMG/M metagenome (GOLD analysis project Ga0068871, IMG submission 72750) | Miscanthus rhizosphere microbial communities from Kellogg Biological Station, Michigan, USA - KBS Miscanthus M7-2 | ecosystem: Host-associated > Plants > Roots > Rhizosphere > Soil ...
CCGACTGACGCGCCTCAGCGTGCGCCGCAGACGCTGCAGGCGGCCTGCCGCGCGACGCGGATTTCGGTCCACTCCATCGAACGTGCGTCGAGCATCTGCAGCCGGCCGGCGAGCGAGCTGCCGATGCCGGCGAGCAGCTTGAGCGCCTCGGCCGCCTGCATCGTGCCGATGATGCCCACCAGCGGCGCGAACACGCCCATCGTGGCGCAGCGCACCTCTTCGAATAGCGCGTCGGGCGGGAACAGGCAGGCGTAGCACGGGCGCGCCGGGTCGCGCGTGTCGTAGACCGAGAGCTGGCCGTCGAAGCCGATCGCCGCGCCCGCGACAAGCGGCTTTGCGTGCGCGACGCAGGCTGCGTTGACGGCATGGCGGGTCGCGAAGTTGTCGCTGCAGTCGACGACGACGTCGGCTTTGGCGACGAGTTCGAGCAAGCGCAACGCGTCGACGCGCTCGTGCAGGGCGATGACGCGGACCGCCGGGTTGATCGCGGCGATCGAACGTGCCGCCGACTCGGCTTTGGGCGTGCCGACGCGCGCCAGGTCGTGGGCGATCTGCCGCTGCAGATTGGTGAGATCGACGACGTCGCCGTCGACGATCGTGATCCGGCCGACGCCGGCCGTGCCGAGATAGAGTGCCACCGGCGAGCCCAGGCCGCCGGCACCGACGACGAGCGCGTGCGCGGCGAGGAGGCGACGCTGTCCTTCGATCCCGAGATCCTCGAGCAGAAGGTGGCGCGAGTAGCGCAACAGGTCATCGTCGGTCATCGGGAACGCGGGTGCCAGAAAGACGGCGGGCGCTGGCAAAACAAGAACGCCCGTGCGGGCACGGGCGTTTTGAGCTTGCCGAGGGGCGCCCTCAGTTCGTCGTCTCGACCTCGGGCTTGCGCTCGACCGCGGTCTTGCTGACGACGACGGTCTTGCCCTTGAGCCGATTCAGCGCCTGAGCGAGCTGGAAATCCTCGGCGGTGCCGAATTCAGGCGGCGGCTTGGGCGCGCCGCCGCGCGACGCGATGTCGGCCTCGAATTTCTTGCGCGCTTCCTCGCGCGCCTTTTCCCTCGCGTCGTCCTTGACTTCGGCGCCCTGGCCGCTCTGCAGGTGCTTCTCGAGGTCGGCCTCGCGCGTGCGCAACGCGGCGAAGAGGTTGCCTTCGGCGGTCTCGTCGAGCATCACGTCGGGAACGATCCCCTTGGCCTGGATCGACGCGCCGCTCGGCGTGTAGTAGCGCGCCGTGGTGATCTTCAGCGCCGTGTCGGGCGAGAGCTGGCGCACGGTCTGCACCGACCCTTTGCCGAAGGTCTGCGCGCCCATGATCGTGGCACGGTGATAGTCCTGCAGCGCGCCGGCGACGATCTCGCTCGCCGAGGCCGAACCTTCGTTGACGAGGACGATCAGCGGCACCTTCTTCACCGCATCGGGCAGGCGCCGGAGCGGATCGGCACCGCCGCGGCGCTGGTAGAACTCGGGCGACGCCTTGAAGGTCGCCTTCGAGTCGGCGATCTGGCCATTGGTGGTGACGACGACCGATTCGGACGGCAGGAACGCAGCCGAGATCGCGATCGCGCCCTCGAGCAGCCCGCCCGGATCGTTGCGCAGGTCGAGGACCAAGCCCTTGAGGTTCGGGTCCTGCTTGTAGAGATCCTGCAGCTTGATGACGAAATCCTCGACGGTGCGATCCTGGAACTGGCTGACGCGCAGCCAAGCGTAGCCGGGCTCCACCAGCTTGGCGCGAACGCTCTGGGTGCGGATCTCCTCGCGGATGATGTTGACCGGGAACGTGCGTCCCTCGCTCTTGCGGAAGACGGTGAGCACGACCTTGGTGTTCGGCTCGCCGCGCATGCGCTTGACGGCCTGGTCGACCGAGAGGCCCTTGACGAGGGTGTCGTCGATCTTGGTGATGAGGTCGCCGCTCTTCAGGCCGGCGCGGAATGCGGGCGAGCCTTCGATCGGGCTCACCACCTTCACCAGGCCGTCTTCCATCGCCATCTCGATGCCGATGCCGACGAAGCGGCCGGTCGTGGCCTCGCGAAATTCCTTGAAGCTCTTCTTGTCGAAGTATTGCGAGTGCGGATCGAGCCCGGCGACCATGCCGCCGATCGCGTCGCTGATCAGCTTTCTCTCGTCGACCGGCTCGACGTAGTCGGTCTTGACCATCCCGAACACCGCCGCCAGCTGCTGCAACTCCTCGATCGGCAGGCGCGAGACGGAATTGCGGGCGGTCGCCTCGAGTTGCATCGTCGCCAGCGCGCCGGCGACGGCACCCAGCGCCAGCCAGCCGGCGACCTTCAGTTTGACCCCCATGAACGACCCCTTCCGACTTCCCCCCGTGGCGACGGATTTCGACGACAGCGGCAAGTGACTCTCCAGTATATTGCGGCAAGCAAAATCGAAGCCCGCCTGCAGGGGCGACTTGCAGCGGTTTTACCGTTTTTCAATGTCCTTTGCCGACCCTTGCTTGCGGGCCGGACAGCGTTCCCCGCGTTCACGGGGGGTGACGCCATCTGCCCTGTCTTAACCCTTTGCAGCCGGGTACTTTTGCACGGCTGCAAGAGGGCGGGCGGTCGCCCGGGCAATACACTCCGCGGGCTCGATCCGGAGCGGATCCGGCTCCCCGTCCTACGACAGAGACTTTGCCCATGATCATGCCTGTTCCGCCCCGTCCGCCCGTCCGGAGCCGGATCGGCGCCACCCGCGCCGTCGCCATTGCCGCCCTCGCCGGGGCGACCCTGCTTGCCGGCTGCGGTGACAAGAAAAAGGAAAAGGCCGCCGCGACCCAGACGGCGGCCAAGGTGAACAAGGAAGAGATCACCGTCCACCAGATCAACTTCGTCCTGGGCCAGCAGCGTGCCATGCCGCCTGAGCAGGCAGCCTCGGCGAGCCGCGTCGTGCTCGAGCGCCTGATCGACCAAGAGCTGGCGATCCAGAAGGCCGCCGACCAGAAGCTCGATCGCGACCCGCGGGTGGTCCAGCAGATCGACGCGGCACGACGCGAGATCATCGCGCGCGCCTACCTCGAAAAGATCGGCTCGGGCGCGCCGAAGCCGGCGCCTGCAGAGGTCGCCGCCTACTACGAGGCGCACCCCGCGCTCTTCAAGGAACGGCGCGTCTACAGCCTGCAGGAGGTCGCCATCGAGGCCACGCCCGAGCAGGTCGCCACCTTGCAAAAGACCCTGAGCGAGGCCAAGACGTTCTCGGACTTCGTCGCCTATCTCAAGGCCAACAACATCCGCTTCTCGGGCAACGAGGCGGTTCGCGGCGCCGAGCAGCTGCCGCTGGCAAGCGTCGATCAGTTCGCCAAGATGAAGGACGGCCAGGCGATCTTCAACGCTCGGCCGAGCGGGGCCCAGATCGTGCACCTCGCGGCGTCGCGATCGCAGCCCGTGACCCTGCAGCAGGCGACGCCGGCGATCGAGCAGTTCCTGCTCAACGAGCGCAAGAGAAAGCTGATCGCTGATGACATGCAGGCGCTGCGGGGCGCGGCCAAGATCGAGTACGCGGGTGAATTCGCCGCCGACGCGGCGAGATCGCCCTATCGGCCTGCATCGGCCCCCGAATTGCCGCCACTGGCGGCGATGCCGGCGACGCTGCCGGCGTCGGCGGTACAAGCGGCGCCCGAGATCGACGTGGCGCCGATCGACTCGAAGGCCGCGTCGATGCCGAGCGATTCGACTCTCGACAAGGGCCTGAAGGGACTGAAGTGAGATTTTCCGACGTGCGCCCCGTGCGCTTTTTCGCTCGTCTGGCGCTGCTCTTCCTTTGCGCGTCAGGCATCGCCTTCGCCCAGGCGCCGCAGCGCGGCGAGCCCGTTCTCGGCGTCGGTGACGTCATCAGGGTCACGGTCTATCAGAACCCGGACTTGGCCGTCGAGGCGCGGGTGTCGGAGCTCGGGCAGATCAACTTCCCCCTGATCGGCGCCGTCACCATCGGCGGCCTCACGGTCTCGCAAGCGCAGACGCTGATCGAGAAGCGGCTGCGCGAGGGCGGCTTCGTGTTGAAGCCCCAGGTCACGATCCAGACCACGCAGATCCGCAGCAGCCAAATCTCGATCCTGGGTCAGGTGGGCAAGCCGGGTCGCTTTCCGATCGAGCTCGTGGGCAGCAAGGTTTCCGAGATGATCGCGGCGGCCGGCGGCGTCCTGCCAGGCGGCTCCGACATCGTCACGCTCGTCGGCACGCGGGATGGCAAGCCTGTCAAGCTCGACATCGACCTGCCGCTGATCCTGCAGAACGGCCGCGCCGATCTCGATGTGTCGGTCGAAAACGGGGACATCATCTACGTCGATCGCGCCCCGTTCTTTTATCTGTACGGCGAAGTCCAGCGGCCCGGTCAGCAACGCCTCGAACGCGGGATGACCCTGATGCAGGCGCTTGCCGCGGCTGGTGGCCTCTCGGCTCGCGGCACGCAGCGCGGCATCCGCGCCCACCGCAGGGACGCCGCGGGTGTCCTTCATGTCCTCGAGCTTCAGATGAACGATCTGGTCGAGCGCGAAGATGTCATCTATGTCAAAGAATCGCTCTTCTGAGGTGACGCTGTGGCGCTGATCCAGTACCTTCGCATCCTGTGGGCACGCAAGTGGCTCATCTTGGGCCTGTTCGTCCTCGTGGCCGCCGCAGGCATTGCGACGACGTTCCTGCTGCCGCGCCAATACACGGCGGAAACCTCGCTGATCGTCGAGATGCGGATGGACCCCGCGCTCGGCGCGCTGGCACCGTCACTCGCCGCGCCCAGCTACATGGCGACGCAGGTCGAGATACTGAGGAGCGAGAGAGTCGCCTCGCGCGCCGTCAAGATTCTCGGCGTCGAGCGTTCTGCCACCGCCGTGGCGCAGTGGCGTGAAGCCACGAAGGCGAAGATTTCGCTCGAGCGCTACTTCGCCGGCGTTCTGCAGCGCGGCCTTTCGGTCGATCCGGGGCGGGGCAGCAGCATCATCAACCTCAGCTTCACCGCACCTGATCCGATCTTCGCGCAGGCGGCCGCGAACGCCTTCGCCCAAGCCTACCAGGACGTTTCCGTCGAGCTCCGCGTTGCGCCGGCACGCCAGTCCGAGAAGTTCCTCGACGAGCAGATCAAGGCCCTGCGCGCCTCTCTGGAGGTGGCGCAGGCGCGGATGTCGAAGTTCCAGCAGGAGAAGGGCATCGTCGTCACGGACGAGCGGCTCGATCAGGAGACCACGCGCTACAACAGCCTGATCAATCAGCTCGCGACGGCGCAGGCCGAGCGTGTCGAGACGGCGACGCGGCAGCGCAATTCGGGCGCCGAAACCTCGCCCGACATCCTGGGAAACGGCGCCATCCAGTCGCTCAAGAGCCAGATCGCCGGCGCCCAGACGAAGCTCTCCGAGATCAGCAGCATCGTCGGCAAGAACCATCCCTCCCGAGTCGCCCTCGAGGCGCAGATTGCCGAGCTGAGACATCAGCTGGCTGCGGAAACGCAGCGTGTTGCCGGCGGCGCTTCGGTATCGAACCGCGGCAGCTCGCAGAAGATCGGTGAGCTGCAGACGATGGCGGACATGCAGAAGAAGCAACTGCTGGCGATGCGGGCCGACCGCGACCAGATCGCTGTCTACCAGCGCGACGTCGAAGCGGCTCAGCGGGCGTACGACGCGGTGGCGCAGCGCCTCGGCACGACCAGCATGGAAGGGCAGAACAACCAGGCAAACACGCGCCTCCTGAGCCCGGCGGTTGAACCGCTGGAGCCGTCGCGGCCGAAAATTTCGTACGGCATCGCCGTGTCGCTCCTGGGTGGGCTCGCGGCAGGCATCCTGGCCGCCTTTGCTCTTGAGATGCTCGATCGCCGCGTTCGCATGCCTGAAGACCTGATGGTGATGGCGGGAGTGCCGGTGATCGGCGTGTTGCGTCCTGCGAATTCGAAGCGTCCCGTCTTCCGGCGCCTGCTCATGGTGAGCCGCGCCCAGCCGCGGGCTCTGCTCGCGGCCCCCGGGCTGCGTTCATGAAGACGGCCGTTTCCATGCTTGGCACGCCGGCGCGTGCCACGCGTTCGCTCGGCGCCATCCTGATCGACAGCGGCCAGCTGAAGCCCGAAGACGCGGAGCGCGTGCTCCAGTACCAGAAGGAGCACAACCTCCGCTTCGGCGAGGCAGCGATGCGCCTCGGTCTCATCAGCGAGGCCGACATTCAGTACGCGTTATCGCGCCAGTTCGCTTATGCCTACCTGCGCAAGACGCCGGGCGAGGCGAGGCCGCTGAGCGACGATCTGGTCGCGGCGTACCAGCCCTTCAGCCCGCGAGTCGAGCAGCTGCGCGCAATCCGCAGCCAGCTCATGCTTCGCTGGTTCGACCGTGCCGAAGAGCGCCAGGTCCTCACCATCGTCGGCGCCGACCGCGCCGACGGCCGCAGCTGCCTTGCGGCAAACCTGGCGATCGTCTTTTCGCAGCTCGGCGAGCGCACGCTGCTCGTCGACGCCGACATGCGCGAGCCCCGTCAGCATTACCTCTTCAACCTCGAGAACCAGATCGGGTTTTCGACTCTGCTCGCCGGGCGCTCGCGCGAAGAGGCGATCGTTCGCATCACCGACTTGGCCGGGCTGTCCGTGCTGCCCGCCGGCCCCACGCCGCCGAATCCGCTGGAGCTGCTGAATCGTCTGAACTTCGACGAATTCATGATCCAGGCCAAGGGCGCCTACGACGTGGTCATCGTCGACACGCCTGCCATGGCGAGCGGCGAGGACGCCGCGATGATCGCCGTGCGAACGGGAGCTGCCCTCGCCGTGGCGCGCAGCGGCTCGACTCGAGTCGCTGCGTTCACCGATCTCGTCCAGGGTCTCATGGATGCGGGCGTCACCTTGGTGGGATCCGTGTTGAACGAGGTTCCACTGGAAAAGAGAAAGATCCGTCGAAGTGAGTAGCGTTCTGCCGAGGCCCTTTGCCGCCGAGGACGCGGGCGGCGCCCGCAACCGTCCCTGGCTGGTCGCCCTCGCCGGATTCGCGGCGATGTACTTGCCCATCTACTGGTGGGCTGCGACGACGATATGGCAAAGCGACGATAACGCCCACGGGGCCCTGATCCTCGCGGTCGTGCTCTGGCTTTTCTGGGGCGTGCGGCGCGAGATTGCCGCCATCGAGACGCGGCCGGCGCCGGGCTGGGGCTGGTCGATCTTCGCCTTCGGCGTGCTCGTCTATTTCATCGGTCGCGTGGCTGGCGTCCTGATGCTGACAATGTTCGCCCAGCCCTTCGTCGTCGCCGGCATGTTGCTGGTGATGAAGGGCAAGCGTGCGTTGCGCATCGCCTGGTTTCCGGTCCTCTACTTCATCTTCATGATTCCGCTGCCGGGCAGCTTGGTCGACGGGATCACGGCCCCGCTCAAGCAATGGATCTCGGCGATCGTGGTCGACGTGCTGTACCAGGTCGGCTACCCCATCTCGCGCAGTGGCGTGATCCTGACGATCGGCCAGTATCAGATGCTTGTTGCCGACGCCTGCTCGGGCCTGCACTCGATGTACAGCCTGTCGGCGCTGGGCACGCTGTTCATGTACATCATGGCGCGCGCCAACCGCCTGCACAACGCGATCATGCTGCTCGCCATCCTGCCGATTGCATTCACGGCGAATGTCGTGCGCGTGATCGCGCTGGTGCTGATCACCTATCACCTCGGCGACGAAGCCGGGCAGGGCTTCCTGCACGGAACGGCGGGAATCGTGCTGATGCTGGTGTCGCTCGGCTTTTTCTTCGCTCTCGACGCGTTGCTGGCTCGAGCATTGGGCACCAGAGTCCCCGCCGCGTCCCCGGCGACGCGGGCTCAGACGGTGTCGCAGCCTGCCTCGTCGACCCGGCAGCCTTAGTCCATCAGCCGGCGGTGGCCGGGGCGGCGAGGCCGCTCAATTGCTTGCGTACGTTGCCCGGCACGGCCGCCATCATGTCCGCCGCGAATTTTTGCTGCATGGCGAACGCGCGGACGGGGTCGGTGTCGATCGAGGAGATGCGAAACAGCATGCCGTCGGGAATCTGCCCGGTGAGGGCCACCCGCATCTCTGCAAGACGCTTGTTGAATTTGCTGATCACCACCTTGTCGCCGACGGTGACCCAATAGGTCACCGGCTCGTTACGGGGGCCGAGGCTCGTGATGAGGCGGCGCACCTCGATGTTCCCGAAGGCGGTGGGCAAGACGCCGTCTTCGGTCTTGCTCAAGGCAAAACCCTGAGCCGGATAGCACACCTCGGGCCGATGCGTCTGCAAGTCTCCGCGCTGGTCGTCGCCGTATGCGATCGACAGCATGATTCGATAGCCCTCCTTGTTGACGTACGTGCGCGTCAGCAGCTGGCTATACAGCCTGCCGAGTTCGCCGGTGAGTTGCGGATTGACGATTTGGGACGCCATCTCCGGGGGCAGCTTCCATTCGCCGAAGGTTTTGGGAACGCTCACCTCCAGCGGAATGGACTTCCCGACGTCGGCCGCTTTGACGCTCGGGCGTGCCGCCAGGCCGGCGACCGAGGCGCCGCACATCAGGAGGGCGAGGGTCAGCGCAGTGCTCTTGAGGTTCATGAGGATCGTGCCTGAGCGAACGGAACCCCTATTTTGACCGAGCCAGGCGGCGGTTGCTCGATTGCCATCTTGTCGTGTCAGGCGCACCCGTGCAGTTTGCGGCGGCAGGCGCTGCGGGGAATTTCCGCGTCGGCGGACGCTGCGGGACAATGCCGTGTGTTCAGGCATTCGCTTCAGGCACCCCCTCTTTGTCTCAGATGAGCAACGGCGACATCGACGTTACGGCCATCCTCGTCAACTACAACACCCGCGATCTCCTCCGTCCCTGCCTCGACTCGCTTCGCGCGAGCAGCGTCGATCTGCGGCTGCAGGTCGTGGTGGTCGACAACGCGTCGCGCGACGGGTCGGCCGCAATCCTGCGGAGCGAGTTTGCCGATTGCGAACTGATTGCCAACACGGCCAACGTCGGCTTCGGCCGAGCCAACAACCAGGCGTATGCGCTCGCCCGCGGTCGCTATGTGCTCCTCCTGAATACCGACGCCTTCGTCGCCGCAGACACGGTGGGCAGAACGGTCGCCTATATGGACCAGAACCCGTCCTGCGGCGTGCTTGGCGTTCGCCTGACCGGCCGCGACGGACGATTGCAGCCCTCGTGCCGATATTTCCCCACGCCCTGGAACGAATTTCTCGCTCGGACCAGCCTCGCCCGTTTCTTCCCCGGGGTGGGCCAGGTCGACGACATGGCGTGGGACCACGCCTCCGTGCGCGAATGCGATTGGGTGCCGGGCTGCTACTACCTCGTTCGCCGCGAGGTCATCGATCAGGTGGGACTGTTCGACCCGCGTTTTTTTCTCTATTACGAGGAGATCGACCACTGCAAGGCGGTCAAGGCGGCGGGGTGGAAGGTCATGTTCTATCCCGACACCACCGTGATCCACATCGGCGGTGAAAGCGCAAAATCCGATGCGGAGGTCACGTCTGCGGGTCGGCAGATCGATGCGCTGCAGATCGAGAGCGGCCTGCTCTACCACCGCAAGCACCACCGTCGAACCGGAATCTGGCTGGCCGCGTGCCTGTCGACCGTGGCGGACGCCTACCTCGCGATGAAGTGGTTTGGTAGGCGTCGTACCCTGAAGGGGATGAAGCCGTACCTCGCACACGCCGTCACCACCTGGGCCGTCTTGCGCAAGACAGCCTGGGGTACGCGTCCGACGCGTTAAGTCGCCGAGGCTGTCTGCAATGTTCGAGCACATCCGTGAAGACTTGCGTGCCTACGGTGGCAACTATGGCGCACAGGGCTTTTGGGCCATGGTCGTGTATCGCTTCGGACGCTGGCGCTACACCGTTCGCCCGCCTCTTGCGCGAAAGCTCTGCTCGCTCGTCTACCGGGTTTTGTTCAAACTGGTCCAGGTCGTCACCGGCATCGAGCTACCGTGCGAGGTCGAGGTCGGTCGCAACTTCGTGATCGACCACTCCGGCGGCATCGTGATCAGCGGCTTCGCCAGGTTCGGCGATGACTGCCGCATCAGGAACGGCGTCGTGGTCGGCCTCGCCAGGATGGACGACGCCTGCGCGCCAGCGATCGGCAACAACGTCGACATCGGGGCGGGAGCCAAGGTGCTCGGCCGGATCACGGTCGGCAACGACGTCCTGATCGGCGCCAACGCGGTCGTCACCCGCGATGTGCCGGACGGAAGCATCGCCGTCGGCGTGCCCGCAGTGATCAAGCCTCGGCGGGCCAGGTGAGCAGCGTTTCCGAGGCGCAGACTGCATCCGCGAGCGAGCCACGCGTGGGCGTCGTCGTGATCGGGCGCAACGAG
>Ga0068871_100003930_pt1 | contig 10255 bp, 10 predicted proteins | sample KBSMisM72_FD_72750 | JGI IMG/M metagenome (GOLD analysis project Ga0068871, IMG submission 72750) | Miscanthus rhizosphere microbial communities from Kellogg Biological Station, Michigan, USA - KBS Miscanthus M7-2 | ecosystem: Host-associated > Plants > Roots > Rhizosphere > Soil ...
TTCGTGCTGGCGGGCCCGATGCAGATGCTCGAGATCCGGCTCGAGACGCTGCGGGGGATCGTCCCCGTAGCGCTCGAGCGCGAACACGACCGGATCGTCTTCGGGCGGATGCGGCAGCCGCTGCCGGTGTGGCGGGACTACGAGGAGGCCGACGGGCTGCTCGCTGCGCTAGGTGTCGAGCGCTCGGAGCTGCCGGTCGAGCACTACGACAACGGCGCGCAGTTCGTCTACGTCGGGCTCGGCTCGGAGGCGGAGGTGGCGGCTCTTCGGCCGGACGCGGTCAGGCTCTCGGACCTGCCGGGGATCGTGGGCGTCATGTGCTTCGCCGGCTCCGGGGCGAAGTGGAAGGCGCGGATGTTCGCGCCCGGCGGCGGCGTCGCCGAGGACCCTGCGACCGGGTCGGCGGCGGGGCCGCTGGCGGTGCATCTGGCGCGGCACGGGCGGATCGAGTTCGGCGACGAGATCGAGATCACCCAGGGCGTCGAGATCGGGCGGCCGTCGACGCTCTTCGCGCGGGCCGACGGGAGCGCCGAGGAGCTCGAGCGCGTCGAGGTCGGCGGCAGCGCCGTGATCGTCGCGCGGGGCGAGTTCCGCTTGCCCTAGTAACAGTCTGTTGCTTGGATCGTCTAGGCCGTGAGGGCCACGGCCTCGATCTCCGGCAGTTCGAGCGCAAGGGCTCGCCAGAACACCCCGCCGTTGGTCGAGACGTAGAGGCGGTTGCGCGCGGCGTAGAGCGCGTAGTCGGGGTCGTCCCACGCGAGCGCGACCGCGCGGCCGGGGGGCAGGCCGCCGCCGGCCTCGCGCCACGAGCTTCCGGCGTCGTTGGAGATCACGAGCGGCGGCCGCCGGTCGACGACCGCGATCACGGTCGACCCAGACGCAGCCGTGGCCACGAGCAACGGCAGCGAGACCGCGACCTGCTCGGCCTCGACCTCGACGTCCGCGAGCCCGAGCACCGCCTCCTCGTCGAGGTCGACCTCGAAGACGCCGTCGACCGTGCGGACGAGGGCCCTCACAACCTCTGCCCGAGCAGACCCGCGACGACTGCGGTCGCGCGGCGCGCCGACGCGACCGGCGCGTAGCCCGCCGACCGCGAGACGAGGTAGGCGGCGAGGAACGAGTCGCCCGCCCCGGTCGGGTCGCCGTCGACCGGGCGCGCGGGAACCGGCACGAGCGTCCCCTCCGCAAACACCAGCGAGCCGCGCGACCCGAGCGTCACCACCACTTCGGGGACGCCCAGCGAGCGCAGCGCGTCCTCGTCGGTCTCACCCACGATCGTGACGGCCTCTTCCTCGGCGAGCTTCAGCACCGACACGTGCCGCAGCACCTCCGGGTCGTAGTCGGCGTCGAGCACGAGCGGGCCGGGCCGCTCCGGCCGCGTGAGCCCTTGGCCGTCGAGTGCGACCTTCCGACGCCCGCGCGCGAGCGACGCGAGCGTCGCCGCAGGAAAGTCGGAGCGTGCGAGCGCTCCGACCTGCACCCATTCGACCCGCTCGAGCCCGCGCAGGTCATCGACCGTCCACGACGGCCCGAGCTCCTCGACCAGCATCGCTCGCCGGTCTCCGTCGTACGAGAAGGCGAAGGTGGCCGTCGACGCGCCGGCGCGCCAGAGCACGGGGAGCCCGAGCCGCACGAGCGGCGGCAGGAGCCGGCGGCGGTCGACGTCGGCTGCCTTGACAGCGACGAGCGCCGGCCGGCCGAGCACCCGCAGCGCGCGCGCCGCGTGGAACGGCGCGCCGCCGGGGCGCGGCTCGCCGCCGTCAACGCGGTCGAGCGAGAGGTTCCCGACGACTGCGAGCGGCCGCACGGAGCGAATCTATCCAGGCCGCGAGCATCGTCAGGCCGAAGGCGGCCGCGAAGCTCGGCAGCGAAGCCGTCAGCCGCGCATGGCCGGAGCTCAGGTGCTCGACCGCGCTCGTCCACCAGTGCGGCCCCTGCGGCGAGAGCCACTGGTAGAGGCAGAACCCGGCCGCCCAGGCGACGAGCGGCGGCCAGCGTACGACCGGGGCACGGAAGACGTCGGCCTCCGAGTAGTGCGCGCCGCTCGTCAGCCAGTCGGCGAGCAGCACGCCGAAGAGCGGCACGAACACCGAGCCGAGCAGGAACAGGAACGTCAGGTAGTTGCTCAGGTTGATCGCGATCGCGCCGGTCGTCGCCGTCGCGGCGACGACCGCGATCAGCAGCCGCTGCGAGGCGCGCGGGAGCAGGTTCTGCAGCGAGACGGCCGTCGAGTACACGTCCGCGAATGCCTCGTCGCTCTCGTCGACCGTGAGCATCAGCAGCGCGACGACCGCCAGCACGCTGCCGCTCGCGACCGCGCTCGGGATCTGGGCCGGGTCGCTCAGGTCGCGCGCGAGCACGAGCACGGCGCCGAGCGCGAACCCCCAGAGCGTCGGGACGAAGTAGCCGACACCGGCGCCGAGGAAGGCGGAGCCGCGGTCGCGCGCGAAGCGCGTGTAGTCGGCCGCGAGTGGCGTCCACGAGACGACGGACGCCATCACGAGGTCGACGCCCTGCCCCAGCGACAGGCCGCCGGTGCCCTTCGTCTGCCAGAGCGAGTGCAGGTCGGCCTTGTCGATCGCCCACCACGTGAGGTAGCCGATCGACGCGAGCACCGCCCAGAGCGCGAACTTGCGGACATAGCGGCGGACGAAGCCGATCGGCCCCATCAGGCCCAGCGCGAGCGAGACGGCGCCGAAGATCAGTGCCCAGAGCCAGCGGGCCTCGAACCCGAAGACGCGCTCCGACAACGCGGCCGCGGCCGTCGAGATGATGATCAGCTCGAAGGTCGACCAGCCGAGATTCTGCGCCACGTTCAGCACCGTCGGCGCGTAGGAGCCCCGGCGCCCGAGCGGCGCGCGCAGCAGGACCATGCCCGGCACACGCGCGTCGGCGCCGATCATCGCCGCGAGCCCGAGCAGCACGCTGCCGGCGAACGCGCCGATCAGGATCGCGAGTAGCGCCGCCTGGAACGACAGCATCGGCACGAGCCCGGCCGCGGCGACGATCACGAGCAGGCTGACGGACAGGTTCCCCCAGAGCAGGGTCAGGTCGAGCAGGCCGAGCACCCGCAGCCGCTGCGGAACGGGCTGGATGCCCCACGACGGTGTCTGCTGGTCCATCCGCTCCCTTCGCTGGTCCTAACCAGATCAGGTTCGACGGGTGTGATCTCAGCCGCGCGGGCGCGGCACCCCGGACGCCTCACTGTAACGAGGCCGAGCCTCGAGCCGCCGCTGCCGCTGTTCGGACTCCTCGAGCCAGCGCAGCCCGAGGACGACGAACACGATCGTCCCCACGAGCATCATCTCGACGAGCATCACGCCGCCGCCGACGCGCTGGTCCGCGACCGCCGAGAGCCCCCACGTCCGGGGCGCGTCGACGTACGGCGTGTAGAAGGCGCGGTTGCTCCAGAGGAAGATGTTCGCGAGGGACGCGCCGGCGACCCAGACGAACCCGAGCGAAGCGAGCTGCGCGCCGCGGCCGAACCAGCGCGGGCCGGGTAGCAGCCCGAGGAGCGTCGTCCAGAGCAGCATCCCGCCGGCGAGGAAGCACGCGTGCTGGAGCGCGTGAACCGCCGCATGGTCGAGCGCCGCGTCGTAGAGTCGCGGCAGGTGCCACGCCCAGAGGTTCGCCGCCCAGAGAGGGAGGGCGACCAGTGGGTGCGTCAGGAATCGCAGCCGCTGGACCGCCCGCGGGACGAGCAGCGGCCGCAGCAGCGGCCGCGACAGGCCGAGCACGAGCAAGAGCGGGGCGAGGTCGCCGATCAGCAGGTGCTGCACCATGTGCACCGAGAAGAGCCGCTCCTCGCCGATCGAGTCGATCGGCGTCACGACGGCGGCGAGCAGCAGGAGCAGGCCGCCGCCGAACGACGCGAGCTTCCACGCGGGCACCGGCCGCCCGCGCCGGCGCAGCGTCCACGCGCGGCGGCCGTAGAGCGCGCCCACGACAGCGATCGGGACGAGCTGTCCGGGCTCGAACGTCCAGCCCATCGGCCGAGCGTACCGGCGTTTCACTCGTCCCCGATCTCGGAACAGAACCGTCGTCGGGACAGGGTCGTCGAAGGAGACAAGGCGTGGTGAGAGCGCGATGAACAGGCTCCGCCGAGGCAGGCTCGCGGCGGCGCTGGTCCCGCTTGCGCTGCTGGCCGCGGGGTGCGACCGGAAGCAGAACGCGCTCGCTCCCGCGAGCCACCAGTCGCAGGACATCGCGACCCTCTTCTGGTGGATGACGGGTGTCTCGGTCGTCGGCCTCGCCGTCGTGATCGGGCTCCTGCTCCTGGCGTGGAAGCGCTCCGGGCGGCGCGGCGCCGCGGCCGACACACACGGCTCGAAGCCGGGCGAGCGCGTCGGCTGGTACGTCGTCGTGATCGGCGGCGTCGCCGTGCCGATCCTGCTGATCACGGCGCTGTTCGTCGTCGCGAACCTGTTCGTGATCAAGACGACCGAGGCGCCGGCCGCCAACTCGACGAAGCGCACGATCCTCGTGATCGGCCACCAGTGGTGGTGGGAGGTGCGCTACCCGGGTACCTCGGCCGTGACGGCCAACGAGATCCACATCCCGGTGCGGACGCCGGTCCGGCTCGAGGTGCGCACGGCCGACGTGATCCACAGCTTCTGGGTCCCGGAGCTGAACCGGAAGATCGACACGCTCCCGGGCACGACCAACGCGATCGAGCTCTACGCGGATGCGGTCGGCCGCTACCGCGGGCAGTGCGCCGAGTTCTGCGGGCTCCAGCACGCGCACATGGGCATCTGGGTCGACGCCGAGCCGCCGGCGAAGTTCAGGCAGTGGCTCGCGGGGCAGTCGCGGCCCGCCGCCGCGCCGAAGGGCGCCCTGGCGAGCGCCGGCCGCGACGCGTTCATGACCGGCGCCTGCGCGGACTGCCACCAGATCCGCGGCACGAGCGCGACCTCGCAGGTCGGGCCCGACCTGACCCACGTCGCCGACCGCCAGACGCTCGCCGCGCTGACGATCCCGAACACGCCCTCGTACCTCCACGACTGGATCCGCGACTCGCAGCGCTTCAAGCCGGGCAACCTGATGCCGAGCTTCGGCGGCCTCCCCGAGCAGGAGCTCCGCGAGCTCGTCGCCTACTTGGAGGAACTGAAGTAATGGCCATCGCGACGCCCCCGACTCCGGCCGCCGCTCGGCGAATGGACCGGCTCGAGGTGATGTGGCAGAGCCGGCCAGGCGTGCTCGGCTGGCTGACGACGACCGACCACAAGCGGATCGGCCTCCTCTACTTCTGGACGACGCTCGTCCTGTTCGGCGCCGGCGGCATCGAGGCGATGGTGATGCGGACGCAGCTGATCCAGCCGAACAACGACCTCGTCTCGCCGGGCACCTACGACGAGCTCTTCACGCTCCACGGCCTGACGATGATCTTCTTCTTCATCATCCCGATGACGACCGGGGCGTTCGGGAACTACCTGATCCCCCTGATGATCGGCGCGCGGGACATGGCGTTCCCGCGCATGAACGCGCTCAGCTACTGGATCTTCCTCGGCTCGGCGATCTTCCTCTACACGAGCCTCGCGCTCGGGATGGCGCCGAATGCCGGCTGGTTCGACTACGTGCCGCTGGCGAGCAAGCAGTACACGCCCGGACACAACATCGACTTCTACGCGCTCGCGATCATCTTCAACTCGATCGCGTCGACGCTGACGGCCGCGCAGTTCATCGTCACGATCCTCAAGTCGCGCGCCCCAGGGATGTCGTTCAACCGGATGCCGCTCTTCTGCTTCGCGTTCCTGGCCGCGTCGTTCGGCCTGCTCTTCGCGCTGCCGCCGCTGAGCGCCGACGCGATCTTCCTCTTCCTCGACCGCAACGTCGGGACGCACTTCTTCGACCCGTCACACGGCGGCGCGGCGCTCCTCTGGCAGCACCTCTTCTGGATCTTCGGACACCCCGAGGTCTACATCCTGATCGTGCCGGCCTTCGGGATCGCGACCTCGATCATCCCGGCCTTCACGCAGCGCAGGCTCGTCGCCTTCCCACTGGTCGCGATCGCCGAGCTGCTGGTGGTCTTCATCGGCTTCGGCGTCTGGGCGCACCACATGTTCGCGACCGGGATGTCGACGACGGCGCTCGTCTTCTTCGCCGGCGCGACCTCGATGGTCGTCATTCCGAGCACGATCCAGGTCTTCGCCTGGTGCATGTCGTTCGTGCTCGGCGTCGCGCGGTTCAAGACCCCGCTGCTCTTCATCGCCGGCTTCATCTTCATGTTCGTCGCCGGCGGCCTCACCGGGATCATGTTCATCGCGATCCCGTTCGACCAGCAGGTCACGGACACCTACTTCATCATCGCCCACTTCCACTACATCATCTTCGGGGCGGCCGTCTTCCCGATCTTCGGCGGGATGTACTACTGGTTCCCGAAGGTCACGGGGAAGCTGTACTTCGAGCGGCCGGGCCAGATCAGCTTCTGGCTGCTCTTCGTCGGCACCAACCTCCTGTTCTTCCCGATGCACATCGTCGGCTTGCTCGGGATGACGCGGCGGATCTACACGTACCCGAGCAACCTCGGCTGGACGTCCTACAACGTGATCGAGACGATCGGCGGCTACATCACGCTGGTCGGGATCCTCGTTCTCTTCGGCAACCTCGTCTGGAGCTACCTCCGCGGGCTGCCCGCCGGGCCGGACCCGTGGCACGGGCCGACGCTCGAGTGGACGACGAGCTCGCCGCCGCCGGAGTACGACTTCGCCGTCATCCCGAAGGTGACGAGCGCGTACCCGAACTGGGACGTCGAGGACCGCGAGGAGGACCGGCGCAAGCTGGCCGGCGGCGTCCTCGTGCTCGACGAGGGCCACGAGCAGGTCGAGGTGACGCCCGTGGACGGCTGGCTCTCGAGGGTCGTCGAGATGCCGCACGACTCGCCCTGGCCGGTGCTGCTCGCGCTCTGCCTCTCGCTCGTGTTCGTCATGCTGCTGCTCCAGCACTTCGCGATCGCCGGGCTGATGGGGATCCTCTGCCTGCTGACGCTGCTCGGCTGGCACTCGAAGGAGCCGGAAGCGGCGTGAGCGGATATTCGGCAGCGGTCGAGCGTCCTTCGAAGCCCTCCGCCTGGTGGGGGATGGTAATGCTGATCGCCAGCGAGGCGACGCTCTTCGGCGCCTTCATCGGCACCTACTTCTACTTCCGCTTCCGCGCGCCCCAGTGGCCGCCCGACGGGATCCCGGAGCCGAGGGTCGTCGTGCCGCTGATCCTCCTGGCGGTGCTGCTCGCGGGCTCGATCCCGATGCACCTCGCCTCGCAGGCCGCCTCCGCAGGGCGGGTCGGCGCCGCCCGGCTCTTCGTGCTCGCCGCGCTCGCGCTGCAGGCCGGGTACTTCGCCTGGGCGGTGCACGACTTCTCCGCCCAGCTGCAGATGTTCGACATCACGCGCGACGCCTACAGCTCGATCTACTACGTGCTGCTCGGCGCCGCTCTGGCGCACGTGGCGCTCGGGATCCTGTTCGACCTCTGGCTGCTCGGGAAGCTCGTTCGCGGGCTGACGACGTACCGGCTGCATGCGACGCAGGCGATCGCGTTCTACTGGCACGCCGTCAACGTGATCGCGCTGGTCGTGACCCTGACGCTCCTCACGGCGGCGATCGGATGAGGCGGCTCGAGCTCCTGCAGTGGTCGGGTCTGCTGGTCGGCGCCCTCGTGTGGGCCGCGGCGCACGTGATCGGCTTCGGCACGACGGAGGCGCGCTGCAACGCCGCCTCCCCGACGTTCGGGATCGACTTCCGCCTCTGGGAAGGGCTGATCACGGGCTTCGCCGGGCTCGTGGCGCTGGGCGCTGCGCTGGCGGCGAGCGCCGTCCTCGTCTCGACGCGCGACGTGAGCTACGAGGACGAACCGCCGATCGGGCGCATCCGCTTCTTCGCGATCGCGGCCCTGATCGCGAACGTGCTCTTCGTGATGATGATCGTCCTCTACGCCGTCGGCTCGATCGGCAACACGCCGTGCGTGCAGGCATGAGGCGGCTGTTCGCACTCGCGCTGGCGGCGCTGGTCATCGTGCCGGCTGCGCGTGCGCAGACCGGGGACGTCACGCGCGGCAGACACCTCTACGGCCAGTACTGCATCGCCTGCCACGGCGCGAACGGCATGGGCGTGATCGGCGGCCGGTCCGAGGGGCAGAAGCGCGAAGGCCCGCCGCTCGCCGGCGTCGGCGCGCTGGCCGCGGACTTCTATCTGCGCACCGGCTACATGCCGCTCCACGAAGTCGGCAAGGAGCCTCGCCGAAGCCGCGTGCTGTTCTCGGAGGACGAGATCCGCGCACTCGTCGCCTACGTCGCCTCGCTCGGCCACGGCCCGCCGGTGCCGAAGCCTCGGCCGGAGCGCGGCAGCATCTCCGAGGGTTTGAAGCTCTTCACCGACCATTGCGCCGGCTGCCACCAGATCGTCGCCCAGGGCGGCTTCCTGACCGGCGGCGTGGCGCCGCCGCTCGACCGAGCGACGCCGACGCAGGTCGCCGAGGCGATCCGGATCGGGCCGTACCTGATGCCGCGCTTCTCGCCGCGTCAGATCACGCCGGCACAGGTGAACTCGATCGTGCGCTACGTCGAGTACGCGAAGAACCCGGACGACCGCGGCGGCTGGGCGATCGGGCACATCGGCCCCGTGCCGGAGGGGCTGGTCACGTGGTTCCTGGCGGCGACCGCGCTCGTCGGCGTCTGCCTCGTGCTCGGGAAGAGGCTCGGCCGTGGGTAGGGCTCGCGCGTTCCTCGTCGCGGCCGCCGTGCTCCTCGTCGGCCGGCGCCGCAGGCGGAGGCTCAGGCCCGGCGAGCGCGAGCCGATCGTCGCCGTCCCGGCCCCGAAGAGCCCGGACGCCGAGCTGGTCGCGATCGGCCTGCTGTTCGCGGCCGCGGCCTGCGGGATCGCCTTCGTCGTCATCTACGTGCTCGACCGGCTGCCCGCGCAGACGCAGCTGCTCGGCCTCGCGCTCGGGCTCGCGTTCGTGTTCCTGACGGCCGCGCTCACCGTCACGGCCAAGTGGCTCGTCCCGAACGAGGAGCTCGAGGACGACTACCCCGAGCACGAGCACCCCGAGGAGCAGGAGCGGATAGCCCAGGTTGTCGAGGAGAGCGGGCTCACCCGGCGGAGGCTGTTCGCGCTCGCGCTCGGCGCCGCAGGAGGGTCGATCGGGCTTGCGCTGCTGACGCCGGTCGCCTCGCTCGGGCCGGCGCTCCACCTCGCGCGCTTCTACCTGACGCCGTGGCGGCGCGGGACGCGCCTCGTGAACGAGCAGGGCGAGCCGTACCGCGCCGACGAGATCGAGGAGGGCAGCTTCTACACGGCCTTCGCCGAAGGCGCGGACAAGGAAGGGCTGGCGTCCTCGATCGTGGTCGTCCGCCTGCCGAAGAACGAGCTCGAGCTGCCGCCCGAGAACGCCGGCTTCGACGCTCGCGGGATCCTGGCCTTCTCGAAGATCTGCACGCACGCCGGCTGCGCGATCGCGCTCTACCGGAAGCCGATGTTCGCGCCCACCGACCCGCAGCCGGCGCTGATCTGCCCCTGCCACTACTCGACCTTCGAGCCGGCAACTGGCGGGAAGGTGATCTTCGGGCCAGCAGGCCGGAAGCTGCCGATGCTGCCGCTGACGATCGACGCCCAGGGCTTCCTCCGCGCGAAGGGGAACTTCGACAGCCCGGTCGGGCCGTCGTGGTGGGGCGTCCGGATGAAGAAGCCGACGTCGTGATCCGCGCGATCGTCCGCTTCCTCGACCAGCGCACGGGTACCGCGCCGTTCCTGCGCAAGACGCTGCGCTACCTCTTCCCCGACCACTGGTCGTTCCTACTCGGGGAGGTCGCGCTGTACGCGTTCGTCGTCCTCGTCGGCACCGGGATCTACCTGACGCTCTTCTACGAGGACTCGACGGCGAAGGTCGTCTACCACGGGCCGTACCAGCCGCTGCAGGGGCAGGAGATGACGCACGCCTACCGCTCGGTGCTCGACCTCTCGACGACCGTGAAGGCCGGCCTGCTCATCCGCCAGACCCATCACTGGGCGGCGAACGTCTTCATGGCGGCGATCGTCCTGCACCTGCTGCGCGTGTTCTTCACCGGCGCGTACCGCAAGCCCCGCGAGCTCACCTACTGGATCGGGCTGACGATGCTGGTCACGTCGCTGCTCGAGGGGTACCTCGGCTACTCGCTCGCCGACGACCTGCTCTCGGGGATGGGCCTCGCGATCGGGTACGCCGTGGCGATGTCGATTCCGTTCGTCGGCGCGAACCTCGCGGCGCTGATCTGGGGCGGGCCGTT
>Ga0068871_100003934_pt1 | contig 10253 bp, 11 predicted proteins | sample KBSMisM72_FD_72750 | JGI IMG/M metagenome (GOLD analysis project Ga0068871, IMG submission 72750) | Miscanthus rhizosphere microbial communities from Kellogg Biological Station, Michigan, USA - KBS Miscanthus M7-2 | ecosystem: Host-associated > Plants > Roots > Rhizosphere > Soil ...
GCCCGGGACGGGCGGGCTTCCGGCGAAGGCGGCGGGTCCGGCGTCTGCGCGGCGAGCGGTCCCGCGAGCGCGAGCACGAGAGTCGAGATGGTAGCGATGCGTTGGATGACCATGGTTCCTCAGCTGATTTGAGATGTGACAGCACGCGCATGCGGAGCGGCCGACGGCATGGCCAGCTCACGCTGCCTCAGCTCGTCGCCGAGCACGCGCACCTTGAAGAGCAACGCCGCCGCGTCGATGCGCCGGCGCACATCGTCGAGCTGCGCGGCGGTGATTTGCGACGGGCTGTGGACGACCTCGAGCAGGTTCCGCTCCAGCTCGTCCAGCACGCTGGCGACCGATTGTTCGCCGACGTCGACCGCCTCCTGCCGATAGAGACGGCTGGCCGAGACGAGATCCTCGGCCCAGTGTTGCTCCGTGGAAATGTCGCCGCCGTTGGTCGTGTTCATGATGTCGGTCAGAATCCGCTCCGACCGATCCAGATGTTCCGCGACCGAGGTCAGCAGAATGCGCTGGCGGCCGTCGCTCGCCTGGGCTGCGGCCTGTGCGCTCGTCGCGGGAGCTGACAGAGACGCGGGCAGCGGGTTCTCCGCGATCGACCACGAGCGGCCCGCCACGAACGCCGCGACGACCAGCATCGCAACCCCCGCGGCCGCGGCCAGGCGGTTCCACCTGAGCCACTGCGCCCACCAGGGCGCCTCCGGCTCTGGCAGGCGCGCGCGAATACGCTGCCAGACCTCGAGGCCGTACTGATCGCCGCGTTCTGGAGCTTCTGGTGCCTCCAGCTGGCGGAGCGTGCCGGCCAGGCTGCGGTAGAGCTCTCCACACGCGGGGCACTGGTCCACGTGCTGTTCGATCTCGTGGCGCCGCCGCTGCCGCCCCGCCGCTGTGCTCCAGCGTTCAGCTTCGCCGTAGTAGTGGAGGATTAGATCTTCTTCTGAATAATGCTTCACGATTCACCCCGGATGGGCGCCAGCGCGGTACGTAGCTTCCGCACCGCGCGGAAGACGCTGTGCTTGGCAGCGCTGGTATTGAGCCCGAGAGTCCTGCTGATTTCCGCGATCGACCGGCCTTCGTAGTGTCGCAACGTGAACGCGGCGCGTTCGAGCGGGCTGAGCTGCGCCAGGGCCGCCCCAACGAACCGGTCGATTTCGGCGCTGCGCGCCAGCCGCTCCGGGCCGGGCTCATCCTCTGATGGCTGTTCGACGATGGCGTCGAGGTCTTCGGCGCGGTTGAAGTCCTGGCGAGATCGGCGTGAGCGCAACAGGTCCACCGAGCAGTTGGCGACGATGCGATGGAGCCAGGTGCCGAAATGCGCCCGGGACTCGAACCGGGCCAGTTGCCGGTAGGCCCGCAGGAAGCTGTCCTGGACCACGTCCTCGGCGTCGTGCTCGTTGCCAGTCATGCGGTAGGCCAGCCGGAAGGCGCTCCGGCTGTGGCGTTCGACCAGGGTGCGGAAGGCCTCGCTGTCGCCCTGCCGGGCCCGGGCCAGGACCGTCGAAATCTCAGCTTCCATCTGCCGGATTAGACGGCCGCCGGGGCGAAACGTTGGCTTCCGGCCGTCGGCCGTCGCCAGACGAATCTGGTCAGCTTGTTATCTAGTCATCTGGTCATCGTTTGGAAATTGGGCGAATTGCCCAATCGAGCGCCAATGACCAGATAACCAGATGACTAAATGACCAGATTCATGCGACTTACGTTCGTTTGTCGCGCGGAACGTAGTCCCTTTGATGGGGACCTGTGTAGATTTGCCGGGGGCGTGCGATCTTCTGCTCGGAGTCGAGGAGCATTTCCTCCCACTGGGCGACCCAGCCGGCCGTTCGCGGGATGGCGAACAGCACCGGGAACATTTCCATGGGGAAACCCATAGCCTGGTAGATCAGGCCCGAGTAGAAGTCCACGTTCGGATAGAGCTTGCGGCTGACGAAGTACTCGTCCTGCAACGCGATGCGCTCGAGCTCGAGGGCGATGTTCAGCAGCGGGTTCTTGCCCGTCACGGCGAACACGAGATCGGCAATCCGCTTGATGACCTTGGCGCGCGGGTCGTAGGACTTGTACACGCGGTGGCCGAATCCCATCAGCCGGTTGGCGCCCTCGCCGTTCTTCACCTTCTTGATGAACTCGGGCACACGATCGACCGAGCCGATTTCCATGAGCATGCGCAGCACCGCCTCGTTGGCGCCGCCGTGCAGCGGTCCATACAGCGCGGCGGCCGCGCCCGCGAGCGCCGAGTACGGATCGACATGCGAGCTGCCGATCGTCCGCATCGTCGTCGTGGAGCAGTTCTGCTCGTGGTCGGCGTGCAGGATGAAGAGCACATCGAGGGCGCGCGTGAGGACCGGGTTCGGCTGATATTTCAGCTCGGTCATCTTGAACAGCATGTTCAGGAAGTTCCCGGCGAAGCTCAGGTCGTTGTCCGGATAAACATACGGCCGGCCGATGCTGTGACGGTACGCGTACGTCGCGATGCTCGGGACCTTGGCGATGAGCCGGTGCGTCTGGCGCAGCCTGGAGGCTTTGTCGAAGATGTTCTTCGCGTCGGGGTAGAAGGTCGAGAGCGCCCCAACCGTGCTCAGGAAAATGCCCATCGGGTGCGCGTCGTACTGGAACCCCTCCATGAACTTCTTGATGTTCTCGTGGAGCATCGTGTGGTTGGTGATCTGCTGCGTCCACGCCTGCAGCTGCTGGTGCGTGGGCAGTTCGCCAAACAGAATCAGGTAAGCCGTTTCCAGGTAGTCGCTATGCTCGGCGAGCTGTTCGATCGGGTAGCCGCGATAGAGCAGCTCGCCCTTGTCGCCGTCGATGTAGGTAATGGCGCTCCGGCAGTTCGCCGTGTTCAGGAACGCCGGGTCGTACGTCATGAGGCCGAAGTCTTCGGGGTTGACTTTGATCTTCCGGAGGTCGACGGCGCGGATGGTGCCGTCCGTGACCGGAACTTCGTACTGCTGTCCGGTCCGGTTGTCGGTAATCGTCAGAGTGTCAGCCATCGGGGTCGGTTGCCTTTTCGCTGTCTTCCACGAACTCGCCAGGCTCGCCGGCCGCTCGATAGGATTCGTCGGCCCAGCGCGCCAGGTCCTGCATCCTGCAGCGTTCGCTGCAGAAGGGGCGCCAGGCCTGCTCGGCCGGATGACGCCTGCAGAACACGCACAATTCTACATTCTCTGGTTTCGGGGGCTCCGGCATGGCCGCTCCGCACCAGGATTATATCTGGCGGGTTGGGAAACTTCGAACTTCGAACTTCTCGACTTCGAACTTTCCCTAGTGCGAGGGCTGTCCCTCGCTGGCGTGGTGGCGGACGTCGCGAGCCGACACCATGAAGATGACGTCTTCGGCGATGTTCGTGGCGTGATCGCCGATGCGTTCGAGGTGGCGGGAAATCAGGATGAGATCGAGCGCCCCTTCAATCGTGCCGGGGTCTTGCAGCATGTAAGTCAGGAGCTCCCTGAAGATCTGGGTCTTCAGGTCGTCGAGTTTGTCGTCTTCGCTCAACACGCGCTGCGCAAGCTCAGTATCGCGGCGGACGAAGGCGTCGAGCGAATCGCGGAGCATGTTCTGGGCGATGTTGGCCATCCGCGGGATGTCGATCAGCTTCTTCACGGGAGCATGCTGGGCGTACCGCCGCGCCGCTTCCGCGATGTTGATCGCGAGGTCCCCGACCCGCTCGAGATCCGTGTTGATCTTGACGGCCGCGACGATCGCCCGCAGGTCCACGGCCATCGGCTGGTGCAGCGCGAGCAATGTGAAGCAGCGGCCGTCGATCTCGATGTGCAGCCTGTTGATCGGTTCGTCGCCGTTCAGGGCGAGCGCGACGAGCTCGCGGTCGCGCTCGGTCAACGCCTTGACGGCGAGGCGCACCTGTTCCTCGGCGAGGCCGCCCATTTCGAGCAGCCGCGTCTTGAGCTGCTCGAGCTCCTCCTGGAAATGCCGTCCGTGGCGTTCGAGTTCCATGCTTTAACCAAACCGTCCCGTGACGTAGTCTTCGGTGAGTTTCTCTGACGGCGCCGTGAAGATCTTGTTCGTGCGATCGCATTCCACCAGCTTGCCCAGCCAGAAGAACGCCGTGACGTCCGAGACGCGCGCCGCCTGCTGCATATTGTGCGTCACGATGACGATCGTGTACCGCGTCTTGAGCTGGTAAATAAGCTCTTCGATCCGCTGCGTCGCAATCGGATCCAGCGCCGAGGCCGGCTCGTCCATCAGCACCACTTCGGGCTCGACCGCCAGCGCGCGTGCGATGCACAACCGCTGCTGCTGGCCGCCCGACAGCGCAAACGCCGAGGTGTGCAGACGATCGTGGACTTCGTCCCAGAGCGCGGCGGCCTTCAGGCTCGCCTCGACGCGCCCGCGCAGTTCTTCCTTGGATCGCGTCAGGTGGTTGATGCGCAGCCCGTAGGCGACGTTGTCGAAGATCGACTTGGGGAAGGGGTTCGACTTCTGGAAGACCATGCCGACGCGTCGGCGCAAGTCGACGACGTCTACTGTCGGCGCATAGATGTCGGCGCCGTCAATGCAGACCGACCCTTCGACCCGCGCACCCGGCACGATGTCGTTCATCCGGTTGAGCGACCGCAGGAAGGTCGATTTGCCGCAGCCGGACGGGCCGATCAAGGCCGTGACCTGGTTCGGCTGCACGTCGAGCGCGATGTTCTCGAGCACGCGGCGCGGCCCGTAGTAGAAATTCATTCCAGCGACCTGGATCTTCGGCGTCGCCGGTGGTGCGGACACGGGGCTGGCCGGCGGACCGGCTGTCCGCTGCGACACGACCGGCGGATCCTGGAGGAGCATTCCCAAAGGGTATCGCGTGCCAGTTTCCCCGGCGTTTCCCGGATGTAAATTCAGGGTAACGGAGACGCTCGGAGGACCGCTTGATCTGTCCGGCGCCCTTTGCCATAATGCGTAACCATATGGTTACGAATAAGGCGGACCCCTTCCGTGGCCTGGCCGACCCGACGCGGAGGGCGCTCCTCGCGCACCTGACGGATCGGCCCCACGGCGTGACGGAGCTCGCCGACCATTTCGACGTCACCCGCCCGGCGATCTCCAAGCACCTGCGTGTTCTCAGGGAAGCCCGTCTCGTGCGTGAACGTCGAGCGGGACGGAACCGCATCTACGAGCTCGATCCGGCGGGCATCAAGACGCTTCGCGCCTATTTCGATCGGTTCTGGACCGACGCGCTGGCCGCCTTCAAGCGCGCCGCCGAGCAGACGGCCAAGGAGGAAACGTGACGAACACAGCTGAGGCACTCACCCCCGTCAGGAAAACGATCACCGTCAAGGCCACCGTCGATCACGCGTTCAAGGTCTTCACCGATGGCTTCGACACGTGGTGGCCGCGCTCTCACCACATCGGCAAGCAGCCGATGGTGAAGGCCGTCATCGAATCTCGCGCCGGGGGCCGATGCTTCGGCCGCGAGGCCGACGGGACCGAATGCGACTGGGGACGCGTGTTGACATGGGAGCCGCCGAACCGGTTCGTGCTGGCATGGCAGATCGGCCCGACGTGGCAATACGAGCCGGACCTGAACAAGGCCAGCGAGGTCGAGGTTCGCTTCACCGCGGAGCCCGACGGCCTCACACGCGTGGACCTCGAACACCGTCACTTCGAGCGGCACGGCGAAGGCGCGGGGAACGTCAGGTCTGGCGTGGATACCACGAATGGCTGGGGCGGCCTGCTGCAAACCTACGCCGCGCGAGCCACCGACTACCATCCGGCGGTGGCGCCCCTGGCGCTGATTTTCACGATCAACGACAGCCTCGCGTCGCGGGCGTTCGAGAAGGTCGCCGCGGAGGACCTCTGGCGCCGGCCGACCGATCGCAGCAACCCGATGCTCTGGATTCTGGGTCACATGGTCAGCACGCGCGCGCAGATCCCGAAGATGTTCGGCGACGGGGTCGACACGGGCTGGGGCGATCTCTTTGCGCGCGGCGCGAGCCTTGGCAGCGCCGCGGGCTATCCGACGCAGGAGGCCGTGCAGGCTGTGTCACAGGACGTCAACAGACGGCTGTACGCGACGCTCGGCCGTCTCACGGCCGCGGATCTCGCCAGGCCCGCACTGCGAGCGCCGACGCCGGCAATCACGACGATCGCGGATCAGATCGCGTTTCTCGTCATGCACGACACGTATCACGTCGGCCAGCTGGCTTACGCACGCAAAGCGCTGGGGCACAAGGGGGTCGCCGGATAACTGCGCCCACAGAGGTTCACAAGGTCCACGGGTCCACCAGGTCCACCGGTCCACAAGGTCCGCAAGTCCAGGGTCCAAGACCAGAGTCCTGCACGCTCGGACCGCGTGGACCTGTTTGGACCCTGTGGACCTTTGAAGCCTGCGGGACCTATGGAGAGGGTTCGAGAAACGCCTGAACCTGGCGGCGGAGTTCGTCCTGGATCTTGTTGATGGATCGGCGCGCATCGAGCGTGCGGAAATGAAACTCGTCGGCCATCGACGTGTATTCGCGCAGCAGTTTCTGCTGGTACGCGCGGAAGCTGTCGTAGATGTCGTCGCCGTGCTTGAGATCCATGCCGGATTCCCAGAAGTCCATGCCGCGCGACCCGAGCACCCGGCCGATCAACGTGTCGACGTCGACCTTGAGATAGAAAACGAGGTGCGGTGCGATGGCGAATCCGTACAGGTTTCTGAGCCAGGCCCGGTCGACGCCGCGGACGCCTGCGCGGGCGAGCGCCGTGTAGATGTAACGGTCCGTGAGCACGACGAATCCCGCCTTCAGCGCCGGGATGATCTCCTTTTCGAGCCGATCTGCGAAGTCGGTTGCGTACAACAGCACGAACGTCAGCTTGTTGAGCGTGTTGCTCGACTTGGCCAGCTCGATCGTCGGCTGCATCAGCGGCGACCGCGTCCACCCGGTTTCCACGACGCCGTAGCCTTTTACCTCGAGCCATTCCCGCAGCAGTTGAATCTGCGTCGTCCGGCCGACACTGTCCGTGCCCTCGACGGCGATCAGCTTGCCCGGGTAGCCATTGATGGGCAGATACGGGATGCTGCGCCCGTAGTACTTCCCGGGCTGGATCCCGCCGTTGGTCGGGCTGTCGACCACGGCGTCGACCGGCTCAGACGAGTTGCTCATCGGGTGTCTCCGTGCTCTCCACGACATGGGTGGTTCGGATGTGCCTGGCCACGAGATCGCGCACGACGCGCTGCTGCTCGGTGATGCTGCCGACGGCGCTGACCACGTTCAATCCGAATTCCTCGACGAGCCGGTCGTACTCGTCGAGCACTTTCCCCTGGAACAGCCGGAAGCTCTCGACCGGATTCGCGCTCCACCCCATGTCCATTCCGGCCTCGTAGAACTTCAGCTTGACCCGCCGGGCCATCAGTCGATCGAGCGAAACGTCGATCGGCACACGGAAGTACAGCGTCACGTCGGGGCGCACCGCAAAGCTGTACAACTCGCGCACCCACTGGCGATCGACGCCGCGCGTGGCGTCGCGCGCGAAGGCGGTATAGGCGTAGCGATCGGCCAGCACGATCATGCCGGCCTTGAGCGGTGGAATGATGTTGTAAAGAAGGCGGTCGGCGAAATCAGTGGCGTGCAGCAAGCTGAACGTCATGGGCGTCAGCGCGTTCTTTTTCTTGCCGGTCTTGGTCGCGGCCTTCACCAACGCGGATGAGTTCCATTCGGTGACGAACACCTTGTGGCCTTCCGCCGCCAGCCACTTCGCCAGCAAGCCCAGCTGCGTCGTCTTTCCGGACCCGTCGATTCCCTCGACGACGAGGAGTTTCCCCGGATACACGTGAGGTGTCGTGAGATTGTTCAGCATTAGTGTGTCCGCCCGCCGCGTTCGCGCCGACCTCCACGTGCAGCGGCTTGCCGATGAGCCGCACGAACGCCGCCGCATGGCGGTTCGCGGCCCACAACTCCAGCTCCGCATCCCCGGCGGCCCGCACTTGGAGCAGCGCGTCCTCGCCGCGGTCGTGCAGCTCCAGCCCGGCTATGGGCTGGGAATGGCTGCGGTCCAGCCCTTCGGCAAGACGCAAGATGGCCGCCAGCGTCCGGATGGTCCGCCGCCGCTTTCGTTTGAAGTCTCCGTAGCCATTATGGCGGCGTTTGGGAGTGGCCTGACGATGATACCGGGCAACGAGCGCGATGGCTTCCACCTCATCCGGTTCGAATCCCCGGAGGTCGCCGTTCTTGATGAGGTAGTACGAGTGCTTGTGGTGGCCCTCGTAGCTGATGTGTACGCCAATGTCGTGCAGCAGCGCGGCATATTCAAGCCACTCGCGCTCGCGATCGGTCAGCCCGTGAAGACCTCGCGTCTGATCAAACAGTCCGACCGAGAGGCGCGCGACCTGCTGCGCGTGTTCGGGCCAGTAGTTGCACCGCTCGGCAAGCTCGAAGACGCTGCGGCGCCGCACGTCGGGGTAGCGATCCGCCTGGACGATTTCCTTGCGGTGGCGGGCCACGTAGTCGAGCACGAGCCCCTCTCGCAACGACAAGTCGCACAGCGTGATGTCCTCGGCGCCGAGACGGTTCAGGATCAAGTCGAGCAGGATTCCGCCCGCCACGGCGATGTCCGCGCGGCGCGGCTCGAGACCCGGTACGCGGAGGCGCTCCTGCAGATCGCGGTCGACGAGGGCCTTGCGCGTCCGCCGCAGCTGCTTGGCCGAAATCCGGCGGTTGCGCAGCGACGCACCGGCAGACTGATGACGCTCGGCGAGTGCGACGGCGCCAAGGCTGAGCACCGTGCCCGACGTCCCGACCACGCGGTCGAAGCCGGCGCGGCGGATCTGATCGAGGTACTTGCCGAGCTCAGCGTCGAGAAAGCGAGTGAGCCTGCGCTCATCACGCGGCGCCAGCGGATCGCTTTTCACGAACCGCTCGGTGAGGCGGATGACGCCGAGCTTGAAGCTGCGCCCGACCTCCATGTTGGGGCCGGCGCCTCGCGTGATCTCGACGCTGCCGCCGCCGATGTCGATGACGACGACGGTGTCGCCAGCCGACCCGACGCCGTAGGCCGCCGCCTGATGGATGAGCCGCGCTTCTTCCGTGCCGGAAATCACCTGCGGACGGATGCCCGTGCGCTCGGTGATCAGCTTGAGGAACTTGGCGCCGTTCTCGGCTTCGCGTGTCGCGCTGGTCGCGACGGCGATGATCTCGTCGACGTTGTGCGAGTCGGCGAGGCGCCGGAATTTCGACAGCACCTGCAGTGCGGCTTGTGTCGCTTCCGGCGTGAGCGCGCGACCGTCGAGACCGCCGGCGCCCAGCCGGACCATTTCCTTTTCGCGGTCGATGACTTCGAACGACAGGTCGGCGCGGACGCGCACGACAATCATGTGCAGCGAATTCGTACCGATATCGATAGCCGCGATGCGCATGGGAGCCTTCCTACTATAATGGGCCTTTCGGCAGCCATCCTCTACCTACCATGCAGGCATCAACACGGCGTTACGATCTCCTGCGGAAGCGCCTCGATAGATTTACGCAGATGTTACAAGGCGTCGACGAAGGCAACGTGCACGCGCTCCACCAGACGCGGGTTGCCTCGCGGCGGTTACGCGAAATCCTTCCAGTACTTCAGGTTAACCCGGGTGTGGCGCGCCGTCTGGGACGCCGGCTGCGCAAGGTGACACAACGGCTTGGAGCCGTTCGCGAGCTGGACGTACTTTGCCTTTTGGTCGAGGAGCTATCCGCCTCGGGGCGCTACGATCAACAGGCGATGAAGAAGGTGGCGTCCGCCGTGGCCGAGGAGCGCAAGCGCGTCCGCGGCCGCATGACCGACAAGCTGCCGATCAACGAACTGCGCCGCATCGCCGGCAAACTGGAGCACGTCGCGGACGACCTCGAGGAGCAGAAGTCGTCGCGCAGCTGGCAATGGGCCCTCGACGCGCGCGTGACACATCGCGCGCTGGCGCTCAAGACGGCGCTGGCCGAGGCCGGCGCACTCTATCTGCCCGAGCGCCTGCATGTTGTGCGCATCGCGCTCAAGAAGCTGCGCTACGCGTGCGAAGTCGGTGCCGATGCGTCTGGCGCCAACATCAAAGCCGAGCTCAAGGCACTCAAGCGCGGTCAGGACATCCTCGGACGTCTCCACGACGTCCAGGTGCTGCTCGATCGCATCCGCCGGGTGCAGGCCTCACTTGCAACGGGCGATGCCGTGATGTCGCGGCGGCTCGACGGCGTCGTGATCGGCCTCGAGAACGAGTGCCGCCGCCTGCATGCCCGCTTCATGCACCAGAAGACGGCCGTTGTTTCCGCCTGCGAGCGTGCCGGCAGCCTCAAGGGCACCAGCGGCCGCCG
>Ga0068871_100003936_pt1 | contig 10249 bp, 8 predicted proteins | sample KBSMisM72_FD_72750 | JGI IMG/M metagenome (GOLD analysis project Ga0068871, IMG submission 72750) | Miscanthus rhizosphere microbial communities from Kellogg Biological Station, Michigan, USA - KBS Miscanthus M7-2 | ecosystem: Host-associated > Plants > Roots > Rhizosphere > Soil ...
GAGCCCGGCGCCGATCGGCGCGCTCGGCGATCTGCTCGCGTCGGCCGTCAACCAGAACGTGGGCGCGTGGCGCCTCGCGCCGATGGCCACGGAAATAGAAGCGCAGACGATCCGTTGGATCGCCGAGCTGATCGGATTTCCCGCCGGCTCGGGCGGTCTGCTGGTCAGCGGCGGCAACATGGCCAACTTCGTCTGCTTTCTCGCGGCGCGCGCGGCCGCCGCCGAGCACGTGCGGACCTCCGGTCTCCAGGCGATGGCGACGCGGCTTCGCGTCTACGCGTCGACGGAAACACACACGTGGATTCAGAAAGCCGCCGACTTGTTCGGGATCGGCACCGACGCGATTCGATGGATCGCCGTGGACGAGCAGCAGCGGATGGACGTCGCGGCGCTCGACCGGCAGATCGCCGCCGACGTCGCAGACGGCGAGCTTCCGTTTCTAGTGGTCGGCACTGCAGGCTCTGTCGGCACCGGCGTCGTCGATCCGCTCGCGGAGATGGCGCGAGTGTGCAGGCGCCATCACGTCTGGTTTCACGTCGACGGCGCCTACGGCGCGCTCGCGGCGCGGGTGCCGGGCGCTCCGGAAAGCCTGCTGGCGCTGAGCGAGGCAGATTCCGTGGCGGTCGATCCGCACAAGTGGTTGTACGCGCCGCTCGAAGCCGGCTGCGCCCTCGTGAGGCGCCCGCCGGATCTGCTTCGAGCCTTCTCGTACCACCCGGCCTACTACCACTTCGATCACGACGTGACGAACTTCTTCGACTACGGCCCGCAGAACTCGCGAGGGTTCCGCGCGCTGAAGGTCTGGCTGGCGCTGCGTCATGTGGGTCGATCGGGGTACATGAAGATGATCGCGGACGACATGCGCCTCTCGAGGGCGCTGCACTCGCTCGTGCAGCAGCATCCGGACTTCGAGGCGATGACGCAGCACCTCAGCATCTCGACGTTTCGTTACATTCCACGCGACCTGCGCTCCACGGCATCGACACCAGAGACCGACGAGTACCTGCAGCGGTTGAATCAGGAGGTGTTGACGCGCGTGGAGCGCGGCGGCGAGGCGTTCCTGTCGAACGCGATGGTCGGCGGCCGATTTGCCCTGCGTGCGTGCATCGTGAACTTCCGCACCTCGATGAACGACGTCGAGGCGCTGCCGCCGCTGCTCGCGCGCATCGGCCACGAGGCCGATGAAGCACTCAGGGCGATGTGACGACCGCAATCAAATTCGTGCGAGCCGTAACAGTTCCGTCGCCTGCGTGCTCTCGGGAGAGCACACAACTGCTGGTGGGGGCATGACCTTTCACCTGCTGGGTTCAGTGAGAGCTTCTTGCAGACCCACCGTACTCCCATATGCGCAGCTTCACATCGGCGCTTGCGGTCGTCCTGTTCGCGTCCACCGCGTTTGCCCAGCAGACTGAAGCGGTTGGACGGATCAAGCTCGTGTCGGGCTACGTGCTGGTTGTCCGAGGACAGACGCAGCTCCAGGCCCAGGCGGGGCAAATCCTGTATCAATCCGACATGCTGCGTACGGGAGCCGACGGCAGCGTCGGCGTCGCCCTGAAAGACGACACGCGGGTCGCACTCGGACCGGCGAGCGAAGTGCGCCTGGATCATTTCAGCTACGCGCCTGCGGAAGGACAGCTCTCGCTCGTCCTCAAAGTCATGCGCGGGGTGGTCGCTTACGTCTCTGGGCGAATTGCGAAGCTCGCACCGGATTCCGTCCGCATTGAAACCCCGGCGGCGATTCTCGGCGTCCGCGGCACGACACTGGCAATTCGGATCGACCAATGAGATTGCGGCGCCATGGGCCCGCGATCGCGCTCACCTTGGTCGCCGCCGCCTGCGGACACCGCCCCCGGACGACACCGGACGCGACCGGTCCGGAGGTCATTGCCCTTCTGCCCGATCCTGAAACCGGCGTTGTTGGACGCGCGCGTGTGTCGAACAGCGCCGGCGCCGTCGAGCTGTCCGAAGCGCGGGCGTCGACCGTCGTCTTAGGAAGGAGAACAGCGCCCGCGTCGGTGGTCGCCCTGGGCGAAGCGGACGCCGGACGCCTCTTCGGCAACGTGCTGGCTTCCCTGCCGCCGGCGCCGCAGCATTTCATCGTCAACTTCGAATTCGATTCGGATGAACCGACCGCAGAAAGCCGGGCCCTGCTGCCGGAGATCCTCTCCGTCGTCAAGAACCGGCCGTTCCCTGAAGTGCTCGTCATCGGCCACACGGACACGATCGGCACGCGCGGCAGCAACATCGGGCTTGGCATGCGGCGCGCCGAGCTCCTCCGAAAGCTGCTCATCGAGGCCGGGCTGAACGCCTCGCTGATCGAAATCGTCTCGCACGGCGAAGCGGATCTCCTCGTGCCGACGGGCGACGAAGTCGCCGAGCCCCGCAATCGGCGCGTCGAAATTACAGTCCGATGACGCGGCGGCTCACCGTTCGCGCGACGCCCTGGGCCCTGCTGCCCATCGCCGTGGTCGCGGCGCTGTCCATCGACCGGCCCGCCTTCGTCCTTGGGGCCGAGCGCGGCACCTACGACACGCTCTTGCGGTTCGATCGCGATCGACAGACGAGCGGACGCGTTGCCATCGTCGACATCGACGATCGCAGCCTGTCGACGGTGGGCCAATGGCCGTGGCGTCGAAGCGTGATCGCCACGCTCGTCTCGAAGCTTCGAGGTTCCGGAGCGTCATCGGTCGCCCTCGACGTGCTGCTCGCCGAGGCCGAGCGTACCGATACGTCCGGCGGATCGACGGATGCCCGGCTCGCCGACACGTTTCGCGCCGGCGGCATCGTGACTGGATACGCCTTCACGTTCGAGAACCCGCAACCTCGGCGCACCTGTCCGCGGCAGTCGCTTGGACTCGCCATCCAGGGCGGCGCCGACATGGACGCCAGTCCGTTCTTCAAGGCGGCCGGCGCGATTTGCAGCCTGCCCGTCTTCACCGACGCGACAACGGCGTCAGGCTTTCTGAACGCGTCCCCGGACTCGGACGGCGTGCTGAGGCGGGTGCCGCTGCTTTTGCAGTACGGCGGCCGCGTCTATCCGTCGTTTGCGCTCGCCGCCGTCGCCGCCGCGACGCACGCACGGAGTGACGTGCTTCGCGTCGCGAATGCCAACGCCGTCTCGCTGAACTTCGGCGACCGATCGATACCACTCGACGGGAAGAGTCACCTTCTGGTCCGCTATCGCGGCGTCAAGCACACGTTCCCGTACATCTCGGCCGTCGACGTGCTGAATGGCACCGCCGCGGCAAACCTGTTCGCGAACAAAGTGGTATTCGTCGGCACGACCGCGCTCGGCACTCGCGAGGTCGTGGCGACTCCGCTCGACACGCTCTTCGCCGCGGTCGAAGTGCACGCGACCGTCGCCGACATCCTGCTTCGCGGCGACTTCCTCCGGCGTCCCGAGCATGCGGTGATGATCGAGACGATCGCGGTTGCGACGGCTGGCGCGCTCGTGCTGCTTGTGGCGATCGCGTTCGGGTTGAGGGTTGCCGCGGTCGGGTGCGCACTTCTCGGCGCGGCGCTGTGGGCCGGCAGCGCTGCGTTGATGTCGGCGACAGGCATGCTGGTCTCCCCGCTGTTTCCCACGGCTGCCATTGTCGGAACGTTCGCCGTGATCTCGGGCGCACAGCTCTCGTTCGAACGACGCCGCGCCGATCGCGCGTCGGCCGACAAAACGGCGTCGCGGCGCATGATGATCCAGTCGCTTCTGTCGCTCACTGAAACGCGAGACGCCGAAACCGGACAGCATTCGCGACGGACCCAGCGCAACATGCGGATCCTCGCCGAGACGCTCGCGAAGCAGCCGGGGTACGACAAGTGGCTGACACGAGAACGCATCGAGCTGCTGTCGAGCCTCGCACCGCTGCACGACATCGGCAAAGTCGGCGTGGCCGACCGCGTGTTGAGCAAGCCCGGCGCGTTGACCGATGCCGAACTCGCCGAGATCCGTCAGCACCCGGTCCTCGGGCGCGACGTGATCGACCGTGCGCAGGCCGAGATGGGCGACACGCACGATCTCGACGGCGTGCTCGAGCTCGCCAAGGAGATCGTCTATACGCACCACGAAAAATGGGACGGCACCGGCTATCCGCAAGGGCTGAGAGGCGAGACGATTCCCCTGGCCGGACGTCTGATGGCGGTGGTCGACGTCTACGACGCGACCGTCACGAAACGCCGCTACCACTCGGCGATGTCACACGACCATGCGGTGAGGGTCATCGTGGAGGGGCGCGGCACACACTTCGATCCGGCAGTGGTCGACGCGTTCATCGCGGTATCGTCGCTGTTGCGCGATTCGCACGAAGCCGATCGCGTCGCCTAGCACACCTCCAGAACGCTGATTTCCGCGACGAGCAGGGCTCCGGCGGGAATGACGCCGGGGACGCCGCTGTCGCCGTACGCAAGGCGAGGCGCAATCTCAAGCCGCCGAGTTCCACCCACCCGCATGCCTTCGACTCCATAGAACAGGCCGCTGATGAGCGTGCCTCGATCGATGCGAAGTTCGCCAGTGGTTTCGCGAACGAAGTCCCCTTTCTTCAACCAGAGGCGCACGCGGATTCGGTACCTGTGCTGGCGGCGCACCTCTTCGCCAGCGCCGGGGATGTCTTCGAGCAGCATCAGTCCGGATCGCATTCGCCGGCGAAGCGGCTGCCCTTTCCGCTCGAGCATCGCCGCGATCAGTTCGAGCCTTGCAGCTCTCGCCATCTCTAGCGGCGTTTCATAGTCGTCGATGCGCGTCCGCAAGTCGGCGTCGGCGCCGGCCGCGAGCAGCCTGTGAATCGCCAGCGCGTCGCGCTCCCCAACAGCCATGTGGAGGGCGGTGTAGTCGTTGATGCCGCGCTGATTCGGGTCCGCGCCAAACGACAGCAGCAGGCGAATGATGTCATCGACGTCCGTGCGTGTTTTCGCGCCGGGCACGACGCGGCTGCACGAGAGCGCCGCGATCAGCGGCGGGAACCCATCGTTGGCCGGCGCATTGGGATCGGCGCCGGCCTCGAGCAGTGTGCGGATGAACGCGAGCGGGCTGTGATAGATCGCATAGACGAGACACGCGCCGATCCCGTCCGGCATCCGCCCGTTCGGCACCGCCGCGGGATCGTCGACGGCGGCGCGCAGCGCGTCCAGGTCGCCCTTCTTGAAGGCGTCGTCGGCCTTCCGGAACTGCTCCACTCCTACGATCCCATGCGCGCCGACTGCTCCCGATAGTAGCGAACCAGGTCCATACTGTGGGCCGGCTCGACGCCGAGTTGCCGGAACATCATCGTCAATTGACCGCGATGGTAACTGCCATGATTCACGACGTGCTGCACCATGTGTCCAATCGGAAGCGACGTGGTCATCGTTCCGTCAGGCCTTCTGTATTCGATCGTCCGGCTGACATCCGCATCGGTCAGCGAATCGAGGAACGCTCGCATCTTCGGCTCCCCAATCAGCTGAGTACAGATGGATGATCGTGTCGCGCACCGATTTGAAGCTGTTGCCCATGTCGCGCATGAACTGCTCGGGCGTAAGCTTGGCAGCGGCGTCGAGCGCCCGGTCGCGCGCCCAGTAGTGGAAGTCGAGCAGCGTCTTGATATCGTCGAGAGTCACGGCTGAAGTCTATCAATGACCACGAGCGTCGTCCGTCTGCTTCGAACAGGAGTCTGGGCATCGCTGCCGGCCACGACGATCGAGTCGCTGCTCGAGGGCGGAAGGGCCGTCGATTTTCGCGCCGGTCACACGCTCTATGCGGAAGCGGATGCCGAGGGACTCGCGCTCGTTCTCGGCGGCCTCCTTCGCGTCTACATGCACGCCGGCGACGGCCGGCAAGTCACGGTCCGCTATGTTCGCGCGGGCGACCTCCTCGGCGTCCCAGCCCTCGTCGGCGGACCGGCGCCGGTGTTCGTGCAGGCGGTCGTGTCGGGTCGGGCATTTTTCTTCGAGGCGGATCGCGTCAAACGAATCGCGCGCAGCGAGGCGACGATTGCATGGGCGTTTGCGCAGGAATCCGTTCAGCGTCTGTATGACGTGCTGGAGGAATTGGCGGGCAACACGTTTGCCTCGGTCCGGCAGCGAGTGGTGCGCCACCTGCTCGACCTCGCCGCATCGCGGTCCACATCGGACGGCCGCCTCACGGCCTTCGTCAGTCAGCAGGATCTCGCGAACAACGTGGGATCGGTTCGCGAAGTCGTGGCCCGAGTGCTCGCGGAGCTTCGAGCCGAGCACCTCGTGCGAACGTCGCCGGGGCGTGTGGAGATTCTCGACCCCGTGGGAATGAGCCGCCACTTGTGGTCCCGCATGCGTGACCAAAGTCACAGCGTCTAAAAGGCGAGCGCGACACAATCGACCCTGATGACGACGATCCACACGATCCGTACCGGCCTGGTGCGGGTAAGACGGGCACAAATGGAATCGCGCGGCACTGGCCTCGCGCGTCTCACCAACATGCTGTTCGACGACGAGTGGACGGAGTGGCTGCCGATCTACGCGTGGGCCATCGAACACGACGAGGGCGTCATCGTCGTGGACACGGGCGAAACCGCGCGCGTCCACGAACGCGGGTACCACCCGCGCTGGCACCCGTTCTATCGGCGCGCCGCGCGCTTCTCGGTGCATCCCGACGAAGAACTCGGCGCGCAACTGCGTGCGCTTGGGATCGGTCCACGCGACGTGCGTCAAGTCGTTCTCACGCACCTTCACACTGATCACGCCGGCGGACTCGTTCACGTCACCGGAAGCCGCGTGTGGGTCTCGCGAGGAGAACTCGACCGGGCGAGCGGAATCGGTGGACGCGTGCAGGGTTATCTGCCGCACCGATGGCCAAAGTGGTGGGAGCCGGAATTGATCACGTTTGAGCCGACGCCCTTCGGTCCTTTTGAACAGACGATGCCGCTGACGCGGCGCGGCGACGTCATGATCGTCCCGACGCCTGGCCATACGCCATTCCACGTTTCGGTTGTGGTTGATGGCGACCCAGCGGTGCTTCTCGCCGGCGACACGAGCTACAACCAGCGTCTGCTCCTCGATGGAAAAGTCGACGGGGTCAGCCCCGATCCAAACGTCGCCCGTCAGACGCTCACCCGCATCCTCGCGCTCGCTCGCGAACGGCCGCTCGTGTATCTGCCGTCTCACGATCCGGAGTCGGCCAGCCGGCTCGCCAATCGTTCAGTTCTCGATGCAGGCGCACGATGGCAGCAATCGCCTTCGCCGTCACGCTGACGGTTACAGGAAGATCTGCCTCGCGCACTGGAAAGATCTACACGACGAGCGTTGGGATCGACGCAAACTCGCACTGACGTGGCTGGATCGCGGTTTGCTCGTGGCCGTCCAGTCGAGTTCACCAACATGCTGCTCGTCGCCCTCAGTCTCGCCTTGATTGCCTCGGTGGCGGTGGCGTTCTACGTCACGAGGCGTCTCGTCGATCTTGCCGATCAGCTTCAGGCGACTGCGGGCCTCGAGTCGTTGGGCACGGCCTTGTCAGCGTCGCACACGTCGTCGGACGTCGTCCACGCTGGGGCGTTGGCGCTGCTTCGATCGACGCACGCCAATGCCGCCGCCGTGGCCGTCGTCCATACGGGCGGCGGCTCCCAGATTGTTGAAACCTTGGGAGAGGGAGACCTCGAATCGATCATCGGTTGCGTTCCGCTCGAGATCCCCGACACGCTCGTCCGTCCGAACGAGCGCCTGGCCCTCGTCCCGTTCGCCACGCCGACCGGCGTGCTCGGCGCGGTGGTCCTCTGGTTCGATCGTCCGCGCGCACTCACCAGCGCCGAATGCGAGTGGCTCATGGTTGCCGGCCGGCGGACGGGCGAAGCGCTCGCACGCGCACGCGCGTACGACAGCGCCGAGCAGGCGCGCGTCGACGGCGAGGCGTTCCGCGTCCGCGCTGACGCCGAACTGCAGGAACGCCGGCGCGCGGAGGAGGCGCATCGCGAAAGCGAAGCTCGGTATCGGATCCTGGCCGCGCGCACGCACCGTCTCCACAACCTGAGCGCGGCGCTCTCGGAAGCCGTGGCGCTCGACGCCGTCGCCAAGGCCGTCGTGCGGCAGGGCCGCGCGGTCGTCGGCGCGGCGGCGGCGGCCGTGGCCTTGTGCGCCGACGAAGACGAGTTTGAGACCTTGTACGCCGAAGAATACCCGCCCGCTGTCGTCGAAGCCTGGCCCCGCTTTGCCGCGGAGCCGGGCATGTGCACGACGGCGGCGATCGCCTCACGTCAACCCACGCTGATCGGATCGTTCGACAAATGGCACGCGGAACACCCGCGTTCGGCCGCGACCGCGGCGGACGGCGGGTTCGCATCGGCCGCCGTGTTGCCGCTCCTCGTCGAGAACGCGCCGATTGGCGTGCTCTCGTTGCACTTCACGGTGCCGGTGAACTTCGACCCCGAGTATCGGGCGCTGCTCACGTCCGTCGCGCATCACGCCGCACAGGCCATCGACCGCGCACGCCTGTACGAAGCGACACAGCGAGCACGCGTCGACGCCGAAGCCGCCAACCGCGCCAAGGACGATTTTCTTTCGATCGTCTCGCACGAGCTCCGCACGCCGCTCAACGCGATCCTCGGCTGGGGCGCGATGCTCCGCGACGGCGCGCTGGAGCCGTCGAGAGCACGACGAGCGACGGCCGCGATTGTGAACAACGCCGCCCGACAGGCCCGTCTGATCGACGACCTCCTCGAGGTGTCCCGCATCGTCGCCGGCCGCGTCTCGCTCGATCCGCAGGAGCTCGATCTCGCAGACATCGTGCGCGGCGCGGCGGAAGCCATGCTGCCTGACGCCGCGCAACGAGGGTTGGAACTGCGTTTCGAGCGCGTTCCACACGCACGTGTCGTCGCCGATCCGCACCGCCTCGAACAGGTGTTCGTGAACTTGCTGGCCAACGCCGTGAAATTCACGCCGGCCGGCGGCGAGGTGACCGTGGAGGGCGGCATCGAGAACGACATGGTGCGCGTGCGGGTCAGCGATACTGGCTGCGGAATCGACCCTCAGGTGTTGCCGTACATCTTCGACCGCTTCCGCCAGGGCCACAACACCGCCACGGTTCGCGGCGCGCACGGGCTGGGACTTGGGCTGTTCATCGTTCGGCGACTGCTCGAAGCGCAGCAAGGAGAGGTGTCGGCCGAGAGCGCCGGCAAAGACGCAGGGACGACATTCACCGTGTCGCTTCCACTCAGTGCCGCTGCGGCGCCGCGGCGCCTGGACGATCCCCCGAGGACTCGCCTCAAACCTTCGCTCGCAGACGTCCACGTGCTCGTCGTCGACGACGAGGTCGATGCACGCGAGATGATTTCGTCGGCCCTCGAGTTGTCCGGTGCGACTGTGACGAGCGCCTCGTCAGCGGAGGAGGCATTGGCCACGCTGACGCAGCAGGGCGCCTGTATCGATGTGATCCTTTCGGATCTCGCGATGCCGGGAGACGACGGCTATCAGCTGATTCGTTCCATCCGTACATCTCCCGATCCGGTTGTCGCGCATTTGCCGGCGGGCGCCGTAACCGCCTGCGCGCGCGAGGACGAGCGCCAGTACGCCCTCAGCGCCGGCTTTCAGCTGCACTTGGCGAAGCCGATTGCGCCGGGCACGCTCGTGGACGCCGTCGCACAACTCGCCGGACGGTTCACGGTCAACGCTACGAGTGTGTGAGCGTCCGCGCTCGCGCGTCATGCAACCTGTCGCGGGCTCGATCCTCGGCGCGCCGAAACGGATGCGGTCGGAAACGGCCGGCCTCCAGCTGCTCGCAGATCCGGTACAGCTGTTCGTCAAGCGACACGCGAGACCACCGTCCCGAACGGCGCGGCGACTGCGAAAGAGGCTCGGTGGCGGAGAGTTCTGCCGAGTACTTGAGGTACGTGGCGATAGAAGCAACGACGACGCGCGCTTGAGCGGTGACGACCTCAATTCCCGCCGCTGACACACGAAGCCACGCGTCGATCACGACACCTTTATCCAGCACGCGATCGATGATCTCAATCAGGCTGGAAGACAGAGGAACGCGATCGATGGTCATCGACCGCCAACGTCGCTACACACCACGACAGCGGGTTCGTCGCAATAGCGCTGCCATCAGCCAGATCTGAGCGAAACCGTGGCGGTTCAACAGATAGCGCTGCTGAGGTTCAGCTGGAGCGCCTGAACGATCTTTCGCAGTCGTGCAGAATCTACCGGCTCCCGCGAGCGCAGTGCCAGACGGGTCGAAGAGCTCCGAGACGGCTCGCCATCCTCTCAGTAGTCCAAATAACTCCTTGTAATTCAGCAACATAGTCCTCTCACGAAC
>Ga0068871_100003937_pt1 | contig 10249 bp, 3 predicted proteins | sample KBSMisM72_FD_72750 | JGI IMG/M metagenome (GOLD analysis project Ga0068871, IMG submission 72750) | Miscanthus rhizosphere microbial communities from Kellogg Biological Station, Michigan, USA - KBS Miscanthus M7-2 | ecosystem: Host-associated > Plants > Roots > Rhizosphere > Soil ...
AGAGGATGGTTTAAATCCAACGGAGGCATTCTTATCTTTCCCTTCCCAGTTAACGGCATCGGTTACAACAAAATCCATCGTATGCGGCGCTTCACTGCTGCGGTCAACCAGCGCTATGCCGGGCATTTCAGTCAACCGGTTTTTAAACAGAAAATAATTGTTTTCATTTCTCAGCTCTCCTTCAATACGTGTATAGATAAGGTTGTCACGGTCGTAGCCGAGATTGGTATTTTGTACATAGTTGGTTTGCCGGGTTATTACAATTGTGGTAACCAGCAAAATAATTGACAGTGCAAATTGAAAAATAGTCAGGCCCTTTCTGAACCATACAGCACCCTGGGAGAATTTTACAACACCCTTCAGGATGCGCACAGGTTTAAGCGAAGAAAGATATAACGCCGGATAACTTCCTGCAACCAGACCGGTGATAATTACCAGGAATATCATAGACAACCAGAACGAAAGCTGTGCAAACGGAAGGGAGATTTGTTTTCCTGTAAAATGATTAAAAGCAGGAAGAAAAAAGCCGGTTAATAACAAAGAAACAATCATTGCCAAAAATGCAAAAACCAGCGACTCTCCAAAAAATTGCCCGATAAGGTTTGCCCGGCTTGAGCCTACAACTTTACGCAAACCCACTTCCTTTGCACGTTTTACTGATTGTGCCGTTGCCAGGTTCATAAAATTGATACAGGCGATAAGCAAGATAAAAATTGCCACACCGCTGAAGATTCTGACATATTCAATACGGCCGGTTTCCGGTATACCATTTACAAAATTGCTGCGCAGGTATTTATCGCCAAAAGGCTGAAGACCCATTTGTATTTTTACACCTTCATTTTTATCAAGGCGTGGTTGCAGGTATTGATTGATGACAGTGGCAGCATGTTTACTATCCGCATTATTCGCCAACTGAACATAAGACTGAAAATCGTTGGATGCCCATGCAAGCAATTTTTTTTGCGCCTCCCAGTTAAATAAAAAATCAAACCGGAATGTACTTTGCACCGGCAGATTTTCAAATACAGCAGCAATTGTAAAATCCTGCCTGTTTTCATACCGCAGGGTTTTGCCTATTGCATCATGCGCATTCCTAAAAAACAATTCAGCCATTTTGCGCGATATGGCAATACCTGTCAAATCTCTTAAAGCGTTGTCTGGATTACCCTCAATAAGGGGGAAGCCAAACATTTTAAAAAAATCTTTGCCTGCACGTGAACCTTCCAGCTTTATTTTCTTTTCGCCCAATTGAAATGTTTCCGCATGTCCCCAGGGAAGCTCATAACCGGTTGCATAGTATGCGTGATATTTAACTTCAGGAACAGCAGTCTTTATGTCTTCCAGTAAAAAAGACGGATAGTTTTGCCCCGTTATTATCTTCAGGGGAGTAGAATAAGATCCATCAGTCTTACCATTGGTGGTAAGCGTTTGATAAACTGCGTATACATCTTTTCCGTTGCTGCTGAAATTATCAACAGATTTTTCATCTTTCACCCATAGAAATATAAACAGGCAGCAGGTCATGCCCAAAGCAAGACCCAGCACATTAATTGCTGTGTATATTTTATGTCTGCGTATATTACGCCAGGCAATCAGGAAATAGTTTTTTATCATGGCAGATATGTGTTTATCGTGAGTAGTGAGTGGTGAGTAGTGAGTGAAGCCTTGTTAGCCAGAGAAATCTTAGGTTTGCCTCCTGACGACTCACTACTCACTATTACTATTCCGTTCTAAGCGATTTAACCGGGTTTGCTACCGCCGCTTTAATGGCCTGAAAACTTACTGTTATTAATGCAATCAGTATAGCAAGGGCGCCGGCTGCTGCAAAAACCTGCCAACTGATATGTATACGGTAATTGTATTCCTGCAGCCACCTGCTGGTTGCCCACCATGCCAGCGGTGATGCAATCAGGATAGCAATAAGAACCAGCAGTATAAAATCTTTGGACAACAAAGCTGTTATATTTGTTACCGATGCACCCAATATCTTTCTTACCCCGATTTCTTTTACCCTGTTCTCCGCCATATAAGCAGCGAGCCCAAATAAACCCAGGCAGGAAATAAAAATGGTCAGCGCGGCAAAAAGCGAAGCCAGTTTACCAGTCAGTTGCTCGTCGGTAAATTTCTTTGCATATTCCTGGTCGGTAAAATGAAAATCGAATGGATACGCAGGATTGTATTTTTTAAAAATGCCCGCCACACCTGCCAGGTTGCCCGCTGTTGCATTAGCATCGTTTAGTTTAATATGAATAACATTACCACCATACCTGGGGCCTTTTATCATAAATGGTTTTATGGGATCGTAAGGCGATTCTAAAATAAAATCTTTTATAACGCCTATTACATGCCAGCTGATGGGATCATCAAAAATGAGCTGACCAATTGGGTCTTTAAAGCCCATGGCTTTTACGGCAGCTTCGCTTAGGAGACAGCCGGTAGAATCGGTAGGGAAATTTTTTACATCAATATCCCTTCCCTTCAGCAACTGCATGCCGGCGGTTTTTATAAGGTCACCATCTTCTGTATACCGGTTGATTTGTATTTTGGTATTGGGATCTTTTCCTTCCCACTTCATGCTAATGCCGGAGCTCCAGTTTTGTGTGAGGGGCGCCTGCGTTTTACTTACCGAAGTGGCAAAGCCGGCTGTAAGCAATTCATTTTTTATAAGCGTATAATTTTTATAAATGTCTCCCTGTATAAAAACATAGCCAAGGTTGTTCTTATTATACCCCGCTTCCCGGTCTTGTGCAAATTTTATTTGTTGTTTCACAATAATGGTGCAGACAATAAGCGCAATAGCAAATGTAAACTGTAATACCACCAGCGCTTTACGGGGCGTTACCAATGCATGTACTTTTTTAAATGATCCTTTTAAAACGGCAGCAGGTTTAAATGCAGATAAAAAGAAAGCAGGGTAGCTGCCGGCAAGGATGCCGGTAAATAAAACAAAGGCGATGCCTGAAAGCCAATAGTAAATACTGCCATAGTTAATAAATAGCTCTTTATTTACCAGCTGGTTAAACGCCGGCAAACAAAGCTGTACGATGGCGATGGCAAAAATGCCGGCAACAGCCGCCATGCATACCGATTCCGCAAGAAATTGCATGACCAGTGATCTTTTTTGCGCACCGGCCACTTTCCTGATACCAACTTCTTTTGCCCTTTTCTCACTCCTGGCTGTTGAAAGGTTCATAAAATTGATGCAGGCAATCAGTAAAATAAAAATAGCAATGATAGCAAAAGTTCTTACCCTTTCTATCATACCACCAACTACTTTTCCATTTACAAAACTGGAATACAATCTCAATTTGCTGAATGGATAAAGAAATTGCGTCGTTGCTGCCCGTCCGCCGGAATGTGCCACAATAACATTCTTCATTTTTGCATTGGCTACATCAAAAGAAGTATTGGGTTTCAGCATCACATAGGTTCTGATTGCTACATCAGTCCAGTCGCTGTCAATATAGTGTTTAAGACTTTTATGATCATAAGACAACAGGTATTCAAAGTCAAACTGGGTATTGTTTGGAAGGTCTTTTAATACGCCGGAGACTTTATAATTCTCATCATTGTCTAGTTTTATCGTCTTTCCAACCGGATCTTCATTTCCAAATATTTTCTTTGCCAGTTGTTGTGTAAGCACAATAGAGTAGGGGTCACTTAACGCCGTTTTCCTGTCTCCCCTGATCATCGGAAAATCAAACATGGCGAGAAACTCCGGATCTACCAGATTGCTTTTTGCGGTTAGTATTTTATCACCCACCGTTAAAAGATAATTTTCACCCCAACTAATCCTGGTCACTTCTGCCAGTTCAGGTACATCATTTTTTAAAACCGGCGCCATTATCTCCGGCGTAGCCATGCTGGTGTTTATTTCGCCGCTCACTATATTATTGGTCATCACCTGATACAAATGTTTTGTGTTTGCATGAAACTTGTCATAGCCAAGTTCATTTTGTATCCATAGCAGAATAAGGATAGCGCTTGCCATGCCAATAGCAAGGCCGCTGATATTCAGCAACGAAAAGCCTTTGTTGCGGCCCAGGTTTCTGAAAGCAATTTTGAAATAGTTCTTTATCATTAGAACAGCTTTTAACTTTTAGCCTTTAGCGGTTAGCCATAGGCTTCAAATTTATAATGCAAACTGCCGGTAACTAATAGCTAACAGCTAATAGCTAAAGGCTTCTTTATTCACTTCTTAACGATTTAACCGGGTTGGCAATGGCTGCTTTAATAGCCTGAAAGCTGATAGTAGCCAGTGCAATGAATGCGGCGATGGCGCCGGCCAGCGTAAATATCCACCACGCAATATCCGTGTGGTAAGCAAAATTCTGCAGCCAGGTGTGCATACCCCACCATGCCAGCGGAAAAGCCACCACAAAAGAGATCACTATTAGTGTCAGGAAATCTTTGGATAACATACCAACAATACTGCCTGGTGTGGCACCCAGTATTTTCCGGATGCTAATCTCACGTACGCGCATTTGTGTAGCATATGCGGCCAGTCCCAATAAACCAATACATGCTATAAAAATGGCCAATACGGAGAATATGGTAAATATGCGCTGCGCGGTTTGTTCAGCCTTGTACATATCGGTAAGCGACCGGTCAAGAAAATCATAGTGAAATGGCCGGTCCGGTATAAATTGTCTCCACGATGTTTCGATCGCTTTTACAGCCGATCCAAAGTTGTCTGCATTAATGCGTATCGCAATGGTGTTGGCAAAGTTTCTGAATTTGGTGGTGTTTACAAAAACCAGCGGCGTAATCTTCTGGTGCAACGACTGGTAATGAAAATCTTTAATGACCCCTACCACTGTATAGAAATTGGCTGCACCATTTGGTGGGTTGAAATTTTCACTGGTAGTCGTCAGGCGGGCGCCGATAGGGTTTTTTAACTGCATTTCCTGTACAGCCTTTTCATTCAGCACAACCGCTAAAGAATCTGTTAAGAAATCTTTTGAGAAAAATCTTCCTTCCTTCATGGGTATATTCAATAAAGCCGCAAATTGATCATCTACAATTACTGATCTCCCTGTCATTGACTCTTTAGCGCCTTCAGGCTGCCAGCTAATTCCAAAAAAACCATTTTGTCCCGGTAAAGATGAACCGCCACTAACGCTTTCCACGCCGTTTATTTTAACCAGCTCATTTTTAAACGTCACCGTTTTTTCGCCCAGCCTGTCTGCATTTTGCACCTCAATGATGTGATCTTTTTTGAAGCCTAATTTATCGCCCAGCATATATTGCATTTGCCGGTTTACAACAATTGTGCAAATGATCAATATTACTGAAATGGCAAACTGGAAAACAACCAGGCCGTTTCTCAGCATCAGGCCATATTTGTTTGATGTAAACTTTCCTTTTAAAACAACAATTGGTTTAAACGAAGACAATACAAAAGCGGGATAAAGACCGGCTACTACGCCAACAGCAATGGCAAAGCCAAGCAGGAGCAGGATTTTTACAGGATCTATAAGATAGCCAACGCTCAGTTCCTTGCCGGCAACTTTGTTAAATAGTGGCAATAGCAGCGTGATCATGGCAACCGCTATCAAAATACTGAACAGGCTTATCAATACAGACTCCAGCAGAAACTGCGTGATGAGTGATTTTTTTTCTGAACCAAATGTTTTGCGGATGCCCACTTCCTTAGCCCGCTCTACAGACCGCGCTGTTGAAAGATTTATAAAATTGATGCAGGCAATAACCAGTATAAAGAGTGCAATCACTGCAAAAATATATACCGACTTAAGACTGCCATTTGGTTTTAACTCGGCTTCGAGATCTGAAATAAGGTGGATTTTTGTAAGCGGTTGCAGGTAGTAGTGATAGCCATTGCCAGCAGCAATAAATTGCTCATAGCTCATGTTGAAGTTTTTGGCAATGGCGCCGGAAATATATTTGTCTACGATATGCGGAAATTTGGCTTCCAGTGCTGCAGGTGAAGTGCCCGGAGCAAGCAGCAAATAAGTAGTAGATGAAAAACCGGTATAATTGGGTTGCCGGTTGGCCTGAAAAGTTGCTGATGAAACCAGCAGGTCGAACGTGAAATGCGAATTTTCTGGCCAGTCTTTACAAACCGCCGTTACCAAAAAATGGGCATCGTTGTCTGCGGCCAAAGATTTACCTACGGCACCTTCAACGGCGCCAAAATATTTCTTTGCAGTTGTTTCAGTAATAACAACCGTGTTGGGTTTCTGCAAAGCGGTAGCAGGATCTCCCTGTAAAATCTTTGCAGTAAACACCGCGAAGAAGTTTGAATCCGCTGTCAGCACGTGCTTTTCTTCAAACAGCCTGTCGCCAATTTTTACAAAAAAACTTCCGTTGCCAACAAAATCTTCCAGTCGCGTACATTGCAGCACCTCAGGATATTCTTGCTGAATCGATTCTCCCACCGTACGCGGAATAATTGAATAACCGGTTGAACGCCCGGGATATTTTCTATCCAGTACCACACGGTAAATATTTTTTGCCCGCTCGTTAAATGAATCATACCCTAATTCACTTTGAATAAAAAGTACGATGAGCAGGCAAACCGCCATTCCGGTTGCAAGGCCAAGCACATTGATAAAAGTGTAGCCTTTTCTTTTGATAAGGTTGCGGATGGCAACTTTCAGGTAATTTTTTATCATGGTTGACGATTTATTTTATGACATTTTATCGTGAGTCGTGAAACGTGGGTCGTGGGTAACGATCGACAACTGACGATTCACGTCTCACGACTCACTACTGACGACTCACGACTTCATTCTGTTCTCAAACTCTCCACAGCGTTGGCCAGCGCAGCCCTGATGGACTGAAAACTTATGGTGAACAAAGCAATCAGCATCGCCAATAAACCTGCCGCTGCAAACATCCACCAACTAATATCAATCCTGTACGCAAAATCCTGCAGCCACTTATTCATTGCCCACCATGCCAGTGGCGAAGCAATGAGAATGGCAATCAATACCAGTTTTACAAAATCTTTTGATAACAGGGCGGCGATGCCGGCAATGCTGGCACCCAACACTTTCCGGATACCAATTTCTTTGGTTCGTTGCGCTGCTTCAAACGCAGCCAGGCTAAACAAACCCAATGCAGAAATAACCACTGCAATAACCGCAAATACCAGTATAAGAAAAGAAGTCTGTCTGTCCTGTTTATAGAGATTGTTAAATATATCGTCTAAAAAAACATACTCAAATGGCGTAGCAGGAAAATATTTTTTCCAGATTTTCTCACCGTCAGCCAGCGCCTGCATGGAACTTTTAGCAGCGGAGCGCACCACAAACTGACTGCGCCAGGTGGGGTTATTGAACACTACCAATGGCCCCGTTTTTTCGCGCATGCTTTTGTAGGTAAAGTTTTTTACCACACCAATCACCTGGCCTGTATCACCTTTAAAAATAAAACGCTGACCTATAACCGGTTTCTGCAGGTTAAAATCTTTTACCGCTGTTTCATTTAATATAACTGATTTCCTGTCTGTGCCCATATTGTCGCTAAACCAGCGGCCTTCCTTCATTTTCAATTGCATCGTTTTTTGAAAATCAGCATCGGCTGAAAGCTGTGCAATTTTGGGATTGTAACTGGTATCATGTCCTGCCCAGTCTGCGCAGCCTGAGCAGGTGCTGCCAATATCTGTCAGCGGCTGGTTGGCTGCAGCCACCGATTCTATACTGCTGTAAGCAAGAAGGTCATGTTTTATGGCTGTAACCAGCGAGGCCCTGTTTGCCCGGTCAATATGCTCTGGCATCCTGAAAGTGATTACCTGTGAACGATTATAGCCGGGATCATTATTTTGCACAAACCGCATCTGTTTATATATCACGATGGTGCCTGCAATTAAAATGATTGAAATAGTAAACTGCAATACCACCAGTGACTTTCTGAAGGAACTGTCTTTTACCATCAGCACGGTAGCACCCCTGAAAACTTGCAACGGTTTAAAAGACGACAATAGCAGGGCAGGATAGATACTGTTAAGCAGTACGGCCGTAACCAATGTAATGCCCAGCACTTTCCACAAACTGAGCGAGCTAAGCGGTAATACAAAGGCTTTTCCGGTCAACTGACTGAACAGCGGCAGACAAAGTTGCACCAGGATCATGGTAGCAATTAATGACAGCAGGCTTATAAATACAGATTCAGTAATAAACTGAATGAAAAGGCTGGAACGGTTGGCTCCGGTAATCTTTCTGATACTTATTTCTTTGGCCCGTAAACTTGCCTTTGCAGTAGTAAGGTTTACATAATTGACACAGGCTATCAGCAATAATAAAAAGCCAAGAAAGGAAAAAATATACACTGTGTTGCGGTTGCCGTGAACAAAGGCCGAATGCTGAACTTCATTTTCGAAATGCATGCTGCCAAGGGGGATCATACTCATTACGGTGCCTTCATCATCATGAGATTTGCTTTTACGGATAGCCGATATTTGTCTGGCAATTGAAGCCGGGTTGCTGGTGGGCAATATTTTTATAAACGTAACATAATTGTCATTGCCCCAATACATGTCATTTTCTTTTTGCTGCGGATTGGTAAGCAAGGCAGCAATGGGAATAAAAGCATTGTATTGAAAACTTGAATTGACAGGGGGATCCTCAACAACACCACAAACTTTGTAGTCTGCAGAATCGATATGAATGGTTTGCCCTACGGGACTGCTCTCCCCGAAATATTTCCTGGCTTCTGAACTACTGAGCACCACACTAAACGGATGCTCATTAAACGAAGCCGCATTGCCTTCAATAAAGCGGTAATGAAAAAAATCAAACCAGTCATTGTCTACATACGCGCAATTTTTTTCATAAAACAGGCTGCCTTTTACTTTAAATACAGGGAGACCATTGGTATATAATTTTGTTGTTTTCTCAATTCCCGGCACATCATTTTTTATAGCATCGCCCAGCAGCAGGGGAGAAGTCTCCCAAACCCAGCCCAAAGATGGAATGCGGGTGGTGAGCCGGTAAATATTTTTTATGTCTTTGTAATTATCAAAACTGGTTTCATTTTGTACCCATAACAGTATGAGCACGGCAGCCGTCATACCAACAGACAAGCCGGCGATATTGATAATGGCCGTTGTTTTATTTCTCCATGTACTACGCCAGGCGTTTTTGAGATAGTTTCTTATCATGTGAACAACTTTTAGCTTTTAGCTTTTAGCGGTTAGCTGCAAGCCCTAGCCCAAATTTATAATGCAATGCCGGTAACTAATAGCTAACAGCCAATAGCAAAAGGCTTCCTACTCGCTCCGCAACGATTTCACCGGGTTCATCACCGCCGCTTTTATTGATTGAAAACTTACTGTTATCACACTAATCACAATAATTGATAAGGCAGCTATTATATACGTACCGGCGCCGATATTGATCCTGTATGCAAAGCTATGCAACCATTCATTCATTGCCCACCACGAAAGCGGAAATGCAATTAATACGGCAATCAATACCAACATAAGAAAATCTTTTGATAATAATAGCGCAACACTGGCTGCAGTGGCACCTACCACCTTGCGTATGCCAATCTCTTTCTGTCTTTTTTGCGCAGTAAATGCAGCAAGGCCAAACAATCCAAGACAGGAAATAATGATGGCCAGCACCGCTGCATAACCTGATAAAGAAGCTACTCTTTGTTCTGACGCGTAAAGTTTTTGGTACGACTCGTCTAAAAATTTGTATTCAAAAGGTAGTCCCTGGTTGTATTGTTTGTAGATATTTTCCAGGCCAGCAAGCGATTGCTTTTCCATGCCTGCCCTAATTTTCACAACGATGTCATTATTTTCGGCAGCGGGTGAATAATACAGGAAGAAAGGCCCAACCTTGTTATACAGCGACTGAAAATGAAAATCCTTTACCACGCCAATGATTTGATTCTTTTTTCCCCACAATGAAACTGTTTTACCAATGGGATCTTTTAATCCCATGGCTTTTATCGCTGATTCATTAAAGATAACTTTTGTACTATCTGCACCATAGGCGGCCGAAAATGACCGCCCCTCCTGCATGGTAAGACCAAACATTTCCATGCAATTATAGCTGACGCCAATTCCGTAATATTCAATGCCAAGACGGGGGTCTTTTCCCTCCCAACTGATACCTCCGCCGCTATGACCGGGATTACCGAGAAAATCACCTTCCATGCTGGCTGCATCAATAACCCCAGGTATTTTTTTTACTTCATCAAAAAAAGCGTCCGGATTTTTACGCAAATTTCCTTCGCTTGCAAACTCAATGATATTGTCTTTGTTATACCCAAGATT
>Ga0068871_100003939_pt1 | contig 10248 bp, 6 predicted proteins | sample KBSMisM72_FD_72750 | JGI IMG/M metagenome (GOLD analysis project Ga0068871, IMG submission 72750) | Miscanthus rhizosphere microbial communities from Kellogg Biological Station, Michigan, USA - KBS Miscanthus M7-2 | ecosystem: Host-associated > Plants > Roots > Rhizosphere > Soil ...
GATGGTAAACATCTGGAAAAAGCAGGTGGCAAAAATGATCTGCAATATTATAAAAAATAAATACCCATGATCTTTATAAACAGACACTGATGCATCCTTGTTCGCAGGCTTCTGTTGACGACTGGCTGTATTCTTTGAAGGATCTAAAACAAAATAAAGCAATACCGCGGCAAACATATTGGTAAAGCCATCTACCCAAAATAACAACTTGTAATTATGCGCTGCAATTATGCCACCCAGCGTACCGCCTGCTGCCCAACCCAGGTTTACCGCCAACCTGTTCAATGAATAAGATCTTGTTCTGTTTTCCGGGGAACTGTAATGAACGATCGCTACCGCATTGGCGGGGCGAAAAGCTTCATTCACCATACTGAGAAAAAAAGAAGCTACGCAAATAGCAACATAACTTTTCATTAATCCCAAAACAATAAAAAGTATTCCCCCACCAAGCAGTGTAAACAATTGTACATAATAATACCCCACTTTATCAGTGATCTTCCCCCCAATCAATGCACCAATGATGGCTCCTCCACCAAATATGCTCATCACAAAGGCAGCTTTACCAATCCCAACACCAATGTATTGCGTCATATACATTGTCATAAATGGCACCACCATAGTACCACTCCTGTTGATGAGCATCACCAGCGCCAGCCACCAGGTGCTTTTTGACAAACCTGTGTAAGCATTTTTATATAAACCGATTGCCTGCGTTATCATAAGCGCTGCAAAGATATTTTATTACTTCACCGGATTTTAAAATGAAGATGAATAAACAGTTACTTTTAATTATTGTCGGTAATTTATTTTTTTTCAGAAAAGGCAAAACTTTCTGTTTTGGGCATTGAATCGATAGCTTTGGCAAAGAGAATATCCGGCACGGTTAGTTTTCTAAGTTTGGTATCTATCCAGGCACCTTCAATGGTGATAGTAGCACAAAGTATTGTTGTATTTTTGAATATCTGGTGTTTCATTGTCCATCTTGAAAAATTGGAGGTACTCTTATCCAGCTGCAGATCGATAGAGATATCATCGCCAAAATGTATCTCTTTTCTAAAACTGCACTCTTCCCTGAAAAGTACCGGGCCTATATGATGATGCATCATCACTGCAGGCGTAAAACCTGCATCCGTCAAAAAACAAATACGACTATAAGCGCCAAAATCATAGTACGCTGAATGACGCAGATGAAAATTGGGATCCAGGTCACTCCACCGGATATCTATCTTTTTTATAAATGACTCCATAAGAATTATTTCATGTAAAATTAAATGAAAAGCATCCGCTGAACAGCAGATGCTTTTTTAAAACCAGTAAACGACCATTATAAATTCAACAGTTTATCCTTTGTATAAAGGCCACCTTGAATAAAAAAAGCTTTTCATAAACATAATTTTATCCGGGGATAGATTAAACGGTTCTATTACATAAAGAGCCAGGAAAAAATCCCGGCTCTTTATTATTTTATGAAACGATTACTAATTATCTTTTGCCTGCTCATTCTTCTTTGCCACTTCTTCCAGCAATTTTAAACCCAGCAAACCACTGATAGGGCCATTCGCCCCATCGCCCCCACCAATCAAAATATCCGGCATTATTTTAATATGCTGTGCACCGATCGCTTCCATTACTTTTAATTGTGTAAAGTTATTTCCACCCATTGCTTCTACTGACAATTTATAAGCCTCGGCATTTGATTTACCGATGGCCAGTATTTTTTCGGCTTCTGCATTACCGGTTAATGATATCTGTTCTGCATTTGCTTTTGCAAGCAATTCAATTTGTTCGGCATTTGCTTTTGCCAATACCCTGATCTTTTCTGCATCACCGCTTGCCAGCAACTTCAACCTGTCGGCTTCTGCGGTGGATTGAAGGCGTACACTGTTGGCTTCACCGGTAGCTTTTTTTACGGAGGCGTCGGCAATGCGTTCTGCAATGATCACACCCTGGTCGGCCTTTACAATTTCCTTTTGTATATCTGCAATGGCTGTTTCCTTTTCCAGTGTTTGTCTTGTTTCCTGCGCTTTCATTTCTGTTTCATATGTCACTTTTTGTTCTTCGGCAATCTTACGGTCAGTTAATGTTTTCATCAGGCTTTCCGGGGGAACAATATCACCAATCAATGTATCTACTCCATTCACATTATATTGATCCAGCACTTTCCCAATATGCCCCTTTGCTGATTCCTGTCTTTCTTTACGGGTACCGAGGAAGGCAATTACATCGCTATCCTGTGCACTATTTCGGAAATAATTACCGATAGTAGGCTCCAGTACCTGGCTTACCAGGTTATTCATATTACCGAATCGGGCAATTACTTTTGGTGCCTCTGTTGTTGGTATGTGAATGATCTGTGATACATCCAAATTAAAAGGAAAACCATCTTTACTTCTTACGGTAATCGTTGAAAGATGTTTATCTAACTGGTGGCTTTCGCTTCTTGCATTTGCCCAGTTCAGCACCAGGTTAGTGGTGGGTACCAGTTCCACTTTCATAATAAAGGGGTTAATAGGATATTTCCCCGGTCCTAACGGTTCGGCCCACACGCCTTTGTTTCCCCTCGCAACAATGTTACCATGTTTAAACTCCACTCCGCTTATATCCACGCCGTCTTCACCAACATAACTGATCACCACACCTACATGTCCAATTGCAATCTCCGTCATACTTACCATTTCAACTTTGGTAAACCATGGATTTAGAAAATACGACCCCGCCAGTATCACCTGTTCCTGCAAACCCTTGTAGCCACCATTATTGATAAATACATCTACATCCTGGAACTTGTTATGGCCGTCAATTATTTTTCCTGCGATCTGTCCTTCCTGCAATGGTTTTCCCTCCTGCGTGGTTACGATACCCACTGCATTGTCAGGAATGGAAGTCATGTCAGTGATTTCAACAGTGAACAAGAAAGTATTGATCCGGTAAGAACCAGGCGTGATGATTGAAGTCTGCCGGCCTTTCCTGCCACCGTTTTTTAGAAATGCCACAGCATCCTGGAAACTGTCGCAATTAACTTTCCTGGCAAGGATGGAGCCTGTCTCCAGCTCTGCCCCGTCTTTTGCAAGAATAAGGCCCAACTGGCCCGTTGGGATGATAATAAATGGCTGGAAAGTAATATCATACTGCCAAATCCATTTTCCAAAATACAATCCCGGTGGTAATGTTTGTGCCTGGAAACCTGCTTCACCCAATGTTGCAATAATTCGTCCTTCGGGTAGTTGCTGGTTACCAAATAATACAAATTTTTTGGTGATCAAGCCGATCCTGTCTTCCGGTACTATTACCACGCCGAAGAATACCCGAAGAATAAATTTGTAAAAAATAAGTACGAATAAGGGGATGCCGATGATCAATCCCCATTTGATCAGTTCTTGTGATTCCATGTTGGTTTAGGTTTAAAATTGAAAATAAATATTACTGTGTTATATGCAGGTAAAAGATGTTCACTAATAATGAACAACTTTTGATATTACGATAGACTATCTTTTCTTAAAAAGACCGCACAAAAAAAATTACTATGCTCCAGGGGGAGAAGTATTGAAGTGGGTGATAATAAAATCGGGGAGGAACAAAACTACCTTACTGGTGGTACCGTATTTCATTTTGGTTGTTGTAATTATTTACAGATGTAAAGATTGTATAAAAAGAAATAAAGACAAAGAAGAATAACGATGAATGGTAATGCAAATAAAAAGAATAAGCTGGGCTAATAAAAAATAACCCGTATCGTTGGTGCAAGCCGGTTTACCCACATCCTGTACTGATCACCTGAAGGATGAAGCCCATCAGCGGCAATCAAAGATGGTTCCGTTGCCGCTAACCTGCTCAGATCGGTAATATCAGTATAGTGTACTTTTTTCTGTAATGAGATTTGTTTATTGATCACATTGAAAGAATCAATTTGTTTTGATACTAAATCCCTGTTGTTGTTGCCTGCAAATGGTGTTACACTCCAGTCAGGGATTGATAAAACAAAAACCCGGGTACTGTTGTTGCCTGCATATTCAATCGCTTTTGCAACAAGCGCAGTAAACTGCTCCCGGTATTCTTCCTGGGACCTGCCCTGGTATTGATTATTTACACCAATTAATAAGGTAACAATATTATAGTTCGTAAGTAGTGGCGGCTCTGTATTAAGCTTATCCAGGAGATCACCAGTAGTCCACCCAGACCGGGCAATAATTTCCGGTGCACTCACCCTAATGCCAAGCCCGTTTAACTGTGAGGACACCTGCACAGGCAATCTTTGATTTTCAGTAACGGATTCTCCAAAAGTATAAGAATCTCCCAGTGCCAGATATGTTTTCACCCCAACAGTATCGGATTGTTCCTGCGGATTGGTTTCCTGCATCACAGGCTCAATAACAGCACCTCCTGACGCGGCTGTAAAATTCACTGATCCAGGTTTTTTACAGCACAGTAAAAAAAATACAACAGATAATGAAAGGATTATTTTCTTCATCATACCTAAATTAACGAAATAATTCATCAAATGGTTCGCCGGGAATAAAAAAGGGCCTTATAAAAGGCCCCAATTAAAAATATGCTGGTAATTTATTTATACAGAATCTTGTAGTACTCATCAGCCATCCGGTTGCTGTCAAACTGTACCTGCACATCACTCATACCGTTTTGCATAATATGCCTCCAGGTATCTTTGTCATCATAGTACAATGGCAAAATCTGGTTTTCCAGTATGTCGTAAATTTGGTTCAGATCATATTCATCCTGTTCCTGTACATGTACTTTTTCGTAATCGATAGGCGGCACTACAAAACCGTTGTTGCCGTTATTGATAAACTCACATATCCAGCCATCATTGGTACTAAAGTTTACTGCACCATTCATTGCTGCAGTCATACCACTGGTACCGCTTGCTTCTCTTGGCACACGTGGATTGTTTAACCAAATATCAGCAGCCTGTTTTAAACGCTTGCTCAATGCCAGTTCGTAACCAATGCAAACAGCCACATTTTTATATTGTTTGCTCAGGTGCACCAAATGATTAAAATCATTAATAGCCGGGTAATCCAATGGATAAGGCTTACCTGCCCATATGATCTGGATCGGGTGTTTGGTATTGCTTAACAATGTTTCAAAACGTTTATGATCACGGGTAATCAGTTCTGCTCTTTTATATCCTGCAAAACGACGGGCCCACACAATGGTGAGTACATTAGGATCTAATAATTTTCCTGTTTGATCTGCTACTATATCCAAAGCTCTTTTCTTTAAAAAGTGTTTACGGTCGTCAAACCAAACATCATTCTTTTCAGCTTTGGCCTTGTATAATTGCTTATCCGCCCAGTAGGTCCAGTTCTGTGCGTTGGTAATAGCTTTTATCTGGCAGATGCCGGGATATTTACCCCACATTTTACGGCTTACTTCGCCATGTAACTGCGATACCCCGTTAGCTAATTTTGCAAAACGCAAAGCGGCAAGCGAATGGTTGAACTGGTCATCAACCATACCAGTTAATTTGCGTACATCATCGATATGCATTCCGCAGAAATAACTCATCTTCTGACAAAGAAAAATATCATGTTTTTCATTGCCTGCTTCTTCCGGTGTATGTGTCGTAAAAACCAATCGTTTTTTTACGTCAGCCAGGTTACCAAACTTCCTGTGCAGGTAAAATGCAGCACTAATACCATGTGCCTCATTTAAATGATATAGTTCCGGGTTAAAATTAATTTCATCCATCAATTTAGCGCCCCCTACTCCCAGCAAAATAAACTGCGCAATTTTGGTAGCCACATTACCGTCGTACAAACGGTGAGTAATGGTTTGTGAAACATAATCATTTTCATACAGGTCGGTGCTTAATAAAAACATCGGCGCTGTCTTAAATGTTTCAGGATTTAAGTACAATACTTTTACCCAAATAGGATTATCATGAATAGTTATTTGAAATTTGATCCCGGTCTCTTCCAAAAAATTATAAATCTTTTCATTCCACTGAACCTGCAGGGTTTGATCTGCATTACGTGCCTGGTCATAATATCCATACTTCCATAAAATACCGATGCCTACCATATTTTGTCTTAATTCGTAAGCACTACGCATATGGGAACCAGAAAGAAAACCCAATCCTCCGCTGTAAATTTTTAACGGCTGATGAACAGCAAACTCCATCGAAAAGTAAGCAACTCGTTTACTGTAATTTTCAGATACAGCATAAGGAACTTTGAAATTATTAAAACTCATAAAGCAAAAAAATTATTGAGGGTGCAATATAGCGGGATTTTTCCATCAAAACGGGCTTTATATAAAATTATTGTGTACCAATTACACGTCTGACACCCTTCATATTTTGCCGTTTATTTAACTGCAAACGTTTGATTTTTTCATTTACACAGAAGGAGAATGAATAGCAGTTACTTCTACTTCAATAAGCAGATCATCATTAATCAGTCTTGATACTTCTACCATGGTTGCTACGGGTTTTATAACAGAAAAAAATTCGCCGTGTGCTTTTCCCACCAATTCCCAATCTTTGATATTGGTTACAAACATCCTTGTACGCACTACATCGGCGATAGAGGCATCTAATTGCTTTAATACATTTTCAATTTTGGTAAAGATGAATTTCGTTTGTTCGTAAACGTTTCCCTTACCTACTAAAACATCTCCATCCATTGCAGTTGTTCCGGCTACCTCTATGGTGTTACCAACCCTGATAGCCCTGCAATAGCCCACCGAATCTTCCCAGGGTGAACCTGAACTTATTTGTTTACGCATATCATTATTTTTTCAACACAAATTACAATATCCATTCACGGCAATAACAACAATAACGATAGTAGTTTATTTTAAGCTTACCTAAATCTAAAATTAGATTTATGGAAATATTTTTTTTAAAAACCCTTTTTAAATGTAATTTTAGCCGAACCACGTAAAACGATTCAGCTGGGCTTACGTTTGATGCAAACAGGACAGTGGTACATCAAACAGGAAAAGGCAGGGTTTGTTAACTAATAAATGATGACGAAGCATACAGAAAGCGATAACTCACTTAGCGAAGTACACCAAAGCATTGATACCACCCTGCAGCATAAACAGGGATGGAGAAAAATTCTCAGTTTTTTAGGCCCCGCCTATCTTATCAGTGTGGGATATATGGACCCTGGTAACTGGGCCACTGACTTGCAGGGCGGCAGCAAGTTTGGCTATAGCCTTATCTGGGTATTACTCATGAGCAACCTGATGGCGCTTTTATTACAGGGCCTGTCAGCAAGGCTGGGTATTGTTTGGGGCAGGGATCTTGCACAGGCTAACAGAGAAGCATACCCCAAAAGAGTAAATTTTGTATTATATGTACTCGCCGAGATCGCCATCGCCGCCTGTGACCTCGCTGAAGTGCTGGGGATGGCAATCGGCATTCAGTTGTTAACAGGTTTGCCTCTGATATGGGGAGTGGGTATTACGATATTTGATACTTTTCTGTTGCTTTACCTGCAACGAATGGGAATGCGAAAAATGGAAATATTTATTATTGGCCTTGTAGCTATTGTTTCTATTTCATTTTTAATTGAGATCATTATTGCCAAACCCAGTATGGGGGACGTAGCCGCGGGGTTTATACCGCATTTACAAAATGATGAAGCTTTGTATATTGCAATTGGTATTATTGGCGCTACGGTAATGCCGCATAATTTGTACCTGCATTCAGCATTGGTGCAAACAAGAAAAATTGAGCGCACTGAAGCTGGTATCAGGCAGGCCATACGTTTCAATTTAATAGACAGTGCAGTTGCCCTGAATATCGCATTTTTTGTAAATGCTGCCATACTTATATTAGCAGCCACTGTATTTTTTAAAACGGGCAATTCAGGCGTAGCCGAAATCAAAGAAGCCCACAAACTGCTGGCTCCCTTACTCGGTTCAGCAATAGCACCTAAATTATTTGCCATTGCATTAATCGCAGCAGGGCAAAGCAGTACTATCACCGGCACATTAGCAGGACAAATTGTAATGGAGGGATATTTACAACTTCGCATTAACCCAATAGTAAGAAGATTGATAACAAGATTGCTGGCTATTTTGCCTGCATTAATAGTGATACTTATTTATGGCGAAGACAAAGTGGATGCGTTGCTGGTGCTAAGCCAGGTAATATTGAGCCTGCAATTAGGTTTTGCCATTATTCCGCTGATCCATTTTGTAAGTGATAAAACAAAAATGGGAAATTTTACTATCGGCACCATTACAAAAATTACTGCATGGGTAATAGCAGCCGTGCTTATTATTTTAAATGCAAAAATGTTGTTGAATGAAGCCTACAAAATATTTGAAGAGCCGGCCTTGTTACCAAAAGTATTCACGATCTTTTTCGGGGTATTTTTTATTGTGTTACTATTTTATATTATCCTTGAACCGCTGATTGCTAAAAACAGGAAAACGACCTCTATTCAAATTCACCCGGAGATTGCGTTAATTAAAGACCTGGAACCACCTGTATTTAAAAAGATCGCCGTAGCACTGGATTTTTCTGCGAATGACGAGAAGCTGATTGCATTTGCATTAGGGCAGGGCAAAAGCGGTACGCAGTATTTTTTAATTCATATTGTAGAAAGTGTTTCTGCAACTTTATTTGGAAATGAAAGCAACGATTACGAAACAATTAAAGATAAAGAACGACTGTCTATGTATACCAGGCAGCTTTCTGAAAGAGGAATTATTGCAAAGGGTTATATTGGTTTTAAAAACCGTTCAGGAGAAATTGTAAGACTGGTAAATGAATTAAAAGCTGAGATGCTTGTAATGGGAGCCCACAGGCATACCGGGTTAAAAGATATTATTTATGGAGAGACTGTCAATACGGTTAGGCATGAAATAAAAATTCCCATATTGATTGTAAATCTGTGAAAGTTGTTTTATCCTTTTGCCAAAGGAAGTTCTACATAAAATACAGTTCCTTTTCCTTCTTCTGTTTCAAACCAGATATCCCCTTTGCTTTGTTCCACAATGCCTTTACACATTGCGAGCCCCAGGCCGGTGCCTGAACTTTTAGTAGTGAAGTTAGGAGTGAATATTTTTGACTTAGTTGATGCTGATATACCGGTTCCGTTATCAGTGATAGTAACCAGGACTTTTTCGTTATCAACCTTTTTTTCTGTTACTGTTATATGTGGCTTTCTGCTTTCCGGAACTGCCTGCATAGCGTTTTGGATAAGGTTAGTAAACAACCTGTTGATATGTGTTTTATCTGCATGGATCATCACTGGTTCTTCAAGCGGTTGCCAGTCCAGCAACAGGTTTTCCTCAGCATTATGCAAATAAGTAATCATACCCATTGATTCATTCAGATCAAACACTTCCATTCTTGGATTACCGATATTGGCAAATTGTGAAAATTCGCCGGCGATCTGGCTTAAGTGATCGATTTGTTCTACCAATGTTTTTGCTACACTTTTACTCAACGCCGTTACATCCCCCGAATTGCTGTCAATGGCCTTTTGAAGATATTGCAGGCTCAGCTTCATTGGGGTTAGTGGATTTTTAATTTCATGGGCTACCTGCCTGGCCATTTCACGCCATGCACCTTCTCTTTCACTTTTTGCAAGGGCAATGGCACTGTCATCCAGTTTTGCAACCATCTTATTATACTCCATCACCAGTTCTCCAATTTCATCTTTTCTTTTCCAGCGAATGGCTTCATTTATCTGGCCAAGATTTACCTGTTTCATCTTATTGCTGATAAATGAAAAAGACCGTGTAATACGATTGGTAATAAACAAAGCAACAATACCTGCTATTAAAAAAATAAATGCATTCAGGTTAATAATTGCCACAAGGAAGTTAGATATTTCCTGGCGCAGTTTTGTTTGAGAAGTGAAATACGGAATATTCAGGTAAGCATAATCCTTACCAGTTTCGTCTATCACGGGAACGTAGTTACTCAAATAATGAAGCGTACCGATGGTTTCATCTTTAAAAAACTGAATTTCCTTTAAATGATTCAAATGATAATACGCTTCAGGATCCATCTTATTACTAACAATTCCTTTGTTGTAAGGCAATGGCAATGAGGATACTTTAAGATCACCTTCCAGGTCGTACAAATTGATATCAACCGCATGTACTTCTGATATTTTAGCAATGGTTTGTTCCAGCTTATCCTTATAAGCAGAATCGTAAATGGTGACTACGTCATCAAAGACAGTGATTTCCCCTAATGAATTTCTAACTTCATTTTGCATTACCTGTATGGTACGGCTCAATTTTTCCCTGTTATTATTA
>Ga0068871_100003943_pt1 | contig 10243 bp, 10 predicted proteins | sample KBSMisM72_FD_72750 | JGI IMG/M metagenome (GOLD analysis project Ga0068871, IMG submission 72750) | Miscanthus rhizosphere microbial communities from Kellogg Biological Station, Michigan, USA - KBS Miscanthus M7-2 | ecosystem: Host-associated > Plants > Roots > Rhizosphere > Soil ...
TAATGCCGTAACGGGCGATGGTGCTGTCACTGACCAGGGTGACGGCGCGGGGCGTTTCGATCAGCGGCTTGTCCAGGCCGAAGGCGGCCGTATTGGCGCGGGTCTCCAACAGATGCACCGGATCGCCGGACACGGTGATGGATTCCACCCCCTGTGCCCATGCGCTCGTGCAAAGAGCCGCCCAACCGGCGGCCGCGAAAATGAGGGTGCCCCGTCTCATGGCCCCTTACATAGGTGTTATCAGAGAAAATGCCATGTAACATTTTACGTCACCGGCCCAACGTGGCGGAATGACGCAGTCCGCTCTTCCTATACATTTGATTTAGCTGGATTTTTTCCAGTTTTCGGCAAATTCGCCGGTCATGGCCACGGTGGCACCGCTGAGGGCCAGCGCCTGCAAGGCATGATGGTGCAGCCCCTGGTCATAGGCGGCACAGGCATCCTCGGCGATGAAGATATGAAAGTCGTGCTCAAAGCCGTCCCAAGCCGAGGACGCCACACAGCATTCGGTTGTCAGCCCCGCCAGCACCAAACTGTCCAGCCCTTGGGCATGCAGCTGATCCGCCAGGCCGGTGCGGGCAAAAGCACTGAATTGAGTCTTGGAGACAATCATCTCCCCCGCCTGCGGCTGGGGACCGACAAAGTCCGCGCCACGGCTGCCTTCGACGCATAGATCGGGTTCGCGATCGTCCTGGCGCTGTTTGGCTTCCCGCGCGATTTTGTTTTCGCCGCCCGGGTGGGAAAGCAGCCGCACAAATACGACCGCCACGCCTGCTTGCCGCGCCGCATCGACCAGATCCATCGCCTTGGCCAGCGCGGCCTGCGGCGCGGTCATATCGGCTCCCCGCCGCGCCATCTCGCCATCGAGGGCGCCGAAATCGACTTGGCAATCGATCACGATGACGGCGGTCCGGTTTGGCGCGATCCAGTCGGGTTTCATGGAAAGGCTTTGCGAAGTGAAGGGAGAATTTGCTGCCCGGTAACGCGCAACCCCTGAGCATAGTCGTCGTAAACGAACATCAGGCCATCGATATCGCAGTCACGCAGGAATTTCTCGATTTTGGCGGCGCAGGTGGCGGGCGCGCCCACCGCCGCCTGGGTCATGAAGGCGCCTTGCGCTCGCGCAGTCATGGCGTTTCCGGCTACGCCATAGCTTTCCAGCATGCCCAGCACAGCACCCTCGTCCAGGCCCTCGCGGTATTTCTGCGCCTTGGCTTCGGCTTGCGCATCCGTTGCGCCCGTGATCACCGTCATCATGCAATAGGTCCGGATCGGCTTGCCCAGCTTGGCCGCAAAATCCTTGGCGCGGCGCGAGGCATCGCGCGTTTCGGTCTCGTCACGGCCACCGATGAAACAGCCGTCCGCCTCGCGCACAGAGAATTCAAAGCCGCGGGCAGACATTCCGGCGCAGATCAGGAACGGTGGCCGGAGCGGCTTGGGCTCGCTGACACAGTCGCGGAAATCGAAATATTTGCCTTTGAAACTGACCTTGGGCTCGGTCCAGAGCCGCTTGACGATCTGGGTCCATTCTTCAGTCAGGTCGTAGCGACCATCATGGTCGAGGCTGGCGTCCCAGGCGCCCATCTGCTCGAACTCGCCGCGATAGGCGCCCGCCACGATGTTCAATCCGGCCCGCCCGCCGCTGATCTGATCCAGGGTAGCGATCATTTTCGCCGCCACCGCCGGATTGTGCAGGATGGCGTGCAAGGTCGCCCAGAGTTTGACCCGCTTGGTGATGGCGGCGATCCCCGCCATCATGGTGACCGCTTCCAGGCTGTGGCCCCAATGATCGGTCACGCCGCCGAATCCGCGCCACTTGCCCATCGCCATCACGAAATCGAAGCCTTCTTCCTCCGCGACCAGGGCGGCATCGCGGTTTTGCGCCCAGCCGCCGTCCAGAAGCGGCGTGTTGCGGCTGACGATCCATCCGCCGTTGGCGACTGGTAGAAAAACGCCAAATTCTTTGGGTCCGGTCATGTCGCCAACGTTATTTTTTGGCGAACGCGCTCTCGCGCGTTTCGCGTGGCAACCGGCAGGAAAACACCGAATTCCTTCATACCGGCCTCTTATGCGGCGCCCGCATCATCACCACGGCAAGCAGGACCAACCCCACCAGCACGGAAAGCCCGATAAAGAAGGGCGTGAAACCGCCGGTATGGTCGCGGGTCAAGCCCGCCAAGGTCGGGGCCACCGCGCCGATGGTGGAGATCAGATTGACGGTGGAAAACAGTTCCAGATAGGGGCCGCGCCCGAAATAATCCAGCAGCAGGATGGTGGCGGCAAACAAGGTCAGGCCATAACCGATGCCGATGCCGGCGGCGTAAATCAGCATCATCGGCAGATCGCGCGCCACGCTCAGCGCCAGCAGGCCGATAATGAGACTGGCCAGCGATATGATCAGCAGGCTCTTGGCGCCGACAAAACGGGTGAGAATGCCGCCCGCCAGCCGGGCACCGGAATTGAGCAAAGCTTCCACGCTCATGATGCCGGCGGCGAGTGCCGCCGCCACGCCATGCTGGGTCAAGTGCGCCACCGACACCGAACTGGCAGTAATGCCGCAGAATTGAAATGCGGCATAGGCGGCGGCGATGATCCAGAATTGCCGTGTCTGCAAGGCATCGCGCATGGTCCAGCGCTCGGTGGAAATTTCCGGATCGCTTTCCGTGGCGCTGCCGACGTTGGTTTTGGCGTCCACGAAAAAGGCCGCGGCAATCCCGGTCAGCGCAATCAGCGCACCCACCACCAGCCAATAGCTGCGCCAGTGGCCGGTGACCTCCATCACATGGGTGTAAAGCAGCGGCCCCGCCACGCCTCCCAATCCGCCGATGGTGAAAAAAAGCCCAATGGCGAAGGACGGCCGCGCAAACAGGCGCGACAACAAATAGGTGCCGGGCACCGAATCCAGCAGGGTAAAGCCCAGACCCGCCAGCGAGGCGCCCGCAAAATAGAGCAGCAATCCGTCGGTGCGCGCCAGGCAGAGGAAGGCCAGCGCCATCATCACACACCCCGCCAACAGACAGGCGCGCACGCCGAAGCGGCGGATAAGAGCGGCGGGCACGGCGCTGGTAATACCGCACAAAAAGCCCAGCAAGGTGAAACCGAAGCCCGCGCTGGTCCAGCTCCAACCCAGTTCCGCGACCATGGCGGGCAAAGCGAGGCCCAGGCTGGCGAAGGTGGCCGCCGTGATGATGAAATACAGGCCGCTCATCAGGCCCAGGGTCAGCCAGCCGCCACGCTTGGTCCCAGCCATCCTGCTTTATCGGCTTTCCAGCGTGCGTTTCATTTCGGCGGGAAAATCTCCCAAGACCTTGAGCATCTCCGCGCGGGCCCGTTCGACATTCCGGCTGGCGATGGTATCGGCCAGGCCGCGATGTTCGTTCAGCGCCGCCGTGCCGTCATCGCTGGAGGGGCCGCGCATGGCATAAAGCCAGTAGCGCGCGGTCTGGTGATGCAAGGTCACCACCATCTTGGCCAGGGTGCGGTTGCCGCTGGCCGCCGCCACCGCAACATGGAAGGCTTCGTCCATCGCCGCCAGCGCCGCCTGGTCATTGTCAGCAATGGCGTCTTCGCCGTCATCCAGGGTGGCGCGGATCGCGGCGATCTCTTCATCGCTGGCATGCTCGGCCGCCAGGCCGGCACAATGAACCTCGATCAGGCGGCGTGCTTCAAACGCCTCGCGGGCGCCCATCAAGTCCAACGGCGCCACCGAGGTGCCGACCCGGGCACGGCGAACCACCAGCCCTTCCAATGCCAGGCGGGCCAGGGCTTCGCGAATGCCGGCCAGTCCGCCGCCATAGCGCTTGGACAGGGCGCCCTCATCCAACTGCTCGCCTGGGGCCAGGGAGCCGATGATGATGTCCACCAGGATGCGCTGATACAGCCGCGACTTTAAGAGCCGCGGAGACCACTCATCCAGCCTGGCGGGGCTGTCTTTGTCGCGAGGACTTGCCATGGTCCGACCCTTTCGGGACGGGACAATGGGTACGGTAGGGCCTATTGGCAAGTCTGGCGGCGACAATTCAGACGAAATTGATCTCGAAAACATAGCCGGCACTGGGACTTCCGGTGCCCTCGAAGCCGGGCGGGCCCACGCCTGCGTCGCAGGAAATCAGCTTGCCGTTGCGCATGTCCAAGCCGTGGGCATCGGCGGTGCCATCCAGAAATTCGGCAGTTTCCAATACCTTGCCGGTAGCGGCCTCGTACTTCACCAAACCGCAGGTGGTGGTGTGGTGCAGTTTGCCGTCGGCCTGGCGGATATAGCGGTTGATTTCGGAGGTGCCGGTCACCATCCAGATCGCGCCGCCCGGATGGCTGCTGTCCCAGGCGCAGCCATGCCAGCGTGACGCGGTAAAGGGGATCATGAATTCCGGCGTCCAACTCTTGGGATCGACCCGCAGAATGGCGCGCAGCCGGTTGGCCACGATCCACAATTTGCCGTCATGCCACATCAGGCCGTGGCAGCCGCCGCCATTGTCCGCAGGACCCAGCGGAATCTGGCGGTGGGACACGGTGTTGCCGTTCATATCCACTTCATAGATGCCTTCCGGCCCGCCATTGGCGCCCATCCAGACATGGCCGTTGCCGAACGTCATGCCCGATGTGTTGTAGGAGTCGGTCATCACGGTCTTGAGCTTCTTGCCGTTCCAGTCGAACAGCCAGGCCGCCTCTTTCTCGTGCCGTCCGCTCTGGCCGTAACCGGCGGCCTTCTGCTCGGCGACCCAAACGCCTTCGGGCACCACCGCGACACCGTTGGGATAGGCGTTCGGCACTTTGAACAGATTCTTGGTGGTGACTTTGCGATGGGGAATCGGTTTGCGCGCCTCCGGCGCCACCGCGCCCAGGTCTTTGCCCTTGGGATAGTTCTGCGCCAAAGCGGCAGTCAGTCCTGCGCCGGTGGCAGCGCCCAGACCCATGAGAAAATCACGCTTGTGCAAAGTCATTTTTCTCTCCCAAAAGCAAAGGGCGTCCGCAGAAGCGGACGCCCTTTTGATTGTCGATCAACCTGTCATCAGTTCGGCAGCGAAAAGGCCACCAGCTGATCCGACAAGCGCGGCGTCAGGATGCCGTTGCCGCCGACCGCGAACACAACATACTGCTTGCCCTTGTAGGTGTAGATCGCGGGCTGGGACACGGCGGGCGAGTCCACAATATGCTTCCACAGCACATTGCCGGTCTTCATATCGACGGCGCGCACGCGGCTGTCCATCGAGGCGCCGATGAAGATCAGGCCAGACTTGGTGATCGCCGGAGCGCCGATGGTAATCGAACCCCAGCTGTCGGGCATGTAGAAGCCCCATTTCTGGACCACGCCGAACGGCTTCTTCCAGTTGAGCTTGCCGGTGTTCATGTCATAGCTGGACAAGTTGCCGTAAGGCGGCGCCCAGCAGGGCATGCCCCACATATTGAGGAAGTTCTCCAGCTTGAAGCCGTATGCTGAACCCTGTTGCGCCGCATACCCGTCAGGAGCACGCAGCTTGTCGCCATATTTCTTGTCGGCATCGGCGCGTGGAACCAGAGTATAGATCTGCGGCACCACATTGCTGTTCACCACATAAGTGTTGGTGGTGGGATCCAGCGCGCCGCCGCCCCATTCCACGCCGCCCAAAGTGGCCGGCCAGGAAATGGAACCGCGAATCGATGGCGGCGTGTAACGGCCTTCGTCCCGGATGCGCGCCTTCCAGCGGCTGCATTCGCCGAAGCTGACAATATCGGCGAACTTGGAAACCGGCGGCATATGGTCCGCAATGACCGGCTCCGGATACGGCACGTAAGGTTGGGTCTTGGCCGCGACTTCACCCGGCACGTCCGACGCCGGATAGGGCCGTTCCTCGATCGGATAGACCGGCTCGCCGGTGTTGCGGTTGAACACAAACAGGAAACCCTGCTTGGTCGCCTGGATCAAGGCGGGGATGGTTTGGCCATCCTTCTTGATGTCAACCAAAGTGGGCGCCGAATTGATGTCCACGTCCCAGATGTCGTGATGCGTCAGCTGGCGGCTCCACACCACTTCGCCGGTTTCCGCCTTCACCGCCACGGTCGCGGTGGCATAGGGCATCTCCTTGAGACGGTCGCCGCCATAATAGTTCGGGCTGGGCGACGAGGTGGGCAGGAAGGCCAGGCCGGTTTCCGGATCGACCGAAATGCTGGCCCAGACATTGGCGGTGCCGGTCTGGTTCTCCATGTCCGGCGGGATGATGTTGAAGGTCCATTTCATCGCCCCGGTGCGGGCATCGATGCCATAGACGGTGCCGGGATTTTCGGTCTTGTAGACCCAGTCGTTGCCGGCCCAGCCCAGGATCAGCGTGTCTTTATAGACGGCAGGCGGCTGCAGCAGGCCGATCTTCCATTTGCTGTTCTTGGGCGCCCAGGCATTGACGTCGACCACGCCATTCTTGCCGAAGCCGGCGCAAGGCTTGCCGGTGTCGGCATCCACGCCATGCAGCTCGCCCGTCATGGTGCCGACATAGACCATCTTCTGGCAGGGCTGACCGGCTTGCGGCGCGGACGCCGCCCAATAAGCCACGCCGCGATTCTTCAGGCCTTGATTTTCCGGCGGACCCTCGCCGCCATGGGTGGCATAGGTCCATTTGGTCTTGCCGGTGTCGGGTTCGACCGCGACGATGCGGTACCAGGGCGTGCCGACATAGACCGTGTTGTTGGCGAAAATCGGCGTGGCGCCCCAGGTGGTGGACCGTTCGCCGCTGGAGACGTCGCCGGTATGAACACTCCAGGCCCGCTTGAGGTCTTTCACATTGTCGGGCGTGATCTGGGTGGCGGTGGAATATTTCTGCGCCTGCTGGTTGCCGCCAAACGCGTCCCAGGTCTGGTCGTCGCCGGAAGCCACCACGCCACCATTTTGGGCAATCGCGGTGATGGAAGGCAGGAAGGTGACGGCGGCAACTGCAGCAGCCAGACCCAACGCGCCAAGGGCGTAAGTTTTAATCTTCGACATCGTCAATCTCCACGCTGCGGTCGGCGGCGTCGCCGATCACGTTCATCAACCAGCCGATCAATGCCAGGGCCTCCGCGGCCATGATGACGGGGCTTTCCAGGAAGTAGCCGGCAACAGAGGAGCCGATGATGTCCAGGATGATGGAGACCACCAGGAATCCCTGCAGCAGGCAGGAGCGGTTGGGCACCAGCGCCATCGCCAGTGAAGCCAGGAACATCAGCAGTCCGGCAATGGCGACAAGAACAACGCCGCCGGTGCCGATCAGGCCGGTCTCTGGCGTGTAATAGTCATAGACGCAGATGACCATCGCAATCAGCGATGCCAATATGATCAGCCACGCGCCACGCGTGGAATGTCTTTGAGTCAACGTCCCCTCCCCATTACTGGCCCAATAGCTGGCTGGTTTGGCGCGATCCTAGCGGGCTTTCGCTCAGACGCAAACCTGCCCCCCTTCGCACAAGCAGCAATTTGACGCCGATACGCCGATCTGAGCGGCTTCACGCGCGTCTCAAGTATTTTTGCCAACTGTATACGGGACAGCTGTCGCAATTTTCATCTGTGCGCGTGCTCCCGCAAGATGTCCTGCGGGGACAAGCCGATTGCGGGCCGTCTAGCGCAGGGTCACCTTGGTGACCCGCCAGTTCCCGGCTTCGGCGACATAGAGCGCATTGGCGTTGCGGCAGTCGATGGCATTGACACTGCCGAAATCGCGCGGGCCCTTGCCGGCCTGGCCGAATTTGCCCACCACCGTGCCGTTCAGCTCCAGCTTGTAGATTTCCCCGCCATGATCCAGGTCGTTCTGGGGATTGGAGTTGGAGCTGTAAAGATACTGGTGCGCCCCCGGCGAAATGCAGATCGCTTCGGGATCGCCGCCGGTGGTGATGCTGCTCTTGAAGTTGCCGTCATTGTCGAAGACCTGGATGCGGTTGTTACCGCGGTCGCCGACATAGACATTGCCGCTGGCATCCACCGCGATGGCGTGCGCGGTCTTGAACTGGCCGTCGGCATTGCCGCGCGAACCCCAGCTTTTCACGAACACGCCGTCCTTGGTGAATTTGGCGACTCGGGCATTGCCGATGCCGTCGGCGACAAAGATGTTGCCCTGGCCATCCCAGGCCACGTCGGTGGGCGAGCGGAACAGATCGCTCTGCGCACCGGAGCCTGGTGGGGTGCCTTGCCCAGTATCCGGACCGGACGGCACATCGACCGATTCCGGCTTGCGGCCAAGCAGCATGACGATGCGGCCCGCCGGATCGAGCTTCATCACCATGGAACTGTAGCGGTCCACCACCCAGATATTGTCGTTCTTGTCCACCCGCACCTGTTGCGCGGCCAGGAAGCCGTAGGCCTGCTTGCCGATCTGGCGGACGAATTTTCCGTCGGCGGCGAATTCGTAAAGGCTGGAGCCGCCATGGGCGAAGGCGCGGCTGCCGCCCAGGGTGATGGTGGGATCACCGTTGCGGGTATAGACGAAAACATTGCCCTTGGAATTGGTGGCGACGCCCGCCGCCATGCCGAAGAAGGTGTCGCGCGGCAGTTGCAGCGGCTGCGAGGTGGAGTAGCCGATATCCTGGGCCATGGCGGGAACCGCCAGGGCGCAAATAGCGGTAAGGGTTGCGAGACGCTTCATGTTACTTGCTCCCCTTCAATACGAATTTCTGCATGCGCCAGGATTCGATTTCGCCGACGATCAACTGGTTGGGGTTTCGGCAATCCATCATGTGAACCACCTGCCATCCGGGTGCCAGCTTGCCAGCATGGCCGAACTTGCCCACCACCGTACCGTCCAGCTCGGCTTTATAGATCTGTCCGGTCCGCGCCCAGGTGCCGGGACCATTGCCGTTGGGATTGGAGTTGGACATGAACAGATACTGATGCGCGCCTTCGGAGATGCAGTCGGACCAGGCGCTGCCATACTGGGTATAGGCTGTCTTCCATTTCAGATTGTTATCCAGCACCACATAGCGGGCATTGCCGCGATCGGCGACATAGACATTGCCCTGGTGATCGACCTGCAATCCGTGCGGCAGGTTGTATTCATTCTCACCCTTGCCCACTTTCTCAGTGCCGTTCTGCGCCAGAAATTTTCCTTCAGGCGAGTATTTGACCACGCGGTTGTTGCAGTAACCGTCGCTGATGAAGATGTTGTCCTGTTGATCCCAGGCCACGTCGGTGGGACGGCACAGGGTGTATTTGCTGTCCGGCACATTGGGTCCCTTGGGCGTGGCATAGGGACCATCGGCCTGGCTGGGCCGGTGGCCAACAACCATCAGAACCTTGGTACCGGTGGGATCGAATTTGGTGACCACATTGGTGCCCTCGTCCACCGTCCAGATATTGTCATGACGGTCCACCCGCACCGAATGGGCGAATTGAAAGCCGTAAAAGCCCTTGCCGATTTCCTTGATGAACTTGCCGTCGGGACCGAATTCCCACAGCCTTGTCTGCGGTCCGCGGAAATAGGCGAAGACATGCCCCTTGGAATTGGTGGCCACGCCCTGAAGCTCGCCCATATAGTCGCCCGGGGGGGCCTGGAAGAAGTTCGGCACTGCTTCGTAAGCCAGATCCGGCGTGGTCGCGGCGGCCGTGGCGCTTACCTGGGCAAATGCGGACGTGGTGCTGAACAGCAGAGAAACGGCAGCTGTCGCCGCCAGAAATTTCTTCACGAGAGACCTCCCCAGTAAACCCGCGCTCTGATGGCGTCATGGGTTGCTTGCCAAGGAGTGTATACGCCAATGCGGCGAGGGCAATATGCAGCCAGATGCTTTGGTGGCGCTTTTACCGGCGCTTTTGCCGCTTACGCTGCGCTGCAGCGGTAATTGGGATCGTGCATCGGGGGGACGGCGCGATTTCGCCATTATGCCGGGCCGGACTGAGGATTTGTCACGCAATTCGGTTGCTTGCGCGCGGCGGCTACGACTGCGATCAAATTCGTTTCGCGATCGCTTGGGAACGCTTGCGGCGCGAGGAAGTGTCGACCGACGCGCTTGAAACGATCAGGCAGAAATTGGTGTCGGCGGCACCTTGCAGCTGACATCGGCGATTTCAATCAAGACCGGCTCGAGGCTATCGATGGCGGGGACGGTTTCCATACTATCCTGACAGACCGCGGGAGGGTTCGGATCGGAAACGCGCAACAGACGCGATGGGGTGCGTTCGGCCGCGGCGGCGGACAAAGTCATCACCGCACAGCATAACAATTGGGATACAATCTTTTTCATCGCGACAGCCCGCCTTTCGCATGGGCCTTCCGCGTCCGCCCCCGGACGCATGCCGAAAGACCTATGGCCT
>Ga0068871_100003945_pt1 | contig 10238 bp, 7 predicted proteins | sample KBSMisM72_FD_72750 | JGI IMG/M metagenome (GOLD analysis project Ga0068871, IMG submission 72750) | Miscanthus rhizosphere microbial communities from Kellogg Biological Station, Michigan, USA - KBS Miscanthus M7-2 | ecosystem: Host-associated > Plants > Roots > Rhizosphere > Soil ...
ACGCGCGCCGCCGGCCTCGCCGTTGGCGTCGACGCCCGGGGGATCGAGGAGCATGGAGCCGATATCGCGCCAAAGCCCGCGCTTTTCAAGCGCCGGGACGCGCGGCGCTTAGACGAACGGGTCAGGGAGCTGCAATGCGCACGATATTGGCGAGGATTTCGTAGGTCGCGTAATAGCTCCGCGCGAGTCCGGCCATGCTCGGCAGGTAATCGAAGATAGCTTCGTCGGAACGGCCGCGACCCGGACCGCTACCGCCGGTCGGCGCGACGACGACGGACAGGCCTTGCGCCTCGAATTCGGCGACCGCGCGCCGCGTATCGAAAACGTGGGTGACGAGCACGACGCGCTCGATGCCGTCGCGTTTCAGCACGGCTGCCGACTGCACGGCATTCTCGTGCGTCGTGCGCGAGCGGGCCTCGACCCAGCGCACGGGAACGCCGAACTCGCGTTCCAGCGAAGTCGCCATCAATTGTCCCTCGGGCTCCCCGCTCAACACCGAGCCGCCCGACACGAGCACCGGGAGGCCGGTGAGACGCGCGACGCGCGCGCCATATCGCACGCGTTCGAGCGTCAGCGTCGCCAACGTATCGCCGTCGTATTCCTGCGCGTTGCGCCGGACGCCTCCGCCCAGGATCACGACGGCTTTTGCAGTGCGCGCCGCTGCAAGGTCGAACGGACGGGACGTATCGACGAAGCCGACGAGAAACTCCGCGACAATCGGCGTCGACAGGGCCAGCATGACGACGACTCCCGCGATAGCGAACGCACGTCCGGCACGCGGGGACCGTCGCAGCAGCAAGACTCCGCACAGGGCGACCAGGAGTGGGCCCGTGGGCGGCAGCACCAGGGTCTTGAGCAATGCTTTCAGCCACAGCAGGTCAATCATCGCTGATCCGTTTCGAGTCGCTCGAGGGACCAGGAAGGCTACGTCGCGCGCGGAAACGCCCCGCTAGAAGTCGTATCGCAGCTCCGCGTAGACGCGGTCACGGTTGTTGTAGCGGCCGAAATAACCGTCGTCGGGCCCCGTGAAGATATCGACGCCGAAGCCCACCGCTGTGTTCTTCGCCGGGTACCAATTGAGCCGCGGACGCACGAGTCCGCCGCCATTCTTGAAATTCTGTATCCATAGAATCTGCGGCTCGAACGCGGCCGAAAGCTTTGTCGAGAGGAAGATGGTCGCTCCGAATCCGTCGCTCTTGACCGCAATGTCACTGGCGCTGCCGTTGAAATAGGCTCGCTGGAAACCCTGGATGTTGAGACGCGTATCGCCCGGAAGCGGAAACTCGACACTCACAATGTAATCGAGGGTCGAGCGCTTGACGACGCCGAGCGGAACCGAAAGACTCGTTACGCCATAGCCCTGCCCGTTCGCATACACCGCCTCGGCGCGTAGGACCATCTCTCCGAAATCCTTGGTCACTGTGCCACCCGCCTGCCAGATCCGGTCGTATAGGGGCTGAAACACGAACGGCTGATCCGGCGTACCTGTAGGCAGCCGATAGAACGTCGGCGAGCTGCTGAAGCTGCGGTAATAGAACGCTGCCATGTCCCATCCAGAAACGAGCGTATTGGCCCGGATCCCATAGTTCGAATTGCTGAGGCTGCGGTCCGGGCGCTGCGGATCCAGGAACAACGCAGCGACGGCGGACGGCGTCGGCGAGGGCAGGCGTACAGGGTAGAAATCGGCACCGGGTTTGCCGATCCGGTCGAACGTCGGGACCGGGATCCAGATGAACTCGACGTGCGAGTCGCCCGAAAAGTATTCAGCCCGCGCCGCCCAAGGCGGGATACGAATGACGTCGAACCTTGGCAGCAGAAACTCGCGCATGTCGCGCGCCGAGACCACATCGGCAAAGAATAGCCCTACGACCTCGCCCCAGATGATCTGCTGCGCCCCCACGCGGAAGTCCCAGGAGTCCGACGCGGAGAAGTCGATGTAATTCTCGCCCCAGAAGGCGTTGAAACGCTGGTTGGCCTTGACCGGCTGGAGATAGAAATTAGACGTCGCGTAGACTAAGTCGCCATCGACGCGACCGCCCAATTTCCATTTCACGCTTTCGGAAAGCTCACCCTGGGCGGCCAGCGTGAGGCGACCTACGCCGCGCGACCAGTGCGCCGGGTCCGAATACGTGTAGGCACCGAGACCCTCGAACGAGCCGCTCCACTTGGCGCCGGATTTTTCCGCCGGCGATGAACCTGCGCCAAACAGCGCATCCTTAGACGCGGGTTCCGGAGCGGCGGTATCCCCGAAAAGTGCGTCCCTGGACCGCGGTGGCTCCGCTGCGGCAAAGTGGAGACGCGGCGCATCCGATCCGGCAGATCCCATATCCTGGGCAAGAACGGGTGCTGGTCCTACGAGCAGGACGAACGCGGGAACCAGGAATTTGAGTCGGATCACTTTTGAGCCTCCTTGACATCCTCGGTTGTCGCACTCGGTGCTCGCCGCCGATCCTTCACGAGCACCCAGCCATCGTCACTGCGCACTCCGAGCCGCCGGATCCTGCCGTCTTCGATGCGTACGAGCCGATCGGCCTTTGCGATGACCTTCTTGTCGTGCGTCGAGAACACGAAAGTTGTCTTGTACGACTGATTGATCTCTTTCATCAAATCCAGGATTCCGGCGCCGGTCCGACTGTCGAGGTTCGCCGTGGGCTCGTCCGCAAGGATAATCTTTGGATGCGTCGCGAGAGCCCGCGCTATTGCGACCCTCTGGCGCTGCCCGCCGCTCAGTTCCGACGGCCGGTGGCGCGCAAACTCGCCGAGCTTCACGACGTCCAGAAATCGCGCGACGCGCTCCCGGCGCCCGTTGCGATCGATCTCCTTGAACTGCAAAAGCGGGTACTCGACATTTTCTTCGGCGGACAGCACGGGCAGAAGGTTGAATGTCTGAAAGATGAAGCCGATGCTTCGTGCGCGCAAATCGGCGAGCTCGTCGGGAGTACGACCCGAAACGTCGAACTCGTCGATGAAGATCTTGCCGGTCGTTGGCGTGTCGATGCAGCCGATGAGGTTGAGCAACGTGGACTTGCCGCTGCCGGAGGGGCCGGCGATCGCCAGGAAGACCCCTTCCTCGATGCTCAAGTTCACGCCTTGCAGCGCCGGAACGAGCTGATCGCCGAGGCGATACTGTTTCGAGACATTTTCGACGCGGATCAGGGACATCGAAACGAGACGTGACGCGCGCCAGTCGCTATACTAGTGGATTATCAGTATCAGGGTATAGGCTTTTGACTTCACACGCAAATATGATCGCTCGCAACAAACTGGGATGCCGGATCGCGCTGGCTTTCGCACTCGCCTGGCCGGCTGCCTGCAACGCCGGTGAGAGTCCGTCCGCCAATGACGAGGCGCTGGCCGCGTCGATCGTGCAGAAAGCCGACCAAGTGCGCTTTCCCGGAGAAGGCTTCGAGGTCGGCATCACAATCAACACGACGACGAGCGATTCAGCAATCGAAACGAGAAAGTATCGCGTCCTGTCGAAAGGGAACGAGAACACGGTGGTCATGACCACCGAACCCGCCTCCGAGCGCGGCCAGATCATGCTCCTGAAAGGGCACGACCTCTGGATATTTCTGCCGTCGGTTTCTCAGCCGGTGCGCCTTCCGCTGGCGCAACGCTTGACCGGTGCCGTCGCGAACGGGGACCTTGCGCGAGCCAACTTCGCCGGTGACTACAAGCCCCAGTTGCTGCGCACCGAAGTTGTCGATGGCGAGGCGATGCACGTCCTGGAGCTCACCGCCATCGATCGCAGCGTGACCTATCACCGGGTGTTGTACTGGGTGCGCAAATCGAATAATTGGCCCTACAAGGCGGAGTTCTACTCGCTTTCCGATCGCCTGCTCAAAACGTGCCACTACCAGAAATTCGAGCGGATGGCGGGGCGCATGCGCCCGACGAGGCTCACTATGCACGACGCATTGCGGGCCGACGAGGAATCGGTATTGGAGTACGCCGACATGCGACTGCGTGACCTGCCGGACAAGATATTCACCAAAGACTACCTCAAGCGGCTCGAGTAGCCTCATGTTCGCACAGGCAACCACCCGCGAGGGTCGCCTGGCGACCGGCGCCGGCGGGTCGCGCGGGCGTCTCGCTTGCCTTGACAAAGTCCCGGTCGCACGACCATGCTCGGGCGCAAAATTCCCTTATGCGGGGAGCAAATGGCGGACATAAAAGAGCCCGCGCAAAACGCCTTCACCGAACTGCGCCAGAAGGCGGCTGATGCCATTCCCGAGGTGCGCCCGGACAGCCGGCCGACAGCTTCGGGCGGCGACCCGCTCGAGCCCCCGTGGACGCCACCGGCCGCGAACACCGGGGAGACGGTCTTTGCCGATCGTGCGCTGCGCTTTCGCAGCCTTACTGTCGCCGAGGCCGATCTCGCGGTGCTCGAGGCACCCGATGGCTTCCATGGCGGCTTCAAGATCCGCGTCGCGAAGCTCGGCCAGCGGCGGCGCGAAGCCGGAAAGCTGGTCGAGCGCCGCTATGCCGGACGCGGCTATACGATTCCGACGGCTCCGGAAGAGGCGCAACTCTCGACCTTCATCGCCTACGACGAAGGACAGCTCGTCGGTACGGTGAGCGTCCGTCTCGATTCCGATGCGGGATTGTCCGCCGACGAGCTGTACCGGGACGAGCTCGATGCGCTGCGTTCCGCGGACTACCAAATCTGTGAATTTACGCGCCTCGCCATTGACAAGAAGGCGGCGAGCAAGCCGGTGCTGGCGGGTCTCTTTCACACGACCTATCTCTTCGCCTCGGTGATTCGCGGCTGCACCCACGCGGTGATCGAGGTAAATCCACGCCACGTCGCCTTCTATGGGCGAGCATTGAGTTTCGACCCTATCGGCGAAGAGCGGCTCAATACCCGCGTCAACGCTCCGGCCGTATTGTTGTGCGCGCCCTTCGCGACCATCGCGGAAGGAATTGCCAAGTACGCGGGCAAGCCCGAGGCGCCCGGCGCCGGGCGCTCGTTGTTCGTCTACGGATTTCCGCCGGAGGACGAGCCGGGTGTGCTGGGACGGTTGCGCGAGCTTGTCGCCGCCCATTGAGGTCTCCCGACGGCGAGTTCTGGTCGCTCGACGGACGGCGCCGCATGAATCGGCCAACAGAGTACGATGCGATGCACCCTTTCTGGCATCGCGTCATCCATCGGCTGGATAGCGTGGCTTCACAAGGAATCCCATGACTGGACGTAACTTGACGCACTTGGCTACCCTGCTGCTGGTCCTGCTGCTGACCAGCTGCGGCGCCGACGAAAAGCCCGAAGCCCTCATTTCTTCGGCCAAAAGCCTGCTCGCGAAGAACCAAACCAACGCGGCGATCATCCAGCTCAGAAACGCGTTGCAGAAGAATCCGGACCTAGCGGAAGGCCGTTTCCTCCTTGGGAAAGCCGAGCTCGAGACCGGCGATCTGGCCGGCGCCCAGAAGGAACTGCGCACAGCGCTCGAATTGAAGTATCCGCCCGACGCCGTCATCCCGCCGCTCGCGGAGGCGATGCTTCTTTCGGGTGAGTTCAAGAGGGTCGTCGACGAATTCGGCAAAGCCGAAGCGAAGGCACCGGAGGCACCGTCCGCCGATTTGCCTGCGGCCCTCACCGCGGCGATGCAGCAGATGGGGGAAGCTAGAAAGGAACCCGACAAATCCGACGCGGTTGCAGTAACGGGGCCCGAAGCCCGAGCAGCGTTGCAGACGATCGTGGGTAAGGCGCAGTTGGCGTTGAGGAACCCCGAGGCCGCCGGTGCTGCATTCGCGGCGGCTCTCGCCGCCAAGCCTGACTACCCCCCAGCATTGGTTGGCCAAGCCCAGCTCGCCGCCGCCAAGGGTGATCTGCCGGGCGCCCTGCTGCTGCTCGGTTCAGCGTTGGCAAAGTCTCCCCAATTTGTGGAAGGCTGGGAATTCCAAGGCCAGATTCAGCTCGCCCAAGGACAACCAGAGGATGCGCTGGCATCGTATCGCAAAGCGCTGGATGCCAAACGGGACTACTTGCCGGCACACTCGGCGATCGTGTCATTGCTGGCCGACCAGGGCAAATTCGAGGAAGCGTCGAAGCAACTCGACGCCATGAGAGAGATCGCACCCAAGGCTGCGCAAACGCTCTACCTGCAAGCGCAACTGGCGCACCAGCGCCAGGACTATACCGCCGCGCGGGAGTCTATCCAGCAGGTCCTGGCGGTGGCGCCGGAGAATTTGAACGCCCTGCTGCTGGCCGGCGCCATCGATTTCGAGCTCAAATCCTACACGCAGGCCGAAGGGAGCCTAATCAAGGTCCTGAGCGCGGCGCCGGACCAGCCGTTCGCTCGCCGCTTGCTGGTGGGTACGTATCTTCGCACTGGACAGCCGGGCAAGGCGCTGGAAGCGCTCAAACCGGTGTTGGACAAGATCGACAATAACTCCGACTTGCTGACGCTCGCTGGCGAAGTCTACATGCGGAACGGCAACGCGAAAGAGGCATCGCGCTATTTCGAGAAGGCCGCGACACTGGATCCGAAGGACACCAGCAACAAAACCTCCCTCGCCCTCGTGCACATGGCCCAGGGCGACACGGGCAAAGCGATGCGAGAATTGGAACAAACCGTCCGCGAAGATACGACCACGCGTTCGGATCTTGCGCTGATTGCTCTGCATATCCGGCAGCGTGAATACGCAAAGGCGCTGACGGCGATCGACGCGCTCGAAAAAAAGGAGCCCGCAAACCCCTTGCCCTCCGTTCTGCGCGGCGCAATCCTGCAGGAAACAAACGACATTCCGGGTGCCCGCAAGAGTTTTGAGCGGGCATTGGCAATAAATCCCGCCTACTTCCCGGCGGCGGAGCGCCTTGCCCAATTGGATCTGGCGGACAAAAAGCCCGACGACGCAAGGAAGCGCATGGATGCCGTGTTGGCCAACGATCCCAAGCAAACGCAGGCATTGCTGGCAATCGCAGAGATGCGCGCTATGGCGGGAGCTCCCGCCGACGAGGTTGCAGCGCTGATCGGCAAGGCAATCGCGGCGAACCCCAGCGATGTGGCGCCGCACCTCGCGCTCATAACCCACTATCTCCGAAGCAAGGACACGAAAAAGGCGATCGCCGCCGGGCAAGATGCGCTGGCCGCAATCCCGGACCGTCCCGAAATTCTGGAGGCATTGGGCCAGGCACAACAAGCCGCCGGTGATCCTAACCAGGCCATCGCGACGTATAGCAAGTGGGCACGGTTGCGACCCTCGTCGCCGTTGCCCTTGCTACGCCTCGCCGAAGCCCAGACAGCAGCCAAGGATCCCAACGCGGCCTTGCAGTCCCTGCGCAAAGCGCTCGAGATCAAGCCGGACCTGATCGAGGCACAGCGCGCGATCATGGCGCTCGATCTCGCCGCCGATCGCATGCCGCAGGCCCTGGCGGCCGCACGCGAGGTTCAGAAGCAGCGTCCCAAGGAAGCGGTCGGCTTCCTCCTAGAAGGTGACATATACGCCTCCAAGAAGGATTGGGGCGCCGCTGCGGCTGCCTACCGCGCGGGCTTTGCGCAGGACAAGGCGACGGCTGTCGCTATGCGACTTCACGGCGCGCTCTTAGCAGGCGGCGACTCGGCGGCCGCACAGAAATTTGCCACGACTTGGGTCAAGGATCACCCGAAGGACAACATGTTCCTTTTCTACGTGGCCAACAGCGCGCTCATTAACAAGGACTTCATAACCGCGCACCAGTATTATCGAGCGTTGGTCGAGATCAATCCGAAGGATATTGTGGCCCTGAACAACCTGGCCTGGACGGCCGGGCAGGTCAAGGATCCGAAAGCACTCGAATACGCGGAGAAGGCAAACCAGCTCGTACCGAACGAGCCCGCGGTCATGGATACGCTCGCCACGTTGCTTTTAGAAAAGGGCGACACGGGGCGCGGCCTCGAGCTATTGCGGAAGGCCTCGGGCATCGCCCCCAATGAGCCGGCCTTGCGACTCAAGCTCGCCCAAAACCTGATCAAAGCCAATCAGAAGGATGCAGCGAAGAAAGAGCTCGAGGAACTGGCCAAGCTCGGCGACAAGTTCCCGGCACAGGCCGAAGTGACGAAGCTGATGCAGGGACTTTGACTGGTCGCCGACGTCACCGCGGCGTCTTGCCCGGCGCGAGTATTCCTGCCGGGTCAAGCGCGTGTTTCAAGCGGCGGACGAGCCCCGCGAATTGCGGCGCCGACTTGAACAAGGTCGCCATGCCCTGCGTACCCGTACGATAGACCTGATACCCGGCCGTTGTCGTCTGCTCTGACAGCGCCTCGTACAGGACCTTCGCTCGCGCGGTCTCGTCCCCGTTGCTCTTGTCGTAGAAAATGGCCATCAGCACGATCATCGACCGGCTGTTCTGCGTTAGCAAAGCCGCGTAGAAATCGAATACGAATTGCTCGAACAGCGGCCGGCAAAATCCGATCAGGCTCGTAACGTGCTCGCCTGTGCAGGGAACGATCGGCGCGAACCAGATTACCCCCACATCGTCGCGGTCCGGGTGGGCGAACTGGGGCTTCGGTAACGGCGACTTGAAATATGCGTGCCGCACGAAATAGTCGCTGGGCTGACCTTTCATTACGGAGTGGACGTGCGGAATGAGCGGCAAGAGCTCGACCGATTTTCCGGAGAGCGCGCGAAAGGTTGATCCAAGCGCTCCCCGCAGCGAAGGCTGTCCCTCGAGCTTATCCATCAAGGCTCTGAATCCCCCCAGCGCTCGCACCCGTCCGTCGGTGATAAAGGTAAGGCGCCCCAGCCCGCGCAGGCAGCGCCGCAACTCGGAGCGGATTGCCTGGACCTGGCCCCGCGTGCCCATGATTCCGCCGCCGAACCCCCACTTGGGAATCGTGTACCGACGACACATTTCGCTCAGCGTTGCGTCAGGCAGACGGGAGCACTTTCCGACCAGATCACGCGGATATTGCGCAACGACCGCGAGCGCGACGATGTCGTTGACCACATGCGTGCCCGACGCGAGCACGCCGCGTAGCGTCAACTCCCGAATGATGTCGATCATGCGCGGCAAATCGGCCTCTCGCGCCAGGTCGAAGGTGAACGAGGCGAACGCCTCGGGCCGACGTAGCAACCAGACACCGGCCCTCGTTACAACGCCAAGATTGGATTGGCTGAACAGGCCCTCGAGATAGGGACCCAAGCCCCACTTGTGCGTGTTCCATGTGTGACAGCGGCCTGGCTCGCCGCCGCCCGTCCGTACCTTTGAGCCATCCGCCAGAACTACCTCGAGGCCGCACAGGGTGCCGAAGTGGTCGTTGTACGAGGTCACCCCTAGACCACGCTCGAGTGCGTTCCCGAGAACGCTTCCGTCGGGAGGACCATCGCTGCAGTCGCACCAAAGCTCAGGATAATGGGTATCGAGGTGGGCCTTGAGCTGGCGATAGGTAACTCCCGGCTCGACCACCGCATACGCCAGTTGCTCGTTGACTTCAAGGATGCGATTCATGCGTTCCAAATGCAGAACGATGGTGTTTTCGACCACCGGAGCGGCCGAGCCGTACCCCCAGTTTCGCCCCTTGCTGACCGGCCACACCGGAACCCGGAATTCGTTCGCCAGCTTCACGACCGTCACAACGTCGTCGATATTGGCCGGGAAAACAACCGCACCCGGGCGCTTGGGATCGGGGACCGTGGCCCGTCCCGCGTCGTCCAGTGCGGCGGGATTGTCGACGACCTCGATCATGGTTCGGGTACGGATGGCGTCGACCATCGCTCGCACCCGGGCGAGGTCCACCGTCTCGATGGGGGGCTGAAGATTTTCCTCGTCCATAGGTGACGCTCCGTCGCATCGTTGGCGATAGGTCGTGCGCGTGCGATCGCTTGCAGACAATCCGCGGAACCGGCCTATTGCCTTCGCCCGGCGCTGGTCCAATTACGCGCGTGGCTCTTGGGCTTTGGTGCGAACGTACCGGTCCAGCACTTTGCCAAGATAACTGTCGACAGGCGGCAATACTATTCCCGCGCCGCCGAGAATCGTTCTGGTCCTATCGTTCGCGAAGCTCTGGTTCCCGGAAAGATACGCGAGAAAGATAGGGAGCGTGGACAACGCCCGCCGTCCGGATTCGGGCAGCAGCCTCCCAATTACCGGCAGCGCTGCCCGGAGGATAGCCGGCGGGACGGTGATTCGTGTCGGCACGCGCATTTGCGCCGCAACAAATGACGCTCGAACTCGGGACTGCAATTCACCGAGTGTCAGAGACTCTTCCGGGCCGGCGCAAAGATGCAGAATTCTTCCGACGGTATCCTGTGTCCCACTC
>Ga0068871_100003947_pt1 | contig 10237 bp, 5 predicted proteins | sample KBSMisM72_FD_72750 | JGI IMG/M metagenome (GOLD analysis project Ga0068871, IMG submission 72750) | Miscanthus rhizosphere microbial communities from Kellogg Biological Station, Michigan, USA - KBS Miscanthus M7-2 | ecosystem: Host-associated > Plants > Roots > Rhizosphere > Soil ...
GTTCATTTCATGCAGCTCCTCAACGCGCTTCAGCAATTCGGGTAGCTGCTTTTTCAAATCGCCTACTTTGATCCGATACTTCTCGGACATCTCCTTTTTCGACGATCCGTTGGCGTACGGCAGCCGGGCGAGATCCACCATCAGATCCTCGCGCTTGGGCAGGAACTCGTGCAGCGGCGGATCGAGCGTACGAATCACCACAGGAAGTCCATCCATCGCCTGGAACAGGCCGACGAAATCCTTGCGCTGCATGGGGAGCAGTTTCTGCAGCGCCTTTGTGCGCGATTTGACGTCGCGCGCCAGGATCATCGCCTGCATGAACGGGATGCGGTCCTCGGCGAAAAACATGTGCTCGGTGCGGCACAGGCCGATGCCTTCGGCCCCAAAGAGCCTGGCGACCTTGGCGTCGCGCGGGATGTCGGCGTTGGCGCGCACGCCAAAGCTGCCGCGGAATTCATCCGCCCAGGTCATCAGTTTTCCGAAATAGGAAGACGTCGGATCAGGGTCTCTCGTGACGGCCTTGCCCAAGTACACCTTGGCCGTGGTGCCGTCCATCGAAATCCACTCACCTTCCTTGACGGTTACGGTCTTCTTGTTGACGGTAACCGTGAACTTCTTGCCATGCTCATCGATGGAGATGGAGCCTGCGCCGACGATGCAGGGCCGGCCCATCCCACGCGCAACCACCGCGGCGTGGCTCGACTTGCCGCCGACCGCGGTGAGGATGCCCTTGGCCACATCCATGCCGTGAATATCGTCAGGCGTAGTTTCCTTGCGCACCAGGATCACGGGAGCGCTTTTGCTCATCTCGACGGCCTCTTCCGCCGTGAAGGCGGCGCGTCCAACCGCGGCGCCCGGACTGGCATCGATTCCGGTCGCAATGTTGACCAGTTTCTTGAGCGAGGGCTCGTCGAACACCGGATGCAGGAGTTGATCGAGCTGCTGCGGCGCGACGCGCAGAACGGCCTCTTCCTTGCTGATCAGGCCTTCTTCCTTCATCTCCACGGCGACGCGCACGGCCGCTTGACCCGTGCGTTTGCCGTTGCGGGTCTGCAGCATGTAAAGCTTACCTTCTTCGATGGTGAACTCGAAATCCTGCATGTCGCGATAGTGCTTTTCGAGACTCGCTGTGATCCTGCGCAACTCCCCGTAGGCGGCCGGCATGATCTTTTCGAGATCGTGTATCGGTTGCGGCGTGCGGATGCCCGCGACCACATCCTCTCCCTGGGCATTCACCAGGAACTCGCCATAGAATACTTTTTCGCCGGTGGCGGGATCGCGCGTGAAGCCGACTCCGGTCGCAGAAGTATCGCCGGTATTCCCGAACACCATGGCCTGGACACTCGCGCCGGTCCCGATCTCGTCGGGAATCTTTTCCATCTTGCGGTAGTACGCGGCCTTGGGGTTCCACCAGGAGCGAAATACCGCATCACGCGACATTGTCAGTTGTTCGCGCGCATCCTGTGGAAAGGGCTTTTTCGTTTCCTTTAGAACGAGTTTCTTATAATCCTCGATGATCGCTGCAAGATCCTTGGCGCTCAGGTCGGTGTCGAGCTTGGTCTTGGCCTTGTGTTTGCGCGCGTCGAAGATGTGATCGAACTTCTCCATGTCGATGTTCAGGGCCACTTCACCGAACATCTGAATGAAGCGGCGGTAGCTATCGTAGGCGAAGCGCGGATTGCCGCTGCGCTTGGCAAGACCCTCCACCGTCTTGTCATTCAAGCCCAGATTGAGGATGGTGTTCATCATGCCAGGCATCGAGAATTTCGCGCCGCTGCGGACGCTGACCAGCAGTGGATTCTCGGGATCGCCCAGCTTCTTTCCGATTTCCCCTTCGAGCTTCGCCAGAGCAGCGAACATCTGCTGGTCGATCTCGGGTGTCACCTTATTGCCATTCTGGAAGAAGATGTTGCAGACTTCCGTGGAGATGGTGAAGCCCGGAGGCACGGGAACTCCCGCCTTGCTCATCTCCGCGAGCCCGGCGCCCTTGCCGCCGAGGATCTCCTTCATCTTTCCGTCGCCGTCGGCTGTGCCGCCGCCAAAGCTGTAAACGTATTTAGTCATAAATTATTTCTGGTCTCCTGATGTCACGATCTCCGAAAAATCGGCGATCGAAGAAAATTTACGCAGCATGTCACTCAACATGCTGAGGCGATTCTCGCGGATCTTCGGATCCGGAGCGTTCACCATTACCGTGTCGAAGTATCGGTCGACCAGCGGTCTCAGTTCCGCGACGTCCTCCAGCGGCCCCGAGACGGGAAGTGTGGCATAGGCTTCGTACAGGTCCTTTTCGGGGCCTACTTCCAGCAGGCCCTTGTCGACCACGCCTTGCGCAAAGTTCGCTTGCTTGAGGATGTTATTGATGCGCTTGAAACTCGCCGCGAGCGGCTCGAAATTGGGCGTTGGCCGCACTCGGGCCACATGGTTCAGCCTGTCCTCGACATCCTTGAGCGTTGATACTCCGGCCTTGAGCACGGCATTCACTTCGTCGTACTTGAAACCCCGAACCTCGCGGAAGTAGTACTGCACACGCTCCAGCAGGAAGGCGTGCAATTCGCCCGTGGCCAGCGAGTCAAGATTAAAGCCGAGATCCGCCTCCACCAGAATCTTTACAACTCCCTGGGCCGCCCGGCGCAGCGCAAACGGATCCTTGGAACCCGTGGGCATCATGCCGATGCTGAAACAACTCCGCAGCGTATCGAGTTTATCGGCCAGCGCGACGATCTGTCCCGCAGGTGTCGAGGGTATCGAATCCTCCATGCTGAGCGGCTTGTAGTGCTCGTAGATCGCCCGCGACACCGCCTCGGGTTCGCCTTGCGCCTTGGCATACAGCCCGCCGACGACGCCTTGCAGATCCGTGAACTCTTTCACCATTTCACTGGTCAGGTCACATTTGGCTAACAGCGCTGCCCGCTGGGCACTCCCATCGCCGCGGAGTTCCTTCACCAACGCCACTACCCGATCCGTTTTCTCTTTATACGATCCGAGCTTGGCCTGGAACGTGACCTTGGCCAGATCCTCGACGCGATCCGCGAGCTTTTTCTGTTGGTCGACGTCCCAGAAAAATCGTGCGTCGTTGAAGCGCGCCTTGAGGACCCGCTCATTCCCGTGTTTGACCAGCCCCTCAGGGTCGCCCGAGGTGTTCATCACCGCAACAAACTGCGGCGCGAGCAAGCCCTGCATTCCCTCCACCGAGAAGTATTTCTGATGATGCCGCATCACGGTGATGAGCACTTCCGACGGCAGCTCCAGATACGTGGGATTGAAATTACCCTTGATCGCTGTCGGGAATTCGGTGATGTAGGTTAGCGTTTCCACCAGGTCGCCGTCGAGTTTGGCTCCCAGCGCCGCAGCTTCCTTTTCGATCTTGTGACGACGCTCGTGCGCGGCCAGGATCACGAAATTCTTCCGCAGCTCGGGCTCGTATGTCGCGATGGTCACAGGGATAGAAGCAGCTCCCAAAATTCGGTGGCCGCGGGTCACGTTGCTGGAACGAACGCCGCCAATCGCGATTGGAATCACCTGATCGCCTAGCAGTGCGACCAGCCATCGAATCGGCCGAATAAAACGCGGCCCGTTGCGATCGGTCCAATACATCGCCTTGGGCCATTGGATGCCGAGAATCGCAGCCGGCAGCGATTCCGCCAGAATATCGCCCGCCGCACGGCCGGAGACCTTCTTGACCAATTCGTAGTAGTTCCCTGTCTTGCGTAACGCCGACGCATCCGCACCTTGCTTTTTCGCGAACCCCTCAGCGGCCTTGTCCCCTGCAGTGATCGGCGGGCCCTTGACGATCTGCTCGGAGTCGGGCGTCCGTTCCGGTAAGCCTTGGGCGCGAACCACCAGCCTGCGAGGTGTCGCATCCACTTGAGGCGTCGCGCCCAATAGATCCAGCCTGGAAAGTTGCGCGAGCGCACCCGGGATCATCCAGTGGGGAATTTCTTCGGTGCCGATCTCCAGCAGAAAATCGAGGCTCACGCGGCAGCCTCCGGCTGATCACTTTGTTGAGCGGCCCAAATCTTCGCAGTTCCCACCGCCAGATCGCGCACGCGCTTGATGACGCCGACGCGTTCCGTCACTGAGATCGCGCCGCGCGCGTCGAGCAGGTTGAAAAGGTGCGAGCACTTCAGTACTTGCTCATATGCCGCGAGCACCGGATAACGCTTTTTCTCGGCGTACTTCTCGTATCCGGCCAGTAACTCTTTGCACTCGGCCTCATGCTCGGCCAGGAGGCGCCACAGGCGATCGACGTTGGCCATTTCGAAGTTATAAACCGAAAACTGCACCTCGTCTGCCAGGCGAACTGCGGAATACTTCACGCCCGGACACCACTCCATGTCGAACACGCTATCGACGCCTTGGAGAAAAGAGGACAACCGCTCTAATCCATAGGTGATCTCCGCGGGAACCAAGTCCAAATCGATGCCACCGCACTGCTGGAAATAAGTGAACTGGGTGATCTCCATTCCGTCGAGCATCACCTGCCAACCGATACCCCACGCCCCCAGCGTCGGTGATTCCCAGTTGTCTTCCTCGAACTTGAGATCGTGCTTCGCAAGATCGATGCCGATCGCCTTTAGGCTTCCAAGATATTGTTCGAGCACGTCATTCGGTGTCGGCTTCAGGATCACCTGCAGCTGCTGATGTTTATACAGGCGATTCGGATTCTCACCGTACCGGCCATCCGCCGGACGCCGGCTGGGCTGCACATAGGCCACACGATACGGCTTCGGTCCCAGCACTCGCAGAAATGTTTCCGGACACATCGTACCGGCGCCCACCTCGACATCGTACGGCTCCTGGATAATGGCGCCGCGCTCAGCCCAATAGTGCTTCAGCTTGAGAACCGTGTCCTGAAAAGTGTCCATTGTTTTTACGGATCTTACAGCGCTTCCAGCATGGGAGCCGTAAGAAACTTACGCTCGACGTGCTGCTCCATGGCTCGAATCAGACTGCGGCGGAGTCCCGACAAAGTGGATTTGGTCCAATCGCGCGGCGTGAGATCGGCCAGCCCCTTAACGAACATTTCCTCGACGATCTCCACGGTCTCGCGGTTGCTGACGCGCAATTCGGGAAGCACGCCTGTGAGGCGCACCGCCCATAGCGTAAAGTAGTCCACCGCCGGCCACATGCCGCCGCCGGAACGCATCACCTGAAGTGTGGCGTTGAGGAGTCGAAAGAACTTTTCGTTGGGCTCGTGTGGCGGCATCAATTGGTCAGTCACCTCCGTAAAATAATCCAGCGCCAGCGAACAGCCGTAATCGGACTGCAGCGCGAACTGCGATTCGATCAGCTCACAGCCCGACAGATTCGCCAGCTCGGCGTTTTCGCGCAGGAAGTAGGCCATCCGGACGTGGGAAAGCCGTTCCAGCCCCGATCCGAAGGCGCTCTTCGGATGCTTGGCCCGCCGCGCAACGCCCCGCAGCTTCCCCTGGTCACGGGTGAAAAAACTCACGATAAGGTCGGCTTCCCGGAAGGGGTAGCTGCGCAGGACGAACGTCTCGCTCACCTGCGCGGGCATATTTTCGGCGCAATATCTTAGGGTATCACGCCAAGTCTTTATTTTGATGCGGGAGCGGGCGTGGTGTCTTCCTGAATCTCTCCGATCCAGTACCTGGGGCCCTGTACAGTAACGGTGGCGTTGATCTTCTCTCCCGTGCGGAGCTTGTCGAATTCGGACTGGTCCTTCACCGGAAACTCCATGGTCATGGGGCCCATCCAATCGCCGATAGCCTCATGCTTAATGGCGGCGATTTTGTCCTTAGGTTCGAGGCGAAGGACCTCGCCGTGCAGGGCATACTTCTTGACTGGTTCATCTTTGGATTCTTCCTTGACCGACGGGGTTTGCGCGCAACCGAGCAGCAGCATAAACAGCGCGAGGGTGGCGAACGTTCTCATACCCAGAGGTTACAGGAAAAAAGGCGGGGACCATTTCGATCCCCGCCCGCGTTCAGGACTAACCTTTTGCGCTTTTTTAAAAACTGATTTTCGCGGCTAGCTGGATCAGCCGCGCATTGCTGGCGAACACCTGGTCCCATTTCCCGAACAGCGGGCTTCCAGGGGTCAGGTAGTTGGTCTCGTTGATGTGGCTGGCGCTCAGCACGCTATTGAGGCGCCCCGGCGTATATTGCGGATGGTTCAGCGCGTTGTAGAAATCCGCTCGAACCTCAATGCGGTAACGCTCACGGGCCGAGAACGCCTTCACCACGTTCAAGTCGAAACTGTTGATGCCCTTGGTCGGCAGAACGTTGCGCCCGGTTGTGGCCAGCGCGCCTTGCGCCGCGCGGATGAACTGGGCGTTGGGATTCAGGGCCAGATAGGCGACCACTTGTCCGGCGCTATTCTTCAACTGGCTGACGTCGCTACTGGTTCCTGCGACGCCGGCGACGTTCAAGACGGTGCGATCCGACACCGTATCGGTGTTGAGGTTCGCGTCGGTGGCGCTTTGGGGCGTAACGTACTCGGGCGATTCGGCCGTGTAGACGCCGCTCAATTGGTAGTTACCCAACACATTGCGCATCCACCAGTTCTGGTTCTTTTCGAACCACTGTGTTTGATACAGCCAGGTCAGCGTGAGCCGATGACGCCGGTCCAGGGCGGAAGAAGCCCACTCCGGCCGGAGATTGTAGAAATCCTGCGGACGGCGCGGCGTCAGGGAGGTGAAATTCAGCTCCATGGTGCTGTCGTCCATCAGGTGGCTCCAGGTGTAGCCGCCCTTAAACATAAGATGCCCCGAGAGCCGCTTGTTCACATCGACCGCCAGGCCGTGATACTCAGAGTTGCCTTGGGGAACGTAGGAGGTGATGATCTGGCTGAATCCATAGGGAGCCAGCGAATTGGAGTTGGCCTTACTCTCCGCTTGCAGTTGCGTGAGCGTGAGTGGCAGAGCGTTCAGATCGGCCTGCGACGGGGCCTGGAGATACGTCGGCAAATAGTGGGTATCCGTCACCACCGGGACGCGGCCCAGCTGCGTCTGCAAAAGCAGGTGGACGCCCTTGGTCCCCAGATAGCGAACATCTACCACATAGTCCTTGGCGAAGACGTGCTGGACGCCCAGGTTCCAGTTGATGGCGTAGCCCAGCTTCTGGTTGTCCAGCCAGCCGGAGGTGGCCGCGCGCGCCTGGGTCGCCGTCAGGGTGGGGGGCAGGTTGGGAAGAATGCCTCCGTTGGCGAGATATCCGGGCGTGCTGTTTACGGTGCTGCTGAATACGGAGCCCATCTGCGGGGGCCGCACGTTGAGCCCGATATTGTCGAAAATCTGATCGTAGGCCAGGCCGAATCCGCCGCGGATCGACGTAGTCGCCGATTTGCCCGGCGAATATGCGAACCCGATGCGCGGGGCAAAATTCTTCTTTTGCGGCTCGGGCTCAAAGAATGTCAGCACGCCGGGAACGTCAGCAACGCTGTTCAGAGTGTATTCTTTCATCGATCGCGGAACGGCCGTGAATTCGTAGCGCAGGCCCAAGCTCACGGAAAAATTACGCGTCACTTTCCAATCGTCGTTGCCGAAAAAGTACAAGGAATAATTGTTTCCGGAGTACGGGCTACCGCCCAGGGCTCGCTGCGCGGTAAAATCCGGAACCATGTCCAGCAGGTATCGCTCCAGAGTGCGGTACTGATAGTTGCCGCGGATGGCCGAGATGAAATTGATGGAGGACGTCAAGTCGCGTCCATCGAAGCCGAACTTCAGGCTGTGCGCACCCTTAATCCAGGTAAAGTTATCGGCGATCTGATAGGTGTTCTGAACAACCGACTGCGGCGCGTTGGCATTGGGTCCGAGCTGCGTTGCCAGATCCCTCAGGACGATGTTGGGAAACATGTCGAGACCCGGAAACTGGGTCGCGGGAATGGCGGTATCGTCGTCGTTAAAACGGTTGTAGGCCAGGCGCAACTCGTTCGCCAGGTTAGACCGGAACGCGTGAAACTCGGAGATCGAGAGCAGTTTGGCATTGGTCGGCCGGGGGAAATAAAACGCTGGCAGACCAGCTCCCGTGTCGATCCGCGCGGTTTTGTTGCTGACGTAGCGCGCCCGCCACTGGTCGCTTTCCGACATGTTGTAGTCGCCTGAAAGCAGCCACCGGTAGACGTTTTGAAAGCTGGGTGCGGCGATGGGCACAATTCCGGCGGGGATCGCGTTCCCCTTGACGGTGGTCGTGAAGCCATCGGCCTGTTGCGGAGCGACGCCCAAATACTGCTTCAAGACACTCAGGTTCGTCGCGGAAACGCCAGAAAGCGTGGCCAAGGTCGCATAACCATCGGCGGTCGGCGCATAGGCGCTGGGAGAAGCTACTCCGCCCGACGGGTTGTAATCGAAATTGCCGTAGTAGAAAATCTTGTTCTTCTGGATCGGTCCGCCCAGCGAACCGCCCAGGAGGTTGTAATCGTACCGAGGTTGCGAGAAAATCCCCTGCCGCTTCCAGAACTGGTCCAGGGCGTTCAGATTCCGGTTCTCCAGATACTCGTAAATCTTGCCATGAAGATCGTTGCTGCCGCGCCGGATCACGGCGCTGAACTGGCCTCCCGAGGAGTGTCCGAACTCGGCCGCAAACTGGTTCTGCAGCACGCTGAATTCGGCCACCGAATCGTTGGGGAGATTCACCACCGGTCCGGTGATATCCTTGCGGTTGTTGTCGGTGCCCTCGATCATGTAGTTGTTATTCCGCGGACGCTGGCCGCCGACGGAAGGTCCCGTTCCGGCGCCGACTCCTCCGGCGCTCGCCACGCCGGCTCCCAGCAGGGACAGGTTGAGATATCCGCCTTGGAGATACGCCGCCACCGGAATATCCGCCGCCAGCCGGCTGGCGAAAATGTTCGCGATCTGCGCCGTGGTGGTGTCAATCAGGGTCGTGGATTCCACGACTTCGACCGATTCCGCCACTGCGTTCAGCGAAAGAGTCATGTTGGCGGTAGCAGTCTTGTTCAGCTCAACAGTGAGGTTCTTGATTTGTGTGCTGGCAAAACCCGTGGATGAGGCGGTCACGCTGTAACTCCCCACCGGAAGATTGTTGAACCGGTAAGATCCGCTCGCGTCCGACTTGGTCTCGGCCGTCACACCTGTGGCGGTGTTCTGAGCCGCGACGCTGGCATCCGTTATCACTTTTCCGCTGGCGTCGTACACCGTGCCGACTAGATTTCCGTCGGTGACTTGCCCGAAGATGCTGACCGCCGACAGCAGCGTGGTCCATACGATCGCGATGGCGAAGTGGCGGCTTCGAGCAATGGAACATGACCAAGACATGGAATTCCCTCTCCTTTAGGCCGAAGTTTTCCGGCACCTTATGACATTGGAATCGGCAGCCCAGGGAAGGAAGAATAGGTATGGACTGCGGTGGAAGGCTCGGTTAGTACTGGTGAGTACTAAGGTCGTCTGAGGTGCCCAGCATCCCTAACATGGCAAAGAAGAAGGCCGTTAGAGCTGGTCTCTGCTGCATGGGGTAGTCGATGCAGCAGTGGACGAACACGGCCAACAGGCCCAAGCCCCAAAGCGATCGAAATGCGGGCCGAACCGCCACTACCGCTACCCCGACTAGCAGCAGAAGGAAGGGGATGCCGCCCTCGGCGGCCCACTGGGCCCAGTCATTATGAGCCTGGTTCGCGAACAGCCCGTCGTCGAAGCGTGCGAAACCAGGATAGACCTCTGACCAGGTTCCCAGCCCGAATCCCGTCAGCGGACGATCCCGAACCATCGCCAGGCTGGACAGCAGGAAGTCCTTCCGGACGGCGTAGGGGTGCGGCTCCTGGACCCGCTTCCATATAACGTCCCAGCCGGCCACCGCGCCCATGACGGCCAACAGGCTCAGACTGGCGAGCAACGCCCGAGCGGCAGTTCGCCGGGGGATGATGCCCTGCCCCAAAGCGATGAGCGGAATCGCCACGACCTCGGCCAAACATAGGATGGTCCCCGCCCTCGAGCCGCCCGCCACCACCGAGGCCAGCAGAAGCGCGCCTATTACGCTGTACAGCAGGCGCCGCCGTTGGTCCAGGATCGCCCGGACCAGCGCGAGCGGCAGCACGGCTTCGATAAACGCGGCGTACTGGTTGTAATAGACAAACGGCCCCAGCGTTCGCAAGTCCGATCCGGCAGAGAAGCTCCAGAAAACGATTCCCGGCGGCGAGGAAAAGACTGTGAGCATGGATATCGCGGCAATCCCCGTACCGAACCAGAGAACGGAGCTCAACATCCTCTCACGGGATCGCCGGTTCCGGCTCAGCTCGAGCGCCAGGGCGAAGGACGTCA
>Ga0068871_100003949_pt1 | contig 10236 bp, 9 predicted proteins | sample KBSMisM72_FD_72750 | JGI IMG/M metagenome (GOLD analysis project Ga0068871, IMG submission 72750) | Miscanthus rhizosphere microbial communities from Kellogg Biological Station, Michigan, USA - KBS Miscanthus M7-2 | ecosystem: Host-associated > Plants > Roots > Rhizosphere > Soil ...
GTCCGCGTGCGCGAGGTCGAGGAGATCCGAGCCCCCGGAGAGCCGCCAGACGCCTACGCCCGCCGTCTCGCGCGCGCCAAAGCCGAGGCTGCCTGGGAAAATCGCGACGAAATTGTACTAGGCGCTGACACGATCGTCGTACTAGATCAACAGGTCCTCGAAAAACCACGCGATCCAGCCGACGCCCGCGGCATGCTCGCGCGTCTGGCTGGCCGCGAGCACACCGTGATCACCGCCATCTGCCTGCGCCATCCCGGGGGCGTCCACGTCGATAGCACCGCCACCCGCGTGCGTTTCGCGCCCCTCACGGAATCCGAAATCGAGACCTACGTCGCCAGCGGCGAGCCCATGGATAAAGCCGGGGCGTACGCCATCCAGGGCCTCGCCTCCAAGTTCGTCCACCGCGTGGAAGGCTGCTACTTTAACGTCATCGGACTACCTTTGTCCCAGGTGTACCGGTACTTGAAATCACTGGAAAAAGATGTAGCCTGATGAGGTGTTTCGGACAACCATCGCCGTTCTTTTGAGTTCCGCGATGCTCCTGTCCGCCGGCGACCTGGAGCTGCACGGCCGCATCACCGGCGCCTCCCACCTGCGATCGTTCCGCGTAAACCTGTTTAGCGTCGAATCGCCCTACGTCGATTCCACCGAGGTAAAACCGTCCGGCGAGTTCCACTTCCGCTGGCTCACTCCCGGCAACTACACCATCGCCATCGTGCGCAATGGCTTGGGCGAAGTCCGCCGCACCGTTGTGGTGAGCTCCGCCGTGGCCGACAAGTCCGGAGTGGTCCGCACCAACATTCCCTATACCTCGGCCGAGGCAGCCGCCAACCCCACCGGCGGCGTGATCTCGGTTCACCAGCTATCGATTCCGCGAAGCGCCTCGGTGAAGTACAGCGATGCGCAAAAGCGGCTGGCCGGGCGCGACCCGGAAGGCGCGGTCCACAGTCTGGAGGAAGCTGTCGCGATCGCGCCCCACTTTTCCGCCGCCTGGAACGCGCTCGGCGTCATTGCCTTCCAGACCGGCGACGACGCCCGCGCGGAAACTCTCTTCCGCAAAGCGCTGGCGGCCGATCCCGGCTCCTTCGAGCCCCTGGTCAATCTGGGCGGAGTGCTTCTGAAGAAGTCTGCTGCAACCAAGGACGAGGCGAAGGACACGGCAGTGGACGCCCTGTTGTTCAACCGCAGCGCCGTGCAAGAGCGCCCGGAGGACGCCCTGGCGAACGCGCAGCTCGGGATGAATTACTTCAAGCTCGATCAGTTCGACCAGGCCGAGCAGTATCTTCTGGCGGCCAAGCGCCTGGACCCCGCGCAATTCTCACAGCCGCAGCTTTTCCTCGCCGAGATTTATGCGCGCAGGGGAAATCGCAGTGCGGCGATTCAGGAACTCCAAGATTTGCTCGCGCTTCGCCCCGACGGTCCGCTATCCGACAGCATTCGCCACAACGTCGCGCAACTCTCCCGCCAGTAGATAAAACTCGAACAACGGCGGGCGATCGTCCTGCATCCAGCGGCCCATTTTCCAATGCGTGCGCAGATAGCGCACCTCCGGATGGCGCGTCAGATCGGCAACCATTGAGTAAGTCCCGCAATAAAACTTTTGCGGAAACGTGAGCAGAGGATGCCACTGTTTCCCGTCGGCGGAGCCCCACACGGAAACTTCCAGACACTCCTGCGCGATGATCCGCGTGATGCCCAGTGTCAAAAGGATGGCCCGGTTCTCGACCGGGATTCCCTCGCCCATGCCATCCTGGCGGGCGACGGTCTCCGGAAGCAGGAACTGCGGGAGCATTCAGGCCAAATTCTCTAGACGCGCTTGGGCCTCCTTCAGGGTGTCATACTTTTTCGGAAAGCAAAAGCGTATCCAGCTCGCTCCGTCGCTGGGATTTCCGAAAAAGCTCGATCCGGGTACCGCGGCGACGCCCGCCGTCTCGATCAGGTGTCTTGTAAACGTTACATCATCGTCATGTTTACTTAACATCCGGAAGTCGGCCATCACGTAATACGCCCCGCGCGGCCGCGTGCAGCGGAACCCGGCCCGCTCCAGCATCTGGAGCATCATGTCTCGACGTTCCGCGTAGTGCGTGGCAAGCTCCTGATAGTAGCTTTCGGGCAAGCCAAGAGCGACGACGCCGGCTTCCTGCAGCGGCGCCGCGGCTCCAACCGTAAGAAAATCGTGCACCTTGCGCACGGATTCGGTGATGTCCGGATTCGCCAGCACCCAGCCCACGCGCCAGCCTGTCACCGAATACGTTTTGCTCATGCTGTTGATAAGAATGGTACGTTCCCGCATGCCGGGGATCGTCATCATGGGAATGTGCTGCGCGCCATCGTAGATGATGTGCTCGTAGATTTCATCGGTGATGGCCAGCGCGTCAAACTCCTGGCACAAATCGGCGATCATCTGAAGCTGCGCACGGTCAAACACTTGGCCGGTCGGGTTGCCCGGCGAGTTGATGATGATGGCTTTGGTCTTGGGAGAGAAAGCCCGGCGAAGCTCGTCCGGATCGAACCTCCAATCAGGAGGATTGAGCTTCACGAACCTTCGCGTGGCGTCGCATAGTAAAGTATCGGGTCCAAAGTTTTCGTAAAACGGCTCAAAGATAACGACTTCGTCGCCGGGATTCGATACCGCCAGCAGCGAAGCGATCATGCCTTCGGTCGATCCGCAGCACACCGTGATTTCGCGTTCCGGGTCGATCTCGAGGCCGTAGGTTCGCCGATATTTCGCCGCGATCTGATCGCGAAACCGCTTTGCGCCCCACGTGATGGCGTATTGATTCACATCGTCGGCGATGGCCTGGCGCGCGGCATCCTTCAAAATCTGGGGCGCGGGAAAGTCGGGAAAGCCTTGTGCAAGATTGACGGCCTTGTGCTTCAACGCCAGACGGGTCATCTCACGAATGACACTTTCCGTGATGCCCAGGGTGCGGGTGGCGCGAAATCGGGACACTATTGTGGCTGAGGACCGTAAATGCGGCGATAGGCGTCGGCGTTGCGTAGAACCGCCTGGATGTAGCCGCGCGTCTGGGTGAAAGGAACAGTCTCGACAAATTCGGCGGGCTCCTGGAAATCACCCCAGGTCAGCCAGGATTTCGCGCGGGTCATTCCGGCGTTATACGCCGCCAGCGCCGCTTCGGTATGACCGCCGAGCTGGTCGGTCACCAGCCGCAGATAGTACGTTCCGAACTGAAGATTCAGCGCGGGCTGGAACAGTTTGGCCGTGGTGTACTGGGGGATTTTCAATTTGCGGCTCAGCTCGCGGCCGGTGGTCGGCTCGATCTGCGTGAGCCCGCGCGCGTTGGCGCGGGACGTGACCTTGGCGTCAAACTCGGATTCCTGCCGGATCAGCGCAGCCATCAAAAACGGGTCGAGGTTGTTTTGTTTGGAAAAGCGCTCCAGGTCCGCGCGATAGGGCAGCGGAAAGGCCAGCCGCCAGAAATCGAGCGGCGCGGATTCGATCGGCAGCGACAAATAATTTCCTGCGTAGCTTTTGATGTAACGGATCGCCTGATCGGGCCGGCCGTCGCCGATCAGCGCACCGAGCTGCATGGCGAGCAGATGCGGCTGATCTCCGGTTTGCGCGCCATAGCGCAGCTCGATTTCAGCCCAGTCTTTCAACCCGGCGAGAACCAGGAGTTTGGCGCGATCGATGCGCGCTTGTGACGCCGCACTTGCGTCGAACACCGTGACACGCGCCCGCTGCGGAAAGCCGACCGTCCGCAGAAATTCGGCAGCAGCGGGAGAGGGCGCCGCGGTAGCGACCGGACTCAGGCGGCTGCGAGCCAGCATCGCATAATACTGGTTCGGATACTCACGCGCGACTTCCTCATAATAAGCGCGGGCGGCGGCGCGGTCGCGCGACCCTTCGGCCAGACGCCCGAGGAAATATAACGCGGCCGAGGCGTTCTCCGACGCCGGGAACAAACGCAGATGCGCGCGGAGAAGCTCCGAGGCGTCGGATTCGCGCCGCAGATAATGCACCCAGGTCACTTTCCAATGGCAACCGGCGGCTTGTTTGTCTTGAGGAAACGATTCGAAACAGGCACGATACAGAGGCTCATACTGATCGACTTTATTTTCGGTGAGGTAGCGATTCGCGGCGGCCGTCACTGCTTGCAATCGCCACGGCGAGTTCGGATGCAGACGGCCGAGCTTGGCGATCAATGCGTCCATCTCATCGAGATTGTTCAGGCGGCGCGCGCTCTGCATGAGGTAATACAGGCGTTCGGCATCCGCTTCGGGGGAGGCCACTTCAAGTGTCGACAGGTGCTTGTAGGCGACGGCGTTCTCTTCCGCCGTGTAGTGAGCCACACCGATGCGGACCCGCGCGAGGTCACGTTCGGCGCCGCCGAGCTGCGGGATCAGACTTTCCAACTCTTTCCGGGCACGCACGGCCTGGCCGGCATCGAGCAGCTTGATCGCGCGGCCGAGCATGGCGGCGGGCAGCGCCGGCGGATATTTTTCACCGAGGCCGGTCTTGAGCTTCTCGGTTTCGGTCGCGGCTTGCGCCGCTTCGGCCGACAGCGGAAACCCGAAGTAGACGCGCTGGTAATAGATGGCAGCGCTGAGGTCGTCGCCGGAAGCGCCGAAGGCCGCGGCCATGGCGAGATCGCCCTTGGGCTGCGAGAGCACCGAGTAATATTTGCGAAGAAGCTCGAGGGCGGCGGCTGGATTGTTGTTCTCGGTCAACGCGTTCGCCGCGAGCAGCGCCGCGCGCGGAACCAAGGGCGATGGCGGGGACTGCTTGAAGACGCTATCGAGCGTCGCGGGGACGGCCGCGTAGTCTTTCGATGAAGATTGAGCGGAAGCGAGAAACCATGCCGCGTAATCGGCCAGCCTGGGGAGGCGTTGCGGCAAACCTTTAAGAGCGGCGATGGCAGCGGGATAGCGGCCGGCATCGAGAGCATCGGCGCCGGTTTTGAGATCGATGATAGGATCGGACGCTGCGTTGACAGCCACGGCGACAACGAGGGCGACAGCGGCTATAGCGACGGCCGACAGAGCCGCGTTACGCCAGCGGGCCGGGATACGAGGGACCGAGCAGTACAGCATCTTCTCTTGCCAAGGTCTTCACCAGCTCCTGGTGGAGATAATCGGGAACTCCATTTAAGGGTATCAGGAAGCGTTCGCGGAAGGCTCCCCGGGCGGCATCGATATGGGGGCCAAGCACGCCGTATAGATCCTGCACGGCGCGGCCGGTTTTGACCTGGGAGGCCTGATAGAGCTGGATTTCGGCCACTTTTACGCGGGCGAAACGGAGAGCTCGGGAGTGCGTGAGCGCCCGGGCGAGTCCGGCGGCGTAGATGGCGGAAATGTCCAAACCATATTGTACCGCGAATGATTTAGAGCGGGCGGCTACTCTTCCGAGAAAAATGTTACCTAGTCAACTCCCTCTCAACTTCCCAGAACCCGACTTGTGCCCCGCGTCCACATTGACGAGAATGACACCTCCAAGGAATCACCTTCGTTTCCGCTGAATGTCCGAGTTTGAGACCATCCACTCCAACCCGTGAGGAGCACATCGGAGACTCGAACACACCGCGCCCCGGGAAAACGCGAGTTGCCACGACACTGCTGTCGGTACGGTCGATCCGTCTACGTCTGCCCCGACTACGTTACCGCCGCTCCCGCGGCAAAGTGGCGTTTTGTCTCGCAGCCGCACCGGCAGCCTGTGGCGTCACTTCCGGACCAATCGACGCGGGGTTCATCACGGCTTCGATCAGCTTTTCGGAAGCGCCCGCATCCTCCAACTCTGCCCGATCAGCTCCCGACAGCTTAAGCGGCCTATTCCGCTGCTTCAGCATCAGCATGATCTGGATTTCCGGGAGCTTGGCCTTCAAAAGACTCATGACGTTATTGAAGAGCGGATCGCGCACCTGTGCCGCCGGCGCCGCAGGCGCTGGCGTGACGGGTACTCTGGGCGGCGCGGCCGATGCGGTTGTGACAGGCGCGGCGCTCGCCGCCGGACTCCGTGCCGGCGGAGGGGTCGGGGCTGCATTGCGACGCAGCGCCTCCGCGCGCGCGGTTGCGGCCTTGTTAACTTCTTCCTGGTTCACTGCAACGGGGGGCCTGGGGGCCGGCGCGGCGGTCACCGCCGGCTGCTGCGATTGACCGATCTTCGGCACCCAGGTCTGCCCTTTCGCAATCGGCATGCCCGCGGTCACAATTTTCACCTGACGGGTGAGCGTAATATGGATGCCCACGGCCTGGGCGCAGGCGCCCACGTTGATTTCGCCTTCCACTTCGACGGACTGGCCGACCATGGCGGTGCCGTAGTTCGGGCCGAAGACGTCGCTAAACAGGCTTGGGTCCGTGGCGCAGATCCCGAAGGTATCCTCTTTTCCGATGTAGCGGCGAATAAAGTAGTCACCGGGAAGTCCCTCGACGGGCGGCTCCATCGTGCTGGCTTCCTTGAAGAACACCTGGACCCAGGGAGATTGTGCGCCGGGATTCGGCAGCTGCAGCCGCGCCACGGTTCCACGCAGGACGATGTGCCGGTTGGCCATCAGCGGAGGTCTGCCGCTTCCGCCGAATGCTGACGTGATAAAGGACGCGAGGTCTTTCCAGTCCATCAGGTACGGGCCTTTGGCGATTTCTTTTCGCCGGGAACGTTCGGTCTGGTCCTGGTTCAGGGAAGCCTGCGTCAGATTGAGAATGAGCTGGCCGATGGGTCCGCCGCGTCCGGGGGCGTTGGCAATGAAGGGATTCATATCGGAGGCCGTCATATTTTCCAAAGCCGCTCGCTCTTCGGGCGATTCGCAGGGGTAGCAGTACGAGTCGAATGCGAGTTCGTGGCTATCTGCGTATGGGATGACGGTCAGGCTGTAGGTTGCGTCGGAACAGACCGTGGGGCCGACCGTCGTGTTACTTCCTCGGACCGCTCGTGCGATTCGCTCGGCGTTGGTGGTAGCAGGGCCTTCGGCGGGTCCATAATGAGTTTCCTCGTGGCAGAGCGGGCCTGCGGAGGCGAGGGAAACGACCCCCGCGATTGTCGCGTTGGCACCGCCGTGCTTGACGATGAGCGTCTGCTTGACGGGCGCGAGAGGGACACCTCTGAATTCGGGCCAGACCTCTGTGCGCCGCACCCCGCCCCACTGGCCCTTCGTGTCGGTGAAGCCAAAGCCGATGGTGCCGGGCTTGGCAGTTCCTTCGACTTTCTCCAGCACGCCGCACTTTGCGGGCGCGACATGGGCGGTGAGAGTGGAGCCCGTACGAACGAGGTACGCGTCGACCTCCACTGCGCCGGCGTTGCAGATGGTGAGCGTAACACCGGGCTCAGCACCCAATACAAACTGGACAGGAACAAAACCGAGCAAAAGCGCGGGAAGCAATCCGACTGCGCGCATGCGAGCCTCCTATGCCAATTGAGATCATCATTATTGTACTGCTGGCCTGCTGTGTTTAGGTCAGGCCCTGCTAGGCAGCGCGGCGGGATCTCCGCGCGGAAATTAGAGTCAGATTACCGCCACTCGTAGAAGCCCGGATAGGATGGTGCGGAAAGAAGTCCACTTCTAGAAGTCACTTGGACGCACTGTCGTCTATGCTGAGATTGGTTAGAGACGGCCTTGTAAGAAGTTGCAGCTATCCCGGGCCAGTTAAGGCGACTCATACAAAGAGGGTTAGGTGAGACGGGCTAGAATCCGGGTTCTGGGAAGTTTCGGGGGATCATTTCCGAGAACGCGGCTTGCCGTCGTGACGATCGAAAGCCAAGCGGGACTTCTTCTTATCCTCTCTCCAGCACCAAGTGCGTCGCGTGCTCGGTGGCCTTGTGCTCCGTTACAAAAAATCCAAGGGCGCGGAGGTCAAGACCGCTAAACAATGCTTCCCCCTGACCAAGCACCACAGGTGAAAGTGCGAGGTGCAGAGAATCGATCAGATTTGCTTGCAAGTATTGCCGGACGGTGGAAACGCCGCCTCCGATTTTGACATCCTTGTCTCCCGCTGCCTGTTTCGCCAGCCTCAGCGCCTCTTCGATTCCGCCGGTCACAAAATGGAACGTCGTCCCACCCTCCATCACCACCGGCTCCCGTTCGTGGTGCGTCAGGACGAATGTCGGCGCATGGTACGGCGGATTGTCTCCCCACCATCCCTTCCATGAGTTGTCGGGCCACGGACCGCGCACCGGGCCGAACATGTTGCGACCAAGAATGAAGGCACCGAAGTTCGCCATCCCGCGGACTGCGAACTCGTTGTCTACGTCAATCGATCCACCTTCCTGCCCATGCATCGCGCGGAATGTTTTTGTGTGGAAGAACCACTGGAAGATCTCGGGACCGCCTTTTCCCAGAGGATCGGTCAGGCTCTGTTCCGTTCCCGCGCTGAAACCGTCCAACGAGACGCCAAATCCCGCAACTCGAACCCTCTGCATGTTATTTGTGCTCCCTGCCTCCGTACTTCATGCTATCGCTGGTCGGGTGGGATATTCTGTGGGCATGCGGCTCCTGCCTGGACTGCTTCTGGCATGTGCGGCGGCATTTTGCCAGAGGGTCCCGCCGCAAACTGGCGGGCCGGTTCCCGATAATAACGGAGTGATTCCGCCCAAGGTCGCTCACACCGTCAGCGCTGCTATTTCCGCCGAGGCGTACCTTGCGAGATTACACGGGACGGTCATACTGGCCGTGGTCGTCGGTGAGAACGGATTGGCCGGCGATGTCAGAGTTGTCCGGTCAATGGGGATGGGTCTCGATGAGAACGCCATCGAAGCCGTGAAAAGTAAAAGATGGTGGTTCACGCCGGGAACGATGAATGGCGTTCCGGTGACCGCCACGGCAACCTTCGAAGTAAGTGTCGGGTTTTCTGATCTGGGCTGGAGCCTAACGAGAGCGGAGTTCGATACTCCCTCAGGTGCGGACCGACCGATCCTGATCCGCGCGCCCTATCCATCCGTGTCGAGACTCGACGAGAAGCACGGAGGGGTAACGGTTTCGCTAGACATCACTCGAGAGGGCATTCCCGAGAACGTGCATGCCGAGAGATCCAGCGATGCGGCGCTTGAAAAGGAGGCGATGAGCATCGCGCGGGACTGGATATTCCGCCCGGCTAAGCAGAATGGAAGCCCGATTCCCGTCCACTGCACGCTGGATTTTGTGGTATCGAACCCGTAACCCTCGGCTTCGCTCTTCGTGCTATGTTATGGTTTTTGTTGCCGCACAACGGCAATCCACATAGAAGCCCGATCCCAGCTTGAGGTGCAAAATGAAACGACGCGAATTCATCATCGCAGGAGGAGTCGGCGCTTTCGCCGCCTCGACACTCGCACAGGCGCCCGCTCCCGGCGCAGCGCCCGCACCAGGCGGACCGCCCCCAGGAGCTGGACGTGGCGGACGTGGCGGGGCTAACTTCATACCGGTGCCTCCCGAAACTCCTCCCCAACAAATTATTCCGCTCTGGCCGGGCCATGCACCGGGCGGCGAGTCCATTGAGCCGGCCAACCCGCCGGAATGGCCGACGAATACGCGCAACATCATGACGCCGATGATCGGCGTGTACCGGCCTGCGAATCCCGATGGGACGTCGATCCTTTGCTGTCCAGGAGGCGGGTATGTGGGACTCACCATGCCCAACGAAGGATCGGTCATGGCAAAGAGGTTCAATGCCGACCGCACGACGGTCTTCGTGCTGGTCTACCGCCTGCCCGGCCAAGGTTGGAAAGACCGGTCGAAGGTGCCTCTGCAGGACGTACAGCGTGCCATGCGCGTCGTGCGCTCCCGCGCCAATGAATACAGTATCGACCCCAACAAGCTCGGCGTCATGGGTTTTTCGGCCGGCGGCCACCTCGCCGGCAGCCTCGCGATATTCCACGCCGAGAAAGCGTACGAGCCGGTGGACGCCGCAGACTCTCAATCCGCAAAGCCCGCCTTCGCCGCGCTGGGTTATCCGGTAATCACATTGAAGCCCCCCTTCGCCCATGCGGGTTCACGAAACGCGCTTCTCGGGCCCGACGCCAGCGAGGCCATGATTGCTTCGAGGTCGCTGGAACTGTGCGTAACCGAAGATACTGCGCCGTGCTTCCTGGTTCACGGAATGGATGACCGGCTGGTGCCCGTCGAAAACAGCCTGATGATGCTGGCGGCGCTACGCGAGAAAAAGGTTAAATGCGATGCGCATTTCTTCCAGTTGGGGCGCCACGGCTTCAATGTGGGCATTCCGGGGGAGCCGAACGAGCACTGGACGCCGATCTTTTCCGAGTGGATGCGCGGCATCGTTGCTTAGCTTCCATCCGCACGCTGTGTG
>Ga0068871_100003951_pt1 | contig 10232 bp, 7 predicted proteins | sample KBSMisM72_FD_72750 | JGI IMG/M metagenome (GOLD analysis project Ga0068871, IMG submission 72750) | Miscanthus rhizosphere microbial communities from Kellogg Biological Station, Michigan, USA - KBS Miscanthus M7-2 | ecosystem: Host-associated > Plants > Roots > Rhizosphere > Soil ...
GACCCCAAGAACCACGAGTACGACGGGCCGCCGGAACGGCGGCTCCCACAGACCAGGAAGTAGGTCCATGGGTTGATAGGTCCATGGGTGCATGGGTCCATGGGTGCATGGGTCCATGGGTGCATGGGTCCATGGGTCCATGGGTGCATGGGTCCATGCGCCGATGGACCTATGCACCCAAGCACCTGCGTCCCGCCTGTTGCCGGAGAGCCCTGGCTGGGCTAAAATCGTAAGTCTCTCCGGAGCGCGCTTGGCTCAGCGGTAGAGCATCGCCTTCACACGGCGGGGGTCGGAGGTTCGAATCCTCCAGCGCGCACCAACTTCCTAGTTCTTCACCGTAATCGCAATCGCCAGCAGGTTGTTCGTCTCCAGCGACTCGGCGACGGTGTTATCTCCGTCCACTTTCACGATGATGTAGTAGGTCCCCGGCGTCAGCCCCGCCGGAATCGCGGCAGCGATCGGCCCGGAGGACGAGGCGCCGGCGCCGAGCGCCGGCACCACACGGGATCCCAGCAACGCATCGCCGGCATCCAGCGCCGTGTTGGCGGAGAAATAGAGATAGGTCGTCGACGCGTTCAACGCGGCGCTGCCCTGGTTCTTCGTCGTGTCCGTCAGCGTGACAGTTGTTCCGGGCGTCACGGATGTGGGCTTGGTGAGCGACGACACCACGAGGTCCGGACCGACGCGGACCGAGACGGCAAGTACGTTGTTGGTCTCACTCGTCTCAGAGACTGCCGACGGTCCATCGGCAACCGCCAGCAAGAAGTAGCTTCCAGGCGCCGTGTCCGCAGGAATCGTTACCGTGGCCGAGCCTGGCTGGCTCCCGCCATTCCCCGCCAGCGCGCCGACGCCGCGCGAGCCCAGCAACAGGTCCGACGCATCGAACGTGACGCTCGTGGACAGGTAATACGAGGTGGTGGACGCGGGCGCGTCGCCGAGGCCCTGGTTCTTCGTCGTGTCGGTCACGGTGATCGAGTTGCCCGGCGTCGGCGTGCCAGCCACACTCAGCGCGGACACGACCAGGTCCGGGCCGACGCGCACGGTCGTGTACGAGACGTTGTTCGTCTCGGCGGTCTCCGCGACGACGTTGTCGGCGTCTGCCTCGACGGCGATGTAGTAGGTGCCGGCCGCCAGCCCAGGGGGCAGCGTGAGCGTCGACGTCTGGGAGTTCGTGGCCCCGGGCGCGAGCGGGGGCACCGCCCGCGATCCCAGTGCCGTGTCGCCAGCATCGAGCGTGGTGTTCGTCGAGAGGAAGTATCGCGTCGCCGAGGCCGACGCGTTCCCGCCGCCCTGGTTCTTCGTGGTGTCGGTGACCGAAATCGTGCCTCCGGCCGCGGCCACCGTGCTGCCGTTGACGGCAGAGATGACGAGATCCGCGCCGATCTTCACGGCCGTCGCGACGACGTTGTTCGTCTCGACGGTCTCAGCGTTGGTGTTGGTCGAATCCGCCTGCGACAGCAAATAGAGCGTGCCCGTCCCAATGTCAGCCGGAAGGGTCACGGTCGTCGAGCCAACGCTCGTGGCGCCGGCCGCCAGGCCTGGGACGTTCCTCGACCCCAGCGGAGTGTCGCCGGCTTCCAGTGCGGTGTTCGCGGACAAGTAGAACTGCGTCACCGACGGACCGCTGTCGCTGCCGCCCTGGTTCTTCGTCGTGTCGGCGATCGTGATCTGCCCACCGGCTCCAAACGTCCCGCTCGCGCTCGCAGCCGAGATCACGAGGTCGGGACCGATCTTCAGCGTGGTCTGGCCGTTGTTGTTCGTCTCGACGGTCTCCACCACCGCGTTGTCGGCGTCGGCCTTGGCGATGATGTAGTAGCTTCCCGTGGGTGCTGACGCGGGAATCGTCACGCTCGTCGAGCCGGCGCTCGTCGCGTTGGCGGCCAGTGCGGGGACGTTCCGGACTCCAATCATCTGGTCGCTCGCGTCGATGGTCGTATCCGTCGAGAAGTAGAACCGCGTGACCGTGGCGCCAGCGGCGCCGCCGCCGCCGTTCTTCGTCGTCTCGGCGATCGTCACCGTCGCCCCGCCAGCCGCGATTCCCGGACCGCTGATCGCCGAGATCGTCAGATCCGCTCCGATCCTGAATGCGACCGACCGAATGTTGTTGGCCTCGGAGGTCTCCGCGTTCGTGTTTTCGGCATCGGCCTGCGCGATGAGGAAATACGTGCCGGGTACGGTGTCGCCTGGGATCGTCACGTTCAACGACGCCGCGGCCGACGCGCCGACCGCCAGCGTCCCGACGGCGCTCGACCCGACCACCGGATCCGACGCTTCGATTCCGGTGTTCGCCGACAGGTAGAACCGCGTGGTCGACGCCGATGAAGCACCCGTTCCCTGGTTCTTCATCGTTCCCGAGATCGCCATCACGCTGCCGGCCGAAGCGGTCGCCGGCACGGTCAGCGCCGTCACCACGAGATCTGGCGCGACGTCGTCGCTCACGATCGTGACGGTCGCGGCCGACGGCGCCCCCACCTTGTAGCCGACGCTGCCGGTCACGGTGAGGACAACGGTCTCGTTCGCCTCGACGACGGTATCGTCGATGGCGGTGACGGCGAGATCGGCCGTCGCGGCGCCTGGCGCGAACGTCGCGCTCGGCGGCAGCGGCGCGAAGTCGCTCCCCGCGGTCGCTGTGCCACTCACGTTGAAGTAGACCGTGAGCGCAGACGACGTGTCGCCGGTGCGCGCGAGGCGGAAACGTCCGGGCGTCGGTCCCGCCTCCGTCGCGGTGGCGACGGTCGCGGTGACCGAGATCATCGTCGGCGCCGGCAGCGCCGGGCACTCGGCCGGCACCGTGAAGTCCTCGACGACCGAGGCCGTGCCAGTATCCTCGGTGTCTTGCGCGGCGGCGCCCATGCCGCGCAGCGCGAAGACGTCCCAGATGCGGCAATGGTTCTGGCTGCCGCCCGGATCGCCGCTCGGGTTCCTGATGCCGTCGCCGTCGAGGATGGCGTCACGCAGGTCGAGCATCGTCGGCGACGGCGGCGACAGCTTCAGCCCGTCCACGTAGAGCTGATGCGTCATCTGGACGCCGGCAGCCTGCGAGCCGCCAACCGCGTCGGTCCGAAAGCGCTCGCGCAGGTCCCAGAGCACGTCGGCGAAGACCTCGCCGTTGTCGTGCGGCTCGCAGATCACGAAGCCGAAGAACGAAAAGCAGAAGAAGTCGCCGTAGGTCTTGCCGTTGATGCTCCGGATGCCGTTCGGCGGGTACGCGTACTCGGCCAGCGTCGTGTCGTTGTTGATGCTGTAGGCGAAGAAGTCGCTGCCGCCCTCCCCCATCGCGTCGGCTTCAATACCGGTCCACTGCGTGTTCAGGCGGTTGCTCACGCCGTGATGGAACTCGTGAATCGCGATGTCAGTGTCGAAGTCGCCGTCGATGTCGGGAGATCCGTCGCCGTCGACGTCCTGGGCCCAGCAGTTGCCGCCGTCCCAGAGATACATGCTCATGATCGAGACCTGGCCATCCGGGTTCGGCTCGAACGTCGAGTTGTTCTTGCCGGCCGTCGATCGCGCCACGGCGGCCAGGGCGTCGCCTTCGAGACCGCCCCGGCCGAAATTGCCGGCCTGGAAGTTGCCGGCGGCTTCGTCGAAACCAAGATCGTAGAAGAAGTCGTGCAGGAAGTTCGTCAGGAAGAAGAGCTGCGTCTCGGCCGACTCCGGAGTATTGAAGCCGAAATCGAAGTGCAGGCCGTCTGGCTGCGACGTCCCGATCGCACCCTCGGTCCCAGGGACGCCGCGATAGACGTGCGTGTTGTTGCCCTGGAGGAATCCGGTGTTGCCGAGCACCGCCGCCGAATCACGGAATTGTGCCGTGAGGCTCCGCAGCCTGTGATTCGTGACGGGTGGACATCCAAAGATCGGCCCCGGCTGTGCGCCGAACGGATAGCGATCGAGCAGTTTGAGATTGATACCTGCCGTGGCATCCGATTGGAGCACGCGCCCCGCGCCGTCGGCGTACAAAACGAGATTGCGCCGGTACAACAGCTCGCGCGTGACGGCATCGATCAGGACTTCGTATTTCTGCGGCAGCCCGGGCGGTTCGATCACGACGGACCACGCCATGCGCGGCCCGGTTGCCATGGGGAAGATCACCAGCTTCGCGTCGATGTCGGACTTGAAGGGACCGCGACCGAACTTCGTGCGCTGGTCCTTGCCGCTCGGACTGCTCACCGCCGTCGGGCCGAACAGCAGCTCCGGCCTGATGTTGCTGATCGCCGCCCGCACTGCGTCGTCGGCGGCGATCTGGGGCTGCGACACGTCGCCGCTGGCGATGGTCGTGTTCCCGACGCGCAGGATCTCGCCCTCTGGCGAGAGATGGAGCTGCAGTCGGCCGCCGAACACGGTGATGCCATCGAACGACTGATCGAACTCCAGGTGCACGACACGCTCGTTGCGGCCGCGATACTCGCGGATCTTGCGAAGCGACGCGAGATCCTTGTTTTCGAGGCCGAGCAGGTGGTGATAGTGCGAGAGGAACCGGCCGGCGATCTGTTCAGGGCTGCCCTGGGCGGCTTCCGTCAGGGGCTTGCCATTCGCGTGGAGCTCCCTGATGCCAGTGCCGCCTCCGTGTTGCCGCGATCGAATTTCCGGGCGAGTCCGTCGCAGCTCGTCGAGCAACGTCTGCGACTCGCCATCGAGCGCCGGCGCGACACGGGGAGCCATGACACGGACGTCAATGTTCGGCAGCACCCGGTCTTGCGCGGTCGGCTTCTGTGCGGCGGACGCGACGGCGGGCACCAACACGCCGACGACGAGCGCGAGGATCGAACACCGCAGCCGCGGGGCCATTGCAGACTCCTCGATGGGCTGGGGTGCTGGCAGAAGCCCGCAAGAAGAGCGCCGCGTCGAGGACGGGATTTCCGCAACAAACTGCGCAACTTGCCACAGCTTGTGGCTGAGCTGCTGACAGAACTGTCAGGCAACTCGCCGAGGTTGGTCAGGTGGCTCAGTGCTTCTTGAGCTCCGCGATCAGGGCTTCGAGGATCTTGCGGTAGGCGGCTTCTGCGTCCTGGAAGGCCTTCGTGTAGTCATCCTGGGCGATCTTGCGGTCCTTCCATTTGCCATCCAGCTGGAACGGCGCACTCGTGCCCCGGGTCACGGTGTCGGAGGCCTCGCCCTTGCCTGGCTGCGCGCGAATGCCATCGGCCTTCACGTCCTCGATGAGCACCTTCGAGTCCGACGCGGGCGTCGTGGAAAGATCAGCGTAAGCGTCGTTGTACTTCCGGCCGAGGATTTTCTCGTTCAGGAACGGCGGCGCGGCATACTTCGCGGAGATCGCGATCAGTTCGCTGCCGGGGATGTAGAGCGCGGCCGCGAACGTCTCGCCGTCCAGCCGCGTGGCGACGGCATCGAGCTTCTGCGCCGTGAGCAGGTCAGTGAGCTCTTTTACCAGGCCGCCCGTCGCCGAAGGCGCGGGCGCCGCCGCGCGGACCGGGAAGGACAACCCGCAGGAGCCGATCAGCGTGAACGTCAGGAGCAGTCGCCGCGTCATGCGGCAAGGATGTACCACCCGCTGGCGGCACAAGTCAATGCAGAGCTGGCTGGATTAACCAATAAACAACGGGTCGTCTTCGTCGTGAACGGCCGCACCGGAGCGTGCCGGGGCGCCACGGATTTCACGGAGCGCGGCAAATGCGGCCTTGATCCCCTGCACGAGCGCCATCCCTTCGCGGGCCGGCGCGATGATCGCCGACTGCAGGCTGGCCGCTGTCTCTTCGACCCTGCTGGCGACGTCCGCGAACAGCGCGTCCACGCGCTCGACCTGCAACGCGGCCAGCTCGGCGGCACGCGCCGCCTCTTGTCCGACCACGTTCAGGTTCACCAGCAGCGGCTTGATCTCACGATCGACCTGCTGAGCGATCTGCTCGACGCGCTTCGCCAGGCGGGCGCCGAAGATGACGACCCCCACCTGGACGATCGCCATCACGGTGACGGCCACCGCGATGACCCCGAGGAACACGCCGCTCCACTCGTTCACGCGGTTTCCTCGCCGTGCCGGGACTTGTTGTACGCCTCGCGGCCGCGATCGATCGCGCTGGAGATCTGGTCCTTCTGGCGCCGGATCACCTCGCGGCCCTCGCGAGCCGCCGCTACCGCGCGCTCGCGGCTCTCGCGCGCCTTGTCGGTGAGGAACTGCCGGGTCTCTTCGCCCGCAGCCGGCGCAAACAGGAGCGCCACAGCCGCTCCGCTGATGGCCCCGGCCAGAAAGGCCAGCAGCACCGTGCCTCCGCCCGCGTCTTGTCTAGACATGTCGGTCTCTCCCGTCACCTGCACTGCCGCCGGGTCGATGCCATTCAGACGGCGCGCCCAGTGGCTTTAAGTATTATCACGGGCCGCTAGAAAATACTGACCTTCACCCGGAGGTACTTCTGCGGATCCTTTCGGATGTCGCCGAGGAGCCCCGTCATTTCACCGACCGCCTTGTTCAAGTTGTCATACAACTGGCGATCGTTGATGAGCTGGGCGGCGGTCCCGTTGCCTTCCGTCAGACGCTTGGTCAGGTCGTCCAGTCTGGCCGACAGCGTGTCGAGACGCTTATAGAGCGCGTCGTCGGTCAGCAACTTCCCCGCCGACCCTTCACCACGGTTGAGGCGTCCGGTGATGTCATCCAGGTTCTTCGTCGTGCTCGTCAGCGAGTTCCCGAACGCGTCGTCGTTCAAGAGGTGGCCGAGGCTCCCCTCCCCCTTGTTGATACGTGTCGTCATCTCCTGAAGGTTCTTGAGCGAGGCCGCGAGCTGTTCGTAGGCCTGGTCGTCGTTGGCGAGCTTGCCGAGCGTGCCGCGCCCGTTCCGCAGGTTGGTCGCAACAGCGTTGGCGGCGTCGACGAACTTCGTGACTTCGTTGTAGAGCGCTTCGTCGGTGACGAGTTTGCCGAGCGTTCCCTTCCCGGCGCGGATGTCTTTCAGCAGCTCGGTCGCCTGGACCAGGCCCTGGTTCGCCTGCTCCGTCACGTCTGTGAGCTGACCGGGCGTGCGCACCGTGCGCACGTAGCCGTCGGCCGGGATCGGCGTGCCGGCGACTGCGGCCGTCAGGTCCAGCGAGCCTTCGCCGAGCAGCGACACCGAGCCGATCATCGCCGTGGACTTGTCGGTGATGTGCGGCTGCATCTCCTTCGACAGCTCGAACCGCACCTCGACCTCGACGCCGTCGAAGGCGATGTTCTTCACCGAGCCCACCTCGACGCCGGACACGCGAACCGGCGCGCCGGTCTTGAGGCCGGCGACGTTGGTGAACTTGGCCCGGAGCGCGTAGCGCTGCCAGAAGAAGCCGCCCGAACCGCTCAGCAGGAAGATGACCGCCACGGCGATCGCGATGGCGGCGAGCGTCATGAGGCCGATCTTCAGTTCGGACCATCCGAGCGAACGTGTGCGGGGCATAGGGAAGAATCCTCGGTCTCTGGTCTCTCGAGTCCTACGACAGGAACGTCTTCAGATACGGATCAGTCGAGCGCTTCAGTTCGCCTGCCGGACCCTCGAAGACGATGAAGCCGTCGCGGAGCATGATGAATTCGGCCTCTTCGGACTTCTCCTCGGCGGCGACCTCGATCGCGACGGCGCCGTTTCTCACCGCCCGGTGACCGGCGATGAAAAACGCGTCGCGCAGCTGGTGCGTGACGACGATCGAGCTCACCCCTTCGAGATCGCGGAGCTTGACGATTTCCTCGTCGACCGTGGTCGCCGTGATCGGGTCGAGGCCGGTCGTCGGCTCGTCGTACAGGAGCACGCGCGGCTTGGCGGCCATCGCCCGGGCGATCGCGACGCGGCGGCGCTGGCCACCCGAGAGCTCCGACGGCATCTTGTCGACGTGCTCGGTCAGCCCGATGAAGCCGAGGATGTCCTCGACGCGCTTGTTCACCTGGTCGTCGGGCCAGTGCAGCTCTTCCCAGAGCTTGTAGCCGACGTTCTCTCGTACAGTCAGCGAGTCGAAAAGGGCGCCTTCCTGGAAAACCATGCCGAGGTCGGCTCTGACCCGCATCAGCTCCAGCTCGTTCATCTCGTCGACGCGTTCGCCATTGACCCAGATCACGCCCGCGTCGGGACGCAGCAGGCCCGTGATCAGCTTCAGGATCGTCGACTTCCCGGCGCCGCTGGCGCCGAGGATGATCTTCGTGTGGCCCTTGATCAGGGTAAAGCTGACTTCGCGCAGGATCACCTTGTCGTCGAACGCGAGCGACACCTTGTCGAACACGACGACAGGGGCCCCTGTCGCGTCCAGGATCTCCTGGCGGTCCATCGTCCGCTCGTCGAACTCGTCCTGCGGCGCGGTCATCAGTACATCACCGTGATCAGCAGCCGCGTCAGGAAGAAGTCCACCGTGAGCACCGCGACCGACGCGGCGACGACGGCCTTCGTCGTGGCACGGCCGACGCCCTGCGTGCCGCCGTGCGTGCGCAAGCCGACGTGGCAGCCGATGCTGACGATGGCGAACCCGAGGAAGAATGGCTTGATGAGCCCCATCCAGGGGTCCTGCCAGTAGAGTCCCTCCAGGACCGAGTTCCAGTAGACGCTCGACGCGACGCGCAGCTGCAACACGGCAATCGCCCACCCGCCGGTGACGCCCACGAGATCCGAGATGACCGTGAGCACCGGGCACATGAGCGTGCCGGCGATGACACGCGGCACAACGAGTTTCCGCACCGGATCAGTGCCGAGGGCGCGCAGCGCGTTCACCTGCTCGGCGACGACCATCGATCCGAGCTCGGCGGCGATGCCGGAGCCGACGCGGCTCGTCAGCATCAGCGCCGTCAGGACCGGCCCGAGCTCCTTGATCATCGACGCGCTCACGAGGCGTCCGACGAAGGGCCGCGCGCCGAACTGGTCGAGCGTCATGCCGCTCTGCAGCGCCAGCACCGCGCCGGTGAAGAATCCCGTCAGCAAGACGACGGTCATCGATCCCCAGCCGATGTTGTCCAGCTGCTGGATCAGATCGCGATAGTAGAACGGCCGTGAGGTGACGCCCTTCATCACCGCCCAGCAGAGCCGCACGTACTCCTGCACCTCCTGGACGGCAGCCTTCAACCACTCGTTGATCGCGTTCACGCGTCAGCGCTCCACTGGTGACGCCAGACCGAGGTCCGCGATCCGGAGGTTACGAATCTCATCGCGCAGCCGTGCCGCGCGCTCGAAGTCGAGGTCCGCCGCGGCGCGCTTCATGTCGGCGTCGAGCGAGGCCAGGTGGGCCGCACGCTCGGCGGGCGATCGGAACCGCGGACGCCCCGCCGTCGCTTCGCTGAGCGCGTAGTCGCGATCTTCCACGCTGGCGCGGCCTTCGTCGATGGCCTTCACGATCGACGTAGGCGTGATGCCGTGCTCTTCGTTGTACGCCCGCTGAATCACCCGGCGGCGCTCGGTCTCGTTCAGGCACTGGCGCATCGAGTCGGTGACGCTTTCGGCATACATGATGACGCGGCCGTTGACGTTTCTCGCCGCGCGGCCCGAGGTCTGGATCAGCGAGCCGCCCGAGCGCAGGAAGCCCTCCTTGTCGGCGTCCAGAATCGCCACCAGCGACACCTCGGGCAGGTCCAGCCCCTCGCGCAACAGGTTGATGCCGACCAGGACGTCGAAGACGCCCCGCCGGAGATCGCGCAGGATCTCGATGCGCTCCAGCGTCTCGATGTCCGAATGCAGGTAGCGGACCTTCACGCCGAGCTCCTGATAGTACTGCGTCAGGTCCTCGGACATCTTCTTCGTCAGCGTCGTCACCAGCACGCGTTCGTGGCGTTCCGCGCGAACGCGAATTTCCTGCAGCAGATCGTCGACCTGCCCGCGTACGGGCCGCACGTCGATCGGCGGATCCATCAGGCCCGTGGGCCGGATGATCTGCTCCACGACCACACCCGCCGACTTGGTCAGCTCGTACGGGCCTGGCGTGGCCGACACGTAGACGACCTGGCCGACCCGGGCTTCCCATTCCTCGAAGTTGAGGGGCCGGTTGTCGAGCGCCGACGGCAGCCGGAAGCCGTACGACACGAGCACTTCCTTCCGCGAGCGGTCGCCGGCGTGCATCCCGCGAACCTGCGGCACGGTCTGGTGACTTTCGTCCACGAAGATGATCGAGTCCTCGGGAAGATAGTCGAGCAGCGTCGGCGGAGGTTCCCCGGGCGCGCGGCCGGTCAGGTGGCGCGAGTAGTTCTCGATCCCGTGGCAGTAGCCGATCTCGCGGATCATCTCGAGGTCGAACATCGTCCGCTGGTGCAGCCGCTGGGCTTCGAGGAGCTTGCCCTCGTGCTCGAGGAA
>Ga0068871_100003952_pt1 | contig 10231 bp, 5 predicted proteins | sample KBSMisM72_FD_72750 | JGI IMG/M metagenome (GOLD analysis project Ga0068871, IMG submission 72750) | Miscanthus rhizosphere microbial communities from Kellogg Biological Station, Michigan, USA - KBS Miscanthus M7-2 | ecosystem: Host-associated > Plants > Roots > Rhizosphere > Soil ...
CTTCGGCTCCAGCGGCGTCACCACCATCACCAGATCATCGCCATCATGCGCGCTCTCCACCCGCCACTTATGCCCCTTCCACTCGTAGTCCGCCTGCGTGTACGACCCATCCCACGCATGAGGCCCCGGCGTTACCTTCTCCGCATCTTTATCCAGCCGCCCAATCAGTGCATCCCCCAGCCACGCATCCCCGTTCAGCGAAGAGTTGTGTTTCATCCCCACATGAATCGCCAACCCCTCCGGCAGCAGCACCTGCGTCGCCACGCTATGCACATCCCACGTGTTCCATCCCCGCGCCAGCCGCTCCTGCACTCGCGCATACTCCGCCGACCGCGGCCCGGCACCATCCAGCCTCGGTGCAACATGAGAAACCGCATTCTGCGCCGCACCAATCGAAACGGCGAATGCGCCAAACGCCCCGAAGCCCGCAAGCCGCCCCACTTTCCCCATCGAGCCCTCTTCCTAGTCCCTAGTCCCTAGTCCCTGCTCCATGCGCGCTCACACCCATCCCCCATCCACCACATAACTTTGATTCGTCACCGCCCCCGAATCATCCGCCGCCAGAAACAGCACCAGCCGCGCCACATCCTCCGGCAGAACATCGCGCTTCAAAGCCTGCGCCGCCATAATCTCCGCTTTGTACTCCGGCGTGTACACCAGTCGTTTCTGCTTCTCCGTCGCAATCGCCCCCGGCAGCACCGCATTCACCCGGATCCCCGCCGGCCCAAGCTCGTGCGCCATGGTCCGCGTCAGCCCCACAATCGCTGCCTTCGCCGTGACGTACACCGGCACGCCCGTTGTCGGAATCATCCATGAAATCGACGACATGTTGATGATGCTGCCTCGCCCCGCCGCCTTCATCGCCGGCAGCACCGCCTGAATCATGAAGAACTGCGGCCTTAGATTCACCGCAATCGAAGCATCGAAGTACTCCTCCGTCACATCTTCGATCTTGTGCCGCTGATCGTTCGCCGCATTATTCACCAGCACGTCCACCCCGCCGAGCCCGGCGATCGCCTCCTTCACCCCCGCCTTCAACTCAGCCACATCCGTCAGGTCACAATGAAAGTAGACCGGCGCCGACTCGACCTCAGCCCGCAGCGAATCCACCAACTCCGCCGCCGCCTCCTCCTGCACGTCAAAGAACCCCACCCGCGATCCCTGCCGGGCAAAGTGCTCCACAATCGTCGCCCCGATCCCGGTCGCTCCACCCGTGACCAGCACCCCCCGGCCCCGCAGGCTCGGATAAATCGCATAGACAGATTCCGCCACTGTTGACTCTCCCGTCGAACCTTCTTTCAGGTCTCCTGAATCCGTCCAAGTATAGAACCGACATGGACTTCCGGACCCGCCCGTAGACCTCTCCTTCCAATACCACGCACTGGTACACCGTGATACACCGTCTCGCATGGCGGGTGCATACTGATATACAGGCCGTATTCGGGGCGACTCCCCCTTGGGTACCTCACGCGCTTTCATTCTGGCTATTGAACTTAACAAGGGAATTGGAATCGAAACCGCAGCCTCACAGCGGTCACCAGAACCAAAATCCAGGCAGCGCTGATTGAGCCTGGGAAACGAATTTGTCTCGCACATCGCGGGACCCGTCGCGGCCTCGAAGGGCGGGAACCATTGCCCACCGCACGGATATCATTTTCAGGTTTATCGCGGCTCTCGTGGAGATGCGCCTTCGTTCACGGGTCGGCCGCGCACGGAGGGACACAATGTCGGACGCTGCTCGCTATCCCGGAATCCGGGTCACCGCTAACGGAAATCAGCTCGTCTCGTATCACACTGAAACGCGCATCGCCGACGCCGGCGTTTTCTATCCAATCACGCCTTCCACCGAAGGCGGCGAGCTCTTCCAGCAGGCCTATGCTGAGGGCAATCTCAACGTTTTCGGCAAGAACACCATCGCCATCGAAACCGAAGGCGAACACGCGGCCCAGGGTGGCGCCATCGCCCACTCCGTCTGCGGCAAACGCGTGGTCAACTTCACCTCCGGCCAGGGCGTAGTCTATGGCGTCGAGCAGTACTATCACGCGCCCGGCAAGGGCTCCACGATGGTGCTCGAGGTCGGCGCCCGCGCGCTCACCAAGCACGCCCTTAACGTCCACTGCGGTCACGACGACATCTATGGCGCGCTCGACACCGGCTGGATCATGATCTTCGGCAAGGATGCTCAGCAGGCCGCCGACCAGGCCCTCATCCTCCGCCGCGTTACGGAGCTTTCGCTCACGCCCGGCATGAACATCATGGATGGCTTCCTTACCAGCCACCTTGAGCGCACCTTCTACAAGCACGAGTCCGAGCTCATTCGCGAATACCTCGGCGCTCCCGAAGACATCATCGACTGCCCGACGGAAGCCCAGCGCGTTCTCTTTGGACCCACACGCCGCCGCGTCCCCAAGATGATGGACCTCGCCAACCCGGTCCTCCTTGGCCCCGTTCAGAACCAGGAACACTACATGAACGGCATCATCGCGCGCCGCAACAACTTCGCCGAGCCGATCCTGCAGTTCCTCGAAGACGCCTATCAGGACTTCGGAAAGCTCACAGGCCGCTACTACGGCCTCGTCACGCAGTACAAGTGCGATGACACCGACACGGTCTTCGTCTCCCTCGGCTCCGCCGCTGAGAACATCGAAGCTGCCGTCGACTATCTCCGCGACGTCAAGGGAGTCAAAGCCGGCTCCATCCACGTCAACGTCATCCGCCCGTTCCCCGAAGCCGCCATCGTTGCCGCACTCAAAGGCAAGAAGAACGTCATCATCCTCGAGCGCACCGACGAAGCGCTCAGTGGCGACAACCCTCTCGGTCGCGACGTCCGGACGGCTCTCTCGAAGGCCATCCAAACCTCCGGCCACGGTGCCTCCGAAGGCCTGCCCGCTATGTCGATGGACGAGGTGCCGCACATTTACTCCGGCAGCTACGGCCTCGGTTCGCGCGACTTCCGCCCCGAACACATCATCGGCGCTTACGAATTCGCCACAGCCGGCCGCGCCCGCAAAGACGGCAAGACCGCAGCCGACGGCGTCAGCTTCTTCGTTCTTGGCATTGAACATCCCTACGCCGTAATCGCCGACGAAATGCCTTCTCTTCTGCCTGAAGGCGCAGTCGCAGTCCGCTTCCACTCTATCGGCGGATGGGGCGCTATCACCACCGGCAAGAACCTCGGCGCCATCCTCGGCGATCTCAACGATCTCCTCTACGAGCGCGATGGCCTCGTCGACGACAAGGGCAATCCGAAAGAAGTCATCCACGTCAGCGCCAATCCGAAGTACGGTTCAGAAAAGAAAGGCGCGCCCACCAGCTACTTCATGGTTGCCGCCAAAGAGCGCATTCGCGTCAACTGCGATCTGCGCCACGTCACCACCGTCCTCTGCTGCGATCCCAAGGCCTTCACCCACTGCAATCCGCTCGACGGCATCCAGCCCGGCGGCGCCCTCATATGGGAGTCCGACGCCGAAGGCGAGCGCGCATGGGAAAACCTTCCTATCTGGGCGCGCAAGCAGATCATCGAGAAGAAAATCCGCGTCTACACCCTGCCCGGTTTCGAAATCGCCCGCAAGGCCACCGATCGCGCTGACCTGCAGCTCCGCATGCAGGGCAACGCCTTCCTCGGCGCGTTCTTCGCAGTGAGCCCATTGCTGCAGGAATTCGGCATCACCAGCGAGCAGTATCGCGACGTTGTCCGCAAGCAGTACGTCAAGAAGTTCGGAAAGCTCGGCGAAGGCGTCGTCAACTCCAACATGGAAGTCATGACGCAAGGCTTCGAGCATGTTAAGGAAATCAAGATCGGCGAAATCACCGCCCGCGACCATTCCAGCCTTCGCGGCCAGGCGCTCCTTCCCGTGCTTGAGCCCGTCCCTGCATTCGCTGAGGCCGGCGCCGGTGAAAGCTGCACCGTAAGCGGCTGCCGCTCCACACCACCGCCCACCGGTCAGTCCGCGCGTCCCCCGGTTGCGACCATCTCGATGTTCGACTCCGAGTTCCGCAACAACTTCGGCTACGACCAGCCCGCCACGCCGCTCGCGGCCATGGGCGTCATCGCCGCAGCCACCGGCGACACGGCATCCAAATACGTCGCCCGCCGCGAAACTCCTCTTTACATCCCCGAGAACTGCACCCAGTGCATGGAGTGCATCTCGGTCTGCCCCGATACCGCCCTGCCCAACACTTCGCAGGACCTCGGCACGCTGCTCAAGACCGCCGTTGCTCGCTACGTCGGCAATCCCGGCGAGCGCGCCAAGATGATCGAAAAGCTTCCCGAGATCGAGAAGCAAACCCGCGCGCGCATGCTTGCCGAAATCAAGACCGGCACGCCTCTGCCGAAGATCATCCGCGAAGTCACCGAATCGGTCGATGGTTTCTCCGCCGACGCAAAAGCGCAGTTCTACAGCATCATCGACAAGGTGCCGATGGCCTACCAGAAGGTCAACGCCATCTTCTCCTCGCCCGAGCGCAAGGCGCCCGGCTCCGGCGGCATCTTCTCCATCTTTGTCAGCGATCTCTGCAAAGGATGCGCAGCCTGCGTCACGGCCTGCGGCGATCACGAAGCTCTCAAGATGGTCAAGGAAACTGAAGAAGTCAACGCCGAGCACGAAACCGGCACCGCCTTCCTCAACCAGCTGCCCGACACTTCGCAGAAGTACCTCGGCCTCTTCAATGGAGCAAACCCGGCCGACTCCAAAACTGCCACGCTTCGTAACATGCTCATGGTGCGCACGAACTACGACGCTCTCGTCTCGGGTGACGGCGCCTGCGCCGGCTGCGGTGAGAAGAGCGTGCTGCGCTCCATCGCCGCGGTAACCGAGGCCTATATGCGCCCCGTCTATCACGCCAAAGCCGATCGCTTCGTGGCCAAGGCCGGCCAGCTCGAGAAAACCGGCGTTGCCCGTCTCGAAGCTCTTAAGGCCGCGAACCCCGAAGAGTACGCAACTCTTCGCCAGACCATCGCGCACCTCATCCTCAGCCTCGGCGGCGAACGGACAGAAGACACCCACGCACGCATCGCCGCGCACGAAGAGGCGAACGGACCTATCACCGACGCACAGTTGATCGAAGCCATCGCTGCTGTCCTGCTCACCGAGGCCTTCAACCACAAGTCGCTGCAGCCGATCGACGGACGCCTCGCCAACGGCATGAGCGTCATGGCCATGGCTGCGCACACCGGTTGCAACACCGTCTACGGCTCAACCTCGCCGAACAACCCACACCCCTACCCCTGGATGAACTCGCTCTTCCAGGACGGCATCACCGTCGGCTGGCTCATGGGCGAAAGCTTCATCGTCGACCACGCCCGCCGCTCCGTTCTTCCTGAGCGAATCGCCGACATCATCCTCACCCGTGAGGGCAACGGTGTCTCGCCGCGCGAATACTACGAGTTCACCCACTTCACCGATGCGCTGATGACCGACCAGGAAATCGTCGAACTTCCCAAGGTCTGGGTGGTCGGCGGTGACGGCGGCATGGGCGACATCGGCTACCAGAACATGTCCAAGGTGATCCTGCAGAACCGGCCCAACATCAAAGCCGTCATGCTCGACACGCAGGTCTACTCCAACACCGGCGGTCAGAACTCCGATTCAACCCCCATGCTCGGCGGCAACGACATGAACGTCTTCGGCGCAGCCACGCAGGGCAAGAACACTGAGAAGAAGACCGTCGCCGAAACCTTCCTCGCCGGACACGGTTCGCCATTCATCGCGCAGGTTTCCATGGCCAACGCACCGAAGCTCTACCGCGCCATCCTCGACGGCCTCGAGTATCGCGGCACCATGTTCCTGCAGGCCTTCACCACCTGCCAGCCCGAGCACGGCGTCGCCGACGACATGGCCCTCCACCAGGCGCAGCGCACCCGCGACTCGCGTGGCGTTCCCGAGTTCGTCTTCGATCCGCGCAAGGGTGAAAGCTACCAGGAAACGCTCGACATCACCGGAAACCCCAGCAAGGAACTCGACTGGTACGAGACCAAGCTCAAGTCCACCGGCGAAACCATGCGCTACACCGTAGCCCACTGGTGCACAACGGAAGCCCGCTTCCGCAACCACCTCAAGAAGATCAAGCCTGAGCAGGCCGAGAAGCTCATCCATCTCGACAACATGCTGGTGCGCATCACGCAACAGGATGTCGTCTATCGCCGCTACCTCGACCAGTCGCACCGCTCCTTCATTCCCGACTTCGGCGTCTACATCAAGTTCGAAGAGAACGGAAAAATCGAGTACCGTGCGCTCTCTCGCCAGCTTGTCATGTTCTGTGTCGAACGCCGCAAGGCATGGCGCATGCTCCAGTCCAAGGCCGGCATCGTCAACAAGGAATACCTCGCCCACAAGGCCATCCTCGCCGACGTGGACGCAGGCAAGATCCCAACCGAGGAGTTCTTCGCTCACGCCCAAGAACTCCTCGCCGAAAAGCTGGGACAAGCAAGCCCAGCCCTCGCGAAAGCGTAGCCGGACACCGCGACGGATCAGCTTTGAAAGGGCACGACTTCAGTCGTGCCGCAACAACCAAACAATCCAGAAAGCCAAGAACGCGGACCGCAAGGTCCGCGTTCGGCTTTTCAGAATTGGGATCAACGCATCTCCGGCCGAATAATTTCCCAAACCATATCCTTGCGCCAAATCCTCGCGCCGTAGGCGCACCGTTTGTTAGCCCCGCGTTTCAACGTGGGGTTAGCGTTCGCGTCACACACCACAGGTCCCGTAGGGGACGCCGGAAGCCTCAGCCAAACACGAACTGCGGATCGTATTCAATTCCGCATCTCTGCAACATCTCCGTAAACTCCTCCTCGAAGCTCTGGCTTCCGATGATGCGCCTCCTGGCCCGCGATGTATTTCTTCACTATCGCAACCTTTGACGGACTGACACTGAACGCGCCGTATCCCCCCTGCCACGCAAAACCCTTACCAAGCCAACGCGACGAGCTCCCCTTCAGCTTCTGCACAGCATTCGCAATGCTCAAGGTCGGCGGTAGAATCACCAACAAATGAACATGGTTCGCCGTGCCACCGGCGGCAATCAGCATGAATCCCTCGCTCCGTGCGATACCGCCGAGGTACGAATACAAATCCGCCACACGATCGGCAGCAATGTTCGACTTTCGTTCCTTTGTGCTGAAGATGCAATGAATGAAATTACTCGCATATGTATGCGCCATCTTGCTCCGTCCCTACGGGACTTCATTCTATTCCCGGCACGTTTCCCCACGCTGGAGGCGCGGGGCTAGCAACCCGTTGCGCCTTTGGCGCGTACTTCCTGGGTGGGGCACTCCCACGAGTGCCGGGTGCAACCACGAGATGGTCGAGACGCCGAACAATCCCAATAAGAGACGATCTAAATCCCCAGCGTCTCCCTGCACATCGACATCCACCACCCCGGCGGATTCCTCCACAAATAAATCGCAACGTTCTGCCCCACCAGCAGCACCGGCAGCGCATACAGATACGCCCTGTGCACGCGCTTGTCCACCAGCAGATCCCGCGCCACACCAAGTAGCATCACCGCATCCACGCACAGGTAGAAGACGTTGTAGTCCATGACAACCTTGTATCGCCCGAATCCGGCATCAAGCAGCCCGCACGTCGCAAGCACCAGCAGCCGTCGATGCAGCTCCGGCTTCCCGCGCCACAGGATCGCCAGGGCCACCAGCGTCCCAAACGCGAACATGTCGTAGAACGTAATGCTGAGAAATGCCGGATCCGGCGCCTTCATCACCAGCGCATCGAAGCGCCCCATTACCACCGAAACCACAAAGCCCAACACCACCATCAGTGCCGCGAGCGCAGCACCAAACCACCCAATCAGCCGATGCAGACTCACCTTGCGAATGCGCACCAGTCCCGACTGCAGGATGAAGAACACCACCCAACCTGAGAACGCCGCTCCATGCATCCACAGCAAAACAGGCCGCGCCGGCGTGGCATGAATCAAGCCCTGATTGACCGTCCTGCTGAACCCCGCCACAATAACCGCGGCAACCACCAGCGAGAGGAAGAAGTAGAAGTATCGGTCGATCAGCCCGTTTCGACCCACGATGCCCGGCGCTGGACGCGCAATCGCCTGCTGGCTCAGAGTAGCCATTCCACAAACCTCCAGATGACAAATCAACTCAAGGAAGACTGCGAAAGAGAACGAAGGGCCGGAGAAGTTGAGCTACTCTATCACGGCCCGATCCACCACTGCCATTCAATTTCCAGGCGTAGCGGCACTCGCATCATCTCAAGGCGTGCTGCTCGAAGGTGCAGCAACATCGACATGGCAGGGCCCATAGTCCTTGCTGACTCTATCGACGCTGAACGTCTGATCTCCACCGACATCTTTCGCCTTCTTCACCTTCGACCCGTGTACCTTGATCTTGTCGCCAGTCTTGATGCTGGCGGTATCGCCTTCAACGGAATAGATCTTTGCGTCGCCGGTCTTCAACTTCATGCCATTCGCACCATTGAAGACACAGCCCGTCAGCGAGTGATGGCCACGATTGATCACAACAACAGTCACAATCGCAATCGCAGCGCCGACGCCGACAGCTGCTCCAGCTACTTCTCCCCCGCTCGGACCCGCGATTCGTCCGCCCGATTGCGGGTGTGCTATCCCCGATCCCGAACAGAAAATGCCTGCCAATGCAAATCCCGCGACTCCAATGCGAAGCTTGTTTCGAGAGGATCTGCTGCAATCGGTGAGATCGCTACTTGAACACACACTCATCACGTTCGGCCTCCGTTCATCTATCCGATCGCCGGAAACCGCTGCCGACCAAGCAAGTCGCAGAAGGGAAATGTCGAGAAACTCCGGCCCTTGGAAAATACCGAACTGTATCGCGGTTCCAGGATCTTCGCAATAAGATTCTCGTCTAAGTCCCAAACACTAATCGTCCGCCCCCGGAAATCGCCGCATGTCCCACGATTGGCCCGTCAATCCCCTTCCCATTCAACGAAGCCCGAGCCGCGCCATCCCCTCCGCGATTCTCAATCCGCAGCGTCTTCCCTTCACCCACCCGCACTGTCATTCCCGGAAAGAATGCCCGCCCCAGCACATACTCCGCCTTCCCGGGACATACCGGATAGAACCCCATCGCGCTCATCAAATACCACGCAGCCATCGCACCCGTATCCTCATCGCCCGCAAAAGTCTCCGGCGAATACAGCTCCTCCATGACCCGTTTCACCCAGTACTGCGTTCGATCCGGTCTCCCGGCCAGCGCGAAAAGGTACAGCACGTGATGCACCGGCTGATTCCCGTGGTCGTACTGCCCGAACTTCACCGCAGCCATCTCCGACATCTCGTGAATCTCCTGCCCGTACACTCCCACGTGAAATACCGGCTCCATCGTCAGCATCTTTTCCAGGGCCGCAGCTGCTTTCTCCTTCCCGCCCATCGCCGCGAACAATCCATCCATATCGTGCGGAGCATCCCACCGATGCTGCCACGCCGCTCCCTCCACGTACGGATTCCCCCACTGCACCTCGTCGAACGGCTCCAGCCACGATCCATCCGCGTGCTTGCCGCGGAAGAATCCAGTTCCCGGATCGAAAATGTTCTTCCAGTTCTGCGACCGCTTCATGAACATCGCGGCATCGTCGTCATGCCCCAGCGCCTTCGCCGCCTGTGCAATACAGAAATCTCCATACGCCGCATCAACCGTCTCCGCCGCTGCCTGGTCTACGTGATCGACAGAACAGTACCCCAGCTTCAGATAATCTTCGACACCGCGTCGTCCATATCCCTTGTCCGGATCGCCCGGCTGCGTTGCATGTTTCTTCAAGCCTTCATACGCCGCAGCAAGATCGAATCCTTTGATCCCCTTCGCCGCCGCATCCCCAAACAGCGAATCGATCAGGCTGCCCGTCATGCATGCGCGATACCCCGGCGCCGGAAATTGCGGCAGCCATCCGCCTTCCTTGTACGCATTCACCCAAGCCTCAAGAATCTCGCCGAGCCGCTCCGGGAATACAATCGACATCCACGGATACCACGCGCGATACACATCCCAGTACCCGTGATCCGCATACATCACGCCCGGCTCAACCTCGCCGGTGAAGGCGCTGTAGTGCTGAGGTTTCCCCGCAACGTCCGGCTCGTGAAACGTGCGTGGGAACAGCAGCGCCCGATACAGGCATGAGTAGAAGGTTCGCTGTTGCTTGTTCGTCCCGCCTTCGATCTGCATCCGCTCGAAGTGCTTTGCCCAATCCGCCTTTGCCTCGCTCCGAACCTGCTCAATAGGCTTCATTCC
>Ga0068871_100003959_pt1 | contig 10226 bp, 6 predicted proteins | sample KBSMisM72_FD_72750 | JGI IMG/M metagenome (GOLD analysis project Ga0068871, IMG submission 72750) | Miscanthus rhizosphere microbial communities from Kellogg Biological Station, Michigan, USA - KBS Miscanthus M7-2 | ecosystem: Host-associated > Plants > Roots > Rhizosphere > Soil ...
AACGACCGCGTAAATCCGCGCTTCCGCGAAGGCTACAACAAGCTGCGCGTCATCGACATCGCGACCAAGACCGCGACGTGGTACGCCGTCGGCCCCACGCCGGCAGCAATCTCCGACCGCACGGAAGGCGCAGCAGTATATTCGCCGGACGGTACGAAGGTCGCATTCGTCAGCGACTCCGTGCTCAAAGTGATGCCGACCAACCCGGATGGCTCGCCGTCGGGTCCGGCCGTGCAGATTTCCAATGATGTTGCGGACCAGATCTCGTGGCAGGCCGACTCGCAGACCATCCTCTATATGTCCGCGGGCCAGCTCAAGAAGACCAAGGCGGACGGAACGGGCGTGCAGAACATTGCGCTCAACATGACCTACACGCCGGCGGCGCCGGCGGGAACGACGATCATTTGGGCGGGCGCGCTGTTTGACGGCCTCCACGAAGTCATGAAGCACAACGTTGACATCACGATCAAGGGCAATCGGATCATGCAGATCGGGCCGCACTATACGCGGACGCCGACGCCGGGAACGACTTTGGTCGATGCGTCGCAGCAGACGGTGATGCCCGGCTTGTGGGATCCGCACTTCCATCCGCTGAACGTGTACCAGGGCAGCCAGTTCAACCAGGTCTGGGCAGCGATGTTCGCCTACGGGTTCACGTCGGTACAGTCGGTGGCGGGCCCAGTCTACGCGAGCACCGAGATCCGCGAAGCGCTGGATGCCGGCAACCTGATCGGTCCGCGTTTGTTCACGTCGACACCGCTGATCGAAGGTAATCGTATGTCGTACGACATGTCGCGCGGCGTCCGCAACGCGGCGGTCGCGGATCTCGAAATAACGCGCTATGCCGCCGTCGATATCGACTGGATCAAGTGCTACGTTCGCGACCCGATCCCGGCGATGAACCGCTTCGCCGCGGCGGCGCAGCGGATGGGCATCGGGAGCGGTACGCACCTCTTGTATCCCGGCTCCTCGACGGGCCTCCAGGGCATCACCCACTTGCAAGCCACACAGCGCATGGGCTACGGCTGGGCCAAGTCGCCGGGGGGCGTTGCCTATCAGGACGTGAATGCGATGGTCGGCCCGGGCGAAGTCCACCTGATGGAAACGCTGAGTGCCAACTTCCTCGCAGCAGGGAGTCCCATATTGCTGGGCGGCGATCGCTTCAACGTGCTGATGCCGGTACCTTACGTGGCCGGCTTGCTGGCGCAGCAACCGGGGACCCCCGCGCAGCTCGCGACCCTCAAGATCGCGACCGACGACGACGCACGAGCGATCGCCGCAGGTGCGCTCTTTGCCCAAGGAACCGACGTTCCGCTGAACCCGCCGGGCGTAACGAACCACTCGAACATGATGGCGTTGGGCCGGAGCATGTCGAATTTCCAGGCACTTCAGGCGTTTACGATCAACGCTGCCAAGATGTCCTTCAAGGACAAGGACCTAGGCAGCATAGAACCGGGCAAGCTCGCGGATCTCACCATTGTCGACGGCAACCCGCTCGACGACCTCAAGTACGCCGCAGCGGTGAAGTACGTCGTGAAGAACGGGGTGGTGTATACGCTCGATCAGATCATCGCGCCGTTCAAGTCGCCGGTTCAGATGGCGGCCCGGCGCGAGGCGCTCGTTGCATTCGACAAGGCGTGCAAGGAGGACTCCAATAACTGCTTCGCCGAGGCGCACCCCGCTGGAGACTGAAGACGCGCGCATTTGCGCAGATCCGCAATCTCGCGCCGGGCGCTGATAGTCGCCCGGCGCGGGAGCGCGCCTCGATGTTGTTCTAACGGGTAATACGTCTCTTTAGCGGTATCTTGGCGAAACATCGCGTTGACGACGGCCTAGAAAGGCCCGTCGATCAACGGTCAATCGGCGGGCTTTTCGCTCAATGCGCCGCACCCCTTACGTTCGCGCCGTCCACCCTCATCGTATGACGACGTCGTCGACTGCCTTGAGTGTGGCTACGTAGCTCTCCGCATCAAGACCGCGGCGGCCTCGAACCGTTCTTCCATAGGCGCTGAGATGGTCGATGAGCTGGCCCATCCAAGGCGCTGCAATCGCGTTGCCTTCATAATAGAGAAATGATCGCCGGGTCGATGCGGTCCCGAAGAGCGCCGAGCGCAACCTCGGCCGAGCAGCGCTTGCCGTCCATTCCTTTTCCATACGGGCTTACGTTTTCCAATGCAGCGTGTCGTCCGGCGCCTGCGGTCGACGGCTCGTCGTTGCGCCGCTCTCGATCCTGTACGCGCGGCAACGCCGTACGGGGCGCGCTCGCCTCATGCGCAATGGCCGCGCTGGTGGGCCTGGCCGTCGCCGCGCCGGCGCCGCTCGCGCTGACCGATGCGCAGCGGCTCGCGATCGAGCGCTCGCCGCAGATGGGCGCGTACGACTCGGCGATCGCTGCGGCGCACGACATGGTGGCCGCGGCTGCCCAGTTGCCCGAGGTGACGGTCCAGATCGGCGTCGGTCCGTTGTCCGTCGACAGCGCCAACGCCTGGAGCTTTGGACGAGACGCCACTACTGCGCGGCGCGTCGGCGTCACCGAAAGCCTCACGACTCCTGAGAAGCGCAAGGCGCTCGCAGATCGCTACGCGCGCGAGGCCGATCTGGCCGCCACGCAGAAGACCGCCACGAGCGTCGACATCGCGCGCGAGACAGCGCTCGCCTGGCTCGACTGCTATTACGTCGAGCAGATGATCCGCGCCGCCGGTGATCAACTCAAGTCCGTCCAGCTCGAGCTCGAGGGTGCGGAGGGCCAATATTGGGCCGGACGGCTAAGCCAGGCGGAGTTCTACGCTGCACGCAGCATGCTCGTGATGTCGGAGGACAAGTCGAGCGAGCTCGCGCACCGCGGGCGCGCCGCGCGGATCGCGCTCAAGCGCTGGGTGGGCAATGCGGGCGATGCGCCGCTCACCGCGCTGCCGAACATCGATCGCATCCGATTGCGGTCGGCGGCGCTCGAAGGGGACCTCGCGCGGGCTCCCTCGGTCGCCCTCCTCACGAGGCGCGAGGAGCTCGCGGCAAGTGACGTGCGCATCGCGCAGGCCAACCGGCAATCCGAGCGCGAAATCGCGCTGATGCTGGCGACGCGTGACGAAGCCCACGCCGCGCGAGACGAGAAGCTTCGCGCTGAAGTTGCGGAAGCGCGCATCATGATCGACGAGTGGCAGCACGCGCGCGACCGACGCGACCGGTACGCTAGGGAGATCGTGCCGCTCGCGCGCGAACGGACCCGGGCCGTGCTCGTCGCCTATCGCGGGGGCAAGGCGGCGCTCGCAGATGTGCTCGCCGCCCGCCGCGCCGAGAGCGAAGCGCAAATACAGAGCGTCGAGATGGAGCGCGAGGCGGCGCGCTTGTGGGCGCGGCTCGACTTCGCGGTGCCCGACACATTGCCCACTGCGCGTGAAGGATCTTCGCGCGGCGCGAGCGCGCAATGAGGGCCGCCCTGCCGTCACACGGACGCTACCGCCGCGCTCTCGCGATCGGCAGCGCTGCGGCTGTGGTTCTCGCGCTCGTCGCATACGCGGCGTTCGAAGCAGGCATCGAGCGCGGTCGCACGACAGGCTCCGACGTCGTCGCTGGCGCAAGTGCGACGCGCGCAGCGCCTTCCGGCACGCCGAGCTCGCCCGGGCTCAAGGCAGGCGAGCTCGATTCGTCAACCGGCAAGCGCGTGCTCTACTGGCACGATCCGATGGTGCCGGGGCCAAAGTTTGACCAGCCTGGCAAGTCTCCTTTCATGGACATGCAGCTCGTCCCCGTCTATGCGGAAGACGCGACCGAGCGCGGTGGTATTGCCATTGACCCAAGGCTCCAGCAAAACCTCGGCGTACGAACGACAAAGGCCGTGGCGGGGTCGCTCTCGAGCGCGGTCTCCGCAGTCGGCAACGTTGCCTACAATGAGCGCGATGTCGTTCTCGTGCAGGCGCGCAGTAACGGCTTCGTGGAGAAGCTGTACGTTCGCGCCGCGCTCGATCCGGTGCGCAAGGGCCAGCCGCTCGCGGAGCTGTACGTTCCGGAATGGGTCGCCGCGCAAGAAGAGTACCTCTCGGCAAAACGGCTCCGTAGCAACGTCGACGCGCTTGCGCTCGGCGGGCTGGCGGACGCCGCGGCGCAACGCATGCGGCTCGCCGGGATGAGCGATGAACAGATTCGCGCGGTCGATGCCCGGGGTTCCGTGCAGCCGCGGTTCACGATCACTTCGCCGATCGCCGGCGTCGTCGGCGAGCTTTCCGCCCGCGAAGGGATGACGGTCGCCGCGGGCGCGCCGCTCTTTCGTCTGAACGGTCTTGCGACGGTGTGGGTGAATGCCGAAGTGCCGGAGGGCGCTGCGGCGGAGGTGCGTCCCGGCATCGCCGTAGAGGCGCGTACGCCTGCCCTCCCCGGGTCCGTATTCAAAGGACGCGTGAACGCGATCGTGCCCGAGGTCAATGCGACCACGCGCACTCTCAAGGCACGCATCGAGCTCGCGAACCCCGGCGGCCGTCTCGTCCCGGGCATGTTCGCCACCATCGACTTCGCGCCAACGCGTCTAAGCAGTGTCGTGCTCGTGCCCAGCGAAGCCGTGATCCGGACCGGCAAGCGTACCATCGTCATCGTCGCCCAGGGAGTAGGGCGCTTCCTGCCCGTCGATGTCGAGACGGGTTCCGAAAGCCGCGGCCAGACGGAGATTCGAAAGGGCCTTCGCGACGGCGACAGCGTCGTCGTTTCAGGGCAATTTCTCATCGACTCGGAAGCGAACCTGAAAGCCGCGATAACGCGCATGAGCGAGATGCCCGCGACCGGTACGGACCCCACGCGCGCAGCGATAACCGGTGATGACAACGCGGACGGCGCGCCCGACGCGCGCCGCGATGCGGTGCGCGGAGCGCGACGGCGCGCCGAGTGAACGCGTGATCGCGCGGCTTATCCGCTGGTCGATCGACAATCGTTTGCTCGTGCTGCTCTGCACGCTCCTCCTGACCGCGTGGGGTATCGTCTCGCTCGTTCGAACGCCGCTCGACGCCATCCCCGACCTTTCCGACGTGCAGGTGACGATCCGCACGACGTTTCCGGGTCAGGCGCCACAGATTGTCGAGCACCAGGTGACGTATCCGCTCGCGACGACGATGCTCTCGGTGCCCGGCGCGAAGGCGGTGCGCGGATATTCCATGTTCGGCGACTCGTTCGTATACGTTCTCTTCGACGACGGCACTGATCTCTACTGGGCGCGCTCGCGCGTGCTCGAGTATCTAAGCCAGGTGCAATCGAGGCTTCCTGCGCAGGCGAAGGCGTCGCTCGGTCCGGATGCGACGGCCGTCGGCTGGATCTACGAATATGCGCTTGTGGACCGCAGCGGACGGGCGGACCTCTCGCAGCTTCGTGCGCTGCAGGACTGGTTCCTCAAGTACGAGCTCAAGACGGTGCCTAACGTCGCGGAAGTGGCGAGCGTCGGCGGCATGGTGAGGCAGTACCAAATCGTCCTCGATCCAGATCGGCTGCGTGCTCACGGTATTCCGCACGCCAAAGTGATCGATGCGGTGCAGCGCGCGAACCAGGAGGCGGGCGGCTCCGTGATCGAGCTCGGCGAAGCGGAGTACATGGTCCGAGTATCCGGGTACCTGCAGTCGCTCGACGATTTCGGACGTATTCCGCTCGCCGTCAGCGATGCCGGTGTGCCGATCACGCTGGCCGACGTCGCGCGCGTGCAAGTCGGGCCCGAGATGCGCCGCGGCATCGCGGAGCTCGACGGCGAAGGTGAGGTCGCTGGCGGCATCGTCGTGATGCGCTCGGGCGCCAACGCGCTCGAGACGATCGAGGCCGTGAAGCTGAAGCTTGTTTCGCTCGAGCGCGCGCTGCCGCCTGGGGTAGAGGTGGTGACGACATACGACCGCTCGAGCCTCATTCGCCGCGCCGTCGACAACTTGCGCAACACGCTCGTCGAGGAGTTCGTAGTCGTGGGGCTCGTGTGCTTCGTGTTCCTGCTTCACCTCCGCTCCGCATTCGTCGCGATTGTGTCGCTCCCTGTCGGTGTCGCCATTGCGTTCATCGGCATGCGGCACCAGGGCATCAACGCGAACATCATGTCGCTCGGTGGAATCGCCATCGCGATCGGTGCGATGGTCGACGCCGCGGTTGTGATGATCGAGAACGCACACAAACACATCGAGGCGTGGCAGCGGATCCACGGCGGTGCGAGTCCTGACTCGCGCACGCGTTGGCAACTGATCGCGGAGGCGTCGGTCGAAGTCGGTCCCGCGCTCTTTTTCTCGCTGCTGATCATCACGCTTTCGTTCGTTCCCGTCTTCACACTCGAGGCGCAAGAAGGCCGTCTTTTCTCTCCGCTCGCCTACACGAAGACGTACGCCATGGCCGTCGCCGCCGCGCTCTCGGTGACGCTGGTTCCGGTCCTCATGGGCTACTTTGTGCGCGGCCGCATCCCGGGGGAGCTCACGAATCCCGTTAACCGCGTGCTCGTCGGGGGATATCGACGCGCGCTGCGCGCCGTGCTGCGCGCGCCAACGATCACCATTGCGCTTGCGCTGGCGATCGCCGCTTCGGCGCTGTGGCCGGCGAGCCGCATCGGCGGCGAGTTCATGCCGGCGTTTGATGAAGGCGACCTCTTGTACATGCCGTCTGCTCTGCCGGGAATTTCGGTCGGCAAGATGAGTGAGCTGTTACAGCAAACGGATCGCCTGATCCGATCGGTGCCGGAGGTTGCGCGCGCGTTCGCGAAGGCGGGACGCGCGGATACGACAACGGATCCTGCGCCGCTCGAAATGATCGAGACGGTGATTCAGTTCAAGCCGCGCGGCGAATGGCGGCCCGGGATGACGCCCGAGAAGCTCGTCGAAGAGCTCGACCGCACGGTGCGCGTACCGGGGCTCGCCAACGTGTGGGTACCGCCGGTGCGCGCGCGCATCGACATGCTGTCCACCGGCATCAAGAGTCCCGTCGGCGTGAAGGTGGCGGGTGCAGATCTTGGCGAGATTGACCGTGTGCTGCTCGACATCGAGCGCGTCGCTAGGCAGATTCCCGGCGTGAGCTCGGCGTTCGCCGAGCGCCTCACCGGCGGGCGCTACATCGACGTGCGCATCGACCGCGCGAACGCGGCGCGATACGGCTTGAACGTCAACGACGTGCAAGGCGTCGTCGCGGCCGCTGTGGGGGGGGACAACATCGGCGAAGCGGTGGAAGGCCTGCAGCGCTTCCCGATCAATGTGCGTTACCCCCGCGACGCGCGCGATTCCGTCGAGGCGCTCCGGCGGCTGCCTGTGCTGACCGAGCGCGGCGCACAGCTTCGGTTGAGTGACGTCGCCAGTATTGCCGTGACGGACGGACCTTCGATGCTGAAAAGCGAGAATGGCCGCCTGTCCGGTTGGGTCTACGTCGATTTCCGGGGGCGCGATTTGCGCTCCGCCGTGCGCGATCTACAGCGTGCCGTCGCTGACCGCGTCACGGTACCGTCGGGTTATTCGATCTCATGGTCGGGTCAGTACGAGTATCTCGAGCGAGCGACGCAACGTCTGGAGATCGTCGTGCCGGCAGTGCTCACCACTGTGTTCGTGTTGCTGGTCGTCGTGTTCCGCCGTGCGAGCGACGCCTTGATCATCATGGCGACGCTGCCGTTCGCGCTGGTCGGTGGTCTATGGCTCATGTATCTCCTGGGTTACGACATGTCGATCACGTCGGCCGTCGGCTTCATCGCGCTCGCCGGCGTCGCGTCCGAGATCGGCGTCGTCATGCTCGTGTACATCAACTCCGCGATCGACGCGCGCAGGGCGACCGGCACGCTCGCGGACGGGCATGCACTCGCCGACGCGATAGTCGATGGCGCTGCGCTGCGCGCGCGACCGATCATGATGACCGCCTCCGTCGTCGTCGCGGGTTTGTTGCCGATCATGTGGAGCAGCGGCACGGGATCCGAGGTCATGCGCCGCATTGCCGCCCCGATGATAGGCGGCATGATCACAGCCCTCGTCCTCTCGATGTTCGTGGTGCCTGTGGCGTGCGCGGCTGTCCGCCGTTGGTCAATGCACACGGGCGAAGCGCGCATATGGCGCAATCCGTAAGAGTCCCTAAGAAGCGATTTGCATCGCCCTTTCTAGCTATTTGGCACTGCGGACAGAGAGATCTTTCCAACTAAGCTCTGCGCTCTTGGCTCCGGGGGGACGGGCCTCGAAGAACTGCGTTGGCAGGACGTCGCACGAAGTGCGCTGACGGTCGCAGTACGGCCAAGCGCGGAAGCTTGCGTATGTTCGCTCCCGGCATGCTTGATCGGAATGACTCCATGTCAGAGTCCAAACCACCGGGCTCGTCGACTTGTCCCGAACTGCTCCTTGTCCGCGCGTAGCGCCGCACTTGGTTCATGGTAAGTGCCGGTGGGCTTGGGCCCTGAGAAAAAATCGACGTCGACGCGTCCTATTCTGCCCGCGCCGAACTCGATGTAGCAGGTCCCGGCACCGGCATATAGACTGCCTTCGCCCTTACCCCGAATGCGCGAGACCAGCGAGGTGGCCACCGCCGTGGCTGCTCCCTCGGCGAAAACCCCTGCCTTTGGCGTCCCCGTGTTGGCGATGTCACCAATGGCGTACACGTTCGCGAACTTGGTCTCCAGCGTTCTCGGATTCACGGTTACCCAGCCGGCTTCGGCCATTCCGCTGGCCTCGACCACTGCGGGCGCGTGATGCTTGGGCACGCCCATGAACAAGTCGTAGGGTAGTTCGCTGCCGTCATCAAGTGACGCTACCCGGCGAACCGCGTCCACCGCAGCCACCCGGCGGTTGGGCATGAATCTGATCTCGCGTTCCGCAAATGCGGCGATCAAAGCCTTGGACGTATCGGGAGATGGAGGCACCGGGCTGGACAAGGGGAGCACCATCGTAATCTCGCATTGGCAGCGAACGCCTGCGGTCGTCAGAAAATCGTGCAGCATGAGTGCGCATTCGCTGGGCGCGGGCGGGCACTTGTACGGCGCCCCGCACACGCCGACGACCGCGCGGCCCTTTGAGAACGTGGGCAGGATCTCGCGCAGCAGATTCGCCCCCGCGACTGAATAGAACTCGTTGGCACCTTCCAGTCCGGGAGTAGACGCAACGTCATAGTCGGCACCAAGGGCGACCACGAGGTAGTCACAATCGTGGGCGCCGACATCGGTTGTCACACGCTTGGACGTCGGGTCTATGGCGGTTACCGTTTCCTGCAACATGCGCACGCCCGGTTTGACAAAGTTGCGGTACGGAAGGCGCACTGCATCTAACGAAGTGTGGCCAAACATCACGTCGAGCTTAGAGAACCCGAACATGAACGCATCGCTCTTGTCGATCAAGGTCACTTGAACCTTATCGCCCAATGACTCTGACAGGATGGTGCTCAACTCCATTCCGCCGAAGCCGGCGCCCAAGACGGTGATCCGTGTGCCCATGTTGCCCCCTCTTTCAGAGGATTGTATCCGCCGAATTGTTCAGCCGCCCACTCGACGATTCGACGTCGGATACCGCGGCGGGCTGCTGGCCGCGTCCTACTTGGTCATTGCCAGGCTGGCAATGGCCGCAGCATGCGCTTCTGCGCAGTCTAGAATCGCCCGTGGGGCAACCTGACTGCCCTGCAGTACATCGCGGACATGAAGCGCCACAAGGTCGCACCCGCGCAGCTTGCCGTCGATAGCGAGATTGAACAACGCGAGTTCCTCGGCTCGATGATCGAGTTGCAGTCGAGTCCGGATGGCCCAGATCTCCTTCAGCTTCAGCGGTGGCTTCTGGCCGATCAGCTTCCCTTTGTTCCACGGTACTACGCGCCCGTCAGCCTTGGTAACGGCATACATGAATGGCTCCTTGGTAGTAGGAGAGGAGCCATATGTTGACCCTGGATCAAGGGCGCTTGTCGACCCGACCCCGACATCGGGCGGAGCCCGAAGGGGCCATTGAAACCGATGGAAGCTGACGTTGCCAGTCTTCAGCTTCGCGCTCTTCGCGAAGGACCTTTCTGATGGTCCTCCTTGATCCGTCAGCGACGGTGCATCGATTGCCTCAGCTCAAACATCAGCGCTCGTCTCGACACGAAGGCCGTCAGCGGGGGCGTTGGCCACGAGTCGCTCGACATGCGCACGATTATCCGACCTCACCCAAGCTCCCACTTTTCAGCGGTGCGGTTGTCGGATTCACTGCAGGAACTTGTGCGCGACAGGTGCTAGACGACTTGTCGAGTTTTTTTACAACTATTCTTTCCACTGTTGGAGTGCAGCGATAACTCCATGATTT
>Ga0068871_100003961_pt1 | contig 10225 bp, 7 predicted proteins | sample KBSMisM72_FD_72750 | JGI IMG/M metagenome (GOLD analysis project Ga0068871, IMG submission 72750) | Miscanthus rhizosphere microbial communities from Kellogg Biological Station, Michigan, USA - KBS Miscanthus M7-2 | ecosystem: Host-associated > Plants > Roots > Rhizosphere > Soil ...
GCAGCTTCGCTGGCCGATCCAGCACAGATCATCCTCAAGCAGGAAGAGGCGCTCATCCGGCGGCTGTGCGACGGCGAGAACGAGGTCTTTTATCAGCTTATCCGGCCTTATGAACGGCGGGTCTATGCGACCGCATTCGCGGTACTTCGTAACGAGGCCGACGCCGAGGAAGTAGCGCAAGAGGCCTTTCTCAAGGCGTTCAAACACATTCGCCAGTTCCGCGGCGAGGCTCGCTTCAGCACCTGGCTGCTGCACATCACGGTAAACGAGGCGCGCATGCGGCGGCGCAAAAACCATGCCGAAGTAATGGAGGCAATGGTGGACTATCAAGATGACCAAGGGACCTACATCCCTAGAGACTTCGCTGACTGGCGGGAGATTCCATCGGAGACATTGGAACGGCACGAAATCCGGCAGAAGCTGGCCGAAGCGCTGGAATCGCTGACGCAAAAATACCGCGAGGTTTTCGTGTTGCGCGACATGCAACACGTCAGCATTGAAGACACTGCTAAAGCTTTGGGAATTACGACAGCGTCAGTGAAGACTCGGCTGTTGCGGGCCCGGTTGATGTTGCGGGACTTGCTCGCCCCGGGACTGGGCGGAGACTGGATCAGCCGTCCTCACTTCGCCAAGGGGAGTAAGCCATGGTAGTGAACTGCGAACACGTCTGGCGGGAAATCACGGACTACCTGGAGGGTGAAGTTGATCCCGTCCTGGGCACGGCGATGGAAGAACACATTCGCGAATGCAAACGGTGCTCAGCAGTTTTGCAGGGGACCAGGAACGTGGTTGAACTTTTCGGCGATGAACGCGCCCTGGAAATCCCGCTGGGATTTAGCCAAAGACTGCATCGGCGCCTAGAAGCCCAAATGCCGCAGCGCAGAGGTGGGGCCTTCGGATGGATGGTAGCCTTTGCGGCGGCCGGATTGTTAATTGCGGGATTGGCAATTGGACGTTCGTCGGCTTTTAGCCAGCCGCCAATGCGATCTGAGCACGCCGCTCCGGCGGTGCGCCTTCCTTCCGATCTGATGGTTGTCGTCTATGACGACGGCAAGACGTTCCACAGGCCGGGCTGTGACGTCATTCATGATAAGGCCCATGCGCGGATGATTCCGGCATCCGAAGCCATGCGTCAAGGGTTCGTTCCCTGCGTGCGCTGTATGAAGGAGTATTCGGGGGCCCGTGCGAACTTACGGGACCTTATTGACCAGGACCGCTACGAAATTGCGGAAGCATTAGAGCGACGCCAGAACCAGGAAGAATTCTTTTGCGGACTCTGAGGCCTCTGGCTGGAAGGTCTTACTGCTGGATCGCTTGCTTCAGGCTGGGCTTCACGCCGATGGCGGCAAGACTGGAATCATCCCATCCGCCTCCCAGCGCTTTGACGAGATATACAGAGGTCACCAGCCGCTGCCCCAGAATCTGTGCCGCTAATCTCTCGGTGTTTAGCGCCTGTTCCTGTGCAGTGATCACATCGAGATAGGTGACCAGTCCGCCGGTGTAACGGATATTGGCAAGGTTGAGCGAGCGTTCGGCATCATCCACCGCCCGCTGCTGGGCATCAAAGGCCACAGCGAGCGCATTTAAACCGGTGAGCGCGTCTTCCACCTGTTGAAAAGCTATTAAGGACGACTCACGATAATCAGCGACATTTTCGTCATAGACCGCGCGGGTGTTCTCCAAGCGGGCGTGGTTGCGACCACCGGCAATCAGCGGCTCCAGAACCGACATTCCCACCGACCAGATCGCGCTTGGAGCATCCACAAGTTTCAAGAGGTCCGCGCTCTCGAATCCTCCCGAACCGCTGAGCAAAATACTCGGATAAAAACCGGCCTTCGCAACGCCGATCTGTGCGTTCGCCGAGGCGACTAACCGCTCGGCAGCGGCAATATCCGGACGGCGTTGCAGCAACTCAGAAGGCAGAGCCAACGGAACCGCAGGCGGTAGGGTATCAAGACTCTTCACGGGTGCTTGGAAATTCGAAGCAGGAACGCCTTGCAAGGTAGCGATGGCATGTTCGTACTGTGCACGCTGTTGCTGCAGCAGTGCCAGTTGCGCATAGGAGGAATCAAGCACCGTCTGCTGTTGCGCGACGTCGAGTCCTGAAACGGCACCACCTTCGTGGCGCTTCAGCACCAGATCCAATCCCTTCTGCTGAAATCCTAATGCCCGCTGGATCACACCGATTTCCGCATCAAGCTCGCGCAACTGAAAATAATCGGCAGCCAACTCCGAGCTAATCATCAGGCGGACATTTTCCAGGTCTGCCGTCGAAGCCTGTAAGGAAGCGTTTGCTGCCTCGACGCTGCGCCGCACCCGGCCAAAAAGATCCAGTTCGTAATTCAGCGTGAACGGAATGGAAAAATCGTTTTGCGTAACCGCGGTTGGAGTTATGGTTGATCCATTCAAGGGACGATTGCCAGACAACCGCTCGCGATATGCCGCGGGTCGGGTGTCCAATTCGGGGTATAGCCCTGCCGCCGTGACCCGGGCAAAGGCCCGAGCCTGGGCCAATCGCGCGACCGCCGCCTTGAGCGACTGGTTGTTGGCGATCGCCTGTTCTTCATACTGGTTAAGTTCGGCGTCTCCAAATAGCGTCCACCACGCTCCTTTAGGAATGTGGTCGACCGGAGTGGCCTCATGCCAGGGCGCGGGTGCCTGCCAATTTGCCGGAGTCGAAACATCCGGTTTCTTATAGTTAGGACCAACCGCGAGGGCTGCCGACGCCAGCGCTACGACAGCCACGGCGGCATGTTGCAACTTCATGACTTGCCCTCTTGCTTCGCTACCTGCACCGGCTGCCCATCTTCGAGAGAGTCACTGGGATTCAGAATGAGAGCGTCATTCTGTTCGACGCCACTAAGCACCTCAACCTCCGTGCCGTAATCGCGCCCAATGACGATCGGCTTCAAGTGAACTTTGTTATCGCTGCCGACTACCGCCGCGCGCGTCCCTTCCGCGCGGAACAGCAACGTATTCACCGGGACGGAAAATCGTTGCGTGGGGACGTTGACCGCGAAATGAACCTGCGCGAACGATCCCGGAAAGAGCTCGCCCTTCGGGTTCGGAACATCAATTTCAGTGCGCAAGGTGCGCGTCAGCGGATCGATCGCATCGGCACTGCGTACAACCTTCCCAGCGAAGAGCTGCCCCGGCAATGCCGCCAGCTCGATTTTTGCCAGCACGCCAGGATGAACCACCGGAGCGTACAGCTCGGGAACATCCACGTAGACGCGAATGGGATCGATGTCCGCAATATTAAAGAGCTGCTGATTTGTGCCACTGTTGCCGGCATTGATCAACGCGCCGATATCGGTATTGCGCCGGGTAATCACGCCAGAAAACGGCGCATAAATGTGTTTGAACGATTCCAACTGCTCCAGCCGGCGAAGGTTGGCGGTCGATGAGGCCAGGTTCGCTTGCTGCTGCAGATATCCACTGGCCCGCTCGTCAGTTTCCTGCTGGGCCACGGCGTCCATCTTGCGCAAGGTCTCCCACCGTTGGGCGGAGGACTTCGCCAGGTTCAGTTGTGCCTCCGCCTGATCGCGGGCCGCTTTGGCTTGCATCAACTCCTGATCGATTTCCGGGGTCTCGATGTCGGCGAGCAATTCACCTTTCCGCACCCGGCTACCGATGTCCTTGTACCACTTGGCGAGATAGCCATTGGTTCGGGCGTAGATCGGCGATTCAGTAAAAGCCTCTAGCGTAGAGGGCAGCACCATATTTTGGTCAGTCGGTTCGGTCTTGGGATGGACCACAATCACGCTTGGCACTGCTAGTTGTTCGGTCTCCTTCGCAAGAACGCGGCGATCGCTCAGGCGAGACATAATGCCGATAACCGCGGCAATGGCGAGGACAATGGCAAAGACAATCGCCGCCAGATATCCACCCCGCTTCTTCCGCGGCTGTTCGTCGCTACTCTTGAATTGAGGCCTTTCCATCACGGTCTGTTCCATAGTTATTATCCCAATATTGCTAGGTTCGTGCGCTTTCGCGTGCCGCGGCGCGCCGCTGTCTGCGTCCGTGGAAGATACTAAACACAACCGGCACGAACAGCAGGGTTGCAACCGTCGCGAATAACAATCCGCCAATTACGGCGCGACCCAGAGGAGCATTCTGCTCTCCGCCTTCGCCGAAGCCGAACGCCATGGGCAGCATGCCGATGATCATGGCTAGCGCTGTCATGATGACTGGACGCATACGTGTGTATCCCGCCTCCAGCGCCGCTTTTACCGGATCCAGACCTTCGTCCATGCGTTCGCGGGCAAAAGAAATCATCAGAATACTGTTTGCTGTAGCCACGCCCATGCACATGACCGCGCCGGTCAAAGCCGGGACGCTGATCGTAGTGTGCGTGATGAACAGCATCCATAGAATTCCGGCTAGGGCCCCCGGCAACGCAGTAATGATGATGAAGGGATCAAGCCATGACTGGAAGTTCACCACAATTAGTAGGTAAACCAGCACAATCGACATGACCAACCCGACCAGCAGTCCGGTGAAAGAGGACTGCATGGTGTTCACCTGCCCACTCAAGGAAATTTGAGTGCCCCGAGGAAGGTGTCCCTTGAATGAATTGAGAATCCTATTGGTGTCGTCCGCTACGCCACCCAGGTCGCGGCCATCCACGCTGCCGTAAACATCCACCGACGGCATCACATTGTAATGGCTTACCACCGCAGGGGTATTCATCGGCTTTATCGTCGCCAGGTTCCCCAGCAATTGCGGAGCAGTAACCCCGGCGCTGCTTACGGGAGTGTTCATCAGCGCCTGCAACGAGTCGATACGATACTGCGGCGCTTGCACGGCAACGTTGTAGCTGACGCCGGTAGCTGGATTTACCCAGAAAGTGGGGGCCGTCTGGAAGCTGGAACTCAGCGTCACCAGCACATTCTGAGCGATGTCGCGCTGAGTCAGTCCAACCTGCTGCGCGCGCACCCGGTTGACGTCGAGAAACAGCGTCGGATCGTTCATTAACTGCTGCACATGTACGTCAACCGCTCCCGGCACGTGTCGCAACCGGTTGGCAATCTGCTGCGCGATCAGGTAATTCTGCGGATAGTTAGGACCGACCAGTTGGATGTCAATCGGCGAAGGCAAACCAAAATTCAGGATCTGGCTGACGATGTCAGCCGGCTGGAAGAAGAATTCAACACCCGGAAACTCCCGTGGCAGTTTCTGCCGCAGCGTATGCACGTAGTCAGCGGTGGGATGATGATCTTCCTTTAGTGAGACGAGAATCTCCGCGTCTGACGTCCCGATAGTTCCACCATTGCTATACGACAAATTGATACCGCTGTAAGGTAGTCCAATATTGTCGAGGATGGTGTTGACTTCTTTCTGCGGAACATTTCGGCGGATCTCTTGCTCCACTTGATCGACCAGTCGTGCGGTCTCTTCAATTCTTAGACCGGCGCGTCCGCGAACATGCAACCGGAACTGCCCTGCATCCACCGCGGGAAAGAAATCGCGGCCTAAAAAGAAAACCAGCCCACCCGACACAACGCAGAACAGCAAGAACACTGACACAAACACCTTTCGGTGATCCATCACGCTTTCCAACGTGTTCCGGTAGGAGTCGCGAAGACGCTCAAATCCTCGCTCAAACTTAGCCTGGGTCCGGCCGAAGATGTTCGATGGCGGCTTGTGCGAATCCTCCTCGTGTCCACGCAGCAGGTACATCACCAGCGTTGGAACCAGGGTCCTCGAGAGCACATATGACGCCAACATGGCGAAGACCACAGCCTCCGCCAACGGGACGAAGAGATACCGCGCCACGCCGGTGAGGAAGAACATCGGGACAAACACGATGCAAATCGCCAGCGTTGAAACCAGTGCTGGAACCGCAATTTGCTGCGCGCCGTCGAGGATAGCTTGCTTCAACTCCTTCTTCATCCCTAAGTTGCGCTCGATGTTTTCGATCTCAACCGTGGCGTCGTCCACCAATATGCCGACAGCGAGGGCCAGACCGCCCAGCGTCATGATGTTGAAGGTTTGTCCCAGCGCGCTCAGCACAATGACCGACGTGAGAATGGAGAGTGGAATTGAAATCGCAATGATCAGCGTGCTGCGCCAGTTCCCTAGGAACAAAAGGATCATGGCTGCCGTGAGACAGGCGGCCGTCAGCGCTTCCCGAACCACGCCTTTGATGGCGGCTCTCACGAACAACGACTGGTCGAACAACAGGTTGATATTCAAATCCTGCGGCAGGGTCTGGGCCACTCGTGGCAGCATGTCGCGGATGTTCTTGACGATGTCGATGGTGGAGGCGCCTCCGTTCTTCATCACGCTCAACAGCGTGCCCCGTACTCCGTCCTGGCGTACCACGTTGGTCTGTGGGGCAAATCCGTCTCGCACATGGGCGACATCGCGCACGTAAATCGTGGTGCCGTTGACAGTCTTGATTGGAAGATCGTTGATCTCGGCAACGGTGTTCGGACTGGAGTTGAGCTCGACCTGGTATTCTAGGTCGCCTAACTTTGCAGTGCCCGATGGCAGAATCAAATTCTGCGCGCTGATGGCGTTAACTACATCCACCGAAGACAGATGTTTTGCTTGCAGCGCGGGAGTATCGATATCTACCGACACGAGCCGTGACTTTCCCCCAAAGGGGTACGGAATTGCCGCTCCCTGCACCGTGATCAACTGCGTGCGCAAAAAATTTAGCGCCACGTCATTCAATTGCTGTTCCGGCAGGGTCTTGCTACTCAGGCCTATCTGAAGAATAGGCACACTGGAGGCAGAATATTGAATAACCAGCGGGGGCGTCGTCCCCGTCGGAAGCTGCCGGATGATCGTCTGCGAAATCGCTGTAACCTGCGCCAGCGCGGTCTGGATGTTGGCCGAAGGCCGGAAGAAAATCTTGACCACCGCGACGCCGTTCAGCGACTGCGAATCAATGTGGTCGATGTCGTTAACCAGCGTGGTCAAGCCGCGCTCGGTCATCGACGTAATGTGGTCCGCCATGTCTTTCGGCGAGAGCCCGGAATAGTTCCAGACAACGCTGATGACGGGAATATCAATGTCAGGGAATATATCGGTTGCGGTACGAAATATAACTACCGGGCTAAGAATCAAAATCAGCAGTGCCATCACGATAAACGTGTACGGTCTGCGTAACGCGAGTGCAACAATCCACATGAATGAACCCTTGACTGATCCTTGGCAGGTAGTTACTGCTCAACTGCACTGTGCGACACCCCTAATAGATGAGCGTGTTACCGAAACGGATGTAATTTTCGTACTCCGCCGACACGCGAAAGACCAGCGTTTATTGTACTAGCCGGGACTCTCGCCCTGAGCCGTAGAAACCGATATTACAAATCCTTACAAAACGCAGTACCATGTTTGAGCATTCCCCATAGGAGCATATACATGGATCGCCGTAGCTTTTTGGGAACCGTAACCGCTGCTGGAATTATGGCGAAACGTTTGAGCTGGGCAGCCGAGCGCAAGATCGAAAAAGTCGGCGTTCAGCTATATACCGTGCGCGACCAGATGAAGGCTGACTTCGCCGGCACCATAGAAAAGGTCGCGAAAATCGGCTACCGCGAAGTCGAGTTCGCCGGTTACTTCGATAATCCGCCCAAAGAAGTGAAGGGCCTGCTCGACAAGAATGGGCTGACCGCTCCCTCCGCCCACATCGACTTCGAACACATCACGACCAAGCTGCCGGAGGTAATCGAAGCCGCCAAAGTGGTAGGCCACCAATACATCGTCTGTCCCTGGATGCCCGAGGAATTACGCGGTGATGCGGAGGGATGGAAGCGGGTGGCGCAGTCCCTGAACAAAGCCGGCGCTGACATCAAGAAGGCCGAAATGCAGCTGGCCTATCACAATCACAATTTCGAGTTCAAAGATTTCAACGGCAAGCTTGGTTACGACATCCTTTTGGAGGAGGCCGATCCCAACCTGGTAAAGATGGAAATGGATCTCTACTGGACTACCAAGGCTGGTGCCGATCCTCTGAAATATTTCGCCAAGCACCCCGGCCGCTTCCCACTGGTCCACGTTAAGGACATGGACAAGAGTGGGGATTTCGCCGAAGTTGGCAGTGGCACCATCGACTGGAAACCAATCTTTGCCAAATCGCAGCAGGCTGGTATCAAGCACTATTTCGTGGAGCAGGATCAATCGAAAGACCCCTTGGCCAGCATCAAAGCCAGTTACGACTACCTGCGCGACCTGCGTTTTGCCTGAGGTTTACTTACAAGCAACACCCACGGTGGTCGCCGAATCGAAGCTGCGCCTCAACTTGAAGGAGTTTCATGCGCCGCGGGATCGTCGCCCTGTTGCCGTTGCTGTTCCTCGGCTGTAAACACACTCAACCACTCGACCAAAGCCGGCTTCGGGTTCCAGACGGATTCTCGATCTCGGTCTTTGCTAAGGCCCCTTACGCGCGCATGATGGCGTTCAGTCCTGGCGGCGTGCTGCTGGTGACCTCTAGCAACGATGGCAAAGTGCTCGCCCTCCCTGATTACAAGCACGCCGGCGCCGCTGAGCAAAGCGTCACTGTGTTGAAGGATCTAAACGCCCCGCACGGCATCGCCTTCCAAAATGGCAAGCTCTACATTGCGGAAACCAACCGTTTGCAACGCTTCGACTGGAACGAGTCGCTACTTCGGGCCAGCAACGGCCAGGTGATCGCACACTATCCCGGCAGCGGAATGCACTTCACCCGCACTCTCCTTTTCGCCAACGGCAAGATGTATGTTTCCATCGGCTCCGATTGCAATGTCTGTTCCGAAAAGGACTCTCACCGCGCCACCATCATGGAATACAACGAAGACGGAAGCGGAGAGCGCGTCTTCGCCAGCGGAGTGCGCAACTCCGTAGGGTTGGCTCTGAACCCGGCCACCCAGACGATTTGGGCGACAGATAACGGCCGTGACTGGCTGGGCGATTCGCGGCCCGCGGATGAGATCAATGACCTAGGGAGGTACGGCGGCAATTTCGGATGGCCGCTCTGCTACGCCAATCAGGTGCTTGATGTCACTCAGGCCAAGCCTGGCGACTCGCGCTGCAAAAATACCATGGCCCCGAAAGTTCAAATCGAAGCCCACTCCGCTCCCTTGGGATTGGCCTTTTACACTGGATCTCTCTTCCCCTCCGACTATCACAACGACCTGCTGGTCGCGCTTCACGGCTCGTGGAACCGGAGCCGTCCGACGGGCTATAAAGTTATTCGCGTTCAAATCGGCAAACAAGGCGAAGCGCAGATCAAAGAGGACTTCGTCACCGGCTTCATCAAGCCGGGAGAAACTCACAAAGGCGAATGGATGGGCCGCCCGGTAGACGTAATTGTCGGCCCGGAAGGCGCGGTCTACATCAGTGACGATGCCGCGGGAGTCATCTACCGCGTATCTCCGAAGTAGTGCGGAATTGTCCGCCTCCGTAAAAATGAAGAAGATGTTTAGCGGGATTTATGAAGCGGCTTCGGCCTGGCCGGCTCCCAGCGGGCAAACCAACTCAAAAATGTAAAGTGTTGTAAACCTCCGACTGTCTTGAACCCTTCCGTAACTAGAAATCGGGCCTCCAACCTGAGAACAGCTGCATCTAACCCAGAGATTTCGGAGGACATGTGAAGAAGTTGGTCGTGGTTGCAGCCGTAGTATGCCTGTTCTTCCTCTCTAACCGTCCGGTCCACGCGCAAGTCGAAGCGGCCTTCGGATTCGGCACCTTGACCGCCCCTTCAGCGTCCAGCGCCAGCGGAGACTATTCTCCAGTCACTCTGAGTGGCGGACTCTATCCCAGCTTCAACGCCAATTTTTTCATCAAGCATAACTTTGGAGTTGGCGGAGAGATCGCGTGGCGCGCCAAACAGAATTTGTATTTCGGATATCAGCCCTACCGTCCACTTTTTACCGACATCAATGCGGTATGGGCGCCTCATATCGGCAAGGGAGCAACCGCTGAGTTAATGGGAGGACTGGGAGCGGAAAGCCTGCACTTCTACGGCTTCACCAGTTGCGGTTTCAGCGGCTGTACCAACTATGTCAGCAGCAATCACTTCATGGGACACTTCGGTGCGGGCCTGAAGTACAACATCTGGGGACACATGTTCGTGCGACCCGAGGCCCACGTGTATCTGATCCACAACAACGTAGAGTTCAGCTCTCCGTATGCCACGCGGTTCGGAGTGTCAATAGGCTATAGCTTCTCGCCATACTAGAAATCTGCACGGACCCGCAAGGGTGCCCGTTCCAGCTCCGCTTGGGCTTTTTGG
>Ga0068871_100003962_pt1 | contig 10225 bp, 12 predicted proteins | sample KBSMisM72_FD_72750 | JGI IMG/M metagenome (GOLD analysis project Ga0068871, IMG submission 72750) | Miscanthus rhizosphere microbial communities from Kellogg Biological Station, Michigan, USA - KBS Miscanthus M7-2 | ecosystem: Host-associated > Plants > Roots > Rhizosphere > Soil ...
TTGTCCTCCGTCCCCATTAATACTCATTTCGAGTATATATATGGGGCAAAAAACCCGGCCTTCAAGGAGCCGGTTCAGGCTTTATGCTACACAAGAGCATTAAGGGGTCAAGAGTCGGAAACGCGCAAATCAGGCTTGTGTTGCATGCCTATGACGCTTTGGCGCCGCCAGGTCAGCCGGGCCTGGCGCGGCGGCCGCCCAGCCGGAGCCCCGGTGCCGGGCGTTCGCGCACCACGTCCCGGCGGAAACGGAACAACTCCGCGGGGCGTCCGCGGGCCGGGGCGTTGAACTTGCCGGTGCCTTCCACCAGCCCCTGATCGGCCACCAGGCGGCGGAAATTCTGCTTATGCAGACGGCGTCCGGCCAGCGCCTCCACCGCGCGCTGCAACTCCAGCAGGGTAAAGGTGGGCGCCATCAATTCAAACACCAGCGGGCGGTATTTCAGCTTGCCGCGAAGGCGCGCAATGGCGGTGGCGAGAATGCGGCGATGATCGAACAGCATGGGGGTGCCAAGGCTCGCGCCCTTCAAAGCGCTTTTTTTATTCTCGCTGTCGCGATGGAATTCCTCCACCAGGCCCGCTTCGTAGAGCAGCTCGTAACGCTCCAGCACGCGTTCCTCGTCCCAGCCCTCGCCGAAGCAGACATTCACCCTTTCGCGGCGCAACTCGGCACTCTCGCTGTCGGCTGCGTCTTTGACGAATTTCTTCAAGGCGGGAAGGATGACGCTGTCGATCATTGCGGGCTTGGTGTCGCGCCAGTCTTCCCAGGGAAAATAATGGTACCAGCCGCGCCATTGGGTGTCGGGCGCTTCGCGCACCTGACGCGTCAAGGCGAGATAGCCGACCGACACGACGCGGCCGCCGGAACCGGCCGACAAATGCCGTCCCTTATCGCCGAATGTGTAGAGCTGTTCGGTGTAGCCCAAATCGAATTTGGTCTGCTCGCCGACCCATTTGCGCAGGCCCGATTCCAGGGTGCGATGATCCGACGGATCGAAGGGGCCGAAGGGCAGGGCATCCTGCGAGCCTTCATGGGCCACCACCAGCACCGAGGGGTGCTCGCCTTCCACCGCGACGATCGCGGCGGAAAGGCCGATGGAGACGGTGTCCTTGCTCATAGGCCGACCAGCGGCAGGATGGTGGTTACGCCTTCCTCCACCAGCAAAGGCGGCCCCATGCCGTTCACGGCCGCGATCATGGCGCCGCCTCGTCCCAAGGCGTCATCGGCGTGACTGACCAAAAGCCGGTTGGGCTGGGCATGTGGCGCGCGCCGCCGCATGGCGCGGGCGATTTCCATTTCCTGCCCCGGCCCCAACCGGTCGCAGAGAATGGTGAAAGCCGATGCCATGGAGCGCGAAATTCCCGCCCAGCAATGGATCAGCAGCGGCTGGCTGGCGTCCCAGCCGCGCGAGAAGGCCAGCAAGGCGTCGATATGTTTGCGGGCAGGGGGCGCGGTGCCCGCGGCGGGATCGATGATGTCGTTGACGCCCAGCCGAAGATGCCGCTCGCCCGGAAAGCGCGGCGGCGTTTCGATCATATGCTCGGGTGATAGGAGGCTGATCAGGTGCGATGGACCGTGGCTCTCCAGGGCATCGGCAAGGCTCGACAAAGGGGTAACCAACAGGTGCGGCATGGGCGGCTTTTAGCAGCTAAGGGGCACTTTTGTGATGACTTACCGCTCGGCTAGCTAAGGTCGTAAAGACGGTGAAATCTGGCCAGGAACTGCGCCTGCGCCTCGGCGGTGCTCAAAGGGGCCAGCCGGGGCGTTTTAAGCCCCTTGGGCGGGCTCCCGAACAGGCGGCGGGCCTCACCCTCCTCGAAGCCGGCCAGCTGGGTGGCCTCGTAATAGGCCGACAGGTGGTCGGCCCTCTTGAACAGGGTCTTGAGGGTGGCTGGGATCTGCGCCGGAAGGCCAAACCGTAGATGAATTGCCATCTGAAGTCTTTCCTCCAAGGCCTTGTAATTAATACCAACGGCTGCCTTGAAAGGACTTATGAGGTCGCCGACAACATATTCTGGACTGTCGTGCAGCAGGGCCATCAAACGAGCCTCCCGCGCCAGCCGGGGCGACAACTCGCTCACCAGCCTTTCCACCAGCACGCTGTGCTGGGCGACGGAAAAAGCATGCGCCCCTTTGGTCTGGCCGTTCCATCGTGCCACCCGCGCCAGGCCATGGGCGATGTCGTCGATCTCGATGTCCAGCGGGCTGGGCTCCAGCAGGTCCAGCCGCCGCCCGCTCAGCATCCGTTGCCAGGCGCGGGGGGGAAGCCCTTTTTTTCCTGACGGGCGGTCAGGCACTGAGCAGCCTTATGGCGACCACCGTCAGGGTGACGGCCAGAACGATCCGCAGGGCCCGGTCGGGCAGCCGGGGTGCAAACAGGCTGGCCAGCATGATGCCGGGCAGCGAGCCGCAAAGCAGCGACACCAATACCGTCATATTCACGCCGCCGGTTGCCACATGCCCCATGCCCGCGATCAAGGTCAGCGGCACGGCATGGGCGATGTCGGATCCTGCGATCCGCACCACCGGCAGTTCCGGATAAAGCAGCAGCAAGGCGGTGACCCCAAGAGCGCCCGCGCCCACCGATGAGACCGTGACCAGCACGCCCAGCACCACCCCGGTGATGATGGTATAGGCCCGGGTCTGCTGGTCGCTCAGAACGCCGATCCGTTTGGAGTAAGTCGCCAGCAGCCGGCGCCGCATCAGCAGCGCCGCTGCCGTGGCGATCAGGGCCACGCCCAACACCTTGGTCACCAGCGCGCTATAGGCGCCCTGATCGATCTTGAGCAGCCACAAGGCGGTCAAGGTCAGCACGGACGCGGGCAGGCTCCCCGCCGCCAGCCGCCGCACGATGCGCCAGTCGATGGTCCGGTTGAAGCCGTGCACCAGACTGCCGCCGGTCTTGGTGACGCTGGCATAAATCAGGTCCGTGCCCACCGCCGTCACGGGGTGAACGTGAAACAACAGGATCAGCAGCGGCGTCATCAGCGAGCCGCCGCCAACGCCGGTCATCCCGACCAGGAAGCCGACGGCGAAACCGGATACGACAAAGAGGGGCTGAATGTTGGCGAAAAGGGCCATATCGTTGTGGTGGTTTTTTTGATTTATTTTTTGGAGCGGGGCGCAATCAAACACAAAGTCTGCTTCCGAACAATCATCGGTCAATTTGCGTGTTTATTGGGCATAAAGGCGGGCCCGGGGCGCGTTTTGGGGGGCGCATCCGCGTGATCTTAACCCGCCAGCCATCTTGGTTTCCAACCGGCTAACGGCAGGACGCGATGCCGCAGGTCGCCGGCGCCCTAAGCGCAACAAGGCATTTAGATTTTTGCGCTACCAAGGCGCCGTATCCAGCACAAGCTTTCCCGATATGCGGCCGTTTCAAGATCCCATGGAAAATCCCGGACAGAGCCGCGCGCCGGGGCTTGCGGCCGCGCTTGCGGTGTTCGTGGCGGGACTGGTGGTCGGCCTGGGCCTGACGTCCCATCTGGGCGGACAATTCATCGCCGGCCTGATCATCCTGGCGGTATTGAGCTTCATTCTGTCGCTGTTGCAGCGGATCGCGGAAAATACCCGCAAACGCGTCACCGCCGGCGAGGCCAGTTATCGCGCCTTTTTCGACCATGCGATCGAAGGCATTTTCCGCACCACCCCGGGAGGGCATTATCTCGCCGTCAATCAGGCGTTGGCCGAGATATATGGCTATCCCTCGCCGGAAGCCTTGATCGTGGGCCTGACAGACATCAGCGCCCAGCTTTATGTCGATCCCAGGCGGCGTGATGAATTCCGCAGCCAGATGCAGGCCAACGATGTGGTGATGCATTTTGTGTCGGAAATCTATCACCGCTCCGGCAAGCGCATCTGGATTTCGGAGAATGCCCGCGCCGTGCGTGACTGGTCCGGCGAACTGCTTTGCTACGAAGGCACCGTCGAGGACGTCACCGAGAAATTCGAGCAGGAGCGCGCCTTGCGCGCCGCCCTGCGCCAGGCCGAAATCGCCAACAAGATGAAGGCGGCGTTCCTGGCGGCGATGAGCCACGAATTGAAGACGCCGCTAAACGCGGTGCTGGGTTTTTCCGAGATCATTCGCGACGAAGTGTTCGGACCGGTTGGACATAGCGGTTATCGCGATTATGCCGGCGACATCCATAGAAGCGGTGCGCGGCTCCTGGCGGTGATCAACGACGTGCTGGATGTGTCACGGCTGGAAGGCGGCTTGCTGACGATCGAGGCCAGGCCGGAAAATGCCCTGGACGTGGCGGAAGCCGCCATCAAACTGGCACGGAGCATCACCCACGACCAGCGTCCCATCGCGATAGAAGTCGCGGCGGATGTGCCCTCGCTGCTGGTGGATCCGCGCCGCCTGGCCCAGGCCTTGGGCAATCTCTTGGCCAATGCGCTGAAATTCACGCCCGAAACCGGCGCCGTGCGCTTCTGCGCGCGCTTGCAGCCGGGCGGTGGCGTGGCGCTGGTGGTGGAAGATAGCGGCATCGGCATGGCGCCGGAAACCGTCGCCACGGCATTGGAACCTTTCCGCCAATTGGACGGCGCCTTGTCCCGCCGCTTCGAGGGGGCGGGCCTTGGCCTGTCCATCGCCAAGGCGTTGGCCGAATTGCACGGCGGCAGTTTGCGCATTCAAAGCGCGGTCGGCGAGGGCACCATCGTCACCATCGCTCTGCCTGCCGGTTGCCTTGCTGCGCCGGCAGTGAAAGTCGCCTGATTTTCTGGCATCTTTTGTTTTGCGCTCTTGCGGGCTAAACAGCGCGCATGACCGCTACTTCAGACAATTCGGGCGCACTGGTGCTGTTTTCCGGCGGCCAGGATTCCACGGTTTGCCTGGCCTGGGCGCTGTCGCGCTTTGAGCGGGTGGAGACGGTGGGTTTTGACTATGGCCAGCGCCACCGAGCGGAACTGGCGGCGCGGCCGCGCATCCTGGAAAAGCTGCGGGTGGATTTTCCGCAACTGTCGCCGCGGCTGGGCGCCGATCATCTGCTTGCGCTGGACGTTTTGAAGGCCATCGGCGGCAGCGCTTTGACCGATGACATGAAAATCGAGATGGGTGAAAGCGGCCTGCCGACCAGCTTCGTGCCGGGGCGCAACATCCTGTTCCTGACCGCCGCCGCCGCGCTGGGCTATCGCCGCGGCATTGCGCAGCTGGTCGGCGGCATGTGCGAGACCGATTTTTCGGGCTATCCCGACTGCCGCGATGAGACGGTGCAGGCTACCGCGCACGCTTTGTCGCTGGGCCTGGGGCGCGGCGTGACGGTGCACACGCCGTTGATGTGGATCGACAAGGCCGCCACCTGGCGCATGGCGGAGCAGCTTGGTGGCAAGGCGCTGGTGGCGTTGATCGTGGAGGAAAGCGTCACCTGCTATGAAGGCGATCGCGGCAAGCGTCACGATTGGGGCTATGGTTGCGGCCAGTGCCCGGCCTGCGAACTGCGCGCGGCCGGATATAAAAAGTACAGAGCCGCATGACCTATAGCGTCAAGGAAATCTACTACACCCTGCAGGGCGAGGGGGCCCAGGCGGGCCGCGCCGCGGTGTTCCTGCGCTTTGCCGGCTGCAATTTGTGGAGCGGGCTGGAAAAGGATCGCGACCAGGCGGTCTGCCGCTTTTGCGATACCGATTTCGTCGGCACCGATGGCGTGGGCGGCGGCAAATTCGCCACCGCCGCCGCATTGGCGCGCGCGGTATTCGATCAGTGGCCGGGACATCAAGCGGGCAAACCCTATGTCGTCTGCACTGGGGGCGAGCCATTGCTGCAGCTGGACAAGGCACTCATCGCCGCACTCCATGATGAGGGTTTTGAGATCGGTATCGAGACCAACGGTACCTTGCTGCCGCCGCCCGGTATCGATTGGGTCTGTGTCAGTCCCAAGGCCGACGCCGAACAGAAGCTGATGCATGGCGACGAGTTGAAACTGATCTTTCCGCAGCCGGGTGCGGAGCCGGAGCGCTATGCCGGACAGGATTTCCGCAATTTCTTCCTGCAGCCGATGGACAATCCCGGTCGTCTTGCCAACACCGAGGCCGCGACGCGCTATTGTTTGGAACATCCGCAATGGCGGTTGAGTTTGCAGACTCACAAACTCATTGGGATCCGTTAGGCGCTTGTCTTTTGCGTCGTGAGTTCGTCGCGCCATCGCTCGTGTACGTCTTGTACACGTCGCTCGGCGCTCCTGCTCACGCCACAAAATACCTCGCGCCGCTAGCAGGGGGCAGCTCTGCGCCGGACGCATGTTGAATCATGCGCTGGGATAGCCACTTCAAGCGTCCTTGGAGGGTCGCATGGATTCCTGGCCACTTGTCATCAGTTTTTCGGCGATTGCCGCGGCGATCTTCGCCTACGGCTTCCTGATCGCGGCCTAGGGGCTGAAAACCGGGTTTTTCCGCAGGAGAAAAAGCCGGTTTCGGGTGTTTTGAAATTGTACAAACTTTCGTGGTAAAAGCACGTCCCTTAAGGAACGGCCAAATGGCAAGCCCACGCGAAAAAGTCTCTTCCGTCCTGGACCCGATCTGGACCGCCCTGCGCCAACAGGCGGAAGCCATGGCCGCATCCGAACCCACCCTGGCCGGTTTTGTCCATGCCACCATCCTGCAGCATGACCGGCTGGAACAGGCGCTCTCCTACCATCTGGCGCGCAAGCTCGGCAGCGACGATCTCAGCCCTTTGGCGATCCGCGAAATGTTCGATGACGCGATCGCCGCCGACGCTGCCCTCGGTCAGGCGGTGCGCGCCGACCTGTCGGCGGTGTTCGAACGCGATCCCGCCTGTCATTCCTATCTCGATGCTTTCCTGTTCTACAAAGGCTTTCATGCCCTGGAATGCTATCGCGTCGCCCATTGGCTGTGGCGGCAGGGGCGCGAGGCGATGGGCTTGTTCCTGCAGAGCCGTATTTCGCAACTTTTCTCGGTGGATGTGCATCCGGCGGCCAAGATCGGCCAGGGCATCATGTTCGACCATGGCACCGGTATCGTGATCGGCGAGACCGCGGTGGTGGAAGACGATGTCTCCATCATGCAGGACGTCACCTTGGGCGGCACCGGCAAGGAGAGCGGCGACCGCCATCCCAAAATCCGCCGCGGCGTGCTGCTGTCCTTGGGCGCCAAGGTATTGGGCAATATCGAGATCGGCGAATATAGCCGCGTCGGTGCCGGCTCTGTGGTGCTCAAATCCGTGCCGCCCGGCTGCACCGCCGTGGGCGTGCCTGCCAAGCTGGTCAATTGCGACTGCGGCGAAAATCCCTCGCAGCAGATGAACCATTTCATCGAAGAACTCCCGGATAATACGGGGTGAGGAGCGGTCAACCGCGCGTTCCGCGCGGTTGACGAGCATGTCCAGTGGACATGCGAGAGCGACGAACGCCGCAGGGGCGCGCGACCAAGCGCGACCCGAGGCCGGGACGGATAGCAAGCTCCAAGGCGCGCGCGACCAAGCGCGACCCGAGGCCGGGACGGATAGCAAGCTCCAAGGCGCGCGCGACCAAGCGCGACCCGAGGCCGGGACTGATAGCAAACTCCGAGGTTCGCGCGACCAAGCGCGACGCGAGGCCGGGGCCGGTTCCGCGTGGTTCTGCCGCCAATGCGGCTTGACGCTGCTGCCCCCGGCATGCGAGTTCAACCCGTCCAATCAGTGAGGAAACGGCCTTGACCCGCAGCGAAATCTGGCGCCTGGAAAAATATCTTCGCAACCTATTTCGCCTCGACACCATCACCATTGTCGAGCGTCCCAAGCAGCCGGATTCCGTCGAGATGCACATCAACGGCGAATTTGTCGGGGTGCTGTTCAAGGACGAGGAGGACGGCGAAATCTCCTATGCCTTCAACATGGCGATCCTGGAAATGGATTTGCCCGAACCGCCCGCGTCGCGCGTTTAGGCGCGCGGTTCAGGAATCCCGGAATTTCGCGATCAGCGTTTCGACGCCAGCGGAGATTTCCTGCCAGCGCGCGAGATAGGCCCGTTTGAAGCGGTAGGAAAAGCTCACACTGGCGGCCAGGGGCCGGTCGATTGCCAGACAGTTGGGACTGGGGAATTGGCTGGTGGCCCGCTCGCACAAAAGCAGTTCCAGACCCTTTGCGGTTTCGCCGGTAAAGAGCTCATAGTCCTGATAACCGCTGCCGGCGGAAAAATCATACCGGGTCAGGCCGAAAAACCCGTTCTCGCCTTTGGGGTCGGCGACATGGGGCCGGTAGATCCGGTCCAGCCGCGCGCGGCCATCCAATCCATTGCTGTCGGCGCGCAAGGACAGGCGGACAAGGGGCGAATCCGGCGCATTGCCGGCAAACAGGCGCGCTTCGGCTTCCGAATAGCCGCGCCAGGATGGAAACAGCGCCACCAGGGTCACGGATTTCATCGTGCCGCCGGCACCGGAACGCTCGAAATAATTGGCGGGAATTGTGAAAAACACGCCGCCCACACTCACCCCAACCTGGTGAGACTGGCCGGTCGGCGCCGCGGACCTGAGGCCGGGGCGCAGATACCAGCCCAGCAACAAGCCCGACAGGCCGAGGATGGCGAGGAAAAAAATCGCCGGTATCCACCAACCGGAGTGGCGGTGAAATTCTTCTTTTTGTCCGCTGCCGCCCATCCTGGGTGCCTATTCTAGCACTTTGGGACGGGGCGCATCACTGGGAAAGGCGACGGCGGCCGCGCCGTCGGTTCAACCAGTCATAGGACCGTCAGCATCGAGGCGACCAGCGGATGGCGCACGATGTCGCCTTCCGCCAGCCGGACCACCGGAATGTCCGGAACGTTCTGCAGCCTTGATGCGATCTCGGCCAGGCCGGAAATGCCCGGCAACAGATCGGTCTGGTCGGGATCGCCGGTCAGCACCATGGTCGAGCGCCAGCCCAGCCTTGTGAGCAGCATCTTGATCTGGGTGTAGGTGCAATTTTGCGCCTCGTCGATCACCACAAAACATTCGCTCAGGGTGCGGCCGCGCATATAGGCCACAGGGGCGATTTCGATGATACCGTCGGCCAGCATCTGCTTCAGCCGCTTGGTGCCCAGCCTTTCGGTGAGCGCGTCATAAAGCGGCCGCAGGTAGGGCGCGAGTTTTTCAGTCAGATCGCCAGGCAGGAACCCCAGGCTTTCGCCCGCTTCCACCGCCGGGCGCGACAGCACAATGCGCTGTACCTTGCCGGCTTCCAGCGCTTCGACCGCCTTGGCGATTGCCAAATAGGTCTTGCCGGTTCCCGCCGGCCCAAGCGCCAGAACCACGCTCTGGGCGTCGATCGCATCCATGAATTGTTGCTGGGCGGGGCTCATCGCCCGGACATTTTTTACGTATTTGCGGTCCCGGAATTGACCGTCGGGATCGTGAGGCGTCCAGGCTTTGGCTTGGTGGCCTGGGCGGCCGGGAAAAAGCGGATGCACATTCTCTTGGACTGCATAGGAAGAGGCACGCGACTTGGAACGCATGGAGCGTTTGGCCATAAATACTCCCGATGTGTGAGACTGGGGTGTGGTGTGAACGAAGGGGAGGGGCTGTCCGGCGTACCGGCCCTGGATTCTGTTGGCGAACGCAGTGCGAAATGCACCAGTGCCTTGTCCCCCGTAAATCGGCGAATCACATCGCCTGTCTTCAGGGTATCGTTTTTTGCGCGGGACTGTGTGAATTTCTCACTACGGAATAAACGCGGAACCAAGACGATGCCTGTTTACCGACTGGACGGCGCCACGCCCGAAATCTCCGCCGATTGCTGGATCGCGCCGGATGCGGTGTTGATCGGGAAAGTGCGCCTGCTTCAGGGTGCAAGCATCTGGTTCGGCGCTGTGCTGCGCGGCGACAATGAATGGATCACAATCGGGCCGAACTCCAATGTCCAGGATCATAGCATCATTCACGCCGATCCGGGACAGCCCGTGACCATCGGACGCGGCGTGACCATCGGGCATCGCGTGATCGTTCACAGCGCCGAGGTCGGCGATCATTCCCTGATCGGCATGGGCGCGATCCTGCTCAACCGCGCCCGGATCGGCAGCCGCTCGCTGGTGGGGGCCGGTGCGCTGGTGACGGAGGACAAAAAATTCGAAGACGGAAAACTGATTTTGGGCGTTCCGGCCAAACCGGTGCGAGACCTTTCCGCCGATCAAAGGGCGGCAATCGAACAATCGGCGGCGACTTACACCACCAATGCCCAGCGCTATGGAAAGTCTCTCAAGCCCGCTTGATGGATTTCTTGTCGGCGCCGGGCTGCTCGCCGGTACGGCTCCAGATCATG
>Ga0068871_100003965_pt1 | contig 10221 bp, 11 predicted proteins | sample KBSMisM72_FD_72750 | JGI IMG/M metagenome (GOLD analysis project Ga0068871, IMG submission 72750) | Miscanthus rhizosphere microbial communities from Kellogg Biological Station, Michigan, USA - KBS Miscanthus M7-2 | ecosystem: Host-associated > Plants > Roots > Rhizosphere > Soil ...
GCCCAGCCACCAGCATCCGGCTCACGCATCAGATAAGTCTTGTAAAGATCGTACACGTACGAGTGCGCGTCGCGATTGCGCCCCGCGTACGAGGCAGATTCAAAGAGCGTCCTGCCGAATTCAATGGCCGCCAGCTTCAGTGACGTTTGATTCTGGTTGTAGCCGGCTCGTAAGAGGTAGTTCCAGTAGGATGTTTCGTCGGGAGTGGGAGTGTGCAGTAACGTGAAATTGAAGAAGTTCTGGATGAACTGATCCTCGTAGAGCAGTGGCCGCGGAGCGAGACGCCTGCGCGCGTGTGCACGGCGAATTTCAGGTTGGTCCACCGGTCTTTGCGAGGTGCCTGGATCGCCAACACGCCGCCCATCCCAGGGCTTACCTTCATTGCGTCTCGCCCGCACTGTGGAAGGAATCGGCGGCGGCGCTTCACGCGCCACGTGCGACTCATTCTTCACCTCCTCGAGATCCGGCAGCGCGCCCTCTGGCTTCTTCGGTCCCGGACGCACATTGCGAACAGCTTGAGAAGACGCTTCGCTCAGCAGCGAAACACCGGGCAGCAAAAGCAGCGATGCACAAACTGTGAACGACAGAGCAACGCGAACTGTGAAGTTCTGGGCGATCTGGTACATGAGGACTCCTTCAGTAACGAGACCCAGCCGCTTAGTTTTCTAATGATTCGTTATGCCTGAGGGGGATGAGGACATTACGAGCCGCTTCAGATGCGCCGCACTCTACGCCCGCTTTGGTCCTATGTCAACAGGTTTATGCATTCGTGCAGACTCATCCCTCTTGACCCGAAGCTTTGTCGCGATGGCCGCGGTGAGGGGCGGAGATGTTGTGGCGCTTGATCATGCGATCGAGGGTTTTGCGATCGACGTCGAGGATGCGGGCTGCGGCCTGCTTATTTCCACCAGTGTGTTCCAGAACGCGCGCAACGTAGCGGCCTTCGATTTCCGAAAGAGTGACCCAATCATTCGCTGGGTTACTCGCCGTCACTGGCTGAGAATTAAGAGAATAGTTGCGGATGCTTTGAGGTAGATCCTTGACGCGGATGGTTCCGTCACACATAGCGACCGCCCGCACGATCGTATTCTCGAGTTCGCGAATGTTGCCGGGCCAGTTGTATCGCTCCAGCAATTCAAGCGCTTCACTCGAGAACGTCACTGACGGACTCAACGAATAAACCCGATCGGCAAACGTTTGGGCCAAGGGAGGAATATCTTCCCGACGCTCGCGCAACGGCGGCAAAACAATCGACACCGTATTCAGCCGGTAGAAAAGATCGTTTCGAAATCGTCCTGCTGAAACCTCCTGCTCGACGTTGCGACTGCTCGCCGCTATCACGCGCACGTTTACTTTCTGTGTCTGGTTTGAACCAACACGCCGTACCTCGCCCGTCTGTAGAGCGCGCAAGAGTTTCACCTGAAAGGACAAATTCGTTGCTGTGATCTCGTCGAGAAAAACTGTGCTGCCGTCAGCTTCTTCCAATAAACCGCGCCGATCTCGATCGGCGCCCGTAAATGATTCCTTCGCATGTCCAAACACTTCCATTTCGATCATGTGGCCGGGGATCGCACCGCAGTTGACCACCACAAACGGTTGATCGCTGCGTCCGCTGTGATGATGAATGGCTGAAGCCACGAGTTCCTTGCCGGTCCCGGACTCGCCCGTGAGCAAGACAGGCAAGTTAGTATTGGCAACACGGCCCACTTGTTTCATGACTTCGATGAACGCCTGGCTGCGTCCCACCAACTCAATATCTGGATGGTACGCAGCCGTGCGTCTTAGGGGTGAGGATCGTTGAGGTCGTTCTGCCAGTTGCTCGCGCAACGCTCTTGAAAGTGATTGCAATTCCTCCGGACCAAACGGCTTCAACAAGTAGTCGTAAGCACCAAAGGCGGTGGCATCGAGCGCACCACCCGCGGCCGTGCCATGCCCGGTCATGAGCACAACCTTCGCTTCCGGTATTTTCTCTTTGAACTGACGAAGCACACGAAAACCGTTGGCGCCCCCCAGAACAACGTCGCAAAAGACTGCGGACCAGAAGGTATCATCGACACGCTCGAACGCGTCTTCGGCCGACGCTGACTGGGTGACATTCCAGCCCTCGTTGCGCAACACGTCGGATACCAGCTCACGTACCCGGAACTCGTTATCGATAACGAGCGCTTGATACGTTCCCCCATTTGTAATCATCCTGCGGTCCTCCACGGCGTCGTTTGTGTTTATGGATTATCGCGCTGTTGTATTACCTGTAATCTTCTAATGAATAGCGGAAGGGACGACGACCTCGCCCTGGCCGTCGCCCCTCTTTCCACGCGCGAGGATTTCACCCTGTTTACAACGCGCGCGTCTCGTAGAATTCAATTCACAGCGGGCCGTTTTCCGTTTTGCCGTTTCGAACTAGCAGAAAGGCAACAGCAGGTCGTCCGGCGGCAGCCAACCCTGACCGATACATGTCGACATAGGGAACAATGGTGTTCGTGGCCGCTGATTGGCCCACTACCTTTCTCGAGTGAAGACTAACCAGAGCCTGGCCCGAACTTGAGGGGGCCAATACGTGACTGTTTGTTGAGGTCAGTTCTACCGTTTCGCTCATTGGGCGACCCCTGGTTTGGGTGGTTCAGAGCTCCCACCGCTACATGTTGTAAAGCTGAAAGACAGGAAGATTTGTCTCGCGGTAGTGCTCAGAGACCCGCACGCCAATCGATTCCCACGCAAATAGGCTAAGCGGTATCGGAACCCAGCGCAATTGGGGAGTTTCCTGAAGTAAACTCAGTAAATTCCTGATTACTCAACTTCTATGAGGCCAACGATGATGGCGTATCGGACCAGCCCGGCGACGTCATGGATGCCCAGACGTTCCATCAATTGGGCGCGGTGAGTTTCCACAGTTTTGACGCTGATTTCCAGGAGTTGAGCGATCTGTTTGGTGGTCTTTCCTTCGGCGATCAGGCGAAGCACTTCGCGTTGCCGGGGACTGAGTGTCGCGAGTAAATCCCGTTTCGTAGTGCCCTTGCCATACTCTAAGAGCGTTTTTCGTGAGGTTTCGGGCGAGATATAGACTTCGCCACGAACCACCGTCTGAATCGCCTGTTCGAGTTCAGTGCTGGCCGCACTTTTCGGCAGGAAGCCGGCGGCGCCTTCGCGCAGAGCACGGATGGCGTATTCACCTGCTTCGTGCACCGTCAACACGACGATCCTGATTTCCGGGTACTTCTTTGTAACTTGCTCGAGGACCTCAAAGCCCCCTCCATCAGGCATCGTGATGTCGAGGAGCATGAGGTCGGGCCTGAGTTCGCGGACGAGTTCCAGCGCCTCGCTTCCCTTGCCGGCCTCCCCGACGACCTCCATTCCTTCAATCTTTTCGACGAGTACCCGAATCCCAGCGCGGACCAGCGCGTGGTCGTCGGCGATTAGCACACGAACAGGACTCATGAGGTTGTCTACCTGTTGATTTTAAGTCGGGTGGCAAAGTGAGCTTGAGAATTAAACAACACAAAACCCTCCCACTGGCTTCATATGCATCATTGCAGGAACTCCCTGATTCAACAATCAGGAATAACCTGAGTGCAAGTGTCCGGACCTAAGGATGTAGGCAATATAACTTTGGACGAGGTAGTAAGGAAAGCGGAGCTAGGATGATCTTGATTGCCATCGGCAACTGAGAGGAATAAAATGCGGTAATGAATTCGATCCGAATCAATTTTCCAGATGATGTTCCGCTGGTGCAATGGGAGGACGGGAGCATACGGGTTAAAGGCACACGCCTCTTGCTCGCTATGATTGTGTCCTCGTTTCAACAAGGAGACACACCCGACGAGATCAACGATAGTTTTCCCTCGGCTTCAGTCACACAGATTAAAGCCGTTATTGACTGGTACCTCAATAATCAGTCAGTGGCGGATGCGTACCTTCAGGAGTATTACGCAAGAGGTGAAAGACTGCGTCTTGAGATTCAGAGCGAGCCTGAATACATAGCAAAGAGTGAGATACTTAAGCGCAAACGCGAGGAATTTCTCCAGCGACGCCGTGAAGAATTGATTAAAACCTAACTCTCAAGAATCAAAAAATGCTTCGTCTCCTCACCGACGAAAACTTCAATAAGCGAATTGTGCGCGGTTTGAATCGCCGCTGTCCCAATTTAGATCTTCTGCCTGTCAGAGATGTCGGACTCGCTGGTTTACCGGATCCACTGCTGCTTGATTGGGCGGCTTGGGAAAATAGAACCATGCTGACTCATGATTTCGACACTATGATTAATTACGCCCAACTGTTGCTGGTACGATATGAACCTATGGCCGGAGCCGTTTTTGTTCCTGAAAGATTGCCGATCGGTCGTGCGATCGAGGATCTGCAACTCGTGATAGAGTGCTACTCACAATCAGAGATGTACAATCGGATCGAGTATTTGCCACTTTGATCTTTAGACCAGAGCGGGGGGCAATACGAACTGCCCGAGGTGGGGACCGGAGTAGTTCTGGGTGGTGCGCAGCGCGAGTTCCAATGCGGGGCGTGTGGACTCGGGGGTGATTACCGCGTCGACAAAGCCTCGGGCTGCAGCGTACTTCGCATCGAGTTCCGTATCGTAAGTCTCCCTCACTTTGTCCATCTCGGCCGTCAGTTCGGCATCGGGAGACTCACCGTTTTTCTTCAGCTTCTCCAATTGACTGCCAAACACTGCCTGCACTGCGGCGTCGCCTTCCATCACTCCCATTCGACCGGTGGGCCAACTGTAGATGAAGTCAGGATCAAAGCCCTGACCCGCCATCGCGTAATAGCCGGCGCCGGAGGCGTGATTGATCGTAAGAACAATCTTCGGAACCGTCGCTGTCGCCATGGCTTCCACGAACTTCGCGCCCGCCCGGATTATCCCGGAGTGTTCCGCGTCAGGCCCAACCATGAATCCGGAAACATCCTGGACAAACAGCAATGGAGTTTGATGTCGCGAGCAGGTCTCGATGAAGTAGGCGACCTTCTCTGCCGATTCTGTATAGATGATGCCGCCAAATCGCGGCGGCTTGCCGCCCGGCATGCGCACCATGCCACGATGATTCGCAATCACGCCAACCTGCATTCCGCAAATGCGCGCGTGCGCCGTGATCATTTCTTTCGCGTAGTCAGCCTGAAACTCGTCGAGATGTCCATCGTCAATCAGACACTCGAGCAGGCGTCGTACATCGTAGGGCTGTCGATGATCTTCAGGAATGATTTCGTAGAGTTCGTCTGCAGATCGAACCGGCTCGGCACCAGACTCGACTGTGAACGCACACGCAGGCTTCGGCAATTCCGACACGAACTCACGAATTCTCTCAATACACGTTTGATCGTCCGGCACGCGGTAGTGGGCCACGCCAGAGAGTTCGTTGTGAGTACGAGCGCCACCGAGAGTCTCATTGTCGATCGTCTGTCCGGTCGCGCCTTTCACGAGATTGGCGCCGCCGAGTCCCATGAACGACGTGCCCTCCACCATGATGATCATGTCAGACAGGGCCGGCAGGTATGCGCCGCCCGCGATGCATGGCCCCATTACCGCGGAGATCTGCGGCACCTTCAAATACCGCCGCATGATTGAGTTGTAATAGAAGATTCGCGACGCGCCGTATTGACCGGGGAAGACTCCGCCCTGATACGGAAGGTTAACGCCCGCGGAATCGACCAGATAAATAATCGGCACGCGCGAGCGCATCGCAATCTCCTGCGCGCGCAGGATCTTCTTGATTGTTTCCGGCCACCACGAACCAGCCTTAACGGTGGCATCGTTTGCGACTACGACAACTTCCCTGCCCTCAACTCGACCCACCACAGTGACAACGCCCGCGGCCGGAGCACCACCTTCGTATTGATCAAAGGCCACGAGCAACCCGATCTCCTGCGAGTAAGACCCTTTATCGAGGAGTAGTTCGATGCGTTCTCGTGCAGTCAACTTCCCTTGCTGATGTTGGCGATCGATTTTATCCGGACCACCACCACGACGAAGCTTGGCTTCGAGTTGCAGCAGTTGTTCAGTAAGTTCCCGCAGGCGTGTTGATTGTTTTGTTGCCGGACCGTTATCAGACTTTTTCATGTGCGAATCTTATTTCTACCGTTGTTGCCAGATGGTGCGAAGCAATGCTTCCGAAGTAGTCGAAGAAGGCACTCCTTCAACAATCGCGATGCGGGAACCGCGCATCTCGAGCGCTACTGCACCGCTTCCAGTCTGCCATTCCATGCGATCGTCAGTTGCTTTCGTTTCCCGCGCGTCAGGGTATCGCTTTGAAGTTCGCTTCGCATAAGCATTAAAAAACTCTCGCGCATCAGCGGGTGTATCCCACGCAGTTAATTGCGCGATGAAGAACTCGTTCGGTTTGCCGGTTTCATAAAGTGCAAAACGATCGCCACCCCAACCCGCGGACGCCTGCTTCGATTCAGACGTGTTGTTCAAAAACTCATCGAGGATCAGGTAATACCCCCATTCACCATTGACGTCATAATCGATTCGTTTCCATGATGGACCAAGAGTGGCCCTGAAGTCCGGCAGCGCCATTTTCTGCGGAGTTTCGTAAGCAAAGTATTTGTCTGCATGCAGGATCTGCTCGCTCGATTGCGGCAGCTTTGTAAACGCCTGGGAGACCATCTCCCAGCCGCCTCGCTTGTAAACATCCGTGGCCCAGTTAGAACCTTCTTCATATGGAAACAACAACGACTCACGCAACGCTCGTGGTGCTTGCCTGAACTGTTCCGACGACGCTTCCTGCGCCCCGAGGCTGCGAATGAAAGCCAGGGCCACGAGGGGATTCTTTTTCATGTACATCGTCATCGCAAGGGTCGCATCGCCTTCAATCAACGCATGGGCGGCGAGTTCGGCGTCAGAATCACCTTTGGGCCATTTTTCAAAACGCTTGAGATTGAAGTGCTGATCCTGGAGCGCGTGCGTCAATTCATGGGCCATCACGGGTTTTTGGCCGTCGAGCTCGATCCAATCAGCCAGGTAAAACTGTTGCGCCTTGGGATCGTAGTAACCCGCCACCTGTTCCGTCAGGAGTTTTACCAGGAACGCACGATAGGCAAAATCTGGGGGTGCAAGACCAAAGGCACGGAGCAGCACTTCGGCCGCATGCATTTCGGCGGGCGTGGTATCGGAATCCAGATTCCTGACAATCATCCGTTCGATCTCGGCACGTGACTGGGCTCCACTCTTGACGGCTTTCAATATTGAAAGCTCACGCAATTCGCTCGTTTCCTTGAGCATGGCGGCTGTTGTCGAGACAATCGCCGCATTTTGGGCGGTGGCCGTAGCAGTAGTCTGTGCCCTGGTTTTTGGCAGGAAGCTGCCACTAATGAGGAATAACAGGGTCAGTAGGGCCAACGGTACGCTAATTTGCTTTGACATATTGGTCTTTCACTCTTATAGTCCGCTAAAACGTTTACAGCTAAACAAGGATCAGGATAATTCCTTCTCTCGCTTATGAGTTCGGAAGGCTTTGCTCAGATGACAAGCCCTGCCCCTGAAGATGTATTCGGCGTTTGGCACGAAACCGTGCTTCGCGTGCGTTACGCCGAAACGGACAAGATGGGCATCGTTTATTATGCCAACTATTTGGTCTGGTTCGAAATCGGCAGGACTGATTATTGTCGCGCACGTGGTTTTTCTTACCGCGATATGGAGGAAAGCGAGGACGCGTTCTTAGTTGTTGCCGAGGCGTACTGTCGTTACAAAGCTCCTGCCTACTACGACGATGAACTAATAGTTCGTACGCACATTACCGAATTGCGGAAACGTTCACTTCGTTTTGGCTACGAAATCGTACGTGCTTCGAATGGTCAGGTTGTCGCAGAAGGCGAAACGGGTCACGTCATCACTGATTCGCGCGGCAAAGTTCGCTCCTTCCCGGAAGGATATGCACAACGACTATTAGCTCCGCCGATCATCAAACCTCACTCCGGAACAGCAGTGCCCAAAGAGACTGCGCCTGAATAAACAAACATAAATTCAATATGTCGTATAGGTCTTATTGGACCTATATTTCTTTCGTCACAACTCTTCACTTCACGGTGTTTCAGAATCAGAGCCCCAGATCTTTTGTAACTTTTTTTCAGTTCGGTCGTTTTAAGATCAAATGATGAGAGCCTCGTTGCTACTTGCGATAGCAACGAAGCTCTGGATGACAATACAAGTTCGATTGCCTCGCGGCGCTCAAGCTGCATCGTCGACGCCCGCATCTTAGCGCACCAGGTGGACGAGCTTCAACCCAAGGGAGGGTCTACCATGCGCCGCTATGCGATCTCTTTCGCACTCGTCTCCCTGTTGCTTCCTGCAACAGTGTTCTCCCAGACACGCACTCCCGAAGCTGCCGTCGGTCACTTCAACAACGCCTTAAAGAAATCCGGAAACGGCGACCTCGATGGAGCCATCGAAGATTACACACGCGCCATCAGGCTGAGCTCACACTTCGACACGAGTAAGACGTCCGATCGTTTGGGAAATTCATACACGGATCCCAACACTATTACGGTTATCGATCCGTTCACTGCCAACGCTTACTCAAATCGCGGCCTCGCTCGCTTTAAGAAGGGCGACTACGCCGGCGCGATTGAAGACTACAACCAGGCACTGGACATCAGACCGGGGCTCGCCTCTATCTACCTGAACCGGGCTGCGGCATTTCGCGCGCAAGGCGATCTCGAAGCTGCAGTGAAGGATCTCGATCACGCAATTGCACTCAAGAGAGATTTCTTTGAAGCATTCAATAACCGTGGCAGCATCAAGCTCGATCTCAAGGACTCCGCCGGGGCTTTGGCGGATCTGAACCGCGCCCTCGAACTCAACAACAAAACCGCCGAATCCTATTATCAACGCGGCTACGTCTATATGACGTTGAAAGATTTTGATAAGGCAGCGACGGACTTTAATCGCGCGATTGAACTGGCGCCGAATATGGCGTGGGCGTACCAGGGACGTGGTACGACGATGATGCATCTCGGAAAGATGCTGCAAGCGGTCGACGATTTCAACCGCGCACTCGAGCTTGATTCGACTATTCCATGGGCCTATTTCAATCGCGGGCTCGCCAACGTATTTCTTGGAAAAGAGGATGAAGCGCAGAAAGACTTTGCTGAGAGTTTGAGATTAAGGCCGGAGCTGAAAGGTGAGATGGATCGACGGATCGATCTCGCAAGGCATCTCCGCCGAATAGGAAATCTGAAATAGGTCCAATAGGGACTTATAGGACCTATTGATCGTGGCTGAGACTTAGACGATCGATCTGCCGTGCACGTCCGGTTGCTTCATCAATATCAATCACCGCGGCGCAGATCCGCACCTGTCCTGACGAATGGTCGGCGCGTCGCGCGGTGACTGAAGTAAACCGCGCGATGACGTCGCCTTTATTCATTCCGATCACGCCTGCATAACTTCCAGTCATTCCCAGGTCAGTCAGGTAAGCGGTGCCACCCGGCAAAATTCTTTCATCAGCAGTCTGCACGTGCGTGTGGGTGCCGACAACAGCCGATACGCGACCATCAAGATGCCAGCCCATCGCCACTTTTTCCGACGTCGCTTCGGCATGAATATCAACGAGACGAACCGTCGTGTCTGAAGGCAACGATTCCAGCACGCTGTCGATTATGCGAAATGGATCGTCAGACGGCGGCATGAAGACCCGGCCCATCACATTCATCACCGCGACCTTTGCACCATTCACTTCTCCTACCCAGCAGCCGCTGCCGGGTGTGTTAGGAGGATAGTTCGCCGGGCGAATCAGACGCGGTTGCTTGCGGATGTAGTCGATGGCTTCCTTCTTATCGAAGATGTGATTCCCTGAAGTCATCACATCGATCCCGGTCGAGAACAGTTGTTCACACAACTGCGGCGTGACGGAGAATCCGCCGGCGAGGTTCTCGGCATTCATGATCGCGAGATCGATCTGGTTCTGCTCGCGCAAATCCTGGATGCGCTCGAGCACAGCAATGCGCCCAGGCTTCGCGACGACATCTCCGATCATGAGAACTTTCATACTGAAGAATTGGCTGATGAAGATAGAAAACCGCGAACCCTGGATCGTTAATCGTGTGAATCAAACGGGAGCACGATTGACGATTCACGACACGCGGTTTTACTGGCTGGAGGGAGATCCGCAATTGCCGCTCCGGAGCCGTAATTGAACCTGCACAAGACAGGTGGGTGACCTCTTAATGCCGCTGCCTCCGGCAGTTCTTAACTATGAAGAAATGCACTGGCAAACG
>Ga0068871_100003974_pt1 | contig 10216 bp, 6 predicted proteins | sample KBSMisM72_FD_72750 | JGI IMG/M metagenome (GOLD analysis project Ga0068871, IMG submission 72750) | Miscanthus rhizosphere microbial communities from Kellogg Biological Station, Michigan, USA - KBS Miscanthus M7-2 | ecosystem: Host-associated > Plants > Roots > Rhizosphere > Soil ...
GACGTGGGAGTGATTCGCAGCATCCTGGCAAGTTATCCCAGCGAGATGCTGCGGATCGAAGGCCATTGCGATGAGCGCGGCTCGGCTGAGTATAACGTCGCACTGGGCGACAAGCGCGCCCAGGCGGTGGCGGAATTTTTTGAAACCATGGGAATTTCTTCGGCGCAGCTGACGGTGATCAGCTACGGCAAAGATAAGCCGGTGTGCACCGATCAAACCGAAGATTGCTGGCAGAAGAATCGCCGCGCCCATATCGTCGCGCAGAACTGAATTCTTCAGCAGGGTTCGCACCTCCCCCTCTCCCCGGACAGTTCATGGGTTCTGTTTCGGGGAGATTTCTTCCTGCCTCGCGTCTTCACGCTTCCCGCTGCGCCTCCCTCCGCTGATGGATACATTGATACACTGAGGCTCACTGGCTTTGAGCCAGCGGAAGACCGAGGGATACGCATGAATTGGTATTACTCCGATGGTGGAACACAACTAGGGCCGGTCGATGAAACGGAACTCAACCGGCTGGTGACTCTCGGCGCAGTGCGGTCCGATACGCTGGTATGGCATGAGGGGCTGGCATCGTGGCAGCCGCTGGGCGTAGTGCGCGGCATGCATCCCGCGGCGGCCGTGGCTGCGGGGCGGCACTACGGCGGATTCTGGATCCGCTTTCTGGCGCGGGTCATCGACAGCATTATTTTGGTGGTCATCAATGCCATCGTGCGGCTTCCGCTGATGCTGATGTTCGGCATCGGGACTATCGGCATGCGCGGTCTGGGCGATGCTCGGGGAGGCCTGATCTTTGGACCGGCGATGGCGGGCGTGCTGGGACTGTCGACCCTGATCGGAATTGCGCTGGGCGTGGGCTATGAGGTTTACTTCCTGACGGCTCACGGCGCCACGCCTGGCAAGATGGCGCTGGGATTACGTGTGATGCGCGCCGACGGCGGGCCGATATTGCCGATGCTGGCCCTGGGACGCCATTTTGCGTCGTGGGTTAGTGCATTTATTCTGATGATCGGTTACATCATGGCCGCGTTCGACCCCGAAAAGCGCGCTTTGCACGACCGGATTTGCGAGACTCGCGTCGTTTATTCTCGCTAGGGTAGGTGCGGCTGGCGGATCAGTATCACGAATAGTCCCAAGGTACTGGACCGGGTCCCCCGCAAGAGGGATTGCGCGTCTTTGGCAAATATGGTCAAGTTGGAGTAGGTGATTATGCGTAAGCTTTTGCTATTACTGGTATTTACGTTGTTTGTAGCGTCCTGCAGCCGGGACCCTAAGGTACAAGCTCGGCGCTACGTCGACAATGGCAACAAGTTCTACGAAAAGAGCAAATTCAAAGAAGCTTCGATCATGTATCGCAGAGCCCTGCAAAAGGATCTGCGATATGGCGAGGCTTACTACCGCCTAGCGTTAGCCGACATCAAACTGGCCGCTTATGGCGACGCCGTGCGCGCGTTGCGCCGCGCGGTGGAATTGCAGCCGGATAATATGGATGCCGCGATAAAGCTGTCCGACATTCTCATGGTGGCCATCAGCCAAGACCGGGATCACAGCGACGAATTGGTCAAAGAAGTAAAACAACTGGCCGACAAGGTGCTGCAAAAGGATCCGAATTCCTACGATGGACACCGCTTAGAGGGACAGCTGGCATTGGTGCAGAAGGACGCGGCCGGGGCGGTGAAAGAGTTCGAGCTGGCCGCCCGCGCGAAGCCCAATCAAACCGATTTATCCATGGCCTATTTTCAGGCGCTGATCTCCAACCAGCAGGGGCCGGATGCCGAGAAAATGGGCTTGACCGTAATCGATAAGAACAAGAGCTTCGCGCCCATGTACGACATCCTGTACGTCTACTACATGCAGACCAAGCGGGCGCCCGAGGCCGAGCGAATTCTGCAGCGCAAGGTCGAAAACAATCCGAAGCAGGGCAATTACCTGGTGCAGCTGGCCGCGCATTATCTATTCACCAAGCAGAACGACCAAGTAGACGGCGTATTGCGCCGGCTGTCCGACGAGAAGCAGTTCCCGGATGGCCATTTGCTGGCTGGCGATTTCCTGTATTTCCGGGCGCGCGACTTCGATCGGGCACGGGCGCAATACGAGGCCGGCGTGCAGGCTTTCCCGCGGGATAAGGTGGTGTACCAGAAGCGGCTGGTAGAGTTGATGACCACTACCGGGCGCAACCAGGATGCCAATCAAATGCTGGCCACCATCCTCAAAGAGTCGCCTAACGATAGCGATGCGGTGGCTATGCGGGCCGCCCTGATGCTGGTGACCGGCGATCTCAAGCAGATCAATCAGGCCGTCAACGACCTGCAATCGCTGGTAGCCAAGACTCCCGACAACCACCTGTTGCGCTTCAATCTGGCGCGGGCTTACGTGGCGAAAAACGATCTGGAACAGGCGCGCCTGCAACTGGAGGCGGCGATCAAGACCCGTCCAGATTTCATCCTTGCCCGCGATATGCTGACGCGAATTTACCTCAACAAAGGCGACTACGGCAAAGCGCTGAAGGAAGCCGATGAGACGATTGCCCTGGACAAGAACGATCTGCCGGCGCGGCTCAACCGGTCGAGCGCGCTGATGGGCATCGGGGATTCGCAGAAGGCGCGGCAGGAACTGGACACCGTGCTGGCGATCTCGCCCAACAATCCAGACGCGCGCTATCAAGCGGGATTTCTGGCGTGGACGGAAAAGGACTACAAACGCGCCCAACAGGTGTTCGACGACCTCAACAAGACCAATCCGAAAGATTCGCGCGGCCTGATTGGATTGATCGAAACCATGGCCAGCCAGAACCGCATGCCCGAAGCCATCAAGTTGTTGCAAGATGCGGTGGCGCGCGAGCCGGAACGCCGCGATTTTCGGCTGGCGCTGGCCAACTTGTACGTGCGCGATCAACACTACGATGACGCCGTCAAGCTTTTGCAGGAGCTTTTGAAAACCGATCCGAAGTCGGCCGATCTCCTGCTGCGCCTGGCGGAGACCCAGCGTCGTAAGGGCGATGTGAATGCCGCAATCGAAACCTTCCACCTAGCCAGCCAGGCGGCGCCGGCGGATCCCCGGCCGCTGCTGCAGTTGGGCCTCTTGCTGGATGGCACCGGCCGCCGCGACCAGGCCAAGCCGATCTATGAGCAGATTCTGAAGATCCAGCCGGACCATCCGATCGCGCTGAACAATCTGGCGTTCATCAAGGCCGAGGAAGGCCAGGACCTGGACGCAGCGTTGACCATGGCGCAGCGCGCGCGCCAAGGACTGCCCAACTCTCCTGACGTGATGGATACGCTAGGCTGGATCTACCTCAAGAAGAACCTGAGCGACGATGCGATCCGGACTTTTAAGGAATTGTTAGCCGCCGATCCGAGCCGCGCCTCGTATCACTATCACTACGGGATGGCGCTGCTGCAGAAAGGCGATAAGCCTTCCGCGAAAAAGGAATTGGAGACGGCCATCCGCTTCAATCCCTCGAAGGACGACGGCGTCAAGATCCGCCAGCTGTTAGCCAGCATGTAAACGAGTGTATGCGTCCGTGACCGGTTCCCCGCCTGAGCCTTATTCTCCGGCAGCCCCTTATTCTGCGGCTGTGCCGTACGTGGTTCCGTTCGCGGTCTTCATGGCCCTGATCGGATTGAGCCTGCTGTGGCCGATGCCGGCGCTTGCGGATCAAACGCTGCGCCTGGTGGTGATGGCCGCTGTGCTGTACTTTGTGGCGCGCCCGGTGCTCGACTTCCACGTTAAGCAGTGGGCCGGATCGCTGCTGATCGGCGTCGTCATCTTTGTCCTGTGGATTGCGCCGGACCTGCTGTTTCCGTCCTACCGGCATTCTTTTCTGTTTAACAACGCGATGCTGGGATCGGCCCGCAGCAGCATACCGGAGGCCGCGCGTCACGACATCCCCGTGCTATGGCTGCGGAGTTTGCGTGCGGTACTCGTGGTACCGATCGTCGAAGAGTTATTCTGGCGCGGCTGGCTGATGCGCTGGACGATCGCTCCGGACTTTCAGCGCGTGCCGCTGGGCGCTTACTCGGCAGTATCGTTCTGGACGGTCGCGCTGTTGTTTGCGAGCGAGCATGGGCCTTACTGGGACGTCGGTCTAGTGGCGGGGATCATTTTCAACTGGTGGATGATCCGCACCAAGAGCCTGGGAGATCTGATTCTGGCGCACGCCGCTGCCAACGCCTGCCTGAGCGCGTACGTGGTCGCGGCTGGGAAATGGGAATACTGGCTTTGATACGGCCTGCGGAAACGGCTACGACTTTTTGAACAGGCTATCGAAGGCGGCGCGGGCGTCGTCGGCATTGCGCGGAGCAGGACCGCCGTTGCCCTGCTGACTTGAAGCAGCGGGCGGAGCAGCGGCAGAGTCGCGCGCCACGGTGACACGCGGCTTGAACAGCGTGCAGTCGTTGGCTTGATCCTTAACCACTATGCGTACTGGTACTGGCTTCACGCACTGGAAGCGCGTCGAGGGCTCAAAGTAGGCGCACTGCTTGCAGCAGTGGAGCGCGGCATGGCACTTGGGGCACTCGGCTGGAAAATCCGAGCCGGCCGGCAGCGGCGTGGAACAGTTGTAGCAGCGCGCAGCCGCCACGGCCTGTACCAAGCGCGGCAAACGCGGGCCGGTCACATCGATCGGCGGGCGCGGGCCAGTGGGACGAGGACGTTCGTCGCGCCGGGAATCGTTGTTGCCGGAGAAGTCGCGGTTGGATTCCTGATAACCGCGCTGATTGTACTTTCGATCGCCGTCCATAATCTTGCTAGAAGGCACTCCTTGAATGTGAATCTATAACTTGCGCAGTGGTGGCTGGAGACCGGTAATTTCGGTTACGAGAGACGGCAAGGCAACCAGACTTGAGGGCATTTAAGAGACTGGATGCTCACGAACTGCCAAACCACTATGTACCACGGAACGGCCGCGGAATCCAGCAAAATCTTTTAGGTCTGATTGTGGATCGGCAATTCGGCTTCTGGACTTTAGATGCCGCCCGGGGGAAAATCGTTTCCTGGAACCGCCTAAGCCATCCACTTTAAAGGAGCGTTACACGGCCGATTCAGGGGGTCGGCGTAATGATTGGGGGTCACGCGGACGGAAAAGCCCAGCCTTCCGGTGGTGAGCGGCGCAAACGTCCGTCCAAACATAAACACGGTTCCTTGTTGTTCCAGGCGATCGAGCGTGAGTACCTGCGCTTCTTCCAGGTCGCCGTGAGCGCCGATCCTGCCCACTATAGCTTCCACGCGAACATCGGTGGGAGCGAGGCCCGCCAGATCGATACGCGCGCGCAGGGGCAGGGAGGCGCCGGCATGCACGGTGGCATCGGTTCCGGCGCTGGCCTCCAGGAAACGAATTTGCGGCCACAGCCGGGTCACCTGGCCATTCCAGATGGTGTGCTGATGGGCAGCGGCGAAATTGTCGCGGGCCATGGCCTCCCAGGCGCGGTGGGCGGGTTCATAAAGCTGCGAGCGGTAGTCTTCGACCATGCGGCGGCAGTTATAGTGGGCGCTCACGTAGCTCAAACTCTGCTTCACGCGCTGCATCCACTTTACGGGGACGTCTTCCACGCGATCGGAATAGTACAAAGGAACAATTTCGTTTTCGAGCAGCGAATAGATGGCTGCGGCGTGAGCATCGTCGCGGTCCGGCGAGTAAGGGTCGCGGTTGCCGATGGCCCAGCCGCCCGAGCCATCGGCCGCTTCGTCGAACCAGCCATCCAGAATGCTCAGGCTGAGCACACCGTTGATGCCGGCCTTCATGCCGCTGGTGCCGCAGGCTTCTTCTCCGCGGCGCGGGGTATTGAGCCACAGATCCACTCCCTGCACCATTTCGCCAGCGACTTCGAGGCCGTAGTCTTCGACGAAGACCACACGTCCGCGCAATTCCGGGTCGCGCGACAGCTGCACGATTTCGCGGATCAAGCCTTTACCAGGAATATCTTTGGGATGGGCTTTGCCGGAAATGACAAGCTGTACCGGCATGGCGGGATTGGTAAGAAGTTTTTTGAGACGCGGCAGATCCCGGAACACCAGAGTGGCGCGCTTATAGGTGGCGAAGCGCCGCGCAAAACCGATGGTGAGGACGGCGGGATCCAGGACTTCGCCGGCGCGCTCCACTACCGGCGCGGGAGCATTGCGCGCCTGGGCGCTGGCGACGGCGCGGTCGCGGACGAAACTCACCAGGCGGCGCTTGCGGCGGCGATGGGCTTCCCACAGTTCGCTGGAGGGAATGTCGCCGCTTTGCTTCCAGGTTTCCGGCTCGTTATTGCCCTCGCGCCAGTCCGGCTGCAAATGCTGATCGTAAAGGTTCGCCAGGTCGCCATTGATCCAGGTGGTGAGGTGCACGCCGTTGGTGATGGCCGCGATAGGAACTTCCCACACCGGCAGGCCAGGCCACAGGGACTCCCACATGCTCTGCGAAACCTGGCGGTGCAGGCGGCTGACCGCATTGCGAAAGGCCGATGCCTGCATCGCGCAGACCGCCATAGAGAAGGGTTCGTTGGGGTCGGTGCCCGGCGCGCGGCCCAGCGCCAGAAAAGAATCCAGCGCGATTCCGGCTTTCCGGCAGTAAGGCTCAAAGTGCTCCCGGACCAGACCCAGGTCGAATACATCGAGTCCGGCGGGCACCGAAGTATGCGTGGTGAAGACGTTGTTGGCGCGCCCGGCATGTTCCGCTTCTTCGAAACTGAGTCCCTGATCCGCCATCAGAACGCGAATTCGCTCGATGGCCAGGAATGCCGAATGCCCTTCGTTCATGTGATAGACGGTGGGGCTGAGACCCAGCGCCTTGAGCGCGCGCAGGCCGCCGATGCCGAGCACGATCTCCTGCTGGATGCGCTTGTGATCGTCGCCGCCGTACAGTTGATTGGTGATCTCGCGGTGCTCGGCCGAAGCGTTCTGCGGGATGTTGCTGTCGAGAAGATACAGCTTCACGCGACCGGCGTCGATGCGCCAAACTTTCAGGAACACTTCGACGTCGCTGAGATCGACGCTGACCAGCAGCTCGCCGCCGGCTGGGCTGGTCACAGGCGTGATCGGCAGCGAATAGAAATCGTTCACCGGAGCGTGCTCCTGCTGCCAGCCGTCGGGATCGAGCTTCTGCTGCAGATAGCCGTTCTGATACAGCAGGCCAACGCCCACCAGCGGCAAGAGCGCGTCGCTGGCGGCCTTCAGGTGGTCACCGGAGAGCACACCCAGGCCTCCGGAATAAATGGGCAGGCAATCAAGCAGGCCGTATTCCATCGAAAAGTACGCCACCAGCATGTCGGATGGTGCGCGGGCCGCCAGATAGGAATCCAGGATTTCACAGGCGCCGCGATAAAGGGCAAGGAAGCGCGGATCGGTAGCTGCGCGTTCGAGGATCGTTTGCTCCACCCGGCCCAGCATCACTATCGGGTTGTGATTGCTGGCTTTCCAGGCGGCGGGATCCAGGCGGCGGAAAACCGCGCGCACGGAGTGATTCCAGGACCACAACAGGTTCAAGCCCAGCTCCGGCAGACGGTTCAGCGCGGGTGGCAGCGCCGGCACAACTAGAATCTCGCGGACCGGATGAATTTGAAACGACATCGGCTTAGATGGCTCGTGGAGACAGTTTTTTAAGGATATCAGAGCGCCATGTTCCGTGAGCTTCGCGTTATCCTTACAAACAGCGCATGAATCGACAAACGGCTCTGGGGTGGATGGCGAGTGGGCTGCTGGCGGCCAGCCTCACGGTGGCGGGATGCGGCCGCGGACCTAAGATCATAGTGGGGTCGATGAACAGCACCGAGCAGATGGTGCTGGCGGAGGTCATGGCGCAGCATTTGGAACATCGCCTGGGGCGGACGGTGGACCGCCGTCTCAACCTGGGCCAGACGGTGAACGCGTATCAGGCACTGCTAAGCGGCGAGGTTACTCTCTACCCCGAGTACAGCGGCTCGATCGTGACCGAGATTCTGAAGGAACAGCCGTCGCCCGACGCTTCCCTGGTTTTCCAGCGCGCCCGCGGCGAGATGAAGCGTACCGCGCAACTGGAGCTCCTGGATCCACTGGGGATCGACAACCCGTTTGTGGTGGTGATTCGCGCAGACGACCCGCGCGCGGGCAATGCGTCGACTCTCAGCGAGGCGGCGGCCGTGAAGGATGGATGGACGCTGGGCGTGACTGCGGAATTTCAGCAATTGTCCGACGGGATGCCGGCGCTTACGCAGTATAAGCTGCCCATGAAGGCGGCGCCGCGCAGCATGGACAGCCGGGATTTATTTAAGGCGCTGGAGCAGGGAACAGTGACGATGATCGTGGTCCGCACGACCGACGGCATGCTCACGCAAGCTACCTGGAAGACGCTGCGCGACGACCGCAATCTCTTCCTCCCCAAACAGGCCGCGTTGCTGGTACAGGACAGCCTATTAGCGGCGCTGCCCGCGGCGCGCACTGCGCTGCAGGAGTTTTCCGGAAAATTCAGCGTGGAGAAGATGCGGAAATTGAACGCGCAGGTGGACGTGGATCACTTGCAGCCTAAGGACGTTGCGGCGGCGTTCCTGATGGAGTCCGGGCTGCGTTAGGCTGGCCGCGCGGCCGCCGGTCACGGCCATGGAATCGCGCTTCCCTTCGAAAACCTGCAATTTCAATGGATTTTGCAGCGTTCTAGGCAGGGCCATGAGATAATGGTCATTAACTCCCGGGACGTCTCCACTTCCTGAATCTAAAACTTGATGCACAACATTCACGAACAACTCCGTCTGGCGTTTGGATTCGCTTTCGAAGATCTGTATAGCCCCGAAAGCCTGGTCCGGCTGGATGCGGCATTTTGTCATGGCCTGCAGGCGGCGGACGCAGGGCTGTTACGGCAGCTCCTGGAGGCGCGTAAGAACCCGAGTGCGCTGGCGCGCAAACAGCAATCCGAGCTGATGATCGCGATCGCGCCGCATCTGGAAGATTTTGTCGGCGAGCTGTTCGGGATCGCCGCCGAGGTGCGCGCCTTGCAGGCGAAGCACGATGCCCTGGCGTCGCTCTATGCGCTGAAACGTAAGTTCGTTCAGAAGAAGGCCATCAGCGGGATGACGGCGGAGAAGGCGGCGCTGATCCACGGCGGGGCGCTGGGGGCGGAACTGGAATCGCTGTTCGGAGAGCCGCTGTGCGAAGCGAGCTTTGTTGAACACGTCTCGCACTGGCTCGAAGACGAGACGGAGCACGCACGGCAACTGCAAGCCGCGCAACAGTACGCTGCGTGGGCCGCGCTTTCTCCCGCCGGACGCCACAAACATCAGCACGGAGTTTTGTTCAAGGTTCCGCACAAGCTCGACATGGAGCATTTAGTTCCGGTCCGGACTCTGCAGGTGAACGGGGTGGCGGAACTGGCGTTGCCGGAAAGCCACTGGCGGCATCGCGAAGGTTTCAAGCTGACCGACGCGGGCATGAACCTGACCGGCGCGCTGGATCAGGCGCATTACTGCATCAAGTGCCACAACCAGGGCAAGGACAGTTGCTCGACGGGCCTCAAGGAAAAAGACGGCGGCTTCAAATCGACGGTCTTCGGCATCACGCTGGCCGGGTGCCCTCTCGACGAGAAGATCTCCGAGATGAACCTGGTGAAGCAGGAAGGGAATTCCATTGGCGCGCTGGCGATTGCCGTGATCGACAATCCGATGATCGCCAGCACCGGGCACCGCATCTGCAATGACTGCATGAAGGCCTGCGTGTTTCAGAAGCAGGAGCCGGTGGATATTCCGCAGGTGGAAACGCGCACGCTCAAAGATGTTCTGGAGCTGCCGTGGGGCTTCGAGATCTATAGCCTGTTGACGCGCTGGAATCCGCTGAACTTCGCACGTCCGCTGCCCAAGGCGGCGACCGGATATAAAGTGCTGGTGGTGGGACTGGGCCCGGCTGGGTTTACGCTGTCGCATCATTTGATGAACGATGGCCATGTGGTGGCTGCGGTGGACGGGTTGAAGATCGAGCCGTTGCCGGAATCGATCTCGGGCGTGACGCCGCTGGGCGAGCGCGTGCCGTTCCGTCCGATTCGCGATGTGAACGATCTGTATGAGTCACTCGATGACCGCGTGATGGCGGGCTTCGGAGGCGTCGCCGAATACGGCATCACAGTCCGCTGGAACAAGAATTTCCTGAAGATCATCCGGCTATTGCTGGAACGCCGCGACGAATTCCGCATGTTCGGCGGAGTGCGCTTCGGCGGCACGATGACAGTCGACGATGCGTTCGCGCTGGGCTTCGATCACGTGGCGCTGTGCGCGGGCGC